>Ga0070710_10000119_pt1 | contig 37136 bp, 34 predicted proteins | sample LARL52metaG_FD_65454 | JGI IMG/M metagenome (GOLD analysis project Ga0070710, IMG submission 65454) | Corn, switchgrass and miscanthus rhizosphere microbial communities from Kellogg Biological Station, Michigan, USA - LAR L5-2 metaG | ecosystem: Host-associated > Plants > Roots > Rhizosphere ...
CCGCTGGTCATGCGCACGGTCACCGCGATGCACTTCTCGCCGCAGTTCTCCTGCATGCCGGTGACGACCGCGTTGACCGGTTTCTGGTGCAGTCCGACCGCGGCGCCGGTCTTCTGCTCGTGCCCGAACGGGTAGAGCAGCACCGCGCCGACGATCGTGGCCAGCGCCAACGGCACCAGCAGCCACATCAGCAACGTGCGGACGCGCTGTGAGGCGGGTTCTGCTGGCTGCGCGTGGCTATGCCCGTGACCGTGACCCACGCGCGACATCCTGCCCCATGAGCTGTTCGACGGCAGTGACGGCTGTGGTGAACCTGTCGTCGGTGAGCTTCAGCCACGGCACACCGCGCCGCCCGAGCTCGCGTTCGAACAGGCCGGTCATCCACTCCCTCAGGTGCTCGCCGTCACGCCAGCCGTCCTGTTCGAACGGAACGCCGGCGTGGTCGGTCAGCAGGTACAGGTCCGGGTCGGTGCCCTGGAAGACGTTCGGGCGGAACCCGAGGTAGCGCTCGCCCCAGACGGTCGCGGCGAACGCGTCGTTGTCCGCCACGACCAGCGGTGCGGTCTCGGCCCGGATGCGGCGTTCCTGTTCGCGGGCAACGTCTTCGAAGTCGCCGAGCGTCCACACCAGACCGTCCACGGTGGCGTCCGGGCGGAACGCCCGTGCCGCGCGGAGCTTGTGCTCGGTGTGCTCGCGGCCGTACTCGGGGATCCACGGCGCCGCGAAGTGGTCGGCGAGCTGCCTGGAGAGCGTGGTCGTGCCGGTGCTTTCGGCGCCTACCACCACGACCTTCCGCCCCAGCCCGCGCTGCGTCGCGGGCGCGAGGTGGTGCCAGTTCGCGAACGGGTCGTTCCGGACGGCGGTGCCGGAAACGGCGTGGGTGACGCGGTCCAGGTCGACGAGCACGTGCTGCGCGTCCAGGCGCCTGGCCAGTTCGTCGCCGTACTTCTCGCTGGAGAACACGACGTCCACGGGTGCGTGCGCGGGATCTCCGTCGGCGATGGCGCGCCGGGCGAGCACCGCCTTGGCCAGTTCGACGTGCAGGCTCCAGATCTCGTCGGAGTCGAAGTCCATCGGGTGGTCGTCGAGGTCCCCGATGATCCGCACGCCGGGGGTCGCGCGGTGGGTCTCGGTCAGCCAGCGCACCCGGTGGTCGAGCGGGATGGTCTCCGCCGACGCCGCGAGCACGGTGACCGTCGTGCGTTCGCTGCGGGCCGCCGCGGTCTCGATCAGGTGATGATGGCCGTTGTGCGGCGGGTAGAACTTGCCGAGCACCAGCGCGTGGCGGAACTCCTTCATACGCGCACCACGTCCTTGCTCCACGACCGCAGGCCGATCACGCACAGCACCATGAACCCCACGTACAACACCGCTGTCAGATAGAGGTCCTTGTACGCGTAGAGCGGCACGTAGATCACGTCCGCGGCGATCCACAGCCACCACGACTCGACCTTCTTGCGCGCCTGGCCCCACGTGGCGAGCAGGGACAGCACCGTCGTGACCGAGTCCCAGAACGGCACGGTCGACTGCGTGAACGACATCAGGATCCAGTGCAGCACGCCGGTTCCGAGCACGCCGGCGACCGCGAGCCAGATCCACTGCTGCGACGTGGTGCGGGTGACGTGCAGGACGCTGTGCTGGTCACCGCCGCGCAACCACGCCCACCAGCCGTAGACCGCCAACGCGATGTAGACGACTTGCAGGCCGGAGTCCGCGTACAGGCCGCTGGTCCAGAACAGCACGAGGAACGCGATGTTGTTGGCGATGCCGATGGGCCAGTTCCAGGGGTTCTGGCGGGCGACGAGCCATACACACAGTGCGCCGGTGATGAAGCCTGCTACCTCAACGGGTGACACGTGCTCTCCTTGACCGATGTTCGAACATGTGTTCGAATCGATGGTGTGCGATGGGACGGACAGAAACTCGAGGCAGAGCCGCAGCAGGCACTACCGGGGCTACCGGGACTGGTGCGCAGCGTACGAACTCCTGAGTTCGCGGACGTGGTGTTCCACGAGGTCCGCGCCAAATCCGTGCTCAACGGAGTACCGGGGTCTTCGCTGCCCTTCTCGTGGACGGTGAACCCCTATCGGGGCTGCTCACACGCCTGCACCTACTGCCTGGCCGGTGACACCCCGGTCCTGATGGGCAACGGGCGCACCAAACCGTTGTCCCAGCTGCGGGTCGGTGACGAGATCTACGGCACCGAGCTGGTCGGCAACTACCGCCGCTACAAGCTGACCACCGTGCTGGCGCACTGGGAGACGCGCAAGCCCGCGTACCGGCTGACGCTGGAGGACGGCACGTCGGTCGTCGCGTCCGGCGACCACCGCTTCCTGACCGACCGCGGCTGGAAGCACGTGACGGGCGAGACCGCGGGCACGGGCCGCCGTCCGCACCTCACGACCGGCAACAAGCTGATGGGCACGGGGGCTTTCGTCGAGCAGCCCGACGTGACCGACGACTACCGCCGTGGCTACCTGCGCGGCATGGTCGACGACGAGAACGAGTTCCGCATTCCGTTGGCCGACATAGAGGCCATGGACCGCACCCAGGAGTATCTCGACTACTTCGGTGTGCGAGAAGGGAGGGGATTTCTGCACCAAGTGCGCGAGCTCGCGCACTGGCAGATAGTCCCGAACCCCGACTGGCTCAAGGGTTTTCTCGCCGGTGCGTTCGACTACCTGGGGACCTGCTCGCGCAGCATCCTGCGGATGTCGACGCGCAACGCGACCGTCGTCGAGGCGATCTGCCTCGCGTTGAAGCACTTCCACTTCGACTTCGCGATCGAGGAGCTTCGTCGCCGGCGTGGCGTCCGGGTCGTGCGCCTGCGCGGCGGCCTGCGGGAGAACCTCCGCTTCTTCCACACCGTCGACCCGGCGATCACCCGCAAGCGCGACATCGACGGCGTGGCGATCAAGTCGCAGCAGCCGTTGGGCGTGGTGGCGGTGGAACCGCTGGACGAGATGACGCTGTACGACATCACGACCGGCACCGGTGACTTCATCGCCAACGGAGTGGTGTCGCACAACTGCTTCGCGCGCGGCACGCACTCCTATTTGGACCTCGACACCGGCCGCGACTTCGACAGCCAGCTGATCGTCAAGGTCAACGCGGGGGAGGTGCTGTCGCGTCAGCTGCGCTCGCCGAAGTGGAAGCAGGAGCACGTCGCGCTGGGCACCAACACCGACCCGTACCAGCGGGCGGAGGGGCGGTACGCCTTGATGCCAGGGATCATCGAGGCCCTGACTGCCTCCCGCACGCCCTTCTCGATCCTGACGAAGGGCACGGTGCTGGCCCGCGACCTGCCGCTGCTGGCCGCGGCGGCCGAGGTCGTGCCGGTGGGCATCGGGGTTTCGCTGGCGTTGATGGACCGCGACCTGCACAAGTCGCTGGAGCCCGGCACTCCCACGCCCGCGGCCAGGCTGGAGCTGGTGCGCAAGGTGCGGGAGGCCGGTCTGCCGTGCGGGGTGTTCGTGGCTCCCGTGCTGCCCGAGCTGACGGATTCCGTCGAGCAGCTGGACTTCCTGCTGGAGCAGATCGCGGCCGCCGGTGCGACCGGGGTGACGGTGCTGCCGCTGCACCTGCGTCCTGGGGCGCGGGAGTGGTTCGCCGCCTGGTTGCGGCGCGAGCACCCGGATCTCGTCGAGACGTACCGGTACCTGTACGGTTCCGGGTCCTATGTGGACAAGAGGTACCGGGCTCGCCTGCGTGCGCGAGTGGTGCCGTTGATCGAGAAGCACGGCCTGGCACCGCGCGGTCGTGCCACCGACGCCGTCACCGGTGTGCCCGGCGACGACGACGGCGTGTGGCCCGACGGCAGCCTGCCGGTGGGCGTGCCGGCGCCGCGCGTGGACCAGGAACAGCTCACCCTGCTCTGATCAGGCGGTGGACACCCTCTTCCCCGGGGTGTTCCGCTACGCCCAGCCGCCCTGGACCATCGTCTGGAACTTCCACTCGCCGCCGACCTTCACCAGCAGGTCGCCGTACCGCACGGTCATCCCGTTGATCGTTCCGTCGGTGATCACGAAGACCAGGTCGTCGTTGATGAAGTGCGGGGTCCGGACGGACTCCATCCGCACGTCCCCGCCGAGTTGCGCGCCCATTTCCCTGAGGAACGTGTCGCGGTCCCACGAGGTCGCTGAACCGTCGGTGACCGTGTTGATCGGGAACAGGGCCATGTCGGCCATCTGTTCGACGTCACCCTTCACCGCGAGCTCGTCCCACCGCGCGAACCACTGCATGATTTCGTCGTACGCCATACCGTACATCGTACGGAGTTTACGTCCTGCCGACCACTGCCGTGGTGTCTTCGCTGGTCACGAGCTTGGCGTCCAGTCCGGCTGCGGTGAAGGCGGCGAGTGCTCGGGGTGCCTGGCGCTCGCTGGTCTCGCTCATGAGGTGGCCGCCGGGCCGGAGCCACTGGGTGGCCTGGGCGGCCACTCGCCTGAGGAGGTCGAGGCCGTCCGTGCCGCCGTCGAGGGCGATGCGTGCCTCGAAGTCGCGGGCTTCGGGCGGCATGAACTGGATGTCGTCGGTGGGCACATACGGCACGTTCGCGACCACGACGTCGATGTGGCCCTTTATGTGTGTCGGCAGTGCGTCGAACAGATCGCCTTCGAACACGTTCGTGAGGTTCTTACGCGCGCACTCGACCGCCACGGGGTCGATGTCGGCCGCGTAGACCGTCGTTTCGGGGAGTCTGTGCCGGATCACCGCGCCGATCGCGCCCGAGCCGCAGCACAGGTCGACGGCGAGGCCGGGCTTCAGCTCGACGGCCAGGTCGGCGAGCAGTTCGGTGCGGTGACGCGGCACGAACACCCCCGGGATGACCGTGATGCGCCGGCCGCAGAACTCCGCCCAGCCGACGACGTGTTCGAGCGGCAGGCCCTGGACCCGTTGCGCGACCATCTCTTCGAGGTGCTGCGGGGACGTGGCGGCTTCGTGGAGCAGGGCGGCTTCGTCCTCGGCGAACACGCAGCCCGCGGCCCTGAGTCGATCGACTGTGCTCATCGTGCCGGACGCTAGCAGTGGCGTTACGAGCAGGGGCATTTACAAGCAGGCTTGACTGTTTGTTTGTGCCCCGGAACACTCGGGGCCGTGGAGACGAGGCAGCGCCAAGCCGACCGCACGCGCGAGACCAAGCGGAAGCTGATGGAGGCGACCGTCGAGTGCCTGGTGGAACGTGGCTGGTCAGGCACCACGACGACCGAGGTGGCCGAACGGGCGGGCGTGTCGCGCGGTGCGCAGCTGCACCACTTCCGGACGCGCGGCGAGCTGGTCGCGGCAGCTGTGGAGCACGTGGGCGCGGAGAGCGTCGAGGCGCTCAAGCGGCGGGCGGAGACCGCGGACAAGAGCACGCACGCCGTCGTGGAGCTGATCGTGGACTTCCACGCGAGCGACCTGTTCACCGCGGCGCTGGAGCTGTGGGTGGCGGCACGCACGGATCCGGAGCTGCGCTCGCAGGTGCTGGAGCTGCAGGCGAGGCTGGGGCGCGAGGTGTACGCGCTGGCGCTGGAACTGCTGGACGTCGACGACACCAAGCCGGGCGTGAAGGACGCGGTGCAGGCAACCCTGGACCTGGTGCGCGGCCTGGCGCTGGCCAACCAGCTGGCCGACGACGGCAAGCGCCGTGCGCACGTGGTGCGGTACTGGGCGAGGATGCTGGAGGAACAGCTGTGATCACCGAACTGCTGGCCGATCTCGACGCCGAGTCGCGGGACCTCGACGCGCTCGTCGCCGGCGCCGACCTGACGTTGCCGACACCGGCCGAGGGCTGGACGATCGGGCACCAGATCGGCCATCTCATGTGGACGGACAAGGCCGCGATCCTCGCCATCACGAACCCCGAGGCGTTCCAGGCGCAGCCGCTCACCGGCGACATCGTGGACCGCACGGCCGCGGAGGCGGCGGTGCTGCCGGACCTGCTGTCGTTGTGGCGCAACGGTCGTGCCGCGCTGCGGGAACACCTCGCGGCCGCCTCGGGGAAGATCGTGTGGTTCGGGCCGCCGATGAGCCCGGCGTCGATGGCGACCGCGCGGCTCATGGAGACGTGGGCGCACGGGCAGGACGTCGCGGACGCGCTCGGCGTGGTGCGGGAGCCGACCGCGCGGATCCGGCACGTGTGCCACCTCGGGGTGCGGACGATGGGGTTCGCGTTCCTGCTCAACGGGTTGGCGGCGCCGGAGGCCGCGGTGCGGGTGGAGCTGACCGGGCCCGGCGGGGAGTCGTGGACGTGGGGGCCGGAGGGTGCCGGGAACCGGGTTTCCGGGCCTGCGCTGGACTTCGCGTGGCTGGTGACTCAGCGGCGCAACCGCAAGGAGCTGGCGATCGAGGCGGTGGGGCCGGTGGCGGAGGAGTGGGTTCCGATCGCGCAGGCCTTCGCCGGTCCGCCGGGAGGTGGCCGGTGATCAGGATCGGCAACGCCTCCGGCTTCTACGGCGATCGGCTGTCCGCCGTGCGGGAGCAGCTGGAAGGCGGTGAGCTCGACGTCCTGACCGGTGACTACCTCGCCGAGCTGACGATGCTCATCCTCGGGCGCGACCGGATGAAGGACTCCAGCCTGGGCTACGCCAGGACGTTCCTGCGGCAGATGGAGGACTGCCTGGCGCTGGCGCTCGACAAGGGCGTGAAGATCGTCGTGAACGCCGGTGGGCTCAACCCGGAAGGGCTGGCGCGCAAGCTCGACGCCAAGGTCGGGTACGTCACGGGCGACGACCTCAAGGCGCGGTTTCCCGAGGCGTTGACCGCCAACGCCTACCTCGGCGCGTGGGAGATCGCCGACTGCCTCGACCAGGGCGCACAGGTCGTGGTCACCGGGCGGGTGACCGACGCGAGCCTCGTCGTGGGCCCCGCCGCGGCGCACTTCGGGTGGGCGCGCGACGACTGGGACGAGCTCGCCGGGGCCACGGTCGCCGGACACGTGCTGGAGTGCGGAACGCAGGCGACCGGCGGGAACTACGCGTTCTTCACCGAGATCGACGCGACCCGGCCGGGGTTTCCGATCGCGGAGATCGACGAGGACGGGTCCTGCCTGATCACCAAGCACGACGGGACGGGTGGAGCGGTCACGGTCGACACCGTCACGGCGCAGCTGTTGTACGAGATCGGGGCGCCGGAGTACCTCGGGCCGGACGTCACCACGCACTTCGACACGATCAAGCTCGACGAGCACCCCAGGGGCGTCAGGATCAGCGGCACCAGAGGCAGTCCGCCGCCGGACACGCTCAAGGTGTGCCTGAACACGTTGGGCGGCTTCCGGAACAACACGACGTTCGTCCTCACCGGACTCGACGTCGACGCCAAGGCCGAGCTGGTCAAGCGGCAGCTGCACGAGGCCATCGGGGACGAGGGGCTGACGTGGACGCTGGCCAGGACCGACCACCCGGACGCGGACACCGAGGAACGGGCCAGCGCGTTGCTGCACGTGACGATCAGGACGACGGATCCCAAGCGGGCCAAGGGGTTCAGCCGCGCCGCGGTCGAGCTGGCGCTGGCGAGCTATCCCGGCTTCCACGTCACGGCGCCGCCGGGGGACGGGACGCCGTTCGGGGTGTACCGGGCGGCGTACGTGCACCGCGGCGAGGTCAGTGCGAAGGCGGTGTTGCTGTGAAGCGGCCGCTGGGAACGATCGTCGGCGCGCGCAGCGGCGACAAGGGCGGGGACGCGAACCTCGGGGTCTGGACGCGCACCGAAGAAGCGTACGAGTGGCTCAACGGCTTCCTCACGACGGCGAAGCTCAAGGAGCTGCTGCCGGAGGCGGGCGAGGTCAGCCGGTACGAGCTGCCCAACCTGAAGGCGCTCAACTTCGTGCTGCACGGGCTGCTGGGTGACGGCGTGGCGAGCAGCACGCGGTTCGACCCGCAGGCCAAGGCGCTCGGCGAGTGGTTGCGCAGCAGGGAAGTCGAGATCCCGGAGGCGCTGCTGTGATCACCAAGGATCTGTTCGACGAGCGCGGGGAACTCCGTCAGCTCGTCCGCGACTTCACGCGGAAGGAGATCGTCCCGCACATCGCCGAGTGGGAGAACCGCGGCGAGGTGCCGCGTGAGCTGCACGAGAAGGCCGCGGAAGCCGGGTTGCTGGCCATCGGGTTCGAGGACGGCGACCTGCTCGACTCGGTCGTGCTGACCGAAGAGATCATCCAATGTGGAGGGTCGAGTGGGCTGATCGCGGCGCTGTTCACGCACGGCATCGCGATCCCGCACATCTGGCAGAGCGGGAACGAGGACCTCGTCGAGCGGTTCGCGAAGCCTGCCATCAGGGGCGAGAAGATCGGCAGCCTCGCGGTCACCGAACCCGGTGCCGGCTCGGATGTCGCCAACATCCGGACCAGGGCCGTCAGAGAGGGCGATCACTACGTCGTCAACGGCACCAAGACGTTCATCACCTCGGGGTGCCGGGCGGACTTCGTCACGACGGCGGTGCGGACCGGTGAGCCGGGGTACCAGGGCATCTCGCTGCTGGTGGTCGAGGACGGGTTCACGCGCCGCAGGCTCGACAAGATGGGCTGGCACTGCAGCGACACCGCGGAGCTGCACTTCGACGACGTGCGGGTGCCCGTGCGCAACCTCGTCGGTGCGGAGAACGCCGGGTTCGCGCAGATCATGCGGCAGTTCCAGGTCGAGCGGGTCACGATGGCGGTCGAGGCGTACGCGACGGCGCAACGCGCGCTGGACCTGACCGTCGAGTGGACGCGGAACCGGGAGACGTTCGGCAAGCCGTTGATCAAGCGGCAGGTGGTCGCGCACCGGCTGGCCGAGATGGCGCAGAAGATCGACCTCGCGCGCACGTACACGCGGGAGGTCGCGGTGCGGGTCAGCCGGGGCGAGGACATGATCACCGAGGTGTGCTTCGCGAAGAACGCGGCCGTGCAGGCGTGCGGTGAGGTGGTGGACGCGGCGGTGCAGCTGCACGGCGGCATGGGGTACATGCGGGAGTCCGAAGTGGAGCGTCACTACCGGGACGCCCGCATCCTCGGCATCGGGGGCGGGGCGAGCGAAGTGATGACCGAGCTCGCGGCACGACGATTGGGGTTCGCCTGATGGGCAACAGGGAGGCGCTGCTCGCGAAGATCGCGGAGCTGGACGCCGAGCACGCGAAAGCGCTTGCGGGAGGTGGGCCGAAGTACGTCGAGCGGCACCACAGGCGCGGCAAACTCCTTGCGCGCGAACGGGTCGAGCTGCTGATCGACGAGGACAGCCCGTTCCTGGAGCTGTCGCCGCTCGCCGCGTGGGGCACCGACTTCCCGGTCGGCGCGAGCGTCGTCACGGGCATCGGGCGGGTCGAGGGCGTCGAGTGCGTGATCGTCGCGAACGACCCGACCGTCCGCGGTGGCGCGAGCAACCCGTACACGCTGCGCAAGAGCCTCAGGGCCAACGACATCGCGTTGCAGAACCGGCTGCCGCTGATCAGCCTGGTCGAGTCGGGCGGAGCGGACCTGCCGACGCAGAGCGAGATCTTCATCCCCGGCGGCCGGGCGTTCCGCGACCTCACCCGGCTGAGCGCGGCGGGCATCCCGACGATCACGGCGGTGTTCGGCAACGCCACGGCCGGTGGCGCGTACGTGCCGGGCATGTCCGACTACGTGATCATGGTCAAGGACCGGTCGAAGGTGTTCCTGGGCGGCCCGCCGCTGGTCAAGATGGCGACCGGCGAGGACGCGGACGACGAGTCGCTCGGTGGCGCGACCATGCACGGCACCACGTCCGGGCTCGCGGACTTCGTGGCGGAGGACGAGACCGACGCGATCCGCCTGGCCCGCAGGGTGGTCGCGCGGCTCAACTGGCGCAAGCAGGGACCGGAGCCGTACGAGGTCGAAGAGCCGCTGTTCGACGCCGACAGCATCCTGGACGTCGTCTCCGAGGACCAGCGCGTGCCGTTCGACCCGCGCGAAGTCATCGCGAGACTCGTCGACGCGTCGTTGTTCGACGAGTTCAAACCGTTGTACGGCAACAGTCTCGTCACCGGATGGGCCAGGATCCACGGCTACCCCGTCGGCATCCTCGCCAACGCGCGCGGCGTGCTGTTCAGCGAGGAGTCGCAGAAGGCCACGCAGTTCATCCAGCTGGCGAACCAGAGCGACACCCCGCTGGTCTTCCTGCAGAACACCACCGGCTACATGGTCGGCGCGCAGTACGAGCAGGGCGGCATCGTCAAGCACGGCTCGATGATGATCAACGCGGTCTCGAACAGCCGGGTGCCGCACCTGACGATCACCATGGGCGCGAGCTACGGCGCGGGCAACTACGGCATGTGCGGCCGGGCCTACGACCCGCGGTTCCTGTTCACCTGGCCCAACGCCAAGTCGGCCGTGATGGGCCCCGCGCAGCTCGCCGGCGTGCTGTCGATCGTCGGACGGCAGGCCGCCGCGGCCAAGGGGCAGGAGTACAACGAGGAGCACGACGCCGCCATGCGCAAGATGGTGGAGGCGCAGATCGAGGAGCAGTCGCTCGCGCCGTTCCTGTCCGGCAAGCTCTACGACGACGGCGTGATCGACCCCCGCGACACCAGGACCGTGCTCGGCCTGTGCCTCTCCGCTGTCCACAGCGGACCGATCAGGGGCGCCGACGGCTTCGGCGTCTTCCGGATGTGATGACTCCAGTGATCAAGACGCTGCTGATCGCCAACCGCGGCGAGATCGCCCGCCGAATCGTCCGCACGTGCCGCAAGCTCGGCATCCGCACGGTCGCGGTGTTCTCCGACCCGGACGCGAACGCCCCGCACGTGCGGGAGGCCGACTTCGCGGTCAACCTGCCCGGCGCGTCGCCCGCCGAGACCTACCTGCGCGGTGACCTGATCGTCGAGGCGGCGAAGCGGGCGGGCGCGGACGCCGTGCACCCCGGTTACGGCTTCCTCAGCGAGAACGCGGAGTTCGCGCGTGCCGTGGGCGCGGCTGGGCTGACGTGGGTCGGGCCCGCGCCGGACGCCATCGAGGCCATGGGGTCCAAGGTCGCCGCGAAGAAGCGCATGGCGGCGGCCGGTGTGCCCACGCTGCCGGAACTGGACCCGGAGACCGTCGCCGAGTTCCCGGTGCTGATCAAGGCATCGGCGGGCGGTGGCGGCCGTGGCATGCGGATCGTCCGCGAGCACGAGGAGTTCGCGGACGCGCTGGCCAGTGCGCGCCGGGAGGCCGAGTCGGCGTTCGGCGACCCGACGGTGTTCTGCGAGCCGTTGCTGGAGCACGCCCGGCACGTCGAGGTGCAGATCCTCGCGGACGCGCACGGCACGGTGTGGGCGCTCGGCGAACGGGAGTGCTCGATCCAGCGCCGCCACCAGAAGATCGTCGAGGAGTCGCCCAGCCCGGCGGTCACCGACGAGGTCCGCAAGCGCTTGTTCGCGGCGGCGACGGCGGCGGCCGAGTCGATCGGCTACCTGGGCGCGGGCACCGTCGAGTTCATGCTGAAGGGCGAGGACTTCCACTTCCTGGAGGTCAACACCCGGCTGCAGGTCGAGCACCCGGTCACCGAACTGGTGTACGGCGTCGACCTGGTCGAGTGGCAGCTCAGGATCGCCGAGGGCGCCGAACTCCCGCCAGCGGCACCGGAACCGGACGGCCACGCCATCGAGGTCCGCCTCTACGCCGAGGACCCCGACCACGACTGGCGCCCGGCCAGCGGCACGTTGCACCGGTTCCACGTGCCCGGTGACGTCCGGCTCGACAGCGGCGTGGAGGACGGGTCGGAGATCTCGGTCCACTACGACCCCATGCTGGCCAAGGTGATCGCGCACGCGCCGACGCGCAGGGCCGCCGCCCGCAAGCTCGCGACGGCACTGGCAAGCGCGCACATCCACGGCCTGGTCACGAACCGCCAGCTGCTCGTGGACGTCCTCGAACACGAGGCTTTCCTCAACGGTGACACGCACACCGGGTTCCTCGGCGAGCACGCGTTCACCCGGACCGTTGACCCGCAACCGTTTGCGCTCGCCGCCGCGCTCGCCCAGGCGGCCACCCGCGAGGTCGGGCACCTGCCGCTCGGCTGGCGCAACGTGCGCTCGCAGCGGCCGAAGGCGAGGTTCCTGTTCGGGGACACCGAGATCGAGGTCGAGTACGACCCGAAGCAGGCGACGGCGGACGTGGTCGTCCTGGAGCTGGACGGCGTGCGCACGCCGTTCCACGTGGCCCGGTACGGCGACCTGGTCGAGGTCGACTCGCCGCGCGGGTCGGTGTCGCTGAAGGTCGTGCCGCGCTTCGCAGAACCGGAGGCCGGGCTCGCACCCGGCGCGACCGTCGCCCCGATGCCCGGCACGGTCGTCCGGGTCAGCGTGGCTCAGGGTGACGTCGTCGAGGCCGGGGCCGAGCTCCTGGTGCTGGAGGCCATGAAGATGGAACACCGCGTGCTCGCGACCAACGCGGGCGTGGTCACCGAGCTGCTCGTCGAGAAAACCCAGCAGGTCAACGCCGGCGACGTGCTGGCCGTAGTGGAGGAATCGTGAGTTTCGTCGAGTCGGAAGAGCGGATCGCGCTCCGCAAGGCCGTGGCTGATCTGGGTGCCAAGTACGGCACCGAGTACTTCCTCGCCAAGGCCAGGTCGGGGGAGAAGGCCACCGAGCTGTGGGAGGAAGCGGGCAAGCTCGGCTACCTCGGCGTGGCCGTGCCCGAGGAGTACGGCGGCGGTGGCGGTGGCATCGGTGACCTCGCGGCGGTGTGCGAGGAACTGGCGGCGGCGGGATGTCCGTTGCTGCTCATGGTGGTCTCCCCGGCGATCTGCGCCACGGTGATCGCGCGGTTCGGCACGGACGAGCAGAAGTCCAAGTGGCTGCCCGGTTTCGCGGACGGCACGCTGAAGATGGCGTTCGCGATCACCGAACCGGACGCGGGTTCCAACTCGCACCGGCTGAAGACGCACGTCCGGCGCGACGGCGACGACTGGGTCCTCAAGGGCACCAAGACGTTCATCTCCGGCATCGACGAGGTCGACGCCGTGCTCGTGGTCGCGATCCTGCAGACCGGGCCGGTGCTGGTGGTCGTGCCGACCGATGCCGAGGGCCTCACCTGGCACCGGATCGAGATGGACCTGGTCGCGCCGGAGAAGCAGTTCACGCTGTTCTTCGACGACGTCCGGTTGCCGTCCGACGCCGTCGTCGGCTCGCCGGACCAGGGCCTGCAGCAGGTGTTCGCGGGCCTCAACCCCGAACGGATCATGGGCGCGAGCATGGCCACCGGCTCGGCGCGGCTCGCGATCGCCAAGGCCGTCACCTACGCGCAGCAACGGCAGGTCTGGGACAACCCGATCGGCTCGCACCAGGGCCTCGCGCACCCGCTGGCGAAGATCCACATCGAGATCGAGCTGGCCAGGCTGATGACGCAGAAGGCCGCCGCGCTCTACGACTCCGGCCGGGACAAGGAGGCCGGTGAGGCCGCGAACATGGCCAAGTACGCGGCGGGTGAGGCCATCGCGGCGGCCGTCGACCAGGCCGTCCAGACCCACGGCGGCAACGGGCTGACGTCGGAGTTCGGGCTGGCGTCGATGCTCGGCATGTCCCGGATGGCCCGGATCGCGCCCGTCAGCAGGGAGATGGTGCTCAACTTCGTCGCCCAGAACTCGCTGAAGCTGCCCCGGTCCTACTGACACACTGCGGGGTATGGGGACTTTCAGCTCGTACGACGGCACCCGGCTCGCCTACCACGGTCCGGCAGGAGATGACCCGCTCATCTGCCTGCCGGGCGGGCCGATGACGGCGTCGTCCTATCTCGCACCACTTCCGCTGGACGACGTGCTCAGGCTCGACCTGCGCGGCACCGGCGAGTCCGAGGAAGCTCCGAGCGAGACGTACCGCGTGGACCGCCAGGTCGACGACGTGGAAGCGCTCCGGCAGCACCTCGGGCTCGACCGGATCAGGCTGCTCGGCCACTCCGCCGGCGGCACTCTCGCGATCCTCTACGCGGCGCGGTTCCCGCAGCACGTGAAGGAACTCGTCCTCGTCGCACCGAGCCCGCGCGTCGTCGGCATCGACATCGCCGACGAAGACCGGAGGGAGATCGCGCTGACCCGCAGCGGCGAACCCTGGTACGCCGAGGCCATCAAGGGGTTCGAGGAGATCTGGGCGGGCAACGTGACGCCCGAGGCGTTCGAGAAGGCCACGCCCTTCTGGCACGGGCGCTGGGACGACGAACGGCGCGCGGCCGACGATCATCCGGCCAACGAGGAAGCGGCCGAGGTGTACTACGCGGAGGGCGCGCTCGATCCCGAGGCGACCCGCGCCGCGCTCAAGAACCTCGACGCGCCAACGCTTCTGATCGCGGGCGAGGTCGACGTCGCACTACCGCCCAAGCGCGCCCAGGAGTACGCGGGCCTGTTCCCGTCCACGCGTTTCGTCGTGCTGCCCGGTGCCGGTCACGTCCCCTGGCTCGACGACCCCGAGGCGTTCGCCGCCACCGTCCAGCGCATGCCGTAGAGGCCAGGACCGAAGTCGAGTGCGGCGGCGTGCGCGTACCCCCAGGCGTCCACCGGGGCCGGACGCGCGCCGCCGAACATTTCCGTCCCGGCCGGACCGGACGCGAATTGCTCGCACGAAGCGGGCGGGGACTCGACCGGGAATTTGATCTCCAGCACGTAGTCGTGCACCCGGCCGGCGAACCGGCGGAAATGCGTGTGCTCGACCGTCGGATGTGGATAGATCAATTCGTACTCGATCGCGATCGAGGCACCGGCGGACATCGGTTCGTCGAACAACAACTCCGCGACGAGAACGCCGTTGGTGCGTTCACGGGCGACCCGGCCGACCCGGCACGAGCGGACCGCGGTGAGCGCCGGTTGGACCGAACCCGTCTCGTGGCAGAGGATCCAGCGGTCCACCCCGGCCGACGTGGCCTGCATGACCTGACGTGACCGGACGCCGCGCACCCCGCCGCAGGACGCGACGTCCACCCGGTCGTGCTGAGCGGTCAGCACCAGTCCGGAACCGTTCCACGGCGTCCGTGCCGACACCTCCCGCCTGCGTGAACGTCCACGCGGCCGTGGTGGGCCCAGCAGCCTCGACAACGCCGTCTCGGGCAGGCCGAGCACGTCCTCCAGATGGGCGAGCGCCATCAGCGACTCCGGCCGTTCGGGTCTGCGGCGCCCCGACTGCCAGTAGCTCAGCGCCGTCACGCTGATCGGCGCACCGCGCATCCGCAGCCGGTGCTGCAACCGTTCCAGACTGAGCCCGCGCATCTGGATCGCGACCCGCAACGCGTCCGCGAACGGACCCGTCACCAACAGGTCGGCGAGCTCCTCGCGCGGTGGGTAAATCGTCAGCATCACCCCTCCGTTTCCCGGGGTCAAGGTCGGAAGGCTATCGGCAGCAATCGGAACGCGGTACAGCCGATCGGCGGTTTCGGCCCGCAACGAAACCGGGAAGGTTCAGATCTCGGACCTATTACGCCGCCAAGGGTCTCTCGTTCTCCTGATCACCCCTGCGACGAACAGGACTACGCAATGCGCAAGGCAGCAATCCTCGTGGGCTCGGCGGTCATGATCGCCGCCTTCGCGGCACCCGCCTCCGCGGCGGTCGGCGAGATCCGCACCTCTCCCGGCGAGAACATCGCGGGCAGCTTCATCGTCAAGCTCAAGGACAACAGGGTCACCGCGAGCGCGCAGACCCTCGGCTCCCGCTTCGGCGGTCAGGTCGGCTACGTCTACGACGTGGCGTTCAAGGGGTTCTCCGTGAAGATGAGCGACGCCCGGGCGCGCAGACTCGCGGCTGACCCCTCGGTCGAGTACGTGGAACGCGACCAGGTCGTCAGCATCGAGGCCACGCAGGCGAACCCGCCGTCGTGGGGTCTGGACCGCATCGACCAGCGCAACCTGCCGCTGGACCAGAAGTACACCTACAACTCGACCGGCGCGGGCGTGAACGCCTACGTGATCGACACCGGTGTCCGCATCTCGCACCAGACCTTCGGCGGCCGCGCCAAGAACGGCTACGACTTCGTGGACAACGACGGCGTCGCGCAGGACGGCAACGGGCACGGCACGCACGTGGCCGGCACGATCGCCGGCTCGCAGTACGGCGTCGCGAAGGCCGCGAACATCATCGCCGTGCGCGTGCTGAACAACTCCGGTTCCGGCACCATCGCCGGTGTCGTCGCGGGCGTGAACTGGGTGGCGGCCAACCACGTCAAGCCCGCCGTGGCGAACATGTCGCTCGGCGGCAGCGCCAACACCTCGCTCGACACCGCCGTGCAGGGTGCGATCACGCGCGGCGTGACGTTCGCGGTCGCAGCCGGCAACTCCAACGCCAACGCGTCCGGCTTCTCGCCCGCCCGCGTCGCCTCGGCGATCACGGTCGGCGCGACCGAGAAGACCGACGCGCGTGCCTCGTACTCGAACTACGGCTCGCTCGTCGACGTGTTCGCGCCCGGCAGCGGCATCACCTCGGCGTGGAACACCAGCGACACCGCCACGAACACCATCTCCGGCACCTCGATGGCGACGCCGCACGTCGTCGGTGCGGTGGCCCGCTACCTGCAGGGCAACTTCAACGTGACGCCCGCGCAGGTGGAGGCCGCGATCAAGGCCAACGCCACCAACGGCAAGGTGACCAACCCCGGTGCGGGCACGACCACCAGGCTCCTGTACTGGCCGTCGACCAGCTGATCACGCTCGCCCCAGCGGCCCCGGCTCCCTGCGAGCCGGGGCTGTTTTCCCTGCACCGGAAGGAAGAACCGTGAGATCCCTGCTGGCAGTCGCCGCCCTGGGGGCAGCGGTCGTGGTCGCTCCGGCGTCCGCGGCCACGTCGTCCTACGTCGTGGTCATGAAGGACGGCACCGCGTCGTCGTTCAGCGGTGCGGTGGAGCACCGGTACACCAGTGTTTTCAACGGTTTCAGCGCCCGGCTCACGGCCGCGCAGCTGCGTGCGCTGAAGGCGGACCCCAACGTGTCCCATGTGGAGCGTGACGGGATCGTGCACGCCAGCAGCACGCAGCTCGAACCGCCGTGGGGGCTGGACCGGATCGACCAGCGCGCGTTGCCGTTGGACCAGAAGTACTCCTACACGACCACCGGTCTCGGCGTGAACATCTACGTGATCGACACGGGCATTCGCGTGTCGCACACGGACTTCGGCGGCCGCGCGCGCAACGGCTACGACTTCGTGGACAACGACGGTGTCGCGCAGGACGACAACGGCCACGGCACGCACGTGGCAGGGATCGCGGCCGGCACGAAGTACGGCGTCGCCAAACAGGCCACCGTGTGGGGTGTGCGGGTGCTCAACGCCCAGGGCAGCGGCACAATCGCCGGCGTCATCGCGGGCGTCGACTGGGTGACCGGGAACGCGGTCAAGCCCGCCGTGGCCAACATGTCGTTGGGCGGCACCGCTTCCACGGCGCTGGACGACGCCGTGCGCAAGTCGATCGCGTCCGGTGTCTCGTACACGGTCGCGGCGGGCGGCGGCAACACCGATCCCGGAGGCTCGTCGCCCCAACGGGTTTCGCAGGCGATCTGCGTGGGAGCGTTGATGCCGAACGACACGAAGTCGGGGTCGTCGAACTTCGGTCCCCTGGTCGACATCTGGGCGGCGGGCGTCAACGTCCCGTCCGACTGGAACACCGGCGACACCGCCACCGCGACGCTGAGCGGCTCGTCGATGGCCGCACCGCACGCGGCCGGTGTCGCGGCCCGTTTCCTGCAGTACCACCGCACCGCCACGCCCGCGCAGGTCGAGCAGGCGCTGGTTACCACGGGCACTCCCGGCACGCCACCCGTCACTCGTATCCTCTACTGGCCGCCAAGTCTGTGAACCGTCAATTGTTGGGCGCGGCAACTCTGTCCAAGCCTTAGGACCCCCTTGGCAGGAACCGGATCGCTCCATAGCTTCGGATGTGTTCGTTCCCCTGCAAAGAACGGAATGCCTGATGACGCGAAAGATCCGGTTCCTGGCCGGTGCCGGCGCGGCGACGCTCGCCATGTCGGTTCTGATGATCCCCTCGGCCTACGCCGCCGAGGGCGAGGTCCTCTCCCTCAACGCGCCCGAGAAGGTCACCGGCAGCTTCATCGTCAAGCTGAAGGAGGGCAAGGGCAACGCGCACTCGCTGGCGTCGCGGTTTGGCGCCGGCGTCGAGCGGGAGTACTCGACCTTCGGCGGCTTCAACGTGAAGCTGACCGAGAAGCAGGCCAAGCGCCTGGCCGCCGACCCGTCGGTCGAGTTCGTCGAGGCCGACCAGGTCGTGCACGTCGAGGCCACGCAGACGAACCCGCCGTCGTGGGGCATCGACCGCATCGACCAGCGCAACCTGCCGCTGGACCAGAAGTACAGCTACACCTCCGCGGGCGCGGGCGTGACCGCGTACGTCATCGACACCGGTGTGCGCATCAGCCACTCCACGTTCGGCGGCCGCGCTTCCTACGGTCACGACTTCGTCGACAACGACAACACCGCGCAGGACGGCAACGGCCACGGCACGCACGTGGCGGGCACCATCGCGGGCTCGCAGTACGGCGTCGCCAAGGCCGCCAAGATCGTCGCGGTCCGCGTGCTCGACAACAACGGCTCCGGCACCCTCGCCGGTGTCGCGGCGGGCATCGACTGGGTGGCCGCGAACGCGGTCAAGCCGGCCGTCGCCAACATGTCGCTCGGCGGCAGCGCGAACGCCACCCTCGACACGGCCGTGCAGAAGGCCATCGCCAAGGGCGTGACCTTCGCCGTCGCGGCCGGCAACTCCAACGCCAACGCGTCCGGCTTCTCGCCGGCCCGCGTGCCCGAGGCGATCACGGTCGGCGCCACCACCAACACCGACGCCCGCGCCTCGTACTCGAACTACGGCTCGCTGCTGGACATCTTCGCGCCCGGCAGCAACATCACCTCGGCGTGGAACACCAGCGACACCGCCACGAACACGATCTCCGGCACCTCGATGGCCACGCCGCACGTCGCCGGTGCCGCGGCCCGCTACCTGTCGACCAACCCCGGCGCCACGCCGGCCCAGGTCGCCTCGTACCTGGTCGCGCAGTCGACGGCCGGCAAGGTGACCTCGCCGGGTTCGGGTTCGCCGAACCGCCTGCTGTACCTCGCGCCCACCGCGTGAGCTGAGCACCTCCGAGAAGGCCGCGACCCCTGGTCGCGGCCTTTTCCTGTTCCGGCGTCCATGCTGGAGGTTCTGCGGGCTTCGACGTCCGTCCACCTGGAACACCAGTGGCACGGCCTGGGCTATCACGGGCACTCCCGGGACGCCACCCGTCACTCGTACCTTTCCCGCGTATCCTTCGGACGGCTCATTGTGAATCGTGAATTGTTACATGATCGAATGGCGTTCTGACCTTTGCGGAACCCTTGGCAGGAATGGGATTTCTGCTTAGCGTCGTTGTTGTTCGTTCCCCTGCGAAGAACGGTGTGCACCATGACGCGAAAGATCCGGTTCCTGGCCGGTGCCGGTGCGGCGACCCTCGCCGTGTCGGTCCTGATGACTCCGGCGGCCTCCGCGGCCGAGGGCGAGGTCCTCTCCCTCAACGCGCCCGAGAAGGTCGCCGGCAGCTTCATCGTGAAGTTGAAGCAGGGCAAGGCGAACGCCGGCTCCCTGGCCTCGCGCTTCGGTGCGAAGGTGGAGCGGACCTACACCGGCTTCGGTGGTTTCAGCGTGAAGCTGAGCGACAAGCAGGCCAAGCGCCTGGCGGCGGATCCGTCGGTCGAGTTCGTCGAGGCCAACCAGGTCGTGCACACGCAGGAAACGCAGTCGGCCCCGCCGTCGTGGGGTCTCGACCGCATCGACCAGCAGAGCCTTCCGCTGGACCAGTCCTACAGCTACACCTCGACGGGCGCGGGCGTGACCGCGTACGTCATCGACACCGGTGTGCGCGTCACCCACTCGACGTTCGGCGGCCGCGCCTCCAGCGGGTACAACTTCGTCGACAACAACGACAACGCCGATGACGGCAACGGTCACGGCACGCACGTCGCCGGCACGATCGCGGGCGCGGACTACGGCGTCGCGAAGGCTGCGAAGATCGTCGCCGTCCGCGTGCTCGACAACTCCGGTTCCGGCACGCTCGACGGCGTCGTCGCCGGCATCGACTGGGTCGGCAACAACGCGGTGAAGCCCGCGGTGGCGAACATGTCCCTCGGCGGTGGCGCCAACGCCTCGATCGACACGGCGGTGCGCAACGCCATCGCCAAGGGCGTGACGTTCGCCGTCGCGGCGGGCAACTCCAACGCCAACGCGGCCAACTACTCGCCGGCCCGTGTGCGCGAGGCGATCACGGTCGGCGCCACCACCAGCACCGACGCCCGTGCCTCGTACTCGAACTACGGCTCGGTGCTGGACATCTTCGCGCCGGGCAGCAACATCACCTCGGCGTGGAACACCAGCGACGACGCCACGAACACCATCTCGGGCACGTCGATGGCCACCCCGCACGTCACGGGTGCCGCGGCTCGGTACCTGTCGACCAACCCCGGCGCCACGCCGGCCCAGGTGGAGGCGTACCTGGTCGCGCAGTCGACGCCGTCGAAGGTGACCGGTCCCGGTTCGGGTTCGCCGAACCGCCTGCTGTACCTCGGCCCCGACGCGTGAGCTGAGCACCCGTGAGAAGGCCGCGGCCCCTGGTCGCGGCCTTTTCCTATGCTTGCGTCCATGTTGGAGGGCTTGGACGCCGTTGCGTGGCACGAGATCGACCACGCGTACGGTCCCGCGTTGGACACACCCGGACACCTCAGAGCGTTGCTGTCCAACGACCCTGAGGTCGTCGCACAGGCGACAAAGGACCTCGACCGGACCATCTGCGAGGAAGGCGGGTTCGTGTGCCCGGCGGCCACCGCCGTGCTGCCGTTCCTCGTCGAGGTGCTGCCGGTGCTCGGCTCCGCGAACCGGGCGGCGTTGCAGGACATGATCGACAGGCTCGCCGACGACGGTGAGAACGCCGAGCAGGTCGACCCGGGCTGGCCCGCGGCGTGGGCGAAGGCGCGAGCCTCGATCCGCCCTGCCTGAAAATCTGTCGGTGCCGCCAGCTAGCCTTGACGGCAAAGCTGACTTCGTCTACAAGGAGCCACCACCGTGTTGCGCACGCACGAGGCCGGATCACTCCGGGCCGAGCACGCCGGGCAGTCCGTCACCCTGACCGGGTGGGTCGCTCGCAGGCGTGATCACGGCGGTGTCATCTTCATCGACCTGCGCGACGCGTCCGGTGTCGCCCAGGTCGTCTTCCGCGAGGGCGAGATGGCCGAGCGCGCGCACCGGCTGCGCAGCGAGTACGTCATCAAGGTCACCGGCGACGTGAGCAAGCGGCCGGAGGGCAGCGAGAACCCCGACCTCGCGACCGGCGCCATCGAGGTCTACGTCACCGACCTCGAGGTGCTCAACGAGGCCGCGCCGCTGCCGTTCCAGGTCGAGAGTGACACCGAACCGGGCGAGGAGGCTCGCCTCAAGCACCGCTACCTCGACCTCCGCCGAGAAGGCCCGGCCAAGGCCATCCGGCTGCGCAGCGAGGTCAGCCGCATCGCCCGCGAGGTGCTGCACGGCGAGAAGTTCGTCGAGATCGAGACCCCGACGCTGACCAGGTCCACGCCCGAGGGCGCGCGTGACTTCCTGGTGCCGGCGCGGCTGCGTCCCGGCTCCTGGTACGCGCTGCCGCAGTCGCCGCAGCTGTTCAAGCAGCTGCTGATGGTCGGTGGCCTGGAGCGCTACTACCAGATCGCGCGCTGCTACCGCGACGAGGACTTCCGCGCCGACCGGCAGCCGGAGTTCACCCAGCTCGACATCGAGATGAGCTTCGTCGAGCAGGACGACGTCATCGGCCTGACCGAGAAGCTGCTCGCCGCGATCTGGATCCAGACCAAGGGCGTCGAGCTGCCGCTGCCGTTCCGCCGCATCTCCTACGCCGAGGCGATGTCGAAGTACGGCTCGGACAAGCCGGACCTGCGCTTCGACCTGGAGCTCACCGAGCTCACCGAGTACTTCAAGGACACGACGTTCCGCGTGTTCCAGGCGCCGTACGTCGGTGCCGTGGTCATGCCCGGCGGTGCCTCGCAGCCGCGCCGCACGCTCGACGCGTGGCAGGAGTTCGCCAAGCAGCGCGGCCACAAGGGCCTCGCGTACGTGCTGCTGGCCGAGGACGGCACGCTGGGCGGCCCGGTCGCGAAGAACCTGACCGACGCCGAGCGCGACGGCCTGGCCAAGGCGGTCGGCGCGAACCCCGGCGACTGCATCTTCTTCGCCGCGGGCGACCCGAGGGACGCGCGCGCTCTGCTCGGTGCGGCACGGGTCGAGATCGCGCACCGCGTCGGCCTGATCGACGAGAACGCGTGGGCGTTCGCGTGGGTCGTCGACTTCCCGATGTTCGAGGCCGTCGACAAGCTCGAGGCCGGTGACGTCGCGGTCGGCGGTGGCAACTGGACGGCGCTGCACCACGCGTTCACCTCGCCGACGCCGGAGTGGATCGACAACTTCGAGACCGACCCGGGCAACGCGCTGGCCTACGCCTACGACGTGATCCTCAACGGCAACGAGCTCGGCGGTGGCTCCATCCGTATCCACCGCGCGGACGTGCAGCAGCGCGCGTTCAACGTCATGGGCATCGGTGCCGAGGAGGCGCAGGAGAAGTTCGGCTTCCTGCTCGACGCGTTCAAGTACGGCGCGCCGCCCCACGGTGGCATCGCGCTCGGCTGGGACCGCCTCGTCATGCTGCTCGCGGGCGTCGACTCGATCCGCGAGGTCATCGCGTTCCCGAAGAGCGGCGGCGGCTACGACCCGCTGACCGCCGCGCCGGCGCCGATCACCGCGCAGCAGCGCAAGGAAGCCGGCGTCGACTTCAAGCCGGAGCAGAAGGCCTGATGCTGCGGCTGAGGGTGGTCTGCCCGGCAGACCAGTCCGAAGCCGCGCTGACGATCCTCCGCGACCACGCAGGGGCCACCCATCTGGTGGTCCTGCGTGGCGCGGCGATCGACCCCGCCGGTGACCTGATCACCGCCGACGTGGCGCGGGAGGCGGTCGACGAGATCGTCACCGCGCTGTGCGAGCTGCACATCGACCACACCGGCGGCGTCACGATCGAGACGATCGACACCTCGCTGTCCGACGCGGCCGACCGCGCCGAGGAGCTCGCGCCCGGCGAGGGCTCCGACGTGATCGTGTGGGAGGAGCTGATCGCGAAGTCCGGCGAGGAGTCCCGGCCGAGCGTCACGTTCCAGGCGTTCCTGACCATCGCGTGCCTGCTGGCGGCGGTGGGCGTCGCGACGAACTCGCCGGTCACGATCGTCGGCGCGATGGTCGTCGGACCGGAGTTCGGGCCGCTCGCCGCGATCGCGGTCGGGCTCGTCGCGAAGCGGTGGGACCTGGTCAAACGGGCATCGATCGCGCTCGGGATCGGGTTCCCGCTGGCCATGGTGATCACGTCGTTGCTGACGTGGCTGGGTGAGTTCGGCGGCCTGTTCGACCGGATGTCGTTGATCAACGGCCATCAGGTCGACTTCGTCTACGAGTTCGGGCCGTTCTCCCTGATCGTGGCGTTGCTGGCGGGTGCGGCGGGCATGCTGTCGATGACGTCCGCGAAGTCCGCGGCGCTCGTCGGCGTGTTCATCTCGGTCACCACGGTTCCGGCCGCCGGGTACGCCGCGCTGGCCGCGGTTCTCGGAGTGTGGGACAGAGTCGGTCCCGCAGTAGCCCAGTTGGGCATCAACTTGATCGGTATTGTCGTCGCCGCCGCGCTCGTTCTGTTGATCCGCAGGCGGCGGGCAACGGATGGTGTTTCCACACGTCCACTGTCCAAGGGGTGATCCGGGTACTGCGCGAGCCGTTATCAACGAGTGGTGGTAGTCGCAGCCTGGCCGGATTAGCGTCGGTCCGGCTCACGGACACAGGGGAGTAGGGTCGGAGGGGATGAGCGTGGAGATCACCGCGGGCCCTCCCGACACGACTTCACCTGAGATCGCCGAAGCTGTCGACGCGGCCGAGCGGGTACTGACCAGGCGTTTGGGCGCACAGGTGCGCCTGCAGGACCCCGAGGCTCTCGGGGGTACCGGTCGTTCCGTCGTGATCCGGGTCAGAGTGGCGTCCTCGCCGTTCTCGATGCCCCGCACGCTGGTCGTGAAGCGCTATCCGGCCGGTTCCGGCGATCGCGACCCGTGGGCGCACGAGGCCGTCAGCCACCAGCTCCTGACCGCGTTGCCCGCGGAGGAACGCGCCACCCCGGAACTGTTCGCGCACGACGTGACGTCGCGTCTGGTCGTGCTGGAGGACCTGGGTCGTGCGCCGAGGCTGTCCGAGAAGCTGCACGCGAAGGATGCGCGCGCTGCGGAACGTGGCCTGCTCTCGTGGGCGCACGCGATGGGACGCCTGCACGCCACGACGGCGGGCCGGGACGCCGACTTCGACGCGTTGATGCGCCGGGCCGGCGCGCAGTGCTGCCAGGATCCGATCGCGGTCGACGTGCACGCGGCCATCGCGGGGTTACCGGCGTTGCTCGAATCGACGCTCGGCGTGGAGACGTCCACGCAGGTCACCGAGTTCGCCGCCGCGGCCGCACGGGCGTTCAGCACCTCGCGGCGGCGCGCGTTCAGCCCGTCGACTTCCTGTCCGGACAACCACCTGGTCACCTCGCGCGGGGTGCGGTTCGTCGACTTCGAGGCCGGCTGCGTCCGCGACATCGTGTTCGACGCCGCCGCGCTGCGCGTGCCGTTCCCGTCGTGCTGGTGCGGGTGGGGCCTGCCGCCGGGCATGTCGGAGGCCATGGTCGCCGCGTGGCGGGCCGAGGTCGGCTCGGTGTGGCCGGAGATGGACGACGACGCGATCCTCTTACCGCGCCTGCTGGAAGCGCAGCTGCTGTGGGTGTGGCTCGCGACGTGGCGAGCGCTGTCGAAGCCGATGCCCAACGTTGTCAACGCGCCGCCGCGCAGCGTCGTGCTGACCGGCCGGTGGACGCGGCTGCGGAGCGACGCGCTGATCCTGGGCGAGAAGACCGTGGCGTCGCACGCCGACGCGGTGATCGGCGCGCTGGTCGACCACTACGGCGCTGAGGTGCTCGAACTCCCTCTTTACCCAGCATTTCGCTGAACCGTTCCCACACGGTCACGCCCGGATCACCGGGCACGCTGATCCTGAGTCGCGTGCTGGTGCTACTCGGTGACTCGACGGCGGTCGGGATCGGCGACCTCGTTCCCGGCGGCTGGCGTGGCTTCGGCCCGATCCTGGCGTCCGCGTACTCCGACAACGGTTACCGCAACTACGCCGTCTCCGGCGCGCGGCTGGCGGACGTCAGGCGCACGCAGCTGCCGCGGGCGCTGTGCGACCAGCCCGGCGCCGCCGTCGTCATCGCGGGCGTCAACGACACGCTCCGGTCGGACTTCTCGGTGCGGCAGATGCACGAGGACCTCGACCACATCTGCCGCGAGCTGACGAACATCGGCACCTCGGTCGTCACCGTGCGGTTCCACGACCAGGGGCAGGTGTTCAAGCTGCCCGGCAGGCTGCGGCGGGTGCTGAAGGACCGCATCGACGCCTACAACCGCGTGATCGACGTCGTGGTGGCGCGGCACGGTGTCCGGTGCGTCGACCTGCACACGCTGCCCGGCGCGTACGAGCTGGAGACGTGGGCGGTCGACCGGCTGCACCCGTCCGAGCGCGGTCACCGGATGCTGGCGCAGGCGTTCGCCCGCGAGCTGCGCGCGCTCGGCCACGCGGTCGGCGAGGTCAGCCTGGAGTGCTCCGGTGGCCGCGAGCTGACGGTCTGGCACCATGTCGCGTGGTTGCTGCTGAAGGGGGTTCCGTGGCTGTGGCGGCGCGGCGCGGACCTGCTGCCGTTGCTGTGGAACGAGTCCTCAGGCCCGCAGCGAGACGGTGAACGTGGTCTCGCCTGGGACGCTCTGCACGGACACCTCGCCATCATGCGCGCCGACGACGGCGGCCACGATGGACAGCCCCAGCCCCGTGCTGCCGGCGGCGCGTGACCTGCTGCTGTCGCCGCGGGCGAACCGCTCGAACACCTCCAGGCCTTCCGGGATGCCCGGTCCGTCGTCGGTCACGGTGAGCTCGATGCGTCCACTGTGGACTTTCAGGCCGGTGGTGACCGTGGTGCCGGGTGGCGTGTGGGTGCGGGCGTTCGACAGCAGGTTGCCCAGGACCTGGTGCAGTCGTTGCACGTCGCCGGGCACGGTCACGGGTTCCACGGGCAGCTCGATCTTCCAGCTGTGGTCCGGTGCCGAGATCCTGGCGTCGCCGACCACGTCCAGCACGAGCCGGGACAGGTCGACCTCCTCGCGTTCCAACGGGCGGCCGTCGTCGAGGCGGGCGAGCAGCAGCATGTCCTCGACCAGCGACGTCATCCGGACGGCCTCGGACTCCACTCGGCTCATCGCGTGCGCGATCTGCGGTGACACGTCCTCTTCCGAACGCCGGGTCAGCTCGGCGTAACCGCGGATGGCGGCGAGCGGGGTGCGCAGCTCGTGCGAGGCGTCCGCGACGAACCGGCGGACGCGGGTTTCGCTGTCGTGCCTGGCTTTCAGCGCCTCACCGACGTGGCCGAGCATGCGGTTCAGCGCCAGGCCGACCTTGCCGACCTCGGTGTCCGGGTCGGTGTCGGGCACGCGTTCGGCGAGCGCGACGTCCCCCTCGTGCAGCTGTAGCTCGGAGACGCGGGTGGCGGTGTCGGCGACGCGGTCGAGCGGTACGAGCGCACGCCGGATGATCCGCTGCCCGACGAGCGCGGCCGCGGCGACACCGGCCGCGGTGAGCGCCGCCAGCAGCCAGATCATCTGCCAGACGACCTCGTCGACCGGCCCGGACGGCAGGCCCTTGATGCGGTTCTGGTCCGCGTGGACGCGGAAGTAGCCGACGTCCCTGCCCAGGTCGAGGCCGTGGTCGCCGGGACCGAGCTCCCGCAGTTCGTGCGCCTCGTGGGAGTTCAGCGGGCGCGGCTGGTCCCAGAACGGCAGCTCGATCGTGCCGGTGACGGTGCCGTCGGCGTTGATCTGCGCGTTGATCCCCGGCGCGCGCTGGCCGACCGGTGGCTGCTTGATCTCGCTGATCTGCCGGTCGAGGTCCTGGGTCAGGAAGCCGTGCAGGGCCAGCGCGGCGATGGCGCCGGTGCCCACGGACAACGCCAGCAACACCGCGATCTGGCCGGTGATCAGCTTGGCCCGCAGCGTCCTAGGCCGAAGGCTTGAGGACATAGCCCGCGCCCCGCATCGTGTGGATCATCGGTGCGCGTCCGGCGTCGATCTTCTTGCGCAGGTAGGAGATGTACAGCTCGACGATGTTGGCCTGGCCGCCGAAGTCGTAGCTCCACACGCGGTCGAGGATCTGCGCCTTGCTCAGCACCCGCCGCGGGTTGCTCATCAGGTAGCGCAGCAGCTCGAACTCCGTGGCGGTCAACGAGATCTGCTCGCCGCCGCGGGTCACCTCGCGCGTGTCCTCGTTGAGAGACAGGTCGCCGACGACGAGCCGTGCGCCCGCATCCTCCTCCGTGACGCCGGTGCGCCGCATGAGTGCACGCAACCGCAGCACGACCTCTTCGAGAGAGAACGGCTTCGTCACGTAGTCGTCGCCGCCCGCGGTGAGGCCGGCGATGCGGTCCTCCACGGCGTCCTTGGCGGTCAGGAACAGCACCGGCAGGTTCGGCTGCTCCGCGCGCATGCGGCGCAACACCTCGAAGCCGTCGAAGTCGGGCAGCATCACGTCCAGCACGACAGCGTCCGGCCGGAACTCGCGGGCCGTGCGGACCGCGGTGGTGCCGTCGAGCGCGGTGCGGACGTCCCACTTCTCCATGCGCAGCGCCATCGTCATCAGCTCGGCCAGAGTGGACTCGTCGTCCACCACGAGCACCCGCACGGGCTGCCCGTCGGGCCTGCGGAGTTCGGACTTCATCGTGCGCATGGCTCCTATGGTGGCTGCTGAGCCTGTGTACCACCTGTGAGAGCCGTCCACCGTTCGGGCGATTGGCGGTTACGTCAATTGTGAGCAGCTATGTTCGGTTTGAGGCCCGACGACTGACGGAGGTGAGCGGCCTGCGCACGTTCACCCTGACCGTCATGGGGTCGACCGACCTGCACGGCAACCTCTTCAACTGGGACTACTACCGCGACAGGGAGTTCGACGACTACGCGCACGACGACGTCGGGCTCGCGAAGATCTCCACGCTGGTGTCCGGGGTGCGAGACACCGCGGGGCGGCATCGGACGTTGCTGATCGACGCCGGTGACACCATCCAGGGCACACCGCTGGCGTACTACTACGCGTGCGTCGAGCCGATCACGCGCACGCACGTGCACCCGATGGCCGCCGCGATGAACGCGATCGGGTACACGGCCGCGGCGTTGGGCAACCACGAGTTCAACTACGGCCTGGAGGTGCTGCGGACGTTCGAACGTCAGCTGGACTTCCCGCTGCTCGCGGCGAACGCGGTGGACGTCTCGACCGGGCAGCCGGCGTTCGCGCCGTACGTGGTCAAGACGGTGTGGCGGACGGGCGGGCCACCGCTGCGGGTCGGCATCCTGGGGCTCACCAACCCCGGCATCGCGGTGTGGGACCGGGCGGTCGTGGAGGGCGTGCTGACGTTCCCCGGGCTCGTGGAGCAGGCGCTGCACTGGGTGCCGGAGGTGCGGTCCAAGTCCGACCTGGTGATCGTGGCGGCGCACTCCGGTGCCGACCTGTCGTCGTCGCTGGGCGATCAGGTGCCGTTCCCGGAGAACTGCGCGGAACTGGTCGCCGAGACCGTGCCGGGCATCGACGCCGTGCTGGTCGGGCACGCGCACGTGGAGATCCCGCAGCGGTTCGTGACGAACAAGGTGACCGGGCGGCCGGTGCTGCTGACCGAGCCGTTGTACTGGGGCAAGCGGCTGTCCGTGATGGAGTTCGACCTGGAGTTCGACAGCCGGTGGTCGGTGGTGTCTTCGCGGTCGTCCGTGCTCTCGTCTTCTTCTGTGGCCGAGGATCCGCGGATCGTGCGGCTGCTGCGACACGACCACGAGAAGGTCGTCACCTACGTCAACGCCCGGATCGGCACCTGCGCGGCGGCGATGTCGGCGGAACGGTCGCGGTTCGAGGACACGTCGGCGTTGCGGTTCATCAACCACGTGCAGGCGCTGGAGGTGGCCAAGTCGACGTCGCTGCCGGTGCTGTCGTTGTGCGCGCCGTTCAACCGGGCGGCGGCGATCCCGGCCGGCGAAGTGTCCATCCGGGACGTTGCCGGGCTGTACATCTTCGACAACACGTTGCTGGGCGTGCGGTTGACGGGCGCGCAGCTGCGGGACTTCCTGGAGGAGTCGGCGCGGTACTTCCGGCAGGTGTCCTCCGCCGGGCCTGTCACGGCCGCCGAGGTGTCGGCGGACGTGCCGGACTACAACTTCGACATCGCCCACGGGCTGTCGGCGCCGCTGACCTACGACATCGACATCGCGCAGCCGGTGGGTTCGCGGATCGTGGGACTGGCGTACGACGGGGTGCCGGTGGACGGCGCTTTCGAGTTCGCGGTGGCCGTGAACAACTACCGGCAGGCCGGTGGCGGGGACTTCCCGCACATCGCTTCCGCGCCCGTGCTGCACAACCAGCAGCAGGAGATCCGGCAGCTGCTGATCGACTGGGTCAAGGCCGCGGGCGTGCTGGACCCGTCGGCGTTCGCGGGCCGGGACTGGCGGTTGGTGGCCGACGGCGTGCCCGTGGTGGTCTCCACGAACGAGTGAATTCGGCCGGGTTGTCCTGCGTCTTCTGCGCCATGTGGTGGCATTGCTGCCGCTGGATGCGGTAGGTCAGGCGCGTGCAGTTGCCGCAGCGCGTCTTCGTCGGCGCCCTAGTAGTGCCGATGCTGCTCGCTTCGGTGGGCACCGTGTTCCGCCCGGAAGCCGAGGTCGCACCCGGCCACCTCGTGCTCGCGGTGCGCTCGGCGGAGATCGTGCTGGCCGGCACCGCGGCCTCCGTGACCGAGCGCCAGGAGGTCGTGGACGCCGTGCGCGAGCTCACCGCCTCCCACCGCATCACCGACATGATCACCTCGAACGCGAGCGAACGGATGCCGGTCACCCCGGCCGTCGTCGTCTCCCTGCTCGGGGTGGTGCTCGACCACGACGTCGCCGACTTCACCGGCGTCGTCCACAAAGGACACCTGACCGCGTCGGCCCGCGTGGCGGACCCGGAGCGCGCGGGCCTGCTGAGCGACGCCCTGCGCGCCGCCGCCCCGAGCCTGCGCGTCGACGAGGACTTCACTTCGGACTAGGAGCTCTGCGTTGTTCGGCTTCTTCATCCAGATGTTCCTGCTGTGCGCGGGCGCCTTCCTTGCGGGCGTGCTGCTGACGTGGCTGACCCTGCGCTCCCGCGCCGCTTCCGCTCCGGCTTCGGCCGAGGGCCGCCTGTCGATCATGGAGGAGCCGGTCGCGCTGCCGCCCGCGATCAAGGCCAACTCGCGGACGATGATGTTCCACACCCCGGATTCGCCGTACTACAAGCGGATGAAGGGGGACGCGTTCTTCCACTCGCCGGAGGACGCGCGGCGGGCGGGCTACACGATGTGGACGCCGCGGCCGCGCGTGCCCGCCGCGTCGTAGCTGCCCGACCCGCTGGACGACCAGCCGCGCATCGGCGCGTTCACTGCTGCTCAGGCGGGCTGGACCGGCCGAACACCACCGCGGCCGCGGCCGCGGCCACCACCGACGCGACGAGAATGCCCAGCTTGGCCTGACCGGCCAACGTGTCGTCGGGGAAGGAGAGGTCGGTGACGAACAAGGCGACGGTGAACCCCAGACCCGAGATCAGGCCCAGGCCGGCGATGTGCCCCCGGCGCACCCCCGCGGGCAGCCGGCCCACCCCCGTGGCGGTGGCCAGGGCGACGGAGCCGGTCACACCGAGGAACTTGCCGAGCAACAGTCCGGCCAGCACCGCCCACGTCACCCGCGAGGTCGCCGCGGCCTCGAACGCCCGCGGGTCGAACCGAACCCCGGCGTTGGCCAGAGCGAAGACCGGCACCGCCACGAACGCGCTGATCGGTCCCAGCACGCGCAGGAGATCGCGCAGCACCGCGCGGCCGGCGACCGGCCGGGCCGGGGTCAGCAGGGCCAGTGCGACGCCGGAGATCGTGGCCTGCACGCCGCTGTGCAGGGTGCACCACCACACCCCGGCGCCCACCAGGACGTAGGGCCAGATCCACCGCACCCCCGTCACCCGGAGCAGCACGACCACCCCGCAGCCGGCCAGGGCGGCGGCCAGCCACGGCCAGGACAACCGCTGGCTGTAGCCGACGGTGATCACGCCGACGGCGAACACGTCGTCAACGGTGGCCAATGCGAGCAGCAGCACCCGCACCCCGTGCGGCGCCCGGCGGGCGACCAGCGCGAGCACCCCGACCGCGAAGGCCGGGTCGGTCGCCATCGGCACCCCCCAGCCTGCGGCAGCCGGGCTGCCGGCGGCGATGGCGGTGTAGACCAGCGCGGGCACGACCGCGCCGCCGAGAGCGGCCAGCACCGGCACCACCGCCGGCCGGAACCGGGCCAGGCTGCCCTCGACCAGTTCGTGCTTGATCTCCAGGCCGATGACGAAGAAGAACACCGTCATCACCCCGCTGGTGACCCAGTCCCGCAGATCCAGCCGCAGACCCAGGGCGGCCGGGCCGAGCGTCGTGTCCCAGAGGGCGGTGTAGGCACTCGCGGCCGGGCTGTTGGCCCACACCAGTGCGACCGCGGTCGCCGTCAGCAACGCCACACCGGGGGCGATGTCCGACGTCCGCCAGCGGCGCACTGCCGCACCCAGTCCCGTACGCGCCACCGGCACCGGCTCCCTTCACCCCATCGGCACCCTCGCGGCCGTCGCGTTCGACAGATGAGCGAAGGATGTCACGGCCTCGACGGTGATGATCGCGAACCCGTCAGTCCCAGGCGAACAGCGACGCCAGCACGGCGTACAGGCCGATGAGCATCGCGCCCTCCAGCACGTTGGCGATGGCGTCCAGCACGACGAACACCACCAGCAGGGTCGCGGCCACCATGGCCACCGCCATCAGCGGCGGGAAGATCAGGGTGAACTGGCTGTCACCGGTGAACAGGGACAGCAGCATCAACACCGGCGCGACCATCAGCACCAGTTGCAGGGTGCCCTGCAGGTTGATCGCGATGGCCGTGTCGATGTCCCCGCGCATCGCGAGCCGCACCGACGGGACGACCTGCGAGAGGTTGTTGACCACCGCGAGGATGAAAAGACCGGCGAACGCCTGGTGGATGTGCAGGCGGCTCAGCGCGCCGCCCATCGGCTCGGTGAGCCAGTCGGCCTCCACGGCCAGCAGTACCCCGGACAGCGCCAGCAGGGGCAAGGTCCGGCGCAACGGCCGCGGCTGCTCCGCTGGGGACTCGGCGGCCGGGGGTTCGGCGGCGGAAGTCTCGGTGGCCTTGTCGTCACGGCCTGGTGGTGCGGGGGAGGCCGGTGCGGTGCCGAACCCCGCCAGCCATGCCGGGCTGTCCGGGGTGCCGGGCTGGTTCCCGCCGGTGCCGGGTCCGCGGAGGGTCTCCGGCAGGGCGATGAGGAACACCACGAGCAGCGCCGCGGCGACGACGTAGGACACGGCCTGTTGGTGGTGCTCGGCCCCGGTGTGCATGCGGACGGCGATGGCGGGCATCACCAGCACCGTGACCATCAGCACGAGCATCACGCAGGTGCCCAGGACGGCCTGGGTGTCGATGACCAGCACCCGGTGTCGCAGACCGCCTGCGATGTAGGCGGCGCCGTTGGCGAACAGCAGCAGGTTCAGCGCGGACCCGGCGATCGTGCCCAGCACGACCGCGTCGAGGTGGTTGAACAACGCGAACGCCCCGATGACCAGCTCGGGAATGTTGCCGGTGACCGCCTGGAACAGCCCGACCGCGTTGCGCCCGAGCCGCCCGGTGACCTGGTCGAGGGCGCGGCCCATGACCGTGGCGGTGAAGGCCACGCCGACCAGCGCGGTGAAGAACTGCGTCACCTGGTCGGCTTTGGCGAAGTGCGCCCATGCGGCCGCCAGGGCCGCCACGAGCGTGCCCGTCCACAGCCACACGTCCAGGCTCCAGGACCGGAAGATGCGCAGGAGGGCAGGCTCCCAGGCGGCGTCCACCGAGTCAGACATGCGATCAACTATGCCGGATCGGGTGATCGTGGCCGAGTGCGGTTGCTTGACGCGGGTCGGCGGCGGTGGTGCGGAGCCAGGCGTCGAGCGCGAGGTAGTCGGCGTCGGTCAGGCCGTGGCGCGGGTTCACCTTGTGCAGCAGGGCTTTCGGGTGGTGTTCGGCGACCCACGCGCGGTCCCGTTCGGTGAGCTCGTCGTCCACCCAGGCGAACGGCCGGTGGCCGGCGAGCGCGACGAGGCCTCGGGTCTTCCAGTGCAGGCCGAGACGCGCGTCGGCGGCCTCGGTGGCCGGGTCGTCGGGCCAGCTCGCCACCGGCAGCGGCGGCAGGCCGAGCAGCGGTGCCAGGAGGTCGTTCGCGTCGTCCATCCACGTCGTGGCCCACATCAGCTCGCACGGCAACGCGGCGAGCCACGGGCCGTGCAGCGGGTCGAGCCGTGCGAGCAGCGGGTTGTCGTGCTGGAGGCCGCGTTCGGCGATGCCCTCGCCGAACGGCAGCAGTGGGCCGTCGACGTCGAGGAACAGGATCGGGCGGCTCACCTCGTAAGCTTGGCCGGTGATTCCCGACGTGCTCAAGCCAGGGCTCGACGTGCTCTTCTGCGGCATCAACCCCGGCCTCGTCTCGGAGGCGACCGGCCACCACTTCGCCCGGCCGGGAAACCGGTTCTGGCCCGCCCTCCATTTGTCCGGTTTCACCCCGCGTCTCTTCGCGCCCGCCGAGCAGTCGCAGCTCCTCGACCTCAACCTGGGCATCACGAACGTCGTCGCGCGCCCGTCCGCCAAAGCCGACGAATTGACCGTCGACGAGCTGAAAGCCGGTGGCGTTGAGCTGACCGAAAAGGTCGAGCGGTATTCACCGCAGGTTCTCGCGGTGCTGGGGGTGACGGTGTACCGGGCGGCCTTCGGCCGCAAGAAGGCGCAGGTCGGGCCGCAACCGGACACCGTGGGTGGGGCACGGGTGTGGTTGCTGCCCAATCCGAGCGGGTTGAATGCGCACTGGCAGCTGCCGGCGCTCGCGGAGGAGTTCGCCAGGCTCAAAGCGAGTATTCATCGTCACTGAAAGTGGGCGATCTGCGTCCATTCGAGTGGCCTTCACCCGATAGTGGAACCACACACGCCGGGCTGCGTCAATATTTTGCAATGTCGCGCAGAACTCGGTGAATGTTCAACACTGGTGGGGGCGCAGTGGAGATCAGGATTCTGGGGCCGGTCGAGCCGTCGGTGCCGCCGAAGCCCGCGCAGATCCTAGCGGTCTTGGCGGTCGAGTGCGGGAAGATCGTGCCGGTCGAGCGGTTGATCGACCTCATCTGGGGTGAGGAGCCGCCGCCGCAGGCCCGCAAGTCGCTGCAGGTGCACATCAGCAGCCTCAGGCGGGCCGGGTTGCCGGTCGAGCACCGGGCCGCGGGGTACGTGCTGAACGCCGCGCCCGAGCGGGTCGACCTGCACCTGTTCCGCAGGCACGTCGCGCGGGCGGCCGACGAGACCGACCTCAGGGTCAAGGCCGAGACGCTGCAGAAAGCGCTCAGGCTGTGGCGCGGGACGCCGGTCGTGTTCGCGCAGACGCTGGAGGTGCAACGGCTGGCGGCGGCCGAGGCGTGGGTCGACGCGGAACTGGCGCTGGGGCGGCACGCCGAGCTGATCGACCCGCTCGGGGCGTTCGTGTCCGAGTACCCGCTGGCCGAGCGGCTCAGGGGCCAGCTGATGTCCGCGCTCGCCAGGGCGGGGCGCCGCGCCGACGCCATGCGGGTGTTCCGCGAGACGCGCAAGGTGCTCGTCGACGAGTTGGGCGTCGAACCCGGCGAGCAGCTGCAGCAGCTCTACCGGGACGTGCTGGAGGGTGCGCGGGACAGCCGCCGCAACTACCTGCCGCGCGACGCCGGTGACTTCACCGGCCGCGACGCGGAGCTCGGCCGGCTGCTCGACGGCGACGGTGGCGTGTGGTGGATCGAGGGGCCGGCGGGCGTCGGCAAGTCGGCGCTGGCGAACCACGCGGCGCATCGGCTCGCGGACCGGTATCCGGACGGGCAGCTGTTCGTGGACCTGCATTCGCCGTCGGGTGCGCTGGACTCGTTGCTGCGCGCGATGGACGTGCCCAGCGAGCGGATTCCCGAGTCGGCGGAGGAACGCGCGGCGCTGTGGCGGGCCACGGTCAGCGGGCGGCGCGTGGTGATCGTGCTGGACGGTGTCACGAGCGTGTCGCAGGTTCGGTCGCTGCTGCCGGGCAGTCCCGGCTGCCTCACGCTGATCACGAGCCGCAACCGGTTGTGCGGGCTGGAAGGCGTGCGGCGGATCGCCCTCGACGTGCTCAGCGGCGACGAGGCCGTCACGTTGCTCAAGCGGATCCTCGGTGACGACCGGGTGGCCGCGGAACCGGAGCAGGCCCACGAGGTCGCGCGGCTGTGCGGGTATCTGCCGCTCGCGGTCAGGATCACCGGCGCGCGGCTCGCCGGGCGGGCGCACTGGCCGGTGTCGAAGCTGGTCAGGAGGCTGTCGGACGAACGCAGCCGGCTCGACGAGCTGGTCGCGGACGATCTGGCGGTGCGGTCCAGCCTGGAGCTCACCTACCGGGCGCTCGACGAGCACGTCCGGCGCGCGTACCGGATCTTCGGGTTCCTCGGGCTGCCCGAGGTGCCGAGCTTCCTGTGGGTGCACCTGCTCGACGAGGACGTGCTCGACCAGCTCGTCGACGCGCGGCTGCTCGACGTCATCGGCAGCGCGCGGTACCGGATGCACGAGCTGGTGCGGCTGCACGCCCGCGAGCTCGCCGAAGCCGAAGACCCGCGACAGGAACGCGAGGACGCCGTCCGGCGGGCCGTGGTCGCCGCGCTGTCCACTGTGGATGGACTGACCGAGCAGCTGTTCCTCGCCGTGCCGCGCATGCAGGACTCCCTGGGTGTCGTCACGACGGCGGCACGCCCGACCGACAAGGACGCGTGGTTCGCCCGCGAGGAGAACCTGCTGACCAAGCTCGTCGAACGCGCGGCGGAGCTCGGGCTCGCGGAGATCGCGTCGCAGCTCGCCGAGGCGCTGGTCTTCGCCTGGTTCGGGCTCAGAAACCGTTACGAGGCTTGGGAACGAACACACACGGCGGCGCTGGAGGCCGTGTGGCGCAGCGGGGACATCAGGCTGGAAGCGGTGTTGCGCTGCAGCCTCGGTCAGATGCACTACAAGCGCGACAACCTCGTGGAGGCGCGGTCGTGGTTCGACACCGCGCAGACGTTGTTCGTGAACCTGGGCGACAAGCACGGTGAGGCCGTCGCGATGAACGGCATCGGCATGGTGTGCCGGGACCTCGGCGACTACCCGTGCGCCCTGGAGGCGCTGGGCAGGGCCCGTGAGCTGCTGGAGTCGCAGGACCCGGAGGGCGTGGCGCACGCGCTCTACGGAATCGGCTCCATCGAACGGGAACTCGGCGACGACTCCGCGGCGCTGCACACCCTCGCGCTCGCGGAGACGACCTACCGCGCGGCGAAGAGCAGGAGGGGCGAAGCCCTGTCGGCGCGGGGCATCGGGCTCGTGCACCGGGCACGGGGAGAACTCGATCTGGCCGAGGAGCACATCGTGCGCGCCCACGAGATGGTCGCGGGCACCGGGGACGAGCTGCTCGGCTGCTACACCGCCCAGGGATGGGCGAAGGTGCTGATCCGCAAGGGTTCGCTCGACCCGGCCGAACGTCTGCTGGCCACCGCGCTGGACGGCTGTCGCGACGTCGGCGACCGGTTCGGCGAGACGCTGGTGCGCCGCACGCTGGGGGAGTGGCGGCTCGCGGCCGGCGATCACGCCGGCGCGCTGGTGGTGCTGACCGAGGCCCTGGCGTCGTGGACCGACCTGGGGCTGCCGTTGTGGCGGGCACGAACGCTCAGGGACCTCGGTGCGGCCCATGCCTGCCGGGGGGATGTCGCAGATGCGGACCGCTGCTGGGGTGAGGCCGCCGCCCTGTTCACGCGGCTGGGCACCAGGGAGTCCGCAGAGGTGCCCAGCTGGCGCGTCCAGTGGGGGCTGGTGCGGTGACCACAATCGTCACGCGGCAACGGTTAGTGGTCACCGCACTAGTGAGCTGGTCCAGAGATTCGTCGGCAGTGGCGGCCGATCTTGTCGAGGATATGGTCGGCGGTGGCGGTCCAGCGGAACGGGTGTGGGTCGGTGTTCCACAGCTTGAT
>Ga0070710_10000120_pt1 | contig 37127 bp, 54 predicted proteins | sample LARL52metaG_FD_65454 | JGI IMG/M metagenome (GOLD analysis project Ga0070710, IMG submission 65454) | Corn, switchgrass and miscanthus rhizosphere microbial communities from Kellogg Biological Station, Michigan, USA - LAR L5-2 metaG | ecosystem: Host-associated > Plants > Roots > Rhizosphere ...
TTCGGCCGGGGTGCGGGGCATCTCCAGGTCGAGCCGGCAGGCGGCGACATCCTCAGCGGACAACGGCAAAGGGGTCTTGCGTCGGGAACTCGCCGAGCACCTTGCTGACGTAGATCGGGTTGTCGGTGCCCCACTCCTCGGCCTTCTCCTCGACCCAACCACGGCTGATGAGCATCTCCGCCAGTTCAGGCGGTACCTGCTCGCCGGTGAGGTTGGGCGAGTCGAACGCGCTGATACGGATCTTGTGCCAGTTGGTGCCGCGCTCGCTGACCTGCTTGAAGTGGGTGGACGGGTTGTCCGGGTTGCCGATGGCGAGGATGCGGCAGCCGTCGTTGGTGGTCAGCGCGTCGGCGGCGATCCACAGCTGTTCGGGGATGCCGCAGGCCTCGTCAATGATGACCAGCACCCGGCGGGCGTGGATGCCCTGGAAGGCAGCCTCGTCGTGGTCGGCGGGCTTGCGGCCGAACGCGACCAGTTCGCCGTCCACCGACCACTCGGTCTGGTTGACCTTGCCAATGAGCCCGGCGCGCTTGTGCATTTGCCGGATGTAGCGCCACAGGATGGCCCGGACCTGGGGGAACGTCGGCGCGGTGGTGACGACGAACGCCTCACCAGGTTCGTGCACGTCGAGCCACCAGCCGGCGACCCGTGAGGCGATGTGCGACTTGCCGACGCCGTGGCAGGACCGGACAGCGACCCGGCGATGATCGAGCAGGGACGCCATGATCTCGCGCTGCTTGGACCAGGCGAACTCGTTGATCCGCTCGTTGATCCATGCCGTGGGATCGGTGCGGTACCGCTGGATGCGGACCTGCGCGGCCTGCCGCTCCCGCTCAGCCTTGAGGCGGTGCAGTTCCCGCAGCGTCGTCAACCGATCCAAGGTCAACGCCGCCAGACTCGGCGAGCTCGTCGTTGAGACGCCGGATCTCGGCCTCGATGACGTCAAGGGTGATCACCTCGACCTTGGTCGGGGCGTCGAGGCCGAGCAGCTTGGCCCGGCGCTCCATGATGCGGATCATGCGATCGATGGCTTGCAGGACCGGGCCGTCGTCCTCCAGTGGTTCCCCGCCGACGTAGGTGACGTTGCCCCGGTCGTCGAGTACCGGCATGCCGCCGACGTAGACGATCTTGCCGTGCGACACGGTGAGGTGCCGGCGCTCCAGCACGGCCAGCGCGGCCCGGTACATCTCGTCGAGGCGGGCCAGTTCCATCTGCCGGACCTCGGCGGCCGGCTCGGTCACCGTGGCGACCAGGGCGCGCTCCACGGCCGCCCGTGCGGCAGCCCGGTCGCAGTAGTCCAGCTCGGTGGCGATCTGCTCGTACGTCATGCCTCGGGCGCGCAGGCGGGCGGCGGCGGCGTCCTGCTCTGCGTGCTCGATGGTGCGGGTGAACCTGCCGGTACGGTCACGGACCTTGTTGCGGGCCATGGCTCACCCCGTGTCATCGCCGCGCAGTTGCGCGCGCAGTTCGTCGATCAGCCGGCGGTGATGAGCCTTGAGGCGTCGGTGGTGCACGTACAGGGCCGGGATCGTCCAGACGATCGACGCGGCCAGGTTCGGCCACACCGCTACCCACCAGCTCAGCAGCAGGGCAGGCATGTCACGCCGCCGCGGTGACCAGTTGACCGTCGACGCGGGCCACGTGCACGTCGGTGAGGATCCGGGCGCCGGCGTGGTCCTTGGCTCGAAGGCAGGTGAAGCCCCCGGCGTGGTCGGCGTGGGTCCAGCCGCACAGCTCGCCGGTGACGGCGGCCAGCTCGGCCTCCAGCTGCTCGGTGGTGGTCGGCTGTGGGTTCACCGCTTCACGTCCTTCGCTGGCACGAACTCGGCCGCCGGCAGGATCCCGGCCTTGCGGTACCGCAATGGCTCCCACAGCGGACCCGGGATGACGTGGATCCCGAAGTGCGTGCGGTGGTGCACGGCGCACAGGACCTCAAGGTTGCCCGGCGACTCGATCCACTCGGCGAACGCCTCATCATCGGCGAGGTGCAGGCCGAGCTGAGCGTTGACCTTGAACAGGTCGATGCCGCCCTGCTGACTGAACTCGATGTGCGAGTGGTGTAGTTCCAGGTTGCCGCCGCAGTAGTCGTCGCCAATGACGCACTTGTAGAGGCCTTGCCGCTTCATCCGGGCCTTGGCCTGCTGGAACAGGTGGTAGTGCGGATCGGTCTCGCGCGGTTCGTGCTCAGGAACGTGCGTAATCAGGTGCAGGGTGAGCGCCTGGTCGTGAGCAGCGGTCATGGCTACCCCCGGACATGCGAAAGGCCCGCACTGTGGCGGGCCTGGCTCCGGGCACACTTCACCCCGGCGGTCCGATCATGCAAGATCGCAGGTCACTCCGTCAACTCGGCACGCGGAGCACCATGGTCGCCAGGTACTTGCGGCCGACCGGGGCGTACTGGATCGCGCCGTGCAGTTCGTAGCCCTGGGCCTCGGCCTTGGCGATCTTCTTCTGTAGCGACCCCATCCGCCAGCCTCGCAGGATCAGGGTCGACCTCATCGGCTTCGTCATTCCACCCTCCACGGTTTGGCGCTCAGCATCATCCGTCATGCCGCTGCTCCTGGTGTCTCTGTCGAATAGTCGACCCAGCCATTGTCACCGCAGGCCAGGCACGTCCGGTACGCCCACAGGTCACCCGGCTCGCCGCCATCCACCCCCATGAACCGCACCTCTACCGCCGGGCGCACAAACCGCTCCCCGTCCCGGTCGTCCGTCACGGTGGTGGCGCCGCACTCGTCGCAAGCCTGCCCGCGCAGCTGGTGGATGCGTTCCTCCACGCCCTGCCCGACCAGCAGGGTGCCGATCCGGCCAGCCCACTGCCGGAAGACGAACGTCATCCGGTCGATCACCGCGTCGACGGCCAAGGACTCGGCCCGTGCCGCGGTCGCCTTCAACAGGTGACCGACGGGCGGCATCGTGCGGTCCGCCAGGGGGTCGGAGTCGTCGAGGGTGAGCCGGTGTACCGCCGGAGCCGGTTCGGGCGGTACGGACTCACCCAGGCGGCTGGGCGCACCCATCCAGGGCCACGCCCGCCGGGCCCAACCGGGCATCCGCTCCGGCGGGGCGAACGTGGTGTGCTCGGCGGCCCGGTACGGCCGGCGATCGATGCCCAGGTTGTCGGCCCAGCCGTGCACGTTGCCGACCACCTCCACCCACAGGTCCAGCGCATCGGCAGCCAGGGGCAGGCGGCCGCCTGGCACGGTGCGCCCGCCACGGCCCCCCGTGGACGACGCCACCACCAGGTGCAACTGCGCGAGGAGGCAGGGCGCCCGCACGGTGTAGAACCGGTCCGGGTCGCCTGGCAGGTAGTTCACCCGCTGAGTTTGGATCCGGACCAGCGTGGCCACGGCGTCATGCAGGTCGGTCATCGTGCCTGCTCGTCCGACGTGACGGCCTGCGTAGTTGCGGCAAGACGATCGATCATGCTGAATCCCTCCATGCGAAACTCGGCTCGCTGGCCTCGGCCTTGATCTCGATCCCAAACAGCTCCCGGGTCATGCACCGGGACAGCTCGGCGGTGGCCTCCGCGGCGTCCTGCTCGGGCACCACGGCCACGATCTCGTCATGCACCGGCAGCACCACACCCCCGCCCCAGCGGGTGGCGTCCCAGGCCAGCAGGGCGTCGCCGAGCAGTTCCCGAGCGGTGCCCTGAATGCAGTAGTTGGGTGCCTTGTGTGGGTATTCGCGGGGCAGGTGGATGACCCGGCCCGAGTAGGTGGGCATCGCGGTGGCGCCCGAGCGCACGTGCCGCTTGACCTCATCGGCCCAGGCCACGTAGCCGGGGGCGACCAGCTGGAGCGAGTCCACGATTGCGGCCATGGTGGACTCGGGCACGCCGAGCTGGCGGGCCAGGCTGGGCACGCCGCCGCCGTACGCCCACCCGAACACGCCGCGCTTGGCTGTGTAGCGGTCGGACTTGGTCCACTCCGGGCCGAAGGCCTGCTCAGCCACCATGGCGTGCAGGTCGGCACCCTCGCGCAGGATCCTGATCAGGTTCGGGTCCTGGCTGAGCGCGGCCATCACCCGAATCTCGACGCCGGAGAAGTCGGCCGAGATCAACAGGTGGCCGGGGTCGGCGGTGATGCACGCCCGGACACCGCCCTGCCGCGGCAGTTGCTGGAGGTTGGGCCGCACACAGCTCATCCGCCCGGTGTCGGTGCCTAGGGTGTAGACCGTCGGCCGGGCACGGGCATCGCCGTAATCGCACAGCACCCTGTACGGCTCCAGGAAGGTGCTCAGGACCGTCTCGTGATGCCGGTATGCCAGGACCGTCTTGACGAGGTCTGCGGCCTCACCAGACAGGCCGCTAAGGGCCTCCAGCACACCGGCCGCCACGCTGGCCTGTCCCTCGGGGTGCCGGGCACTGGGCTGGGTCCTGGGTAGGTGCACGCCCAGCGCGGTGAGCCGGTCGGCCAGCTGCCGGTCACTGCCGGGGTTGTCGACGCCCAGCGTTCGGAGCGCGGCGGCCGCGGTCTCCATGGCCGGCTGGTGCTCGTCGTGCAGCGCCTGGACCTGTGCCCGGTCGATGGGCAGGCCGCGGTGGGCAACCCGGGCGGTGATGCGCTGGACGGCGCGCTCCCGGTCCAGCAGGTCGGCGGGCAGTTGCGGCAGCCGGACCGCCAGGGCAGCGGTGTCCAGCACGTCGCTGGCGGCGTACCGGATCATCGTCGAGCAGGTGGAGTCGACCTGGGCCCACCCGGACCGCTCCGGCGGGGTGGTGAGCTTGACGTCGGTCAGCCACCCGTTGACCTTGAACAGCGCCGCGCGTGCCTTGTCCGCCTCCGGCGCGGTGGCAGTCGCAGAACCCAGGACCGCCTCGGCAAGTTGCTTGAGGCCGGGGTCACTGCCGGTGCTGCTCGGGTCGGCAAGCTTGGCTGGGATCACGGTGTCGTGCATCCGGTCCCAGGCGGACTCCTCGGCCAGGCCGGCGTGCACCAGCGGCACCAGGTCGGCGGTGGCCGAGTGGGCGTGGAGGCGTGGCGCGGCGGCCAGCGCCTGGCGGATCACTTCGGCCTGACCCGGGTCGGTCGGGTCCAGCACCACGGCGGTGGTCTCGTCGCCGAGTTGGACGGTGCGCAGTCGGTAGTCGGCGTGGCCGGGTGCGTACCCGGTGGTCTCCACGTCCACGGTCAGCGCTCCGGTCAGCATGATGTCGGGCATCACGGTGGCAAGCGCGTACGAGGTCAGCGGGGTGATCTTGCCCGAGCGGTCCACGGCAGCGGGCAGGGGTACCGCCTCGCCTGCGGCAGCCTGCCGGGCGGCGGCCCGCTCCTGCTCACGCTGAGTAGCCTTGGTGACCCGGTCGACCCGGCGTGACGGCTTGGGGGCCGGTGACGGGTCCGCCAATCCCGTCACAAGAGGGGGTTCGCCCAGGTCAGCAGGGGTCCCGGTGACCGCCGCTGTGACGGGTTCCCGCGAACCTCCTATTTCCCGGCCAATTTCCCTATTTTCTATATGATCTTTATTTATTGATGTTGAGGTTGTAGAACACAAAGAACCCGTCACACCCGTCACAGACCCCCCAGAAATATGGGGCTGACCTGGGGTTGTCTCCCGTGACGGGTCGGAGGCGGAACCCGTCACCGACCCGTCACCAAACCCGTCACGCGGGGTTGGAGCCGTCACAAGGGCTTGAGCGGCTGCCGGGGCACTCGGAGGGGTGGGCAGGACCCCGAATCCTCCACCCAGCGTGACCCGCAGTTGCCGGTACCAGCCATCGCGGCGGTGCTCCGGCGGGTATCCGAGGTCGCTCAGCCGCCGGCCCCACTTCGTCATGGTGGGCCGGACGCCGTCCTTGATCCCGTTGTTGCGGCACCAGGCCACGAACTGCTCGTGGAGGGTGCCGGCCCGGGTGCCCGGCTCGTATGCCTCGCAGGCCTCGGCTACCCACTGCCCGATCGGGTCCTGGTCGGCCGCGACCAGCTCGGCCCGATCCCGGATGTGTTCCGGGGCGGCGGCGGTCAGCGCGCTGTTCCGGTCGGCGAACCAGCGGCCGGCCTCACGGACCATCTGCCAGAGCACTCCGGGTGCCTCGGTCCGCCAGGCGGCGCCGGTGGTGTCGCCGATCGCGGTACGCGCGGCTCGGACCTCGGCCTCGTCGCCCTCGCAGGGGATCAGCCGGACCCGTGCCCGGACGGCCGGGTCGGTCAGCGGCGGTTCGTCGTTGGCGGTGAGCACCAGGGTGTGGGTCGGGTTGAAGGTGACCGGGTCGCGCCGCATCTCATTGCCGGTCAGCGCCGTGCCGCCGGTCAACTGCTTAAGCCGCTCCTGGGCCCAGCGACCCTCCCGCGGGCCCTCGTCGATGAACGCCAGCCGCCGGCCCATCAGGGCGTAGACGATGGAGGCGTGGGCGTTGTCGCCGCCGCTGAGCAGCCGGGGGTCGGCGCTCAGTGCGTAGGACCCGAGCACCGTCATGAGCAGGTGGACGACCTGCGACTTACCGCGCCGCTGCGGGCCGAGCAGGATCGGCAGGGCGGCGTCCGGCTCGCCGGTGAAGGCGATGGCCAGCACGCGCAGCGCCCAGGCGCGCACCTCCGGGTCCGGCCAGACCGCGGCCAGGAAGGCATCCCAGCGGGGTGTGGGCACGTCCATCGGCGGGCACACCGCGCTGTGCAGGTGCGGGGTGCCCGGGTCGATCGGCACAGGTACCGGCCGGTCGGCCGAGGCCCTCAGGTCCCACGCCGTCCCCCCTGCCCACAGCAGGCCCGGGTCGGTGTCCAGGTCGGCCAGCTTGAGCGAGCAGGGGTGCGTGCCGGCGGACACCGCGGCGGTCATGGTCGCCGCGACGCCGTTGCGCCCCGCGGTCATCATCAGGCGCTTGCGCCGGTCGGCGTACTGCCGCTCCGTGCTGCCCTTCTCGGCGTCCGGGTTGCCGCGCGGCATCAGTTCGGCCAGTTCGTGTACGGCCCAGCGGGTCAGGTCGCCGCGGGTCTCCCAGCGGTCCGGGCCACGCAGCAGCCAGGTACCGCCGTCGACCGCGTACCGCAGGACCGGCCACATCCGGTGCAGGACGGCGGCGCTGATGCCCTGGTCCAGGTCGGCCCGGGGGTCGAAGACGTGCGCGCCGATGATCTCGCGCACCGACCACGGCACCGCTTCCGGCACGGGCGGCGCCACGCCCGGGTCGCCGCCGGGAGCCGGTACGGACCAGCGGTCGCCGCCGGAGAAGCACGGATCCCGGTCCACCTGCCGGTCGCCGACCACCGTGACCGCCTTGCGCGCGGAGGTGAGCAACATCCGGTCGAACTCGCCCTCGCGGCCCTCGCCAGCGGTCAGGATCTCCCAAGCGGCGCGCAGGTCGGCCAGCGCCACCCCGACACCCGGGTGCCCGGCCGCACCCAACTGGGTGAGGTGGTGGGACCGCGCGGTGGTGACGTCGTGGCGGCTGCCCTGGCTGGCCGCGCGCAGTTCGGCGGTGGCCTTGACAGCGGCGTCGGTCACCTCGGCGCACGACGGTCGCAGGTCGGCTAGCAGCGTGGACAGCAGCGACTGGCCCCGCCCGTAGTCGGCAGCCACGGGACCGGCCTCAGAGGCGCCCTCGCGCAGCCCGGCCACCCAGGCCTCCGGAAGGTCGGGGAGTTCGTTCGGCTTCGGTACCGACTCGCTGCGGGCGCCGCTCGGGTCGTACCAGTGATAGGCCGCGCCGCCCGCGTCGGGGTTGAGCGATGGCCACGCCACGGCGTACCGGTGGTGCCGCTGAATGATCTCGATGGCCTCGCCCAGTTTGGTGGCGTACCGCCCGGCCAGCACCCGGTAGAAGCGGATGCCCGAGGGCAGGTCGCGCGCCGACGAGCGCCAGGTGGGCGGCAGCGGCCCCCAGCGCGTCTCGTACTCGGCGATCCAGTCGCCGCCGCGCTTGTCCACGTCGCCCTTGCGGTAGTGGTCGACGTCGATCCCGATCACGCCGTCCGGCATGCGCAGGGCGATCGACCAGTCCCCGTGGCTGCCGGCCCACAGCGCCAGCTGGTGCGCGTCGGTGTCCCGGCCGTCCTCGCCGGTGAACCCGACGGGCGGCGGGCTCTTGGTCGCGACCGGTACCGGCAGGATGGCGGGCCACCCGGCCAGGGCGTAGTCGGCGACGCCGTCAGCGAACGGACGCACGGGTACCCGCTTTCCGGGGGAGCTTGATGGGCTGGCCGCAGGTGATGCAGCGGTGCCAGGGCTGGGAGTCCGCGGGTACCGGCTGGCCGCAGCGGAAGGTCGAGCAGGCGACCATGCCGGGCCTCACCGCGCACCCGCCCGGGCGCTGAGCGGGTCGGGCAGGCCGTAGGTCTTGCAGGCGCAGAACAGCGCGTGCCGGGCGCCGTCGCGGGCGTGCCGCATGCCGGTCGTCGGCTCCAGCAGCCCGGCCGCGGCCAGCCGGGCGTCGGTAGCCCAGGGCTTCACCTCGGACGCCGATCGCAGGACGAAGTCGATGCCCAAGCTGTCCGCCCATGCCTCCAGGTCGCCGAGCACGGTCCGGGCCGCGGCGCCGCCCGAGGGGGTGCGTGAACGCCCGGCGCGCGGCCCGACCACGAACCGCTCCGCGGCCAGCGCGGTGAGCTTGAACCAGGCGTGCCACTCGTCGAGCAGCATCCGCAGGCTGCCGGGCGTGACCTGGGCGATTTCCAGGGTCTCGGTCGGCCGCGTGGGTCGGATGAGGACCGCGCCGACCATGGGCCCGGGGTCAATACCGGCGATGAACATCAGGCGGCCGCCTTCCTCGTGGAGAGTCCGCCGAGCAGCTGCGTGACGATCCGCCTGTCTTGCAGCAGTTCCGCCAGCTGGCCGGCCTTGTCGTAGAGCACCCCGCGGATGCGGGAATCGATCGTGTTGGTCGCGACGATGTCGATGACCTCGATCGAGTCGTGGATCTCCGACCCGATGCGGTGGCAGCGGTCCTCGGCCTGGGTGGCGTCGACCAGCGACCAGGGGCGTTGGAGGAAGACGACGGTGCGCGCGGCGGTCAGGGTCAGGCCGACGCCGCCGGCTGCGGTGGTGGCGCACAGCAGGCCGAGCTTGCCCTTCTGGAAGGCCTCGACCGTCTCGGTGCGTTCCTTCATGGACTGCCCGCCGACGACGTACCCGACCTGATAGCCGGCGGCCGTTGCCTGTTGCCCGGCCAGCATCATGAGCTGGCGCGACGGCGCGAACGCCACCACCTGCTCGTCCGGCCGCTCGGCCAGCACCTCCAGCAGGGCGTCCACCTTCCACGAGGGCGCTTTGAGATCGAGGTGGGTGTGTTCGACTTCCTCGCCCTCGCGCGGGCCGCTGGTCGCCACCTCGACAGTGATCCGCACGTCTGCCGCGGCAGAGGCAAGGCCGTTGAGAAAGTTGATTTTGGCCAGTACATCCATCACGGCCAGCTCCTGGCCATCAGGCAGCTCGGCCAGCATCTGGGACTCGAAGTTGTCGTAGGCCTTGCGGTACGCCTCGGGCAGCTCGACGTTGCGCACGCTGTAGACCTTCGGCGGCAACTGGGTCAGCACATCGGCCTTGGCCACGCGGCGGTGCTGGCCGTGCAGGGTGGCCCGGAACTCCGGCTCGCTTGCCGTGTTGAGGCCGAGCACGCGGGCGCTGTAGTCGCCGGGGACGGTGACGCAGTACCGCTCCTTCCACCGCTCCCCCGACGGCCACGCCAGCGGCGCCAGGGCCTCCAGGGTGGGCCAGAGGTCGCCCGGGTGGTGAGTGATCGGGGTCCCGGACAGCGCGACGAACGTGTCGGCCTTGCGGGCCAGCCGGCGCGCGGCCAGCGACCGGGCGGCGTGCGGCGACTTGATCAGGTGGCACTCGTCGACCACGACCGACCGGGCGCCAACCTTGTCCAGGGGGTGGTGCTTGGCGGCGTCCATCCTGGTGGTGTCGTAGCTGGCGACGATGACGTGCGCTGCGGCGCCGGCCGGCCGCGCGGCCAGGCGCCGGCGGTGGTCCGGGGTGCCCCGCCACGCGGTCACGCGCCAGTCCGGGGCCCAGGTTTTCCAGGCCTCCACCCACGGGTCCACGACGGAGGCCGGTGCGATGACGAGGACGGGCGCGACCTGGTGGCCGGCCGCGGCCCGCTCCAGCAGGCCCAGGATCGTGGTGATGGTCTTGCCGGTGCCCGGGTCGTCGAACAGCAGCGCCCGGCCGGTGGCGGCGATCATCGTGGCGCCTTCGACCTGGTACGGCCCGGGGGTCAGGCCCTCCGGCACGGCGACGGTCAGGGCATCCGGCCGCATGCTGCGCCGGGTCATCTCCTGGGTGATCCAGGCGACCAGTCGCGGTCCGGGCCGCCAGGCGACGCCGAAGGTGTGCGCCAACTGCACGGTGGCGGCCCAGGTGACCGGCAGGACCAGCGCGCCGGGCGGGTCGGATTTCTTGACCAGGGGCGTGAGCAGGCCCAGCCACCGCGCGGCGTTGCGGATCTCGAACTCCGAGCCGGTGGCCATCAGCACGATCGAGCGCCCGTCTGCGGTCAGCTCGCCGTGAATGGCAAGGGTGGTGGGGTTCACGTTCACCTCCTCGCGGGTGATGGGGGGTCGTGCGTGAGGGGTCGAGAAGGTCACCGCCCGGCCCGAGGCGCTTCCCTCACCCCGGGCCGGACGGTCGCCCGCTCAGCCCTGCGGGGCAGGGGCCGGCTGCTGGCCGGTGAGACGGGCGAACAGCGCCGCCTGCTCGGCGTCGAAGCCGGTCGGTGCCGCCGCCGGGGCAGCGACCGCGACGGGCTGCTGCATCGGCTGCGGCATCGGCACCTGCGGCGGGTACGCCGTCACCGACATCTGCACGGGAGCCGGGGCCTGCTGGACCGGCTGCGCGGGCGGGGCCTGCACGGCCGGAGGGGCCACCGGAGCGGCGCCGTTCGGCCGCGCGTACCGGATTTGGTACTGGTACGCCGGGCTCATGTTCGGCACCGGGCGGATGCTGACCAACTTGCACCAGATGCCAGCGCCTGCTTCGGGCGGACCCACCGGCGCGCCGGCCTCGGCCATGGCGCGGGCCAGCTCGTCGCGGGCCTGCCCCTTCACCCACCAGCCGGCCTGCCCGTCTGGGAACTCGGCCGACGGCTGCATCTGCATCGGCACGACCATGACGAACTTCTGCCGACCGTCGCGGTAGGTCATCGGACGTCCGCTGTTGTCGGTCTGCGCACGAATGTCGGCGTCGGTCACCGGCCGCGCCACGATCCCGAGGTACTCCTTGCCGATCATCGGTTGGGCGTTGGCGTCCCGGAACTTCCACGACGGCCCGCCACCGGTCGACGGCTGCTGGTAGAAGTCATCCAGCGAACCAGTCGGCAGTGGCGGGGGCGGCGGAGCACTCGGCGGGGCGTACTGGGGTGCCGGCGCCGCGTACTGCTGCGGCTGTGCGTACTGCTGCGGCTGTGCGTACTGCTGCGGGTAGGCGGCCGGGGCCTGGGGGTACGCGGGCTGCTGCGGGTAGGCGGGCGCCGGCTGGGTGTACTGCTGCGGGTAGGTCGGGGCGTAGGCCGGCTGGGCCGGGTACTGCGCGGGGTACTGCGGCTGCATTTGCTTTCCTCTCAGTTGGTTCCCGGGCAACCCGGGCCGTGGTCGTGCTTCGATTGCGGGCGGTAGAACGGGCAGAAATAGCAGTCGTCGTAATCAGGTGCGCTGGCGATGTCAGTGAGTTGTCTGTGCCCGTTCCGCACTTCGATGGCCAATTCCTTGCGGCGGTCGGTGAGTCGGAAAACCTCCTCCAGTAGCGGATCGTCCTGCGGCCCGCTGGCCCGTTCCCAGACGTAGAGCCCGTCCAGGCTGCCAGCGGTGGCCGGGTAGGCTGCCAGCGCGACGCGCTTTACCGGCAGTCCCATGAGTCGATAGCCCCTGCCGTAGAGCAGAAGCTGGATGATGTAGTGAATGGGTGGCCCGGCCGCGCTGCGCACCTTCGCCATGCTCGATTCGGCGAGGCACTTGTGATCGACCACCGCCAATTCCTCGGCGTCGTACAGGTCGGCGGTGCCGGGGTGCTCGGGGTGCGGGGTGACCCGCTGCTCGGCCAGCCAGCGCGGCGCCGGCAGCTTGGCGTTGGCCGCGGTGAAGGCCTCGGCCAGCCAGGCGTGCAGGGCGACACCGCGGATGGACGGCCAGGGGTCGACGACGTGGTTGGTGCGGGCGATGCCGGCCAGCTTGCCGACCACCTGCCGGTCGCAGCGGTGGCCGATCTCGGACGGCCCGAGGTGCTCCTGGAGGTTGCGCGCGGAGTTGTTGGCCTGGTCGACCACCACCCGGCGCAGTTCAGCCGCGTACCGGGCCGCCCAGGGGGTGTTGCCCTCCAGGCGGGCCGGCGCCGCGCGCATGAACTCCTCGACTGAGGCCATCAGGCGTCCCGCCGCCCTACCGTGATGCGTACGAACGGCACCGGGTAGATCCGCCAGAGCGAGGCTTCGCGGTCTCGGTAGATGCCGACGACGCCGTACCGCCAGCTGAACGCGCGGCGCAGGCGGCAAGGCCACTCGGAGCAGTTGCAGGGGCTCATGGCCGCACCCCGCGCAGCTCCCACTTGCCGCTCTTGACGGCCCAGCGGACATACGTCTCCGGGTCATTGGCCTTGAGCGCCTTGGTGTCCACCCGCCACGATTCCACATAGGACAGACGCAACGGCGCGGCCAGGGTCTCGTGCGCCACCTCGACCTGCGGGGCGCCCGGCGCGGCCGCGGACAACTCGGCCTTGATGCCGTTCTTGACCGTCTCCAGCCGCGCCGTGGCCTCGTCGGCCTGTGCCTTGACCTGGTCGTACAGGGCCAGCAGGTCGGCCAGGCGGCTACCCGGCTCGACCGCGACCTGCGGGATGGCGAGCGCGGTCATGACGGCAACAGCTCCTCGATCTTGTCGGCCAGGCATGCGGCATGCTTCTTCCAGCAGGTGTCGTCGTGCTTGGTGTTGGTGGCCGGGTCCGGCACGTCGTCGATCAGGTCGCCGATGCTGTCGACCAGCTCGGACACGGTGACGGCGTCGGGATCCGGCTGGTCGAGGGACCGGTACAGCTCGGCCCGGTAGGTGTCGCCGAGGCCGTCGTAGATCTCGGCGATGTCGGTGATGGTCAGGTGGGCCGTGGGCATCAGATGTCCTCCAATCGCTTGAACTGGGCCTCGCGCTCGATGTCCTTGGCGAGGCAGTCGGGCTTGTCGCAGCCGGCCAGGAGGCCGCGCGTGGGGTCGCCGCAATGCGGGCACCTGGCCGCACCCGGCGCCAGCCGCTCGTAGATGGCGACCCATCCCTGGGCGGTCACGCCGCTGCCTCCAGTCCGGCCATGACGGCCGTCGTCGTGCTCAGGTACCGCTGGACCGTGCGCAGGTCGACGCCCAGGTGTTCGGCGATCTCCGCCGGTGTCTTGCCCGCCGCGCGCAGCTGGCCGGCCAGGGTCTGCCGCTGCCGCCGGTGTTGCCAGCCCGCCTTGGCGCCCTCTCGCGCGTTGCGGCGCTTGAGCGCGTCCAGGCGCTCGGCCCGGGACATGCCGCCCCAAACGCCGTACTGGCCGGTGGCGGTGGCGAACTCCAGGCACTCCAGCCGGATGGGGCAGAACTGACAGACGGCCTTGGCGTCGGTCAGGTACCGGTCCTTCTCGCGGTAGAACAGCTCGGTGTCGGCGCCGTCGCACGCGGCCAGGGACCAGTCCGGTTCGTCCGCGAGCGGCGTGGTGACATCGCGGAGGAACGCGCTGCCCTTCGGCCGGCCGGTCATGCCGCACCTACCCTCGAGCTCGAGCTGCCGCCGATCCAGACACCCTCCGGCCCCCAGAACTGCCGGGCGTACCGCGCCTCACGCGCCCAGGCGGACAGCGTCTGGTGCGGGGTGGCGGCTGCCTTGTTCGTCCACCAGCCGATCAGCCAGCGGGCCTCCTGGCACACCGGCAGGTCGTCGACCCGCTGGCCCGCCTCGATCAGTGGCAGCCGGCGGATCTCCTCCGGGGTGACGCTGATCAGGTACCGCCAGGTACCGACCACTGCCGGGTATGAGTCGATCAGGGTGACAGCTCGAGCTACGTACCGCAGGCTGTACCCGGCCGAGCCGGCGAACGGCTCCACGATCGAGTCGAACAGCGGCGCGGGGTATCGACGGGCAATCGCCCACTTGCCGCCGTAGTAGCTGAAGAACGGTCGCAGGCCGGTCATGCCCGCCTCCCGTGTGCCGCGCACCAGGCCTTGACCTGGGTGATGTCGTAGACCGGGCCAGCCGCGAGGTCGACCACGGGCGCCGGGAAGTCGGCGTTGCGGCTGGCCCAGTTGCTGACGGCCTGCCGGGTGACGGCGTACAGGGCGGCGATCTCGGCGACGCCGGCCAGGTGGGTGGACTCGACGGCGCGAAGCTGCGCGATCTCTGCGCAGACGTAGCAGGTTGCCATCGGGATCGGGTCCAGCGTCGGTCCGTCGCAGGCGAAGAACTGGCAGCCGACGCGCTCCAGTGCTTCGATCGCACCGTGGAGCAGGGTGGCGTCAACGAGATACCTGTTGGTGGCCATCAGTCGCTCACCGCCCCGGCCTCGATGGCGACGTGCTTGGGCTGGTGGGTGATGGATACGATGGCCCGGCCGGTGTAGCGGCGGTACGCCTCCGGCTGGCCGGCCCGCGCGGCCACGTTGATGCCAGGCACCACCAGCACGGGGCGCACGGGCAGCGGGACCGGCCTGCCGCGGTGATTACCCGGGTGCGGCTTCGGCGGCGGGAAGGAGACCAGGAGGATGGCGCCGAGCAGGACCGCGGCGGTCAGCGCGGCGACCAGGGCGTTGACGAGGTTCATCGGACTGCCGCCTCGGCCTCGCTGGCTAGGAACTCAGCCCAGGTGTCGTACCGCTCGGTCCAAGGGTGGCAGTGGAAGATGTTCTCGGGCAGGCCAATGATCACGATGCGCTTCTCCAGTGCGAGCGCATAGCCGTGCTCGATGTGTCGGCCGCCTTTGCCTCCGGCACCGGTGAACGACACCAGCGTGTCGGCGGCGATGATGTCGGCCAGGTCTGCCGCCCCGTGTACCCAGCACCGGTCCGGCTCCGCGGCCAGCACCTCGGGCGTGTAGGACTGCTCCAGCGCCCCGTCGTGACAGTCAATCCACCGACTGGTGACCGTAACGGTCGGGATAGCGGCTACCAGCTGGGTGCGGCATTCACGCATCTCGGGGTGTCGGGAGTACGGGGCGGCGAAGTAGTAACGGCGGTTCATCAGTTCCACCTCCAGGCGCTCAGGTCGATGACGGCCGTTTGGTCCGCGGCCGAGGTGATGCACGGGTACCGGTGGGTGGGGGTGTTGAGGGCGGCCCAGTCGGCGGCGTGCGCGTCAACCGGGTCCGGCCCGGCACTGGGCTGCTGGTCGGCGGCGCGCATGGCCTGCCAGTTGCGCCAGCCGGCGCGCAGGGCGACCCAGGTGCCCCAGGCGGCCAGCCACAGCAGCGCCAGCACCACGACCAGCACGACGGCGACGAGGAGGGCGACCAGCACGATGGCGCGGGCGGCGTCCGGGCCCATCAGGCGGCCCTACCGATCAGCGCGAGCTGGCCCAGCAGGCTGTCGCGCCAGGCCAGCGCGAACCGTGGGCAGTTGGCGCAGTTCTTGTGACCGCCGCCGTGGCAGTCCACCATCGGTGGCTTGCGACGGGCGTCCATCGACCAGGCCAGGGAGTCGGCCGTGGTGAGCAGGTGCCCGAACCGCTGCAACCCGAGGGTCTTAACGCCGAAGCCGTGCAGGCGGGTCACGCCCACCGAATGCAGGGTCTTGACGATCCGCTCGGCTGCCTCGGTGCCCTGCCGGCGGCAGACCGAGCCAAGCCCGACCAACGGCGCCTCACGCAGGTCCAGGCCGGCGTTGCGGTACATGTCGACGCACTGGAGGTACTCGTTCGGTTCGAAGCCCTGCAGGACCGGGATGAACGGCAGGTCAGGCGCCAGTTCGGTCAGGGTGAAATAGCTGTCGATGGTGCGCCATTGGTGCTCCCGCACCGGCAGGCCGGTCTTGGCCGTGATGAACGGCTCGCACATCCAGTCCTGCGGGGCCGCCCAGTCGAGCAGGCCGACGTGGCGCTGGTACCGGCGTACCCGGTTGACGTACTCCTGCGGGGTCGGTCCGTGATCCCAGTTGCCGTAGGTGGACAGCTCGGTGAATCCGCCGGAGTCCAGAGCCCACGGCGCAGCTGCCCGGGGCAGGGTCACGTAGTCGCGCAGGCGGCGGTCGGAGACGAACAGGGGCACGCCGATCCAGTTGAGCCAGCCGGGCTGGTGGGTACCGAGGTAGAACTTCACCGGGCGGCCCTCCAGCGGTCGACCCGGCGCAGGCCGGCGAGCAGCAGCACGGCCAGGACGGTCATGGTCGCCTTGCCGACGATCTGGCCGGGCAGGAATGTGAGCGACCCGAACGCCAGCCAGAGGAACAGGCAGGAGTCGACGACCAGGCCGACCACGTTGGACGCGGCGACGGCCCCCAGCCAGTGCCGGTGTCGCAGCGGTTCGTAGACCGCGAAGTCGGCCAGCTCGGACAGCCCGAAGGCGGCGGCCGAAGCCAACGCGAGGGCCGGACTGGCCACGGCGAAGGACAGCGCCGCGCCGGCCACGATGGCCATGACCACCGCAGCCCGGCCGGCCACCTCGTGCAGCAGGTCCCGGAGGGTTAAGGCGAGCCCGGCGAAGTACACCCCGGCCGGTGCGACCAGGCCGAAGCCGACCGGTACCGCGCCGAACCGTGCGATAGCCCAGTTGGCGGCCACGATCGTGCCGAGGTACCCGGCGGCCAGGATGCCGGCGGCGATCAGGCGGCGCTTCACAGCGACTCACCTGCCCCGCCCTGGCGCTGCTCGGGTACGAACGGGGCCGGGCCGAGCGGGTCGGCTGGCGGCTGCTCGGAGATGGTGGCGGCGATGTCGGGGCCCTCGGACTCCCCCGGCTCCAGTTCGTAGACCAGGGCCAGCGCGCCGGTAAGCGGAACGGGCGCGCAGCTCAGGCACACCCGCAGGCTCAGGGCCCGCTCGTTCAGATCGAGGGGCTTGCCGCACTGGGTGCAGAACATGCAGACCAGCGGCTCGCAGTCGGCGTGCGTGGCCCGGCCGGCGGGGACCGGCTTGCCGCACAGCGCGCAGGGCACAACGCGAGTGCTCAGCATGTCGTCGTCGGCCAGCCGGTTGCGCAGGTCGGCGTACTGCTCCTGGGTCAGGAAGGCACTGCCGACCGCCGTCGGCTTGGCGCCGTCGCCGTCGTCGGCGAAGATCCGGGTGCGTACCAGCGGGCCGTGCGGTACCGGGTCGAGGCTCCAGCGGATCATCGGGATCATCGGGTCACCACCAGGGCGAACAGGCCGGTCCAGAACAGAACCACAAACGCGATGGCGGCCAGGCAGCTAATGCGTCCGCGGGTCATCGCCGCACCAGCGTCCACACGTAGGCGGTCCAGCGGCCGTTGTCGACGGCGCTGTCGCGGGTGCCGTAGCTCGACCACTTCCCGATGCCGGCCGTGTCGTTGACGCGCTCGCCGAGCCTGCCCAGGGACAGCCCGAGGTACCGCGCCCACGCGTCGACCCCGGCGGTGTCGCCGTTCAAGGTGCGGATGCTCACGGAGTTGTGGTCGTGGATGTCGACGGTCAGCGGCGTGGGCAGCTCGTGCGCGGCGATGCCGAACGCGACCAGGGCGAAGACCTCGGCGCGCGTCCACGGCTGGTCGCCGGACGGCATCGGCTCGACCGCCGGAGTGGCGGTGTCGGAGGTTTCCATGGGATGATCTCCTTCGATCGGGCGTCGCGCCTTCCTAGGGGCTGTTGCGACGCCTTCGGTCTGTTCCGGTTGGTTCTCGGCCGGGCACGGTCCTGGTTGTGGTGGCCTCTGCGAGCTGTCACCTGGCGCGTGCCCGGCCGGAGTCCTAGGGGTTGCCGGTGGGCCGGCTGGGATTGGTCGGCCGCCCGGGACCGGTGTTGCCGCCTCCACCGCCGGAGCCCGTTCCGGCGCCGCCACCGCTACCGCGGCCCCCGGTCTGGCGCTTCACGTACTCGCGAATCGATGCGACGGTGACCATGCGGATCGAGCCGATCCAGGTCACGTCCAGCTCGCCTTCGCGGATGAGGTTCGAGACCATGCGTCGGCTGATGTCGCCGAGGCGGCGGCCTGCTTCCGGCAGCCGAACGCACTCCGGCTCGATGGTTGCGGTGCCTGAGGTGGCTCCATTAGTGCCCGACATGGCACTGACGTTACGCCTGATGCCAGCCAGTGCCAAGTCAGGCACCGCTCATACTTTCGGTCAGTCCTTGTCGGCCCATCTACTGCTATCGTTTCGGCATGCCAGTCCATGCCAAGTGGCGACTACGCAAGCGCATCCGTGCCTCCGGCCGTGCTGCGCTGCGGGAGGAACGCCGGAGCCACCTCAGGCAATCGTGCCGGCCGTGCGACTCGCGTCCCCAAAATGGCACTTACGGTGTCGAGGTGGGCGCCCAGACAGAGCCGCGCGTGATCGCGTTCAGCAGGTTTGTCGACCGTGCCCTGACCGACGCCCGTGCGCGCGGCTTGACCGTGAAGGACATCGAAAAGCGCACCAACCTGGCCCGCTCAGCGTTCTACCGCTGGCGCCGTGCTGAGGTCGCGAGCCCCCGGCCGTCCGAGGTCCGCCAGTTCTGCGAGGGCCTGGGTATCCCGGTGGCCACGGCCGCGGCGATCCTCGGCTGGACGGGCGAGCGACAGCCCACCGCGCCGGAACCGCCGATGGACCCGGACGTGTACCAGATCCTGCGCCGCCTGGTGGATCCATCAGTGAACGACGCGGAGAAGCGCGCCATCCGGGCCACCTTGCGGTACCTGGCACAGGGCCTGGCGCGCGACGAGGAGTCATCAACGCCAGCGAGTGGCTGAACGGCTACTCAGCCGATCGACCGACGTACAGCGTGTGCCAGCCCCTATACAGTCAGACACCTCTGTTCCATCCCCCGTGCGAGGGCTGGTCGTCGGGAATCCATCGACAGGACGCGAGATCCGCGTCCGCTCTGGAGGCCCCCCAGTGTCAGACCCGTCCGCTGTTTCCGAACCGCGCCGCATGCCGGCGTGGATCCCCCTAGCCATCGGCTCCGGCGTGCTATGGCTGGCCACCATCTGGGCCGCCTACGACATCAGCCGTGGTGACACTTCCCGCTCGGTTTTCGGTGTCTTCCTCGGCGCCTCGGTCGTGCTGTCCGTCATCACCGCGACCGTAGGCACCGGCTGTGTGTTGATCCGCAACCAGGCCACGCTGTCGACCAAGCTCGACGACGTGACCGCCGAACAGCGCCGGCTCTGCATCGCCCTCGGCGAGAACACCGGCGCCTTTCAGCAGCTGTCCGCGCGCATCGACGACATCGCCAACCCAGACCGGGTGGAGTGGACCTCCTACGCCCAGGCCGCGGCCGACATCCTCGGCCTGGACCGCGCGAAGGTGCTCGACTTCCCCAACGGCGGACGGAGCCGTGGGTGACCCGGCAGCCCAACGGCCGCCAGAGCATCTACCTCGGCAAGGACAAGCGCTGGCACTGCTACGTCACAGTCGGCACCAAGCCGGACGGGTCGCTGGACCGCAAGCACCTGTCCGGCCAATCGGCCGGCGACGTGTCGGAGAAGCTGACCGCCCTGGAGGAGCAGCGGGCACGCGGGGGGTCCGCTGCCGGGCGGCCGGACACGGTTGAGGCGTGGCTGCGGCACTGGTTGGAGAACGTGGTGCGCCCCCGCCGCGCCTACAAGACCCATGAGGCCTACCGGCCAATCGTCGAGCTGCACATCATCCCCCACATTGGACAGTGGCGGCTGGACGGCCTGCGCCGCCGGCTGGAGCCGGAACACGTCGAGGCGATGTACGCCAAGCTGGGCAAGACCCTGGCGCCCAGCTACCTGCTGCAGGTGCACCGGGTGCTGCGCAAGGCACTCAAGGACGCCACCCGCCGCGGCCGGGCCGGGCGCAACGTCTGCGACCTGATCGACCCGCCGGCCGCCCGCAAGACGAAGATCCGGGCGCACACCCTGTTCGAGGCGCAGGCCATCATCCGAGAGGCCGCGGACGACTACATGGCGCCCAGGTGGTTGCTCGGTATCCTGCTCGGCCTGCGCCAGGGCGAGGTGCTGGGTCTGCACTGGAGCGGCAACGACACGGTGAGCCGCCTGGACCTGGAGGCCGACCCGCCGATGCTGTACGAGGTGAAGCAGCTGCAACGGCGGGCCTGGCAGCACGGCTGTGACGACCCGGCGGCGTGCGCGCGGCCGCGGTGCCGGACAGCGCCCTGCCCGCCCAAGTACCGCCACGGCTGCCAGGACGAAGCAACCTGTAGGAAGCTGGCGCACTTCTGCCCTGCCCGCCAGGTGGCGCCGGGCTGCTCGACGCACCGCGGCAAGCGTGGCTGTCCGCCGCTGTGCCGACCCGGCTGCACCAGGCACGCCAAGGCCTGCCCCAAGCGGACCGGTGGCGGCCTGCACGAGGTCGACCTCAAGTCGGAGAAGTCGGTACGTGAGCTGGTGCTGCCGCCGGTCATCGTGGACTACCTGGTGGCCTGGCGGGAGCGACAGCAGCGCGAGCGGGCAAAGGTCGGGCTGGCGTGGGATCCGCGGGGCCTGGTCTTCACCACGTCGGCCGGCACCCCGATCGACCCCCGGCGTGACCACGACAACTGGGAGAAGCTGTTGGTCCGGGCCGGCGTGGCGGACAGCCGCCTGCACGCCGCCCGGCACACCGCCGGCACGCTGATGGTCGCCACCGGTACCGACATCGCGGTGGTGCAGGAAATGCTCGGCCAGTCCGATATCCGGACCACCCGGGGCTACGTCGACATCGCGAATGATCTTAAGAAGCAGGCGGTCGACCGGGTCGCGGCGGCGCTGTTCGACGGGGCTCTGGCGGGCCTACTGCAACCAGGCACTGCAACCACGCGGGGCCGAAAGTGATCTCCGCTAGTGCGTACATGCAGGTCAGAAGTGGAGCCGACGCCGGGACTTGAACCCGGAACCGCCCGATTACAAGATCTCTGGATTCCCTGGCAACGGTTGTCGGCGAGTGGCCTCCCGTGCCCGCCACCTGCGAAGCGAGCACCCCTTGCCAACCGATGCCAACCCTTGCCAGTGCACCTACTGCAACCAGTCGCGCAACCACGCCGAGCTGATGTATTGATGTGCGTGAACGTAATGGATGGTCTACTGAGGGGACCCGCCGGTCGGGTCGAGCTGGGCTGGAGCCCGTGGTCCGGCCGGCGGGCCATCCAGGGCCCCACAACCCCGAACATATGTTCGAAACAAGGGTAGACGCAACACTCTGCATGCACACCTTGCTCCCTGTCTATCGCGGCGCGCGGTAACGACGTTACAGCGCTCAGTGAAAATCTCTCGCGACGAAGAAGCCGACACCCTGCCGTGAGTCGAGGTAGCCCTGGGCGGTCAGGTGGTCCAGCGCCCAGCGCACCGGCTCGGCCGAGCACTCGTACTGCTGCGCGAGCTGGGCGATCGAGGGCAGCCGGTGCCCAACAGGCCATTCCCCTGAGTCGATACGCGCCCTGATCTCGGCAATGATGATCTGGCGCTTTGGCTGGCTGCGGGCCACGCGCGCTCCTCACTTGGCCCGCATATTCGATCACCGCATGCTCAGCATGACAAGCACGCTGGGTGCCTACGGGGTGTCGCTGTGCATGGTTTGCATGCTAGGTTCGGCCCTGGCCTCGGCGTTCCTCACTTGGCAAGGTCTGGCACGCCGGGGCCGCTCCCGGAGGCGTGCGATGGACGACGACCAGGTCACCGAGCCGCGTAACCCGGAGCGGTCGTGGCGGGGCCGCCTACGCGACAACCTGAGCCCGGCCTACCCGCTCGACGACGGTTCCGGCTGGGTGGAGGTCAACCGCGGCCACTGGCCCGACGACGAACCGGACGAGACCTAGTCGGTACCGGCGGTGACGGGGGCTGCGGCCGGCCAGCCTTGATCGATGTCCGGCTTGTCTGTCGTCTGAGTGACAGGCGTCCGGTTCGGGTAGGTGTGGATATCCACCATCCGGCTACATCTGAACGCCGATCGAGAAGGATTCGGACATAGCAGAATGTCCGATGTGGACAGTCTAAGATGGACAGATCTACGCGCCGTGATCCTGCCCGGGTTTGTCCCAATCCTTGCGTACGTCGTCCGGCGAGGGCATCGGCTCCCCCGCGACGAACCGGCGCAGCAGTGAGGTGATGACTCGTGCCCGCCATCCGGCCCCCATCGTCTCGTCAACTTGTTTCAGCAGGTCAGGTGGCGTTGGTCGGTAGACGTAACCAGGGGTTTGGTGGCGGTCGGCGGCGCGGTCCTTCGGCATGGGGACAGACTAGCGCGTGGATATCCACCTTGCTACGGTTGGTGGATATCCACCAGGAGGTAGGCATGACTGCAATCGTCGCAACCGAATCGATCGTCGCCGTCGAGGACGACGGCTGCTACACCGAGGCGTACCTGTATGACGACGGAAGCATCGGACTGCACGTCGAGGATGGCGGGCCGGAAGCCACCGAGCCAACCTACACACTAGAGCAGGCCGAGGCCCTCCACCGGACCCTGGGCCACCTGCTCTACCTCGCCCGCCAGGAGGCGTGACGGGCTCAAAATCGTCGACGAACGCTCGAAGCCTGGTTCAGCTCGTCGGTTAGCCCTCGCCGCGCTGGCGGCGCCGGTACGCCTCGACGCTGGCCCGGCTCGGCCGGCGGTGGCCGCCAGGACCTGGCCGCGTCCGCATCCCGGTCAGCTCCCCGGCGTCGAACAGGCGGCGCACCGTCTCCTCGGACACGTCGAGCAGGTCGGCCGCCTCGGCGGTACTCACGTACTCGACGTCCTCCATGGCTGGCCATCCTCCCAGATCTCTCGCGACCGCGCGACCTCACGTAACCGGCACGACTCGCTAAACTCCCAAGACTCTGCCAGACTGACGCGCATGACTGTCTCGCCGGACGTCGCGAACCGCGACACCTCCCGGGCCGCCTACGGCGCGCTGATCTTCTTTACCGTCGTCGTCGCGACGGTCACCTTCGTGCTGTCGTTCCACGGCCTCGACGACTACGGGGTACGCGTGGCCGGGCTCGGCCGGCTGTCGCCGCTTGTCCCGCTTGGGGTCGACGGCCTCACCCTCGTCGCCGTCGCCGCCACCTACCTGCTGCGGTTCGCCCCGTGGCGTGTCCGGTCCTACGCCTGGCTGGTGTTCGCCATCGCGGTGGGCGCCTCGGTAGCCGGCAACCTGTCCCACGCCTCTGCCCGCCACCTCGGCCGGGACGGCTGGGTCGGCGCCGCAGCCTGGCCTATCCTGCTGGCCCTCGCCTCGCACATGGTGATCGTCACCCGGCGCTGGATGGAACGGCACCGCGACGTCCCGACGTCGGACACCCAGCCGGACACGGAACCGGTAGCCGACCAGCCCGAAGGCGGCCCGGACCCCCGGCCGTTCGACCCGAAGGCGTACGCCCGCCGGCAGGCCGGGCAGGGCCGTGCGGTGGCAGTCATCGGCCGCGCGCTGCGGGAGCGGTACCGCGTGGACGTGTCCGACAAGACCGTCGGCCGCTGGACCGAGGACATCCGCACCCGTACCAACGGCGGTACCCCGCCGGCCACAACCGAGCCCGCGCCGGAGGCGGTGAGCACCGATGTCTGATGAGCAGCCACGGGACACCCACTACGAGGTCGACCTGGACGACGAACCGGTGCTCAGGCGGGAACCGGTGTTCGTCGACCTGGTCACCCGGGAGCATGGCCGCCGCGCCATCGTGCCGGCGTCGCTGCGCCGCGGGAACCGCGCCGCCACGGCGCGGTACCACGCTGGCCGGGTAGGCCACGTCGCCGCCTACCACCTGATCCGGGCGCTGCCGGTGTACCTGCCCCTGTCCGCCTGGTGGGCGGTCGTCGGCGTGTTCCGGGTGGCCGGCGCGCAGCTGCGTTGGTGGTGGGTGATGGAGCAGCACCAGCTACGGCAGGAGGCGGCCAGCAAGAACGACCCGGAGACGTGGCGCCGCCTGCACAACGAAGCGAAGGCCAGCCGGTTGTGGCGCGGCTGGGTACTGGGCGGTGAGGCGTTCGCCCTGGTCACGGCAGTGCTGCTGCTCTGGTACGTCGCTCCACTGTGGATAGACCTCCTGACCGCGGCCCTGGCGATGCCGTTCCTGGCCCGCGCCGGCCGGCCAGCGGACCGGCGCATCATCCAGCCCGCGATCGTGGAGTCCCGGTACCGCAAGCTGAACAGCGACATCGTGCTGCGCGCCTACTATGCCGCGAAGTTGGGCGACCCGGACAAGCGGCCGGTGCGGTTCGGGTCGACGATGGCGCGGGACCCGCAGCAGATGGGCTCTCAGGTGGTCGTGGACCTGGACTACGGGCTGACGTTCGCCGACGTCGTCAAGGCCCGCCCGATGTTGGCCTCCGGCCTGGACGTCACCGAGCAGCAGGTGTTCCTGACCAGGGACAAGACCTCCACCCGCCGCCACCTGCTCTACGTCGCCGACCGTGACCCGCTGGCCATCCCGGCCGGGCGGACCCCGCTGCTGGACGGCAAGGTGCGCGACATTTGGCAGCCGGCGCCGTTCGGCCTGGACGAGCGCGGCCGGCGGGTGACCGTCGCCCTAATGTGGATCTCCATTCTGATCGGCGCCCAGCCGCGCAAGGGCAAGACGTTCTCCGCCCGCCTGCTCGCGCTGTACGCGGCCCTGGATCCCTACGTGCGACTGACCATTGTGGACGGCAAGAACAGCCCCGACTGGAAGGCGTTCCGCCTGGTCGCGCACCGGATCGTGATGGGCACGGTGTCCAACCCGTTCAGCGCCGACCCGATCGAGGAGCTGTTGATGGCCCTCGGCGAGATCATCCGGCACATCGAGAGCGTCAACGCCTTCCTGTCCAAGCTGCCCGCCACCGAATGCCCCGAGGGCAAGCTGACCCGCGAGCTGGCCCGTAAGTATCCGCAGCTGCGGGTGTGGCTGCTGGTGATGGAGGAGTTTCAGTTCTACTTCGAGACCGACGACCAGGACAACAACAAGAAGATCGCCGGGATGCTGTCGGTCATCCGCGCGGCCGGCCCGTCGGCCGGGGTGATCGTGCTGTCCAGCACGCAGAAGCCCAGCGGGGTCGGGGCCGGCGACGTGGGCCGCCTGTTCAACCGGTACCGCGACAACCACGACGTGCGGTTCGCCCTGAGGTGCGGAAACCGGGATGTCAGCGTGGCCGTGCTGGGCGGGGACGCCTACAGCGAGGGCTACGACGCCAGCGCGCTCCCGGTGGGCGACGAGTACCGCGGCGTCGGGTACCTGTACGGCGCGACCGACGAGACGCCCACGGTGCGCACCTACCTGGCCGACCAGCAGGACGCGGAGCGCATCATCGCGGCCGCCCGCAGGCACCGCGAGGCCGCCGACACCCTGACCGGGTACGCGGCCGGCGAGGAGGTGGCTCGTGAGGTGCGTGACGTGCTGCGCGACGTCGACTCCGTGTTCTACGCCGGGGAGGCCTGGATCTCCTGGAAGCGGCTGGCTCAGCGGCTCGCCGAGGCCTTGCCCGAGCACTACGCCGACATCACCCCGGAGGCGATCAGCGCCCAGGTGCGCGGCCTCAACGTGGAGGCGAAGAAGGGCAAGGACGACGGCGCTTCGCTGTGGGGCGTTCCGCGCGAGCACGTCGCGCAGGCCATCCAGCGCCGGGAAATCGAGGGTCGGCGGTGAGCGGCGGAACGTGGAACGTCGCAGGTCAGGCGGTTCCGCGGCTGGTTCCAAGCGCGGAACCAGTTCCGATCTTGACGGAACCGGAGTATCGATGAAGCTCACTCTCGTGGTGGTCGTGGCTGGGCTGCTCGGCGCGCTCTGGTACGTCGGTCATTGCGCCTGGTGGCCGTTCGCGGCGTGCCGGCGGTGCGGCGGGGCCGGCAACTTCCGGTCGTCGACCGGCCGGTCGTGGCGGCGGTGCCGTCGGTGCCGAGGCAGCGGGGAACGCCTGCGGATCGGCCGGCGGGTGTGGAACTACTTCGCGGATCGCAGAAGGGAGGCCCGGTGATCTGTCCGGATTGGTGCGTCGGCGGGCACCGCTGCGGCCTCGGAGAGCACCGCAGCGACCCGCAGACGCACGGCCTGGTCACCGGCACCCGCACCGAGTCCTGGGCCACCGGCAGGGGCCACCTGGAACTGCGGGCCAGCCTGCCGCTGCCCGCCGACCCGGCCGCCGCCGAGGACCGGGCGCGACTGGCGATGTGGGCGGTCGACCTGATCCTGCGGGTGGTGTACGCGGGCAGGCTCGGTCCGCTGCGCGAGGCGTACCGGCGGCTGACCGGCGCACAGGTCCGGTGATGAGAGGATGAGCAGCGTGGATGAGCACCATATGGAGATCGTTTCGTGGGGACCAGTCAACTACCCGCCACACCCGTCGTGGGCGGTGCAGAGCGTGACGCCCGTGGAGGGCACCGTGGATGAGCTAGTGACCTTCCTCGAAGGCTGCGTGGACGAGGACGAGCGAGTAGCGCGGGACGCTCAGCAGCGGGAGACGGTGAGTCGCCGCATGGTCGGCGGCCGGATGGTCGACGTGCCGAGCCAGCCGCTGCCGGAGTGGCGCCGATCGGTTTGGCCGCCGGCCCGGGTACTGCGGGAGGTCGAGGCCAAGCGACGTCGCCTGCGGATCCTGGTAGCCGAGTATGACGGCGTGGTCGGCGAGGCTCCCACCATCGCGCAGATCCGGTGCGAGCAGCTGTTCTGCATCGAGGCGCTGACCTACGCCGACAGGCCCGGGTACCGGGAGGAGTGGCGACCCTAGAACGCGAAGAAACCGCCCCGCCAGCATGCCCGAGAGCATGGAGGCGGGGCGGTTCTGTGTTTGCTGGTCCCGGTGTATGGCCCGGGGTCGTTCTGAGGGCGCAGCGTGGACTACAGCGGATCGTCCCAGGTCAGGGCTTCGCGGGTGAGGCGGCCAGGAAGGGCACGTACTGCTGCAGCCAGCCGTTGACCGCCGGCATGGCCAGGAGGCGGGTGATGCCGCCGCTCACCGCGATGATCTCGACGCCGACCGCCGTGCCGTCCAGGTGGACACCAGCGAGGGCCAGCGGGATCAGCGGGAGGGCGGCGACGGCGCCGGCTGCGACGGTTCGCAGGACCGCGCGCACCGGGTGCTTGGTCTGGGTGGGTGTGACGGGTACGAGCTGGGGCTGGGCCATGGCGGCCGCCTTTCGTGCGTCGGCGTAGTTGGTCAGGAAGTGCGCCGGCAGCCAGGCCAGCAGCACGTCGATGGCGAGGTTGGTGACCGGCTCCGGCACGTACCGGACGATGAGCTGGGTCCATGGCCAGGTGTCGGCCGAGCCGTCGAACGCGGCCACGATCTCCCAGCCGATGGCGCTGGCGGTCAGCGTCAGGAAGATGGCGGTCAGCCATCTGGCCCGGCCGGGCATCAGTCCTCGGTCGGCACGAACTGGAGCGTGTACGCCTGGCCGACCTCGAACAGATCCGCCACGGCGCCCTTGAGCCCCAGGGACAGCGACAGCCCAGGCGTGTAGAGCGCCCATTCCTTGTTGCGGCCGTCGTCATAGTCCGGGCTGAACGACACGTTCACCTGGCGCGTGTCGCCTTCACCGGTCTCCGACTTGCTCGTGCACTTGATCTTTGCGGTAACCATCTAGGCTCCCTAGAACAGATGTACGATGGCGCCCATGAGCGAACCGCTCGGGCGCTGGTGGAATGGCAAATGGGGCAGGATCGCCCGGCGCCGCGTCGACCTCGATCGGACCGACGAGGGTTTCCAGGTCACCGCGCGGGACGGCGACAGCGATGGTGAAGCGCGCGTCTGGGTGTTGCCCGACGAGGAAACGGCGCGCCGGCTCGTAGCCGACCTGACCGAGGTGGACCCAGCCGACCCGCTCAGCGCGCAATGGCGGGAGATGCCGCTCAGCCTGTATCAGCGGCCGAGCGAGCTTGACTAGGCCGCCTGCCGGTCGGCGGTGTTCTGCGCCTCGTACGTCGCCAGCTCGGCGCGCAGCTGCTGAACCTCGGCGCGCAGGCGGACCAGTTCAGCGTCGGACGTGGCTGCGCGCAGTTCGGCCGCGCTGGCCCGCTGCTCAGCGGCCGCCGCCCTTGACTCAGCCAGGGCCAGGCGGTGCTGGGCATCCCACAGCGACGCGCTCACCTGGTCGAGGCGCTGGCCGAGGTTGACCACGGAGGTGGACAAGGACTCGGCAGCGTCGGCCTCGTCCCGGGTGGCGCTGGCTGTCCGGCCACGTCGACCGATCAGCCAGCCGCCAACGCCGACGACAAGGCCACCCGCGGCCAGCCCGCCGTCGACCCATTGCTGCGCGTCCATCAGCCGTTCAGCGCGTCTCCGGCCGCGGCCAGCCGGGTGAGCAACTGGTCGAGCTTCCCGCCAAGCGCTGAGGCGACCTTGGCGGCGATGTCCGCTCGATCCGCGTCGCTCAGTTCAACCGTCGGAGTGGTCGGCGCCGTTGCGAGCTTGGCCAGCAGGTCCAGCGGCGACCCGGCCAGCGGTACCGCCGGGCCGAACTTCGTCTGACCGGCCGGCGTGATCAGCCAGTTCCGCATGTTCTCCAGGTCCGCGAGGATCGCGCCGACAGTGCGGCCGTCCACGTCGGTACCCGGCACCACATCGGACAGTGCCATGTCGTCACTTCCTCCTTCGATCAGCGCGCGCAGCTCGGTGACGCTGCCGCGGAACGCGTTGAAGTCCACCGCCTGCCCGCCGTACGGGAGCTTGTCGGTGTACTGCCAGATGGTCGGCGTCACGGCGCCGTATGGGGCCCAGCCCGGCCCGGTGTCGCTGTACGTCGCGTAGTTCGACGAGACGAGCGCCAGCCCGGCGGCGGCCAGCGGACGTAGGTCCGGCGAGCCCATGTCGTTCTGCCAGTACCAGTGCGGCAGGTAGACCAGGTGGACGACCCCGCCGAGCGCCCGGTAGGCGGTGGTGAAGGCAAGGATGTCCTGCACCGTCAGCGGCCCGGCGTAGCCCGTGTTCCCGGCGACGTCCTCCGCGTCGATCATCAGCGGGGTACCGCCGACGTGCTGGAAGCACCACTGCGCCTGGGCGGCGGCGTTGCCATGGTTCAGCCAGTGGTAGGCGAAGAACAGCGCGCCGAGCGTGGCCGCCTGCTGCCGGAAGCCCGTGTACGACGCATCGGCGACCCGGTCCGCCAGGGTGGCTCGGGCGCCCACCGCGACCGTGTTGGGCTGGATGCGCAGCCCCCCGTTGTAGCCGGAGACGTCGGGGAAGAAGATCGTCATGACGTCGCCACGCAGGCGGTGAACGCCGGCGGTGTACCGCCGGGCCGGTAGCCCCACATCCCGCACGGCGCCGGCACCAGGTCGGGCCAGCCCATCGCCGTCTCAAGCGCGCGGTACCAGATGGCGGCCATGGTGTGCTGGCCGAGCGGCCGCGGGTGGATCCCGTCGGCGTTCAGGTAGTCCAGGTCCCCGGGCATCACGTCGAAGTGGGCGATCCCGGCGAACCAGCTGGGCGCGTAGCTGGCGATGCCGGCGGCGATCACGTCGTTCGCGTCGCCCTCGGCGACCGGCAGCCCGGATCCGGCCAGCGAGATGTTCACCGGGTTGCTGTAGCCAACGTACGACACTCCGAGCTGGGCGCCGTAGCTGTGGACCGCGTTGACGATCGCGTGCCACTGCGCGGACATCGCGGCCTGCGAGGGGCCGTCGATCGGGATGTTGTTGGTACCGCAGTCGAGCAGAACCAGGCCGGGCGCGTCGTTGACCAGCCAGCCGGCGATGTTGCTGGAGGTGTAGCCGCAGTCGGTACCGCTGACCGCACGGTTGGTCCAGAGGTGGTCGACGCCGGCCTGCGTCAGCATCGCGTCCAGGTAGCCGCACCAGCCGCACAGCCCACCGGCGTTCGGCGCCGAGATCGAATCGCCGAGGACTTCGATGCGCAGCGGTCCGGGTGGTGTGGAGATCCGTGGCATCGGCGGCGGGGTGGCGCTCGTCGTGATGCGCGGCATGGGCGGTGGTACGGCGGCCGTCGCGGTATCCGGCAGCGGTGACAGAACCAGGGCCGTGACGGCGACAACCACCGCGTAGCGTCGAATCGCTCGGGGGATCATGTGGTGCCCACCATCCTCACTGACATGCTGGGTTGCCCGTTGCCGGTGACGAAGGTGTTGAGGGCGCCACCGGACTCCTGGTAGGCATCCAGTTCCACGAAGTCGGTCGATCCGTTGAGGAAGACGGTCATGGTGCGGGCTGCCACCGCCATGTCGTTGGCGGCGGTGGCGGGCACCATCGCCGAGCCCGCGTTGATCACGGACCCGTTCTTGAACCACTGGGCGGAGCGCCGGGCCGTGGCGCTGGCGGCGAATCCGACACCGCCAGAGACCTGGAACCTGCCGGCGGTCTGGCCGACATAGCGGCTGGTGTTGCTCACGGTGCTGTGACCGTTGTCGGTGTCGATGTCTTCGGTGTCGAACGTGACGGCGGTCGGGGTGCCGTTGGCGATGCTCTGGGCGACGGTCTGCCGCAGCTCGGCCACCGGCCAGGACAGGAAGAAGTTGCCCCCGTCGCGTACGTTGGCGTTCAGCTGAGCGGCGGTCACCACCTGCCCGGTGACCCAGGTGATGAACGTGGGGATGGTGGCCATCGGCTACCCCTCTCCGAGTCCGAGCAGCGCGCCGACGTATGGCCGCCACCTGGCGGTGAAATCGAGTGGCAGCCAGCCTGGCGACCCACGCAGCCGGGCCTCCCAGGTCTTGCCGATGCCGTAGACGGTGGACAGGGTGACCCGGGGCCATGGGTCGAAACCCAGGGCAAACATCGGCCGCCCGTCGGTCAGGATCGGGTCGCCCAGCTGGTCAACCTCGACGCGGCAGACCATCGGGTCGTCCAGATCGTCCAGGGGTTGCACGGCGACAACCTGCGCGGTGGTCGGCTCGTCCCAATGGTTGTGCCGGTACAGCACCGGGTCGCCCAGGCGGGGCAGCGGGGTGCGGTGCGGCGCCGGGCGGAACTGCGCCCAACGAACCTCGGTGGGGCCGACGGGGATGCCCATCGTGGTGCGTTCGATGTCGCAAACCCGACGGATCTCATCCCAGTCCAAGTCATCGACGTTCAACCCGCACCCCCGATGCCGTTGGAACGACGTGTTGTGTCGTGGGTGTGGGCTACCGTCAATGCGTGAGAACGCAAGGGCTCAAAGCCGCTTTCGTCGTCGCGCTCGCCGTGGCCGGCGCCGGGGCTTTCATGCTGAGTACGGGGATCCAGGCAACCCGACGCCCGGCGCCGGCTCCCAGTTCGACTCCGGCTGTGACGCCGTTGACCTCGTGCGAGCTGGCGGTCATCCGCAACGTGCCTGTACCGCCCCCGGCCGACATGACTTTCACCGCTGTGGCCAGCACCGGCGCGGCCGGCGGCGGCTACGAATTCACCGGCACCGTGGACGTCCGCTCGGCCCGGTTCCGCTGGACCTGCGACGTCGAACTGCGCTCCGCCGGCTGGTCCGTGTGGTCGGTCGCGGTCACCCCGGGAGCCGTCTCACCCGCCGCCTAGTACCCGAGCACAGTCGTGGTACCCAGCACGCTGTACGTGGCGTCGCCGAGGATCCAGACCTGTGAGAAGTCCACTGGGGACAGTTGCAGGGTGGTGGTCCAGGTGCCCGCTTCGAAGTTGATGCCGCCGTGGCTGATCTGCTCGACGAAGAAGTCACGGGACTGGGTGAGTCCGGCGCCGCCGTTGGCCGCCTTGGAGCGGCGCTTGACGGTGACCCGCGTACCGACCTCAATGCCCAGCACGACCGGCCACAGCGCCGGCACGGAACCGGGGTCGAGGGTGATGGTCTGCACCCGCACCCTTGGGACCTTGTGCTGGTTGAGCAGGTAATTAGCGGCGTCGACGGCTTCCAGGTCGGACAGCACATTGACGTCGCGGGGGTACGACTGTTTGAAGTACCGCTTCTGGCTGGCGCTGTCGGCTGCGTGGGCAACAACGCCGCCCGCGTTGGTCACGGCGACGTCGTTGTAGACCAGGGTCGGGTCCAGCCCGAACTCCACGTCGCCCTCGTACGGCAACTCACCGCCCGCGGCGTTTTCTCCAAAGACATAGACCGGGGTAGTGGCCAGGTACCGGCGGGCGCGACCGGCGAAGGTGAGGTTGCCGTCCCCGTCCACCCAGAAGTTGCCGTTCTCGGTCGTGGTGACCGCCTGGCAGGCGTCCAGGGCCGATGTGCCGTCTGCCAGCACGCTGGCACCCATGACGGAGGAGCCGGTATCGACGATGGTCGGGCCGATGTAGCTGGCGGTCAGGTACCGGGCGATCCGTTGGCCTGAGGTCTCCCCCGGATACCCCCTGCCGGCAGCCCACAGATCAGCAATCTCGCCATTGGACAACACCCGGTTCCACACCGCGTATCGGCCGTAGACGCCACCATTCAATCCGGCCGCGGTGGGATGGTAATTGCCACCACCCACGCTCGGGTTGACGGCCCCACCGATCTGGGCGACTGTACCGAGCGGGATAGCTGACCAAGCGACGGTGTTGGTGCCCACCTGTACCCCGTCAACCCACACCGTGTTGGTCACGTTCCCGCCGGCTGCGAAAATGGTGTGGGTGAACAGGTGCGGCTTACCGTCGGCGTAGTTGTCGGCGAACGTGACCGCACCGAAGTTGGCGCCGAACAGGAGGTTTGGGTAGCTGACCTCCCACACCACCTGAAAGAGCGTGGACGACAACGGGCTGGAGATCAGCAGGAAGATGCGCTGGTCCGAGGTGGCGGGGATCGGGGTGTGGATGATCCAGGCCGAAACGGTGATGCCGTAGGTGTTGCCCGTGGACCCGATGCTGACCGGGTTCTTGATCGCGAACAGGTCAGAGGTGGCCACAGTAACGGGCAGGTTCAGGAATCCGGTGGCGGGCTGGTCAGTGGCCAGACCGGTGCCGCTCGGATCGCCCGGAATATTCATCTGGGTGCCGGGCGCAAAGGTGGGTCCAGCCCCGAACGTGCCGTCGGTCCTGGTCAGCGGGGTGCGGTTGTTGCCTGAGCTGTCCAGGAAGATGGCCGCGCCTTGGGCCTCGGACAGCTTCCAGTAGTAGTCCGGCGCCTTGGCGTAGACGGCGCTGTCGTACTCGGTGTGCAGGTCGTTCGCCTGGAGTGCGGCGAACGCATCTACGCACGTGGCATCGCATAGGCCGAGGAAACCCTGAGCGTCGGGATCCCACCGAGACGGCCACCGCTCGACCAGGTCGCTCAACACGTTGTAGATGACCGGGCCGGTGGTGATGTTGGCGGTCGCCGCCGCACCCTGCTCCAGCTGCACGTCGTCGAGGTTGACGGTGCCGGCGATAGCGGTGCCGGTGGTGCCGATGTAGAGGGTGTGCTGCGGCTGGGTAGCGGTGAACGTGACGCTGAGCCGCACGTAGGCACCGGTGGTGGTGGTACTGGTACCCGTGGCCACGCCGGTGATGGTGATCACCTGCGTGGACGCGGTGGTCTGCCGCACCCAGCATGACGCCGTGTACTGCCGGCCCGGCATGCAGAACACCGTCACAAAGATGCCTCTTTGCGTGGCGCCGGAGGCGATCGTGTACTGGAGGCTCTTGGTTCCGCCGTGTGGGTTGGCTGCCTGGACGCTGGCGCCGGAAATACCGAACTGGGTGAACCAGGTCGGTGTGACGCCGACCGTGTACGACTCGAACGAGGGGTCGATCGGGCCGGGGATCTGCGTGCCCAGATTGAGCAGGTTTCCGCTGGTGGTGTTGGGCCACAGCGCCTGCCAATTCACCTTGCGGTACGGCACCACGTTCGGCGCGAAGGGCGATGACGGGTTGTCCGGGTTGAGGTTCTCGTTCGGATCCATGAACGACAGCGACGGCTGCGCCGCCCGGGTCTGGTCCAGCTCGTACTGCCGGCCGCGGTCAACCGCGTCGGCGCCCAGGAACAGCGAGGTGAGATCCGACCAGACCGCAGCCGGCGCGGCCGGGTCGTTGGGGTCGACGTTGAACGCGACCTGCAGGCTCATGTCGGGGCGGGAGGCGTTGACCACGACGACCCCCTCAGCTCAGCCCGGTCGATCCGGTGCGCCGCTTGGCCTGCTGAGCCACGGGTATCACCGCACGGTAGATCTGCTTCCCGTCGAGGTACAGGTTGGCCTGGACCACGACGGCGCCGCTGGGCGTGCCCTGGCCGACCGCCGTCACCGACGGGATCGGGCTACGGCCGCCGCTCGAACGCAGGGCGGTCAGCATGTCGCGACTCAGCACGAACTCCCCGCCGTGCACAACGGCCAGCTGCGGAGCGCCGGCCGGCCCCGGTACCGGGCCACCCTCGGCGAATCCGAGGAAATGCGCCAAGGCTCCGCCGCCCTGGCTACCGGCGCTGATCAACTTGCTGATGTCGCCCAGCCCCGTTTTGACCACGTCGAAGATCGGCTTAAGGGTGTGGTCGTACACCCACTGAAGTGCGTCGCCGATGGTCTTCCAGACGCCGACCCAGAAGTTGGTAAATGCCTGCATCGCGTCCCAGAGCGGCTTGATCCCGTAGTCGTAGACGGCCTTGAAGACCACCTTGACCACCAGCCACCAGGCCTCGAACACGGCCCTGATGAAGCCCCAGATGGTGTCCCACTGGCTGGCCAGCCAGGTGGCTGCCACAACGAGGGGCTTGATCCCGACCGTGTAGATGAAGCCGAACACGGGTTTGATCACGTTGTCCCAGGCCCACTGGGCAATCGCGGTCAGCCCGTGCCAGACCATGTTCCACTGGTCTTCCAGGTAGTGGACCACGGGCATTAGGACCGCCGTGACCACCTTGACGATGTCGCCGACGATCACGGAGAAGAAGCCGTAGAAGAAGCCGGCCACGGTCGACAGCACGTGCCAGGTCACATTCCAGGCCGTCTCCAGCACACGCAGGACCACGAGCACCGGGTGCAGCAGGTCGTTGGCGAAGAAGCGCACGATCGGCCGGATCACGTCGCGGTACACCGCCTCGACCGCCGTCGAAAGACCGTGGATCGTGACGTTCCAGGCGTCGACCAGCCAGTGCCAGACGTCCTCGGCGATCCGCTTGATGAACCCCCAGACCGTCGACCAGTGCTTGACCAACTCGTAGATGCCGACCGACAGCAGCGCGACCGCGGCGACGATCGCGAGGATGATCCAGGTGACCGGGTTGGCGAGCAAGGCCACCGTGCTGGCGACCACCGAGGCGGTGAAGGCCACCATGGCGGCGACCAGGATGCCACCGATAACCAGCGCAGCGATCTTGACAACCTCAGTGTGCCTGGTCAGCCACCCGGCAAGCTCCTGGATCTTCGGGATCAGGAAGTTGCCCAGCTCGATACCCAGTTTCTGCGCCTCGGCGGTGAGCTGGTGCACCTGCTGGCTGAACTGCTGCTGTTGGGCGGCCCAGGCGTCCTGGAACGTGGCGGTGCGCGAGGCGGTCGTACCCAGCTCGGCGTACTTGTCCTTGAGCCGGTCGGACTCCTCCAGCAGGGTGAGGATGGCGCCACTGGTCTTGCCGCCGCCGAACGCCTTCTGGATCACCTGGTTCTGCTCGGAGGCCGTCTTGCCCGACTCCTCCAGATGGTTTTTGAGGTCCATGACCGCGACCAGCAGGCCATCCGGCTTACGCAGGTCGTCGGCCAGCTGCGTCGAGCCGATTCCGATGGACTGCAGCGCCACGGTGGCGGCGTGCGACGGCGCGGACATCAACGAGACGGTCATCCGCAGCCGGGTGGCGGCCTCGTCGGCCGGCGTCGCGTTGTCGGTGATCGTGGCCAGCGCGGCGCCGAAGTCGTTCATCTGCAGGCCGGCGGACCGGAAGCTGGGCAGGATGCCGGTGGAGATCGCGGCGGCCAGCTTGTCCATCCGCATGTCGCCGATGCCGACGATCTGGTTCAGGTAGGCGGCGGCGTCGGCGGCGTCCTTGATCCCACCGATGCCGGAGGCCATCGTGCCGATCAGCGCCTGGGTGACCGCCTCCATGTCGCCCATGCCGATCGCGGCGTCCTTGGCCGCGGCGGCCAGGATGTCCATCGCGACCTGACCACGGAAGCCCGCGGACTCGACGTGGTACAGCCCCGTCGCCAACGCCTCAGGCCCCATACCGACCGTGGGCGCGAGGTCGAGCACCTTCTGCTTAAGCACCTCGACCTCGGCCTGGCTGGCGCCGGCCTGGGTGTGGATCAGCTCCATGGCCTGGTCGAAGTTGGAGGCCATCTTGACCGACTCGTAGCCGACCGCGGCGACCCCGAGCGCCAGCCCGGCCATGGCTACCTTGCCGGCGGCGGCCATCCGGTTCTGCGCAGCCTCGAAGCCGGTCAGTTTGGCCTCGGCCTCGCCGAACTTCGCGGTGAACTCACCGATATCGGCCAGCAGGGTGGCGACGACGGGGGGCAGGAAGTCCACGGAAACCCCCTGCGGGTGGTGCGGTCAGGTCAGCGCGGAAAGCCAGGCGGCCCGGAACTCGACCTGCATGAGCGGTCGGACGGTCTCCCAGGCGGGCTGCATGTACGGCCTAGCGGGCAGTTGACTGTTGTGCGCACCGGTGATGCCGCCCAGCTCCTGGATGCGCCCGTAGACGGCGGTGGGGCCGACCTGGCCCTTCCAGCCGGTGATGCCTTCCGGTTCAGGACCTTCGACGTTCACCGACCGGCGCAGGTTGCCAGTAATCAGGTACGGCGGTTCACCTGGCGGGGAGGATGTGGTGCCCCGCTTGGTGAACTGGCCTTTCTTGTTGCGGCCCTGGTCACCAGTCGCGCTGGTCTTGGAAAGGTTGGCCTTGGCCTCTTTCTCGATCATGTGCAGGAGCTTCGCGGTGGCCTGCCGGGTCGCGGCCCGTTGCTTGGCCACGATGCCGTTCAGCGCCCCGTTGAACTCACGTACACCGGACACGATGACGTGTGCCATGGTCACCTACCCCGGCGCGTCAGCCTTCTGCTTGTCCGCGGTCACCTCGTCGACGAGGGTTGCGACGACGAGCATCCGGTCGTACAGCCACAGGGGCAGGCTGTCGACCCGCTCGGGATCCCAGTTCCACCGATTGGCGAAGGCGACGTAGGCCGCTGCCTTCTCCAACAGCCGGTCTTCCTCGGAGATCGTGGCCCGGACGCCGAGGTCTCCCGCCAGCAGCGCCTTTATGCGCTGGCGGGCAGAGTAGGGGATCCGGGGATCCCGGCCTGGTCGATGCTCGGCAGCTCAGGGAACAGGATCGGCTTGTACTCGTTGGCCATGTTCTCCAGGGCGTTACCGTCCGCCAGGGTCAGCTCGCCGAGGA
>Ga0070710_10000122_pt1 | contig 36506 bp, 32 predicted proteins | sample LARL52metaG_FD_65454 | JGI IMG/M metagenome (GOLD analysis project Ga0070710, IMG submission 65454) | Corn, switchgrass and miscanthus rhizosphere microbial communities from Kellogg Biological Station, Michigan, USA - LAR L5-2 metaG | ecosystem: Host-associated > Plants > Roots > Rhizosphere ...
GGGGATGCCCACCAGCACGACCGGGTGCGCCGTGGGTGGCGGCTGCGCGGCACGCGCGGCGGCTGCGGCTGCCGTGCCCGCGGCCGCGGTGCTTGCGCTCGCGGCCGTGGCGGTGCCGGTGCCCAGGGCCGCACCGAGCAGCAATGCCGCGAGCCGGAACCTCTTCACCTGTCCAACCGTATCCGGCCCGAGCCACGGCCAGCCTGGTCCCGGGAATCCGCGCGGCTGGTCACCGGGCCAGCCGACGATCCGGCCCGGCCCGGTTCGGGCCCGAGGTGCGCCACCTGCAGCCACATCCACAGGCCAACCGGGTAGAGGTAGTAGCCGAACCGGGTGGACGGCGCGAGCGCGAACATGAGCGCGAGACCGATGATGAGCCGCCACGTCGCACCGCGGAGGTCCCGTAGCGGCCAGACGACCAGGGATATCAGGACCCCCAGCCCCGCCAGGGCCAGGAGCGCGGTGGCGAGCAGGTGGCCCGCGTGCCCGGTCTGGGCGAGCAGGACTCCGGGTAGCGGGCTGGTGGCCGCGGACTTCACGCTGGCCAGGCCCAGCGGGAACAAGATCGTGTTGTCCCAGAGCGCTCCCGGCGATACCGCGGCGACCGGCACGATGAGCAGGGCGAACGCCGCCAGGACCGCGGCCGCGAACCGGACCGCCGCGCGCCTGCCGTCCCGGCCTGCCACCAGCACCGCGGCGATGAGCACCGCCGGCCAGGCGGTGGCCTTCATCGCCGCCGCGACCCCAAGCACCAGGCCGGCCAGGATCGGGTGCGGCTCGCGCCCCGACCGTGACAGCAGCGCCAGCCCGAGGCACATGAGGCCGAGCACGGGCACGTCATCGCCGCCGACAGCGAGCGGGAAGGCGATCACCGGCGTCGCGGTTACCAGCGCGGTCCAGCGACCGCTGTCCGGAGCGCCGACAGCGCGCAGGGCCAGCCAGAAGACCGCGACGAACACGACGGCGAACCAGATCCGCGGGTCGGTGAGCGGGCTGCGGCCGACCGCCCGGCCCAGCCCGAACACCGTCATGGCGGGTAGATACGGGTTATAGGCTTCCGGGTTCTGCGTGCCTGCCAGCGTGGCCACGCTGAGGTAGGGAGTGCCGTGATGGATCAGCAGCCAGGCCGCGTGCGAGATCACCCGGACCTCTTGCAGGGTCCGGTTCTCGGCCACCAGCCAGCCGAGCGGAGCCACCAGCCCGCCGCCCAGGCCCAGCAGCAGCGCCAGATCGCGGCCGCGTCGCGGCCAGGCGGCGGCCAGGGCGGCGAGTGCGTAGCAGGGCGCCGCCACGATTGCCCATCGCTGCTGCACGACGCTGCTGCTGAACAGGGCGACCGCGGCCGCGTACCCGGCAGAAACCAGGAAGATGCCCACCAGCCAGCCCCGGCCGGCCGCGCCCAGCGAGCCCGGCGCCGGGCGGCCGCCGCGCGCGGCAGCACCCTCGGGCGCCGACGTCAGCGCGGGCACGGAATCCTCCCTCCGCCTTGCTCGTCACGGCGGGGCTGGTGCAGGTGAGGGACGGCCCGGCGTCGGGTAGCCTCTGCACCGCGCGATCTCGCGGCCCGGCGAGCGCGAACGCGCCCCCAGGGCCACTTGGTAGGTTATGGCCAGCCGGGAGGCCGCCACACCATCGGAATGCCTGATGCGAACGCCCAAGATACCTGCCGGACGAGCGGCGGACATCCGGGCCGCTACGGCCGGCGCCGCCGATCACGCGGCCGGCCGTCCCGCGGCCAGCGGCCGGGCGACCGAGCCTCGCGCGGCGCAAGCCCCGGCGGCAGCGGGTGCGCCCGGAACGGGCGGCGGGCTTCGCGCCAGGGCCGGGCGAGCGGCCGGCGGGATCTGGGCGGGACTGGCGCGGCACTGGCTGATAACCGTGCTGCTGCTGGCCGGCCTGGTGCTGCGGGTGCTGACCGAGCTCGCCTACCGGCCCGTGCTGTTCTACATCGACAGCACGAGGTACCTGTATCACGCGGGCGGGAACGACCCGGTCGGCTACCGGGTACCGCTGCGGCTGATCCTGCTGGCCGGCAACCTGGACGCGGTGGCCGCCGTGCAGCACGTCCTCGGGCTGGCCATGGCCGTGGTCATCTACCTCGTGCTGCTGCGCCGCGGGAGCGCGCGCTGGCTGGCCGCGCTGGCCGCCGCGCCCGTCCTGCTCGACGCGTACCAGCTTCAGATCGAGCAGACGGTGATGCCCGATGTGTGGTTCGAGGCCCTGGTCGTGGCGGGCCTGGCGCTGCTGCTGTGGCGTCCGTCAGCGCCGTGGTGGATGACCGGCGCGGCCGGGATCGCGCTCGGACTGTCGGCGACGGTCGCCCAGGTGGGCGAAGTCCTTCTGCTGCCCGCGGTGGTGTACGGACTGGCCGCGGGCGGCGGTTGGCGGCAGGCGCTCGGCCGGGCCGGCCTGCTGTGCGCGGCCTTCGCGCTGCCGATCCTCGTCTACATGGGCGTCGCTGCCAGCGTGACCGGCCATTTCCGGCTGTCCAACACCGGCACCGGCGGGCTCTACGGGCGGGCGGCGGCGGCCGCCGACTGCGCGACGCTGCGCGTGCCCGCCAGCCAGCGGGCGATGTGCCCGACCGCGGCGCAGAAGGCGGCCCTGGGCGACGACGGCCTGCTGCACAGCCCGGTCTCCCCGGTGCGGCGCTACTATGCCGAGCTTCCTGCGGCCGAGGCTTCGCACACCGTTTCCGCGTTCACCCGCGCGGTGTTCACCCAGCAGCCGCTGCGCGTGGCCTCGGCCATCGTCGCAGATGCCGCGAAGCTGTTCGCCGTCCGCCGGGTGACAAGTCCGGGCGATACGCCGATCTCGCGCTGGCAGTTCCAGGACTCATACCCCTTCTACTCGCCGCACGCCACGCCGCGCGAGGTCGACGCGGCGATCGCGCAGTTCGGCGGCGGCGCGCCCGCGGTCAGCGCGCCGCTGGCCAGGTTCCTGCGCGGCTACCAGCTGGGCGGCGGCTACACTCCCGGGCCGCTGTACGTGGTCGCCGTGCTGGCCGCCCTGGCCGGCTCGCTCAGCCTGGTCATCCGGCGTCGCGCAGGGCCCCGCGACCGTGACACGGCCCTGGCCTGCCTGCTGTTCTTCCTCTCCGGCGCCGCGGTGCTGCTGGTATCCGACGTGCTCGAGTTCTCCTGGCGCTACCAGCTTCCGGCACTGATCACGCTGCCTCCGGCCGGCGCACTCGGGGTCATGGTCATCTCGGGCCGGTTCCGCTCCCGCCGCCAGGGGTGATCACGAGCAGCACCGGCCGGTAGAGTTCGCAGCGATGCGGCTGACGGTGCTGGGCGGGTGCGGTGCGTGGCCGGACGCGGGGCAGGCCTGCAGCGGCTACCTGGTGGAGCACGACGGGTTCTGGCTGCTGGTCGACGTGGGCTACGCGACCGTGCCGCGGCTGCTGGAACGCGTCACCGCCGACGAGGTCGATGCGGTGTTCATCAGTCACGGACATCCCGATCACTGCGCCGACCTGAACCCGCTGCTGCGGGCGCGGGCGCTGCGCGATGACCCGTTGCCGGCGCCGCTGGCGGTGTACGCGCTGCCGGGCGCCCTGGCCGCGGTGCTGGCCCTGGACCGGCCGGGGATGCTGGACGACGCCTACACGCTGCACGAGTTCGCCGCGGGGAGCCACTTCGACATCGGGCCGTTCGGTATTGCGACCCAGCTGCTACCGCACTTCATGCCCAACGCGGGCGTCCGGCTGGCCGCCGGCGGGCGGGTGCTCGCCTACACCGGCGACACTGGACCGAGTCCCGCCGTGGCGGACCTGGCCCGCGACGCCGACCTGCTGCTGGCCGAGGCGAGCTACGTGAGTCAGGTCCCTGAGGACTCCCGGCGCTACCTGTCGAGCGCGAGCCTGGCCGGCCGGCAGGCCGCCGAGGCCCGCGCCGGGCACCTGCTGCTGACCCATCTGATGCCGGGCACGGATCCGGCGGCCGCGCAAGCCGCGGCCAGCGCGGAATTCCACGGCCGGGCCGGCATCGCCACCGCCGGCCTGGTCGTCGACCTGGCCTGAGCCCGCGTCCCCGGCGGAGCGCTGACTCAGAGGGCGGAGCTGTTCGGCTGTGGCCGCCGGGGTCAGCTGCCGCCGGGCACTGACGTGGCCGGGCCTGACACGTGCTCGAGGAATCGCTCATACGCTTCGGTGACTCCCGCGCGGTCCCCCGTGGCCACCAGGTCCAGGAGGAGGCCGCGGACCACGGCCACGCTCAGGCGGGCGTCCGCGCGGGCCGTGCGCTCGTCGGCGCCGGCCTGGACGAGGGCGGCGGCGATCAAAGTGACCCACGACTCGACGATCTCGTCGAGGAAGCCCTCGGTACCGGGACGGCCCCGCAGGGCGTAGGAGTACAGCTCGAAGAACAGTCGCTCCTGCGGCCACATCTGGGGATCGCTGAGCCGCTGCCAGGACCGCAGGGCCCCCTCCGGCGTCATCTCCGCCTGGCCGAACGCGGCCTTTTGCTGTTCCTCCACGGCCTGGGTGACCGCGACCAGTAGCCCTTCGCGCGATCCGAAGTGGTAGATGAGCATCCGGTGGCTGGTACCGATCGCCGCGGCGATCTGCCGCAGGCTCAGGTCGGCGATCCCGTGCTCGAGCGCGTGGCGGACCGCGGCTGCCAGCAGGCGTTCCCGGGCTTGCGATGTGCGCACGGCTAAATGTACCATATGGTACATGTTCCAGTTGGTACAGAACCTGGGCCAGAAGGCCCGATTGCACGTAGAAGCGGAAGGCGTGGCCCGGGCCGCCCCCGAGGCGGTGTGGGAGCTCGTTTCCAACGCCAGCCGCTACTGCCAGTGGGGACCGTGGAGCGCCAGCGGGTACGACAGTCTTGGCGATGAGGCCCGTGACGGCACGGGGGCGATCCGCTGGATGCGGTACGGGCGCACCACGACCGTGGAGCGGGTGCTGGAAGCCGAGAAGGCCCGGCGGCTGGTGTACACCGTGGTGAAGGGCATTCCGGTGCGGAACTACCGGGCCGAGGTCACGCTGCGGCCGGTCGCCGAGGGAACTCACGTTCACTGGTCGGCAGACTGGGACCGGACGCTGGCCGGCCGGATCGTGCACCGTAAGCTCAGCACCCTCTATCCCGAGGTCGTCGGCCGGCTCATCGCCGCCGCGAGCCGAACGGCTCCCGACAGCCCCGGCATCCCGGCGGACTGAGCGATCCGCAGGGCAGGGCAGGCCGCCACGCGACCCGCGGCGCCGAGGCGAGGCCGGCCGCCGCTCAGCCCGCGTCGAGGAACGGCGTGATCAGCGCGAGCAGTTGGCCAGGCCGCCGGGTCAGGCCGACGTGCGTGGTCCCGGGCATCACTGCGAGCTGCGCATCCGGCAGGAGCTCGAACATCTCCACCACGTCAGGCAGCGGCGAGAAGTCGCGGTCACCGAAGATCAGCAGGGTCGGCACCTGCAGTGACCGCAGCTCGTCGGTCCACCCCGGGAACTCGTGTACCAGCGCCGTCTCCCTGGCCGCGAACTCGTCGAAGTGCGCCGGGTCGGGAGCGACCGCGTCGTAGGCGTCGCGCATCTGCTGGAAGTCGGCCGGCGTCGGCATCCGGTCCTCGTCCAGTGGCGCGCTCTCCCGGCCTGGCGGCCGGTGGGCGTCCGCCGAGGCTACGATCAGCTTGCCGACCCGGGCGGGAGCGCCGAGCGCGACCGCGTACGCCACGAGACCGCCGAGGCTGAAACCGTAGAGATCGGCCTCGTCGATCCCCAGCTGGTCGAGCAGCGCGACGACGTCGCCGGCCAGCGCCTCGATCGTCATCGGGCGGCCGGTGTCGGCGGTGTGCCCGTGGCCCTGGAGCTCCACCGCGATCACCCGCCTGCTCGCGGCGAGGGGTTCGAGCAGCGGCCCGAAATTGAGGTCGATAGTCATCAGGCCACCGTGCAGCAGCACGAGCGGCCTCCCGCTGCCGTGGATCTCGTAGTAGAGCTGCAGGCCGTTCACCGGTGCGTATGTCATACCGGATCTGACGGTACGCGGCCCGCATACTCATCGCGAGGCGCCGCACACGAGTTAGGCATGTCCGTCGCGGAAGCTCGTAATGATCTTGGAAAGCTCGTTGATCACGCGCTGCGGCCGCCCGCCCGCTGCACTACTCGCATACGACCGAAGCAGAGATTCGGAAAACTGCTCATGAACTGCGAGCCGGCGAGGGGAATCGAACCCCTGACCTGCGGTTTACAAGACCGCTGCTCTGCCTTCTGAGCTACACCGGCGCGGGCAGCCATCGTAGCCGACCCGGCCGGCAGGCGACGGCGTGCTACGGGGCGGCGCACGGCCGCACCTGCGGCGCTGTCAGCCGACCTGACCGCTTCGGGGCGCGGTCGCGCCGCGGCGGCGGGCCACCTCGTGCAGGGCGATGCCGGCCGCGACGCTCGCGTTCAGCGATTCCGCCGCGCCGATCGGGATCCGGGCGAGCAGGTCGCAGCGCTCGGCGACGATACGGGACAGGCCTCGTCCCTCTGAGCCGACGACGAGCACCAGCGGGCTCTCCGCGATCTCCAGGTCGTGGATGTCCGTGCCCCCGTCCGCGGTCAGGCCGACGACGAACAGGCCGCCCTGCTGGTAGGCGGCCAGCGCGCGGGCCAGGTTCGGAGCCTGGGCGACCGGCAGCCGGGCCAGTGTGCCCGCGGACGCCTTCCAGGCCCCCGCGGTCACGCCGGCGCTGCGGCGCCCCGGGATCAGCACGCCGTGCCCGCCGAACGCGGCCGTCGAGCGCACGATCGCGCCGAGGTTCCGCGGGTCGGTGACGCCGTCGAGCGCCATGATCAGCGGCGGCTGCCCGGCATCGGCGGCCAGCGCGATGAGGTCGTCCGGATGGGCGTACTGGTACGGCCGGACGCGCAGCGCCAGCCCCTGGTGCACAGCGCCCTGAGTCAGCCGGTCCAGGTCGCCGCGACCCGACTCGAGGACGGCCAGGCCGGCATCGGCGGCGAGCCTGACCGCCGCGCGGATCCGGTCATCGGTGTTGGTCCGGTAGGCCACGTACAGGGCTGTGGCGGGCACGTTCGCCTGCAGCGCCTCCAGGACCGCGTTGCGTCCGGCGATCATCTCCGCGCCGTCACCGCGCCGCGGCTGGACGGCACCCTGGTCACGATCGGCTCCGGCCCGGGCAGCGCCGGCCCCCGAGCGGGCCGCCGGCGCCGCCTTCTGGGCTGCCCGCCGCTGCGCCGGGTGACCCGGCCGCAGATGAGCGGGCGGAGTCGGTCCCTTCCCTTCCAGGCGGCGCCTGCCGTGCCCACCGGTGCCCGGGCGCGGCTTCCCCTTCTTGGTGACCCCGCCACGGCCCGCTCGACCCTGCCCGCCGCCGCGGCTACCGGAGCCGCTCAACGCTTGAGTTCCCAGCGCGGTCCGGTGGGCGTGTCCTCTATCAGCACCCCCGCCGCTCGCAGGTCGTCCCTGATCGCGTCGGCGGCCTGGAAGTCCTTGCGTGCGCGGGCCGCCTCACGCTGGCTGAGCGCCACCCGGACCAGCGCGTCAACGACGCCGTGCAGATCGCCGTCGCGGTCGGCGGCCGCCCACGGCTCGGACAGCGGGTCCAGCCCCAGTACCGCGAGCATGGCCCGTACCCGGGCGGCTGCCCGGGCGGTGCCTTCGCGATCACCGGCGGCGAGCGCGTTGTTGCCGTTCCTGAGCTCAGCGTGCACGACAGCGAGCGCCTGCGGGACGGCGAGATCGTCGTCGAGAGCCGCGACGAAGGCCTGCGGCAGCGTGTCGCGCGCCGACAGCCCGGTGTGCTGCGAGCCATCCTGCTGGCCCGCGGGGGAATCCTCCGCTGAGGTGGCGCCGAGCTCGGCCGCGCGGATCAGGAAGCCTTCGATCCGCCGGTAGGCGGCGGCCGCCTCGGCCAGCGCGTCCGGCGAGAATTCAAGCGCCGAGCGGTAATGTGCCTGGCCCAGGTAGTAGCGCAGCTCGGCCGGACGGACCTGAGTCAGCATCTGCCCGATGCTCAGCGAGTTGCCGAGCGACTTGCTCATCTTTTCGCCCGATACCCCAACGAGTCCGTTGTGCACCCAGTAATGAGCGAATTCGTATCCGGCGGAATGAGATTGCGCGATCTCGTTTTCGTGGTGCGGGAACACCAGATCCAGGCCGCCGCCGTGAATATCGAAGCTATCGCCCAGGTATTCGCGGGCCATGGCCGAGCACTCGAGGTGCCAGCCGGGCCGCCCTGGTCCCCATGGCGTCTCCCAGAACGGCTCGCCGGGCCGGGCTGCCTTCCACAGCGCGAAGTCACGCGGATCCCGTTTGCCCGCGTCGCTGGAGTCGTCAGCGGGCCGTATCTGGTCCAGTCGCTGCCCGGAGAGCTCGCCGTACTCGGGGTCGGAATGAACGTCGAAGTAGACATCACCCTCAGCCGGGTAAGCGTGCTCACGCTCGACCAGACGGCGGATCATCGCGATCATCTCCGGCACGTGGCCGGTGGCCCGGGGTTCGACCTCCGGCGGCGCGCAGCCCAGGGCCTCGTACGCGTGGGTGAACGCCCGCAGGTTCCGCTCTGCCACCTCCCACCATGGCACGCCCTCACGCTCGGCGACCTGGAGGATCTTGTCGTCGATGTCGGTGACATTACGGCAGAACGTCACGTCGTAGCCGCTGGCCCGCAGCCAGCGCACCAGGATGTCGAAAATGATCGCGGACCGGAGATGGCCGATATGCGGCGGCGCCTGGACCGTGGCGCCGCAGAGATAGATGGACACCCGGCCGGGGACGAGCGGGCGGAACTCGCGAACCGTCCGGGTGGCGGTGTCGTGCAGGCGCAGGTTCACCTGCACAGGCTACGGGATGGGCACGGCGGCCTGCGCTCCGCGATCTCGGCCGGGCTCGTTTCGCGACCCATGGCTGATATTCGCACCCAGATTCCCGTTACCACGCGCGTCGTGGTATTCCCCGCTCTGCGCGGGCGACGTAACCTGAGCGTGCGGCCGCAAGAGCGGTCTTGTCTATCCTGAATGGCCCGCCCGTGAACGGAAACGTCCTGTGCTCTCCCGGCGCGGATTCCGGCTGACCGCGGTCATCGCGGCGGGCGTCTGCGTACTAGCCATCGCGGCCGGCGCGATCGCCTTCTCCTACTCCGACGTCCGTGAACTCGCGCTCACGGCGGGACTCAGCCTCCGCCTGGCCAGGTTCTATCCGCTGCTCTTCGACGCGGTGCTCATCGTGGCCTGTGCCGCCGCGGTCACGCTGCGCGGAGTGCTGCGCGGTTTCGCCTGGCTGGCGGTGGTGGTCATCATCGGCGCGCTTGCCGCGGCGGACACCGTGCACGCCATGTCGATCACGGTGCCGACGCGACCGCTGGATGCAACGATCGCCATCGCCCCGTGGGTGGTGCTGCTGACCGGCCTGACCCTGCTGGACGCGATGATGCGGCGGACGCCGGGCCGCAGGACCGAGGCCGTCGGCCCCGGCTCGACGAACGGCTGGGCGCCCCCGGCCGGATCTCCGGAATCGACCGCCAGGCAGCCGGCCGGTGCAGCCGTGGTGTCGCTGAGCACGCTGTTCCGTGACTCGCCCACGGCACCTGCCGACCGGGCCCGGGCCACCGCCAGCCAGCCTGCGGCCGACGCGGGCCGGGCCCTGATCACCGCCAGCCAGCCTGCGGCCGGTGCTGGCCCGGCCCGGGCCACTCCCAGTGAGCCTGCGGTCGAAGCCGACGAGCCCGAAGCCGGCGCCAGCCCGCTCCAGGCCAGTGCCGGCCCGGCGGCTGCCGACCGCCGCGAAGGCGGGACCGGCGAGGGCTAGCTCCGGGACGGAACCGGCGAGGGCTAGCTCCGGGACGGATGAGCCGGGGCGGGGATTACCAGCGCCACCGCGATGGCCGCCAGTCCCTCACCTCGCCCGGTGAGGCCCAAGCCGTCCGTCGTCGTGGCCGACAAGCTGACCGGGGCTCCGCCCAGTGCCTCGGCCAGAACTTTCTCCGCTTCCTCGCGGCGCGGCGCGACCTTGGGTGAGTTGCCGATGACCTGAATGGACACGTTCCCGATCGCGAACCCGGCCGCGGCCACGAGCCGGGCGGCCTCGCGCAGCAGCGCAGTACCGGACGCTCCCGCCCACTCGGGCCGGGCTGTTCCGACGTTCGCACCGAGATCGCCCAGCCCCGCGGCGGAGAACAACGCGTCACAAGCCGCGTGCGCGGCTACGTCTGCGTCGGAATGCCCGGTCAGCCCGGTCTCGCCCGGCCAGAACAGCCCGGCCAGGTGCAACGGACGACCCTCCGCGAACGGATGAACGTCGGCAGCCACGCCAACCCTAGGGAGAACGGGCTGGTCCCCGGACATCGCCAGCGCCTGGTGCGGGCGCGATTAGCTGACCAGGACCTCGTCGAGCAGTGCCTCGGCCTTGTCCTCGTTGGTCTTCTCGGCCAGCGCAAGTTCACTTACCAGAATCTGCCGTGCCTTGGCCAGCATGCGCTTCTCGCCAGCCGAAAGGCCACGCTCCCTGTCACGACGCCACAGATCCCTGACGACCTCGGCCACCTTGTTCACGTCGCCGGACGCGAGCTTCTCCAGGTTGGCCTTGTACCTACGGGACCAGTTGGTGGGCTCTTCGGTATGCGGGGCTCGGAGCACCTCGAAGACTCGCTCGAGACCCTCCTGCCCGACCACGTCCCTGACCCCGACGAGCTCGGCATTGTCCGCCGGAACGCGTACGGTCAGGTCGCCCTTGTCGACCTTGAGGACGAGGTAAGTCTTCTCCTCGCCCTTGATCAGCCGGTTCTCGACAGCTTCAATGCGAGCGGCCCCATGATGGGGGTAGACGACCGTGTCGCCGACCTTGAATGACATGTGGTGAGTATCCCTTCCGCCTGCTAACAATGATAGCACGAACGGAGGGGTCGATGAAGCCTCATCCGAAATGAAAGTGCAGGTCAGAGACCTGATTTGAGTCGCGGAAAGGGCAGCTGGGTGCCATCTGGGGGCCCGGAGTGCCGCTCTTGCCGGGTGCCGGGATGACCTCCCGCGGCCCCGGCCGGCAGGCTGCGGTGCCGCTTGCCTGGCCCCTCGCCAAGGCCGCCCATCCGGTTCAGGAAGCGCCGTCGGGCCTGCTCCCGCCGCGCCGCTGGGTCATGCCGCGGAGATCATTGAGCCCCCTGGCAGCACCGGGTCTCGGGCGGGCACATACTGGAGGGTAAGGCGGCCGCTCACGTGGGAGAGATGGGTGGAACCAGGCAACGATCCCGGCCGGGACGAGTACGGTCTTCCCCCGGCCGACATTGAGATCCCTGACGATGCCAGGGATCTGGATCGTGATGTCCAGGCCTACTACCGAGAGGTCCGGGCGCGGCGCCGGCACGTTCGCATCCGCCGGCTGACCGGCCCGCTGACCCGGCACGGGATGGTCCTGCCGCTGGTTGCCGCCTGCCTCGCGCTCACGCTACTAACCGGCAGCCTGCTCACCGTGCTGTCCGGCCGGCAGCTCCCGCTGACGCGCAACCGGCTCGCGCCGGGCCCGACCCGGGGAGCGCCGACGAGCCGGGGACAGTCGGCGAGCCGGGGGCAACAGCTGCCGGACGCCTCCGTGGTCTTCCACGGGCACGAGGTCAAGTTGCGTACCCTCACCCCGGCGGTGCTGGCCTGGGTGCCGACGACCTGCCTGGGCTGCGGCCAGGTCCTCGAACTGCTCGCCAGGCAGGCCACCAGGAAAGGCGTTCACTTCTACTTTGTCGCCCACGACCCGGTTGCTTCGCCGGGCCTGGTTAACCTCACGAATCAGATCGGACCCAAGTACAGCCGGCAGATCGTCAATGACTCCCACAACACACTCGGCAGTGCGTACGGGCTCAGGCGCGTGACCGCGATCTTCGCGCACGGTGACGGCTCGGTGGAGATCCCTGACGACGTGGTACGCGGGTTGTCCCCGTCCTCGGGGCTCCAAACGTTCCAGGCCAGGCTCGCGTTCCTCGCCAACGGCGGGGCCGCGGCGGGCGCATCGCCCCCGGCCCGGCAACCCGCACCGCAGGCCTCGTAACCGCGAGGCCGGCGGGCCGGCGGCGAGCCAAGCCTAGGAGACCGCTACGCTGTGCGTCGTTGCGGTCCCCGTGCCATGCACCCAAGGAGCAGCCAGTGAGCCGAAGCCGCAGGCCGTTCAGGCCCATCGGCCGTCTCGCTGTCGTGGTCGCCGCGGCCTGCCTGACCGCCGGGCTGACCGCGTGCGAAGCCGGCAACCATGCCGCGACCCTGACCCAGTACCACCCGGCCAACGACGGCGCGAACATCGTCGCTCACGGGATCAAGATCAATGACGGGTTCGTGCTGGGGGGGCCGATCGGATTGACGCTGGCCGCCGGCCAGAACGCGGGGGTCTTCGTCGCCTTGTACAACATGGGTGGCGCGGACCGTCTGGTGAGCGCCGCCGCTCCGGGCACCGCGGCGTCGGTCCAGCTGCCGCCCGGCGGGATCCCGCTGCCGAGTGCGCAGGACGTCTACCTGACTGGCCCGGTTCCCAGGATCGTGCTGACCAACCTCACCCACCCGCTGCCGAGCGGGGGAACGGTCCCCCTCATCCTGCACTTCATGAACGCGGGCAACGTCAAGGTGACGCTCCCCGTCTTCTCGCACTCGGACTACTACGCGACGTTCTCGCCCGCGCCGACCCCCACCCCGACGCCGTCCGGCACCAGGCACGGAAAAGGGGCAAGCGGCCCGGGCGCGACCCCGACGGCGTCGCCCGGTGCGTCGGCCACGCCGTCTCCGAGCCCCTCTTAGCGCCGGGCCGACGGCCCGCGGTCAGCCGACGGGCTCGAACTTGTATCCCAGCCCGCGGACGGTGACGATGTGCCGCGGGGTGGCCGGGTCGGCCTCGATCTTGGCCCGCAACCGCTTGACGTGAACGTCGAGCGTCTTGGTGTCCCCGACGTAGTCGGCACCCCAGACCCGGTCGATCAGCTGCATCCTGGTGAGCACCCGGCCGGCATTGCGCAGCAGCACCTCGAGCAGCTCGAACTCCTTCAGCGGCAGCTGGATCTGCTCGTTCCGCGCCGTCACCACGTGCCGGTCCACGTCCATCCGCACCGGTCCTGACTCCAGGATCGAGGCCGCCTGCTCGTCGGTTTCGCCGCGGCGTCGCAGCACGGCGCGCATCCGGGCCACGAGCTCGCGGGATGAGAACGGCTTGGTGACGTAGTCGTCGGCGCCAAGCTCAAGCCCCACGACCTTGTCGATCTCGCTGTCCTTGGCCGTCAGCATGATCACCGGCACGTTCGACTTCTCCCTGAGCGTCCGGCAGACCTCGCTGCCCGGCAGCCCGGGCAGCATGAGGTCAAGGAGCACCAGGTCCGCTCCGCTGCGGTCGAAGGACTCGATCGCGTCGGGCCCGGTGGGGCAGACCGCCACCTCGAAGCCCTCCTTGCGGAGCATGTAGGAGAGGGCGTCGCTGAATGACTCCTCATCCTCGACGACCAGCACGCGTGTCACTGAACTGCCTCCCTGAGCGGTTGGGATGCGGGCGGGGCCTGGCTGGCTGTCACGGCGGCGGGCAGCGGCCGCAGCGGCAGCCGTAGCGTGAAGGTCGATCCGACGCCCACCTTGCTCCAGACCGTCACGTTGCCGCCGTGCGCGGCGGTGACGTGCTTCACGATGGCCAGGCCGAGCCCGGTGCCGCCGGTGGCGCGCGACCTGGCCGGGTCGACCCGGTAGAACCGCTCAAAGATCCGCTCCCGGTCTCGCTCCGGGATCCCGATGCCCTGGTCGGCCACGCTGATCTCCGCGGTGTAGTCGGACGCCCGGGTCGTGGTCACCAGGACTCGGGTGTGCTCCGGACTGTAGTCGACCGCGTTGTCCAGCAGATTACGCAGCGCGGTGACGAGCAGATCCTCGTCACCGAGCACGACCAGGCCGCTGTCGGCGGTCTCGACGAGATCGATTCCCCGGGCGCCTGCCTTCATCCGGCACCTGTCCAGCGCCTCCGCCACCACCGCGTCGAGCTTGACCGGGACCGGGTCCGGTACCGGTTCGGCCGCCTGGATCCTGGACAACGTGATCAAGTCCTGCACCAGGCTGGTGAGCCGCGACGCCTCGTAGCGCATCCGGCCGGCGAACCGCCGGACCGCCTCGGGGTCATCCGCGGCATCCTCGACCGTCTCGGCCAGCAGGGCCAGCGCGCCGACCGGAGTCTTCAGCTCGTGGCTGACGTTGGCGACGAAGTCGCGCCTAACCTCTTCCACCCGCCGGCTCCCGGTCTGGTCCTCGGCCAGCACCAGCACCAGCCCGCCGCCGCCCTCGGCAGCGCCGAGCGGAGCGCCGAGCGGAGCGACGCGCACCGCGAAGCTCGTGCTGCGATCGCCGTGCTTGTGATCGGTGACCTCGATCTCGCCCTCGCGGATCTCGCCGTCCCTGCGCACCTGCCGGGCCAGGGCGAGCAACTCGCCAACGAGCAGCTGATCGCCCTTGACCAGCCCGAACGCACGTGCCGCCGAGCTCGCCCGCAGCACCCGGTCTTCGCTGTCGAGAACCACGGCTGAGGAGGAAAGAACGGACAGAACGGACGCGATCCCGGCCGGCAGCCGGGCCGGATGAGGGCTAGCCCGCCGGGCCTCACGCGTACCGTCACTGGTGCGGCTGTTCATGGCCAAGGCGGCTCCCGTCGCCAGGCCCCCGAGCGCGGCCACGCCCGGCGACCACCTCAACACCGACGCCTAAATCGTATGCGCCCCTGCTCAGCAGGCCATAGGGCCCAAAGTCCAGGCGTGGCTCTTCTCGCAATGTTCACATGCCAGCTAGGCCAGCGCTTCGTCGCTTTTGCTACTAAGACACCATAGATTGTGGCCTACCGGCCCTGATTTCGCACCGCTTCGGCCGCCTCGGCCGCGGCCTGCGGGTCAAGGTACCTGCCCCCCGCGGTAACCGGCCTGAAGTCATCGTCGAGCTCATAGACCAGCGGGATGCCGGTCGGGATATTCAGCTCGGAGATGTCTTCGTCCGAGATGCCGTCCAGGTGCTTAACCAGTGCCCGCAGCGAGTTTCCGTGGGCGACCACGAGCACGGTCTGCCCGGTCAGCAGGTCGGGAATGATCGCGTCCTGCCAGTAGGGCATCAGCCGCTCGAGCACGTCTTTGAGGCACTCGGTGCGCGGCAGCAAATCCGGCGGCAGCGCGGCGTACCGCGGGTCGCCTGCCTGCGACAGCGGATCGGTGTCGGGCAGCGGCGGCGGCGGCACGTCGTAGGACCGCCGCCAGAGCATGAACTGCTCATCGCCGAACTCCTGGCGCGTTCGGGCCTTGTCCTTGCCCTGCAGCACGCCGTAGTGGCGCTCGTTCAGCCGCCAGGATCTGCGTACCGGCAGCCACAGCAGATCCGCGGACTCGAGCGCGCTGTTCGCGGTCTGGATGGCGCGGCTGAGCACCGAAGTGTGCAGGATCCGGGGGCGCAGTCCTGCATCGCGCAGCAGCGTGCCCGCATCCTCGGCTTCCTTCTTGCCCTTGTCGGACAGCCCCACGTCGACCCACCCGGTGAACAGGCCCGCCGAATTCCAGACGCTTTCGCCATGCCGCAGCAGCACCAGGGTTCGCATACCGGCGAGCTTAGTGATGCCGGGCTGGCCGGGAACAGGATGCGGCCCCGGCAAGGTTGCCCTGTCGGAGGTGAATGCCCGTGCCGCGACGCGTTCCCCGGCGGATCGCGACGATCAGCGTCCACACGTCGCCGCTCGACCAGCCGGGAACTGGCGACGCAGGCGGGCTGAACGTCTACGTCGTCGAGGTGGCCCGGCGCCTGGCCGCGCGCGGCGTCGAGGTCGAGATCTTCACCCGCGCGGTCTGCCGAGACGCGCCCCCCGTGACCGAACTGGCTCCCGGCGTGCTGGTCAGGCACGTGATCGCCGGGCCGTTCGAGGAGCTGGACAAGGCTGACCTGCCCGCCCAGCTGTGCCATTTCACCCTCGAGGTACTGCGCGCCGAGGCCGCCTACGCGCCAGGACGGTACGACCTCGTGCACGCGCACTACTGGCTGTCGGGCCAGGTCGGGGCGGTGGCGAAGGTGCGCTGGGGCGTGCCGCTCGTGCAGTCCATGCACACCCTGGGGAAGGTGAAGAACGCCGCGCTGGCCGCCGGCGACGCGGCCGAGCCCAAGACCAGGATCTGCGGCGAGGCGGAGGTGATCGCGGCCGCGGACCGGCTGGTGGCCAACACGGCGGCCGAGGCGGACCAGCTGGTCGGCCTGTACGGGGCGGACCCGTCCCGGGTCGCGACCGTCAATCCCGGAGTCGACCTGACGGTGTTCCGGCCCGGATCACAGCGCGCCGCGCGGCGCCGGCTCGGCCTGCCGGCGGACGCCGTGGTGCTCATGTTCGCCGGCCGGGTGCAGCCGCTCAAGGCGCCGCACCTGCTCCTGCACGCTGCCGCCCGACTGATCCGCGACGATCCCCCGCTGGCCGGCCGGCTGGTCGTGGCCTTCGTCGGCGGCCCGAGCGGCGCCGGGCGGGCCGACCCTGATCAGCTCGCGGAACTGGCGGCCGTGCTCGGCATCTCCGGCGTAGTCCGGCTGGAGCCGCCCTGCCCGCAGCCGGAGCTGGCCGACTGGTACCGGGCGGCGACCGCCGTGCTCGTGCCGTCCTATTCGGAATCGTTCGGCCTGGTCGCGGTGGAGGCGCAAGCGTGCGGCACACCGGTAGTGGCGGCGGCCGTCGGCGGCCTGCGCACCGCGGTGCGGGACGGGGTGTCCGGCGTGCTGGTGCCGGACCATGATCCGGCGGGCTACGCCCGCGCGGTGCGGGACCTGATCGCCTCGCCCGGACGGCTCGCCGGCCTGTCGGCCGGCGCGATCGAGCACGCCGCCCGGTTCAGCTGGACCGGCGCGGTCGATCAGCTCATGGGGGTATATACCGGGGTCATGAACAGTGTGGCCGCGGTGGACGCGTGACGCCGGCCGCGAGCGGGCAGGCATCGGACGCGGTCATCGAGGCCGCCCTGGCCGACCTCGGACTTGACTACGAGAATCCCAGGCCCGGGGCTTACCTGGTCAAGCTGGCCGGGCAGCACAAGCTCGCCACGATGACCTGGCTGATCGTGGCGGCGCACAGCCTGCACGTCGAGGCGTTCTTCTGCCGCCAGCCGGACGAGAACCACGCCCGCTTCTACCGATTCTTGCTGGAGCGCGGCGCGCGGATGTACGGCGTGCACTTCGCCCTCGATCCGCTCGGCGACGTCTACCTGGTCGGGCGGCTGCCGCTGAGCAGCGTGACGGCGACCGAGATCGATCGGCTGCTCGGCTGTGTGCTCAGCTACAGCGACGACAACTTCGACACCGCCCTCGAACTCGGCTTCGCCTCGTCCATCCGGCGGGAATGGGCGTGGCGGTCCAGGCGCGGGGAGAGCCTGGCCAACCTGCGGGCCTTTGCCCGGTTCGCTGAGCCGGGGCCCGACGCCGGCGGCTAGGTGACCGACCCGGGCGGGGGGATGGTTCCCGGCCCGAGGATGCTGCACAGCACCGCGTTGGCGTCGGTGTTGTAGAGCGGGTCGGCCAGCTTCGGCGGCTTGATGAACGCCGGGCGCTTCAGGTCCAGCATGTCGAGCATGTTGTTGGCGTTGGCGTCCCGGAACGTCATCGCGGGCAGGTTCCACTTGGTCTCCACCAGCCTGCAGATGCTGGCGTGATCGAAGATCCGGTGCGAGACGTAGTTGCGCCGCGCCCAGGGCGAGACCACCGCGCACGGCACCCGGAACCCGTAGCGGCCGAACCCCTCGAAGACCTCCCCCTTCGGCACCTCGGGCGGGATGTCATCGGGCGGGATCGCCTTCGGCGGCGGCACATGGTCGTAGTAGCCGCCGTGCTCGTCGTAGGTCCATATCAGCAGCGTGGACGCCCATTCCGGGCCGGACATGACCGCCCGCACGATCTCCGCCGCGAACGCCTCGCCGAGCGCGATGTTCTGCGGGTTCTCTTCGGAGTGCGTGCTGTAGTCGGGGTCGATGATGCAGTAGCTGGGCAGGTGCCCGCCGGCGGCGTCCTGGAAGAACTGAGCCAGCGGGAGGACCTTGCTGCCGAAGTTGGCGAAGTAGATGCTCGGGAACAACAGCGTGGACGGCGTCGTGGAGTAATAGTTCCGCCACGTGATGTGGTGCGCGTCGAGCAGGTCGAAGATCGTCCCGCGCGCCGGGGTGCCCGACGGCAGGGTGTCGTTCACCATTCCGAGCGAGGTGGCGGCCATCAGGTAGCGGCGGTTCGGGAAGGTCTGGCCCAGCATCGAGCAGAAGTACCGGTCCGCGATCGGGAAGGTCGAGGCCAGCGAGTAGTAGAAGGGCTGGTCCTGCTGCTGCCAGTACCCCATCGACACCGGCCCGCTGCCGGACTCGACAAAGCCGTCCAGCTTGCCGTGGTCGTACTGGACGTGGCTGTCCAGCCAGTCCTGGGCCGGCTGGCCGCTCAGCTGGCAGGTCGTGGGCATCCGGAACGCGTGCTGGATCTTGCCGTTCTTGTACGGGTTGGTCGCGGTCGGCTTGCCGTTCTTGCCGATGGTGAAGCCGTCTGCGCCGGGCCGGTTCAGCATGCCGAGCTTGTTGTCGTAGGAGTGGTTCTCCATCATGAGCACCACGATGTGCCGGATCAACGGGAGCGTGTCCCGGCCGGCCGGCCGGTCCGGGTAGGGCAGCGATCCGGGCTTGCGCAGCTTGCGGCCGGCCTCGGCGGCGCGCGACGGCACCCCGGCCGGCCGGTCCGGCCCGGCCGCGCGCCAGGCGCCCGTGCCGGCCGCCGTCCCGGCGGCGAGCCCTGCCATCAGCAGCCCGCGCCGGGTCGGGCCCTGGCCGCCCTCCGGGGCGATATCCCGCATGCCCATGGTGATCCTCCTGTCGCCGCGCCGTGAGTCGCAGGAAGTCTGCCAACCGGTCGCAAGCACCACAAGGCCCACGGGTAACCGGGGGCCAACGAGATTGCGTCCAGTGAGCCAACCGGCGGCCGACCGTAGGATGGCGGGTCAACGCGAGGAGGCGGTCGGATGGGGCCATTGCACGGCGTGCGAGTCGTCGAGATCGCGAGCCTCGCCCCGGCGCCGTTCGGGTGCATGGTCTTGTCGGATCTGGGCGCGGAGGTGTTGCGGGTCGACCGAGCCGAGGCCGCCGGGCCTGATGCCGAGGCGCCCGCCGATCCGCTCGCCCGCGGTCGCCGGTCGATCGGCCTCAACCTCAAGGACCCCGAGGGTATCCGGCTGCTGCTGCGCTTGGCCGAGCGGGCTGACGTGCTGGTGGAGGGGTTTCGCCCGGGGGTGGCCGAGCGCCTCGGGTTCGGCCCGGACGTGTGCCTGCGGCGCAACCCGCGGCTGGTCTTCGCCCGGATGACCGGATGGGGGCAGCAGGGCCCGCTCGCGCCGACGGCCGGGCATGACATCGACTACATCGCCGTGTCCGGGGTGCTGCACGGGATCGGGCGGGCCGGCCAGCGCCCGGTTCCGCCCCTCAACCTGGTCGGCGACTTCGGCGGCGGCGGCATGCTGCTGGCGGTCGGCGTGCTCGCGGCGCTGGTCGAGCGCGAGCGCTCCGGCCTCGGCCAGGTGGTCGATGCGGCCATGGTGGACGGCTCGGCCCTGCTCAACTCGTTCCTGTACGGCCTGCTCGGCCGCGGCCTATGGCAGGAGGAGCGGGGGACCAACCTGCTGGACGGCGGCGCACCGTTCTACGACACCTATCAGACCGCGGACGGGCGTCACGTGGCGGTGGGTGCACTGGAGCCGAAGTTCTACGCGGACCTGCTCGCCGGGCTCGAGCTCGACGCGGCCGGCCTGCCCGGCCAGTACGACCGGGCCGGCTGGCCGGTGCTGCGGGAGCGGTTCGTCGAGGCGTTCGGGAAGCGGACCAGGGATGAGTGGGCCGGGAGGTTCGCCGGGTCCGACGCGTGCGTGGCCCCCGTCCTGACTCCGTCCGAGGCTCCCGGCCACCCGCACAACGCCGCGCGCGGCACGTTCCTGCCCGGCGATGACGGAACGCCGCAGCCGGCTCCGGCACCGCGGTTCGGCCGGACAGGATGCGAGCCGCCGCGGCCGCCGGCCGTGCCGGGGACGGACACCAGCGCGGTGCTCGCCGAGCTGGGGCTGTCCGGCGAGCAGATCGCTGCCCTGCGCGCTGCGGGCACCGTGGGCTAGCGAGGCTGCCCCGTCACTGAGCCTGTCCGGGGTGTGCGTCCGGCGGCTCGGCGGCCTCGCGGCGACGCCAGTCCTCGGGCAGGGTGACCTCCAGCACGTCGTCGACCGTGATGACACCGAGCATGTGACAGCCGTCGTCCACTACCGGGATCGTGATCAGGTTGTAATCGCTCATCAGCACCGCAACGTCCACCACGTCGGTGCCCGGGCCGACCCGGACCGGATCGGTGTCGCTGACGTCGCCGAGCAGTGCACCAGGATCGGCCTGAACCAGCGTGACCACTCGGGCCACCCCGCGCAGCCGCCCCTGCTCGCCGAGCGCGTGCACGCTCGTGAGCGCTTCCGGCTGCAGGTGCACGGCCTGGCGGACCGCGGCGAGCACCTCACCCACCGGGGTGCCGGCGGGCAGCGCGAGGTAGTCCACGCCCATCAGGCCGCCGGCGCTGGTGGGGTTGAAGCCCATCAAGGTCAGCACCTTGGCGCGCTGGCCCGCCGGGAGCAGGTCGAGGACCGGCTCGCGGCGCCGCTGCGGGAGCTCGGCGATCGCGTCGGCCGCGTCGTCGGCGCGCATCCGGCTGAGCACCCCGGCGATCTCCTGGTCGGACCGCGCGCCGAGCAGCCGAGTGGCCCGTTCGTCGTCAAGTTCCTCGAAGACGTCAGCCTCCAGTTCCGGGTCGGCATGCACCCGGCCGAGGATCTCGGTTTCCTCGTCCTTGGACGCCTGCTCGAGCAGGTCAGCGATCTGGGCCGGTCTCAGCAGCCGGATCCGCGCGAACGGGCCGCGCAGCACCGCGCTCCGGGCGTGACCGATCAGCGCCTCGAACTTTCCCTGGTCCTCGAAAACCTCCCGGTCCGGCTGCCGGGGCCGGCCCAGGCCGAACCGCGCGAACAACCGGCCGGGGCGGCGCCTGGTGGCCACCCCGGACAGCACCCATTCACCGTCCAGGGCGAGCTGGAGGTCAGCCGCCCGGACCAGGCGGGCGCGCTCGACGTCGATCAGCCGGTGCCCCAGCACGTCGGCACGCAGCAGCACCTCGCCCTCGCGGCGCTCGAACCTGCGCAGGTCGAGCCGGGCGCTGGTCAGCCTGAGCTCATCGCCGTCGAAGGAACTGACCTGCTCGATGGGAATGTAGACCTGTCGCCCGCCGACCGTGCCGACCAGCCCGGTGACCAGCGGGTAGCCAGCGCCCCGCAGCCGGACGATGACGTCGGACAGCCGGCCGAGCGACTCCCCGTCGCGGGCCGTGAGCGGGCGCCTCAGCAGCTCGGACAGCCTCAGGGTCTGGCTGCCTTCCGCCGCCGGGGCGGGGGCGGCGGCCGGCGTCGCGGTCATCGCTGTGCTCCCTCGGTGAGCAATCACGAGATCCCTACCATGTCAGGTCATGACGGACCGGGATACGACGGCGTAGAGCACTGGTGTAGCGGTGATATGAAAGCCAGGGACATTATTGACGGGGAGGACTAGGAGTCGTGGCCATGCGCAGGGCGGCAGAATTGCTCGGCGGGCGCGCTCCTGCCCCGGACAGCCTGGGATATTCGGTCAAGCGCCGCCTGCTCGGCAGGCCGCTGGTCAACGAGCAGCTCTCCGAGCAGAGGCTGTCCAATCCCGTCGCGCTTGGCGTGCTGTCGCCGGACGGCATCTCCTCCTCGGCCTACGGCACCGAGGAAATCCTCATCGCCCTGCTCCCGCTGGCCGGGCTGGCCGCCTTCACGCTGATCCTGCCGATGACCCTGGTCATCTTGTTCGTCATGCTGCTCGTGGTGCTGTCCTACCGCGAGGTGGTGATGGTCTACATCAGGCCGGGCGGCTCCTACGTGGTGGCCAGGGAGAACTTCGGCCCGCGGGTGGCCCAGATCGCCGCCGTGGCGCTGCTGATCGACTACGTGGTCACGGTGGCCGTGCAGACGGTGGCGGGCACCGCCGCCGTGGTGTCCGCGTTCCCGGCCCTGGGCCCCGCCAGCCTGGAGATCACGATCGGCGTGATCCTGGTGATCTGCTTCGGGAACCTGCGCGGCCTCCGGGAGGCGGGCAAGGCGTTCGCCGTGCCGACCTACCTCTTCGTCGCCATGGTGCTGTTGCTGATCGTGGTCGGCCTGGTCAAGGAGATCTTCGGCGACCTGCACAGATACCACCCGCACGCGCTCCCCGGCACCTTCCCGATCGGCAGCGGTACCGCCGGCATCGTCAGCGCGGCCATGATCTTCACCCTGCTCCGGGCGTTCGCCAACGGCGGTGCGTCGCTGACCGGCATCGAGGCGGTCAGCGACGCGGTCGGCGCGTTCCGCCCGCCGGAGGGCATCAACGCCCGGCGGGTGCTGGTCGCCGAGGGCGTCATCCTGGGCACGCTGGTGGCCGGGATCTCCTGGCTCGCGCACGTGACCTACGCCACCCCCCGGACCTCCGGGGCCCCGACCGTCCTCGCGCAGGAGGCGGCCGCCGCGTTCGGCGGCGGGTTCGGCCGGGTGCTGTTCTACCTGCTCCAGGCGGCCACCGCGCTGATCCTGTTCACCGGCGCGAACACCAGCTTCAACGGGTTCCCGTTCCTGGCCAGCTACGTCGCGGGAGACGCGTTCCTGCCCCGGTGGCTGCTCAAGCGCGGGCATCGGCTGGTGTTCTCCAACGCGATCATCGTGCTGACCGTGGTCTCGATCGCGCTGATCATCATCCGCGGTGCGAAGGTCAACGACCTGGTGCCGCTCTACGCGATCGGCGTGTTCACCGCGTTCTCCATGGCGGGCTTCGGCATGGCCAAGTACCACTACAGGCACAAGGAGCCAGGCTGGCGGCGGCGGCTGATCATCAACGCGGCGGCCGGCGTGCTGACCGCGGTCGTCGTGGCAATCTTCGCGGTGGTCAAGTTCACCGAGGGCGCCTGGATCGTGGTCGTGCTGTTCGCCGTGGGGGTGCCCGCGCTGATCCGGCTGAACCGGGAGTACGGGATGGAGGCCGAGGTGCTCTCCACGATCAGCGACCGCCAGCCGCCGCCGCCCGTGGCCTACTCCCGCCGCACGGTCCTCGTGCTCGTGGACAGCTTCGACCTGGCCACGCTGGCCGCGCTGCGGTACGCGCGGAGCCTGCGGCCGAGCTCCCTGCGCGCGGTGCACTTCGTCATCGACAGCACCCGGGCCGAGATGCTGCGTCAGCAGTGGCTGCGCGCGGACCGCGGCGTCGTGCTCGACTTCATCGACGTCCCGGACCGGCGGCTGGTCCGGGCCGCGGCCGAACTGGTCAGCGAGGAGGTTGCGGATCCCGGCACGCACGTGACCGTGATCCTGCCCCGGCGCAGCTTCTCGCCGCTGCTTGGCCGGCTGCTGCACGACCGGACCGCGGACAAGATCGCCGGAGCGGTCAGCCGTATCCCCCGCTCCGCGGCCACGATCATCCCGTTCGACGTATCGAGCCGGGTGGAGGTGCTGCAGCAGCGGCAGGCCGCGGCGGCAGCGAAGACCGGCCCCCCGGTGCCGCAGGGCGCCGGTCCCCACCCGGACGGCCAGGACGGCCAGCAGGACGCCGGGAAGCAGGACGGCCCGCGGGACGCCGGCCACCCGGGCAAGGGCCAGCCGGGCGACGGCCAGCCGCGCACGGGCCAGGCGCGGCCGGGTCAGCCGCGCGCGCCCGGCCGGGACCGGAAGGAACGCAAGGACCGCAAGGACCGCAAGGACAAGGTGGGCGGCCTGTCGCCCGGCGACATGACCGACTATGAGCGGCCGGCCCCGCCGCCGGGCGTTACTCCGATCGGCACCCTCAACAAGCCGGGCCGGGCCACCGTCGAGGGCCGGGTGCGCAGCGTGGAGATCCGCCCCGTGGAGCGCAACTCGGTGCTCGCATACGACATCGCGGACTCCACCGGCGAGCTGACCGCACTGTTCTACGGCCGCTCCAGCATTCCCGGTGTCATCTGCGGCTCGCGGGTGAGGTTCCGCGGCACGGTCGGCATCCGCGCCGACCGCCCGTTCATGGTCAACCCCACCTACGATCTGCTGCCGTCAGGGTCCCCCGAGCCAGGGGACCGCAGGACTTCCGGGGATGACGGCGCGAACGCCTGACCGGTGCGGACGCTGATGCCCGCCGCGCCCGCCGTCACCCCGGCGACAGCAGTTCGTAGGTGGGGTTGATCATCCCCGGCAGCTCGCCGCGGATGCCGAACGCACCGGTCAGCCGGATTCTCACGCCCGGCTCGAGGCCGGCGATATGAGAACGGCCATAGAACAGTGCGGTCAACTGGCCGGTGGAGTCGGTCACCGTGATGGCCAGCACGCTGCTCCCGCCTGCCGGCCGGATCTCCACGCTGTGCACCCGGCCCTCCACCGTGGTCCGGCCCGGCCGAGTCAGGCTGCCGATCGGAGTGCAGATGGCTGACGGCACCGGGTGCCCGTAGTCCTCATTGTCGGCCTTCCGCTTGCCGTCGGGCGACGTCTTGGCCGGGCCGTCGGCCGCCGCCGCGCCGGGCTGGACCATCCCGCCGGGCACGGTCCCGTCGGCTCCTGCCCCGCGCGCTCCGGCTCCGTCCCCTGCCGCCGCGGGCTGGGCCGCGGCTTCCCCCCCTGCGGCCCGCGCGGTCTCCCGCTCGTGCAGCACCTCGACCCGGCTCTGCACGTCGTAGGGGATGATCGTGGCCGCCGACCGCGGGATCTGGCTGACCACGCGGGCGATCTTGTCCGCGGTGCGGTCGTGCAGGAACCGGCCGAGCAGTGGTGAGTAGCTGCGCCGGGGCAGGATCACGGTCACGTGCGTACCGGGGTCGGCGGTCTCCTGGCAGACCAGGTCCGCGGCGGCCCGGGTCAGCCGCCGGTCCGGGGCGTCGATGAACTCCAGCGCGACACCGCGGTCGGCCTGGGTCCAGTCCCGGCGCAGCTTGTCGGCCCGGGCGCTGTCGATGACGAAGTGCACCGCGCGCAGGGTGGTCGGCCGCAGGCTCCGCGCGTACCGCAGCGCGGCCAGCGTGGCCAGGTCGAAGCTGTCCACGAAGACGAGCACGGTGCGCCGCGTGTAGTGCGGTGGCGGCGGCGGCTGCCGGCCCTTGATCGTATCGAGCACCCGGTTCTCCATCCGGTACTCGCGGTTGAGCCGGATCAGCACGAAGACCAGGATCGGCCCGACGACGACGACCAGCCAGGCACCCTCGGTGAACTTGGTGACCGCGAAGATCAGCACGACCAGCGCGCTGAGCACCCCTGCGGAGAAGTTGATCAGGCGGCGGCGGCGCCAGCCGGATTCCTTGCGCTTGGTGTGGTACCTGGCCATCCCGAAGCCGGCCATCGAGAACCCGGTGAACACGCCGATCGCGTAGAACGGCACCAGGTTGGTGACGTTGGCCCCGACCGTGATGATCAGGGCCAGCGCCAGGACGGTCAGCACGATGATCCCGTTGGAGTACACCAGCCGGTGCCCCCGCTTGGTCAGCCACCGGGGCAGGAACGCGTCGTCGGCCACGAAGCTGGTCAGGAATGGGAAGCCGTTGAAGCTGGTGTTGCCGCCGGTGAACAGAATCAGCGCGGTGGCCGCCTGGACGAAATAGAACAGCACCCGGCCGAACCCGCCGCCGAAGATGAGGTTGGCCTCCTGCGAGATCACGGTCGGGGTTCCGCTGGTATACGGGGTGGCGTGGATGATGTGCGCCAGCCAGGCGATGCCTGCGATGAGGACGGCCAGGATGGCGCCCTCCAAGACCAGCACCCGTCGCGCGTTGCGCCCTTCCGGCGGCCGGAACGCGCTCACCGCGTTGGACACCGCCTCGATGCCGGTCAGCGACGATCCGCCGTTGGCGAAGGACCGCAGCAGGATGAACAGCAGGGCGAAGGTGAACAGCGTCGAGGTGGTCTGGCTCGTGTAGTACGTACCCTGCAGCGTGGCCGGATGGATCACCGGCAGGTCGCCGGCCGCCCACCGGGCCAGGCCCACGACGATCATGACGATTATCGCGCCGGTGAACAGGTAGGTCGGCGTCGCGAAGGCCCGGCCGGCCTCGCGGATGCCGCGCAGGTTCCCGTAGCACATGATCACGATCGCGATCACCGAGATGATCGTGAGAATGTTCGGGCCGATGACCGGGACGTGGTCGAGGCTGGGAAAGGCGGACACGATCGCGGCCGCCCCGGCCGCGGTCTGGACGGCCACCGTGACCACGTAGTCGATCAGTAGCGCGACGGCCGCGATCTGGGCCACCCGCGGCCCGAAGTTCTCCCGCGCCACCACGTAGGACCCGCCGGTCTTGGTGTAGACCGTGACCACCTCGCGGTAGGACAACACGACCAGGACCAGCACGAACAGCACGACCCCGGTGACCGGGAGCAGCAGGGTGAACGCCGCGATGCCGAGCCCGCTCTTGAGCAGTTCGACGAGGATCTGCTCGGGTCCGTAGGCGGAGGAGGAAATCCCGTCCGGCGACAGCACCCCGAGCGCCAGTGGCTTGGACAGCCGCTCCTCGCCGAGCTGCTCGTTGACCATCGGCCGGCCGAGCAGGCGGCGCTTCAGCGTGTACCCCAGGCCCTCGGGCACGGTGGTCACCCGGCTGCCGCCGAGCAGGTTCGCCGCCTTGGTTACGGCCACCGGTCCTCTGCCTCCTGCGCTGCGGGATCGCCCTCGTGCCCGCGGATCTCGCGACCTCCCCACGGCGCGGTTGCGGCCGGGGGCGTGCCCGCGATCCACTCTTCACCTGACGCTAGGGCGGCCGGGGGCGAGCCGCTGTCAGCACCGCGTCAAGAGTCGCGACCTGGCCGTTAAGGATGTATCAAGATCGGCTGATTTTGCCCGGATCGGGGATCGACTGGCACTGCGATGACATTCCGCCAGAACCGACGCGGGCTCGCGGCACCGTTCGCGCTGCCGCTGGGTTTCGCGCTGCTGCTCGCCCTGGGCACGGTCGCGGCCGCCCTGGGCGGCCGGCTGCCGACCACCGGCGTGCTGATCGCCTGCGCGGGCGTGGCCGGCGCCGTGTCGTTCGTGGCCGAGCCGATCTCGGCCCTGCCGCTGGCCCTGATCGGCTGGCTCACCGCGATCGGGTTCTCCCGCCCGCCGTACGCACAGCTACGGCCGGCGGGGCCGCTGTCCGAGCACGCCGCGATCGCGATCGCCGCCAGCGCCCTGGCGGGAGCCGGCCTGGGCTGGCTGTACCGCTGGTGTGCGGGACGGTTCACACTAGTAGGTATGGGTGCCCCCAGCGACGCCGGGCCGAGCGACCCGGCCAGGGCCGCAGGCCACGGCCATACCGAACGGCCAGCGGCCGGGCTGCTCGCGACGCCGCAGGTGGAGCCCGGGAAGGGCGCCAGCCTGGCCCGGGCCATCGACGCTCGCCGACAGCTGTACGGGGCGGCGCTTGCGCTGGCCGCGCTCCCGCTGCTCACCCTGGCGCTGGTGGCGGCCAGGCCGAGCCTGGATCCGGCCGATGACCTGCTGATCTACCTGGTCGTGGTGGTGGCCACCGCGGTCGTGGGCGGATTCTGGCCGGCCGTGCTGGCCGCCGTGGCGTCCAGCCTGCTGGTGAACTGGTACTTCACCCCGCCGCTGCACAACTTCACGATCGGAGAGCCGAAGAACCTGCTGGCCCTCCTGCTGTTCGTGACCGTCGCGGTCACGGTCAGCAGCGTCGTCCACCTGGCCGCACGCCGGGCGCTTCAGGCGGCGCGCAGCCGGGACGAGGCCGCCTCGCTGCTCGCCCTGGCCCAGACCGTACTGGGCGGCGCCGACACGCCGTCCGCGGTCCTCGACCACCTGACCAGCACGCTCGGCGGCCGGGCCGAGCTGCAAGAGCGGGTGGCGAACCGGTGGGTACCAGTCGCGGTCAGCGGCATCCCCGATCCCATGGACGGCGCCACCCGGATCAACATCCGGGAGGATCTGGCCCTGCTCGTCGCGGAGCATTCCGAGACGGCCACCCCCGGGCTGCTGGTCGGGTTCGCCGCCCAGGCCGCCGCGGCGCTGGACCGGGAGCGGCTGCGCACCCAGGCCGCTCAGGCCGAGGCGCTGGCCGAGGGCAACCGGATGCGCACCGCGCTGCTGGCCGCGGTCAGCCATGACCTGCGCACCCCGCTGGCCTCGATCAAGGCCAGTGCGAGCAGCCTGCGCCAGACAGACGTGCAGTGGACCGAGGCGGATCAGGCGGCCCTGCTCGCCACCGTGGAGCACAACGCGGACCGGTTGGACGCACTCATCGGAAACCTGCTCGACATGAGCCGCCTGCATGCCGGCTCGCTGGAGCCGTTCCTGCGGCCGACCGCGATCGACGAGGTGGCGCCGGTCGCGCTGCGCGGCCTGGATGCGTCGGCGCAGCTGCAGATGGCGGTGCCCGACGGTCTCGCCCTGGTCCGGGTGGACCCGGCGCTGCTCGAGCGCGTGCTGGCCAACCTGTTCTCCAACGCGCTCCGGCACTCGCCGCCGTCGCGGCCGCCGGTGCTGCGGGCCCGGCAGCTCGATGACACAGTGCTGCTCGAGGTGATCGACCACGGCCCCGGCGTCCCGGACGCGATGAAGGAACGCATCTTCGAGCCGTTCCAGCGGCTCGACGATCACCACGGTGGGGTCGGCCTGGGCCTAGCGGTGGCCAAGGGGTTCGCCGAGGGCATGGGCGGAACGATCGCCGCGGCCGACACGCCGGGCGGCGGTCTGACCATCAGGGTGACGCTTCCCGTGACGAGCAGCGGGGCCAGGACCGCCGCCGGGGCCGAGCAGTGACCCGAGTCCTCGTGGTGGATGACGAGCCATCCATCGTTCGGGCACTGCGAATTAACCTGGCCGCGCGCAAGTACGAGGTCAGCACGGCCACCGACGGCGCCTCCGGGCTGGCCGCGGTGGCCCGGGACCGTCCGGACGTGATGATCCTCGACCTCGGCCTGCCCGACATGGACGGCACCGAGGTGATCCGCGGCGTGCGCGGCTGGACCTCGACCCCGATCATCGTGCTGTCGGTCTGGGGTCAGGAGAATCAGAAGGTCGCCGCGCTGGATGCGGGCGCCGATGACTACGTCACCAAGCCGTTCGGCATGGACGAGCTGCTGGCCCGGCTGCGGGCCGCGGTGCGCCGTGCCTCGCCCGCCCCGGACGAGCCGGTGGTGACCACCGAGCACTTCACCGTCGATCTCGCGGCCAAGCGGGTGACCAGGAACGGCAACGGCGACATCGGCCTTACCCCCACCGAGTGGCAGTTGCTCGAGGTGCTCGTGCGCAACCGCGGCCGGCTGGTGACCCAACGGCAGCTGCTGCAGGAAGTGTGGGGGCCGGCGTACGAGACGGAGAGCAACTACCTGCGCGTATACGTTGCCCAGCTGCGCCGCAAGCTGGAGCCCGAGCCGTCCCGGCCGCGCTATCTGCTCACCGAGCCAGGCATGGGCTACCGCTTCGACGGCTGACCGGCGGTGCGGGACAAGTGCCCGGCACTAGAACGTCGTTCTACTTGCGGGTAACCTGGAAGCCGTCGCGTCCGGGGAGGTCGCCGTGAGCACATACGACTTTTACGCCAAGCCCGTTGAGCGTGGGACCTGGGATGTTCCCGCCGCCGGAGCCACCCGCTTTAACTGGGACTACGACAGCGGCCGGGGCCGCCTGCTGGATCTGTACCAGCGCGGCAAGGACAAGCAGTGGGACGCGACCAAGCGGATCGACTGGGAACTCCCGGTGAATCCCGTCAACGTGATGGAGCTGCCCGACGACTTCTGCCCGATCTACGGGTCCCGGCAGTGGGACGTGCTCTCGCAGGCCGAACGGGACGAGCTCGGCCACCACCTGAGCGCGTGGCTGTTCAGCCAGTTCCTGCACGGCGAGCAGGGAGCGCTGACGGTGGCGGCCCGGATCGTGGAGTCGGTGCCGGACATGGACTCGAAGTTCTACGCGGCCACCCAGACCATGGACGAGGCGCGGCACGTCGAGCTGTATTCGCGGTTCATGCGCGAGAAGATCGGCATGTACTACCCGATCAACGACGACCTGGCCCGGCTGCTCGCCGACGCGCTCAGCGACTCCCGCTGGGACCTGCCCTACCTCGGCATGCAGGTGCTGATCGAGGGCCTCGCCCTCGCGGCGTTCGGCGTGCACAGGGACATGGCCCAGAACGCGCTGGTCAAGCAGCTGCTGGCCTATGTCATGCAGGACGAGGCCAGGCACGTGGCGTTCGGCCGCCTCGCCCTGCGCGACTACTACGCCGGCCTCACCGAGGCCGAACGGGCCGACCGCGAGGACTTCGTGGTCGAGGGCTGCTACCTGATGCGCAACCGGTTCCGCGCCCAGGAGGTCTGGGAGCGGATGGGTTTCGACGTGGCAGAGTGCCTGGAGTTCACCGAGCACTCGCCGGTTCAGCAGGCGTTCCGCACCCTGCTGTTCAGCCGGATCGTGCCCTGCGTGAAGGACATCGGGCTCTGGGGCCCGAAGGTGCAGCGGGCCTACGTCGACCTCGGCGTCATGGACGCGGCGCAGACGGACCTGGACGCCCTGATGCGCCAGGACGAGGAGATCGCCGAGAAGGTGGACGCCGAGAAGTACGCCACCGAGCTAGCCACCCGCCAGTCCGAGGTCGCCACCGCCATCAACGCCGCCTCCCAAACCTAACCCCCCCGCGCACCCCACCCCGCACCCGCCCCCGGATTCCATGATCGTTCCGACTTTGCACGCGTTTCGACCATGGAATCGGGACAAACCACCACGGATTTTGGTCGCAACATGTGCAAAGTGAAGATGATCATGGAGTCCGAGGTGGGCAGGGGTGGTTAGTAGGCGAGGACGGGGGATTGGCGGATGTAGGTGGCGGAGGTGAGTGCGGTGGCGATGAAGTGGGCCACGTCGGCGCGGGCGATCTTGCCGCCGTTGGGCGGTGCGTAGTCGGCGCGCACCCGGTACTCGCCCGTCCCCGGCGCGTTCACCAGCCTGGTGGGGCGGACCAGCGTCCAGTCCAGGTCGCTGGCCCTGACCACCTGCTCCATCCGGCGCACGTCGGCGTAGGTCCGGGCGAAGATCCGCGGCAGGATCTGCTTGACAAGCCAGGACATGTCCGGGTCCTCGGTCACGAACGCCCCGGCTGCCGACACGCTGATCAGGCGGTGAGCGCCGGTCTTGTGCATCCCGTCGATGATGTTCGACGCGGCCGGGGCCAGCAGCTCGATCGTGCGGAAGCCGTCGAGCCCGCGCGGGCCCAGGGCGGACAGCACGGCGTCAGCCCCGGAGATGACCCCGGCCACGGTGGGCGGATCGAGCACATCGCCCCCGGTCACGGTCAGCCCGTCCCGCGGCCGGAGGGCCTCGGGGTGGCGGGCCAGCGCGTGCACGTCGTGACCGGCGTCGATGCCCCAGTTCACCAGGTGCCCGCCGATGCGTCCGGTGGCGGCGAAGATGACCAGCTTCATGACTTTGCCCTCCTGAGGTCGGGGGCGGTGCGCCGGTGTAGCTCTCGGGCGCGCTCGGTAAGCCCGGTCAGCGTGCGGGTGGTGACCTCGATGTCCTTCGGGTCGAAGGGCTCGACCAGCTCGGCCACCAGTCCGGCCACGGATCGCCGGATTCGCGCCCGCACGCTCTCGCCCGCGGCGGTAAGGGCTATCCGCGCCTCGTCGACGCCCGGGCCACTGGTCTCGTGCATCAGGCCCGCGGCCGTGATTCCGTCCAGGAGCGCGGCGGCAGCCGCGTCGTCCAGTTCCAGTTCGTTGCCGAGATCCCGGCGGAAGGCATCCGGGGTGGGCGCGGGCTGCAGCACGGAAAGCCGCTGGAAGGCGTACCAGGTCAGCTCGGGTGTGCCGGTCTCCGCCAGCACATCCAGCAGCAGCCTGGTCATGGCGCGTTCGGCCGTCCCCAGCGCCGGGGGCAGGCCGGCGGCGCCGCCGCGGGGAGCACCCGGAGCGGCGACCGTCGCTGCGTCGTTCGTGGTGTTCGTCATCGCTTTTCATCCCTTCGCAGGCAGTGCCTGAGTGTCGTGTACGGGCTGGGTGTCGCGGACGGAACGGGCGGCGCGCCGGGGCAGCGCCAGCATGAGCAGGAAGGCGAGCAGAAACGCGCCGACCTGGTACCAGAGGGTGCGCTGCAGCACGATGAGCGCCGCCCACCGGCGCTGGTCCGCTTGCTCGCGGCCGTCGGCTGAAGCTGTCAGGATCGGGGCGTCCGAAGTCATGAGATCTCCACTACCGGGGATTTCGCGTTATGCTAGAGAACCTAACATCTAGAGATCCTGATGTCTAAGTTAATTAGATAATAGGGAGCCGAGCATGTCGTGGGAGACGCCGGGCCAGGGGCAGCCGGGCCGACGCGGGCTTGATGTGGCGTTCGAGGAGTCGCTGCGCCGGACGAGCTCGTTCATGCACCTGATGAGCCAGGCGGCGGCCGAGCGCATCGGCATCAACCCCACCGACCTGAACTGCCTGAACATCCTCAGCCTGGGCGGCGAGCTCACCGCGGGCCAGCTGGCCCAGGCCACCGGGCTGACCACCGCATCCATCACCGGGGTGGTGGACCGGCTGGAGGAGGCTGGCTACGTGCGCCGCGAGCGAAACGCCAAGGACCGCCGGCGGGTGGTCATCCACCTCATCGTGGAGCCGGTGCTGCGCGATGTCGTCACGGTCTTCGCTCCGATGATGGCGGCGTGGAAGAAGATCGCCGACGGCTACACCGACGAGGAGCTGGAGTTCATCCTCCGCTTCCAGGCGCAGACGGAGCAGGTGCTCCGGGGCACCATCACCAGGCTGCGCGGGCTGGATGGCGCCGCACCGCGCCCGGGACCGCAGCCGTCGGCCACGTGACGGGGCCCGGGCCGCGCCGTCCTCGCCCGGGGCGGTCCCGCCTGCTGTCCGCGGCCCGCGACGGATCGCCGGCGGCCGAGCCGCTCCAGCCGCCCGCACCGCCTGCAATCCCGCGGCAGATCAGCGACGGCAGCGCCTGCGACCCGCGACGGATCAGCGACGGCCGAGCCGCTCCAGCCGCCGGAAAGATCGGTCGGTGCTGCTGCCGGCCAGCCGGCGCAGCGCCCCCGGGGCGATCCTGGACAACGCGTAGGTGACCCGGGCCTCCGCGTTGACCGGCACCACCGCCCGGTTGTCCCGCACCGCGCGCAGTACCGCGGTCGCGACCTTCTCTGGCGGGAAGCCCCGCATGTGGAACGCGCGGGCCGCGCCGGCCCGGATCCTCCGCTCGGCCTCCGCGCTGGCGCCGGCGTAGTGCGCAGCCTGCCCGATGCCGGTGTTGGTGAAGCCGGGGCAGATCGCGCTCACCCCCACCCCGGACGGAGCCAGCTCGGCGCGCAGGCAGTCGCTGAGCATCCGCACGGCGGCCTTGGTCGCCGAGTAGGCAGGCAGCATGGCGGTGGGCGCGAACGCGGCCGCGGAGGCGATGTTCACCAGGTGACCGCCCTGGCCACGCTCGACCATCTGCGCGCCGAACAGCCTGCAGCCCCGCGCCACGCCCAGCAGGTTCACGTCGACGATCTGCCGCCAGTCCTCCTCGGTGTGGTCGAGGAAGGACCCGGCGATGGCGATCCCGGCGTTGTTCACCACGACGTGGGGGACGCCGAGCGCGTCGCGAACCCGCACGGCGAACTGCTCCATCTGCTCCGGGCTGGTCACATCCACCTGGTAAGAGTGCGCCACCCCGCCGTGACCGCGGATCAGCTCGCAGGTCCGTTCGGCGGAATCATGGCTGACGTCGGACGCCACGACCTCCGCGCCGTTGGCGGCGAAGGCCAGGCAGACCGCGCGCCCGATTCCCCGGCCTGCTCCGGTGACGACGACGAGATTTCCACTGAACGGCCGGCGGCCGGGGCGGGCATCGGCACGCTCGAGTTCGCGGCTGGCGGGTCCCCCCTCAACGTGCGCGGTGAACTCCGCGATCCATCCGGCGACCTGGACGGCGTGGGTCCGCTGGATCCAGTGCGGCGCGCGGGCGCGGCGCAGCCACAGCCGGGACGCGTACCCCCGGGCCGCAAGCTGGGTCTGCTCCGCGATGTACCGGTCGTCGGACGCGATGATCACCTGCACCGGGACATCCACCTTGGCCGGCTGCGGGCGGGACGTCCGGCGGAGCATGTTCGCCCGGTACAGCGACAGGCCGTTGACCCCGTCCTGGATGATCGTGTCGGCTGGGTGCCCGGGACGCGGGCTGGTCCCCTCGCCGGCGATCAGCCTGTCCCAGTGGCGGCCGAGCCCGCCCCGCCAGGCCAGCTCGGGCAGCCCGGGAAGCTGGAAGAACCCGATGTACCAGGACCGGGCGAGCTGGCGCGCGAGGTCGGCGACGCCCCGGGGGCCGTGCAGCGCGCGGCGGCGGAGCGAGGCCGCGGCCTGGTCGATCGAAGGGCCGCACATCGAGGTGAACGAAGCCACCCGGCCCGCCAGCCTGGGCGTGCTGACCGCCTCCCAGCACTGCAGCGAGCCCCAGTCGTGGCCGACCAGGTGCACCGGCCGGTCCGGGCTCACCGCCCGGATGACCGCCTCGAGATCGGCGATGAGCAGCGGGAAGGCGTAGCCCGCCGTGCTGCCCGGCGCGGTCGATGCGCCGGCGCCCCGGACGTCGTAACTGACCACGTGGAAGCGATCGGCCAGCAGCCCGGCCAGCTCCTCCCAGACCGCCTGGGTGTCGGGATAGCCGTGCACCAAGACGACGGCGGGATGGGCCGGGTCGCCGCGCTGGGTAATCGCGAGCTTCACGTCCCCGGCGTCGATCCTGCTGCGGTGCACCGATTGTTGTACGGCCGGGCCGGTCGGGTCCATCGCGCCTCCTCAAGCCGGCGCGACACCGCGCTGGTCGCGCCGAGAGTCACCCTATCGGCGGGGCCCACGCCGTGTTACTCGCGGGTAGGGTTCTCAACCCCGTCAATGTGCCATAGCCCGCGTTATAACACCAGAAATCGCACATCGATCAAAGACGAGCCCGGCCGGCAACCGACACCGGGCGAGTGAACCGGACGGGCGACCGAACCGACGGGCGTGCGACGCGACTCGGCAGGCGGGCGAGGCGACCCGACCAGCGGGCGACGCGACCCGACCAGCGGGCGAGGCGACCCGGCGAGCGGGCGAGAGAAAACCAACGAGAGGCGAGGGGAAACCGACGGAAGGGCGAGGGAGGACCGAGGCCCGCGAGAAGGATGGGGAACACGGCGGGTCCGCGGGCTCCGGGGCGATAGGGCGGGCAGGAACCGGGGTACGGACTGCTGGGTGAGCCCTTCTCGCCCCCGTCCGTTCTCCCGCGGCGCGGGTAACCCGCGCGGCACCGACGACCCCGCTGAGCAGCAGCAAGGCGTGCCCCGCCCGCGACGGTTGCGCGGCGCGCTGCCTCGCCCGGTGGCGGTGGCCGAGCGGATCGAGAATGCCAGCGTCCTCGACCGTGCCACGACCGCGCTGGCCGGGGCGGTACGCGGGGCGCTGCACCGCCGCGGCGCGGCCGACCTGCTGCACGGGGTCCCGCTCGGCCAGCCCGCCCACCCGCCGCTGGTCCAGCTGCCCATCGGGTGCTGGGCCTCGGCGGCCCTGCTCGACTTGCTGCCCGGGACGTCACGGGCCTCGCGCGCGCTGATCGCGGCCGGGGTCGCGGGCGCGGTGCCGGCCGCCGCGGCCGGGCTGGCGGACTGGTCAGAACTGCATCGCGAGCAGCAGCGGGTGGGTCTCGTGCACGCCGCTTCCGGCGCGATGGCCACGGCGCTGCAGGCGGCGTCGCTGGCGGCCCGCGCGACGGGACGGGACCGCCGCGGCAAGCTGCTGTCGTTCGGCGGCCTGACCGCGGCCGCGGCGGGCGGCTACCTGGGCGGGCACCTGGCCTTCCGGCTGGGTGCCGGCGCCAGCCATGCCGAGCCGGTCGCCCACCTGGCCCCGCTCGGCTGGCACGACCTGTGCCGGGCCCGCGACCTGCCCGACGGCCGCCCGGTACGGCTGCCGCTCGGTTACCTCAGCCTGCTCGTGCTCCGCCGCGGGACCGACGTGCACGCGCTGGCCGACCACTGCGCCCACCTCGGCGGCCCGCTGCACCAGGGACGTCTCGCGTCGTCCGGGCCCGACCTGTGCGTGGTCTGCCCTTGGCACGGCAGCACCTTCCGGATCGCCGACGGGGCGGTCGTACACGGCCCCGCGACCGCCCGCCAGCCGGTTTTCGACACCAGGATCACCGAATCCGGCCTGGTCCAGGTCAAGCCACGCGTCTAGCCCGGCTTCCGCGGGTCTAGCCCGGCTTCCGCTGGCGCTCCCCCGGACCGGTCAAGATCGATGGACGATTACCGACCCCCCAGCGTCGGCAATGTGCCATCGACAACCCCGAGCTTGGCCGCGCCGCCGCTGCCGCCACCGAGTTAGGCCCCGCCGCCGCTGCCGCGACTGAGTTAGGCCGTGCCACCGGTGCTGGCGCTGAGGTTGCCCGTCCTGCCGCCGACGCCGAGGTCGGCCGCGCCGCCACGGGCATCGTCAGGGCGATGACCAGGCCGACCAGCGTGTCTGCCTGCGCTCGACGAAGAGCGGCACGCCGAAGCAGCGGGACAGATTCCGGTCGGT
>Ga0070710_10000123_pt1 | contig 36332 bp, 33 predicted proteins | sample LARL52metaG_FD_65454 | JGI IMG/M metagenome (GOLD analysis project Ga0070710, IMG submission 65454) | Corn, switchgrass and miscanthus rhizosphere microbial communities from Kellogg Biological Station, Michigan, USA - LAR L5-2 metaG | ecosystem: Host-associated > Plants > Roots > Rhizosphere ...
AAGGATCCGAACGTCGGCGGCGACAAGATCGGCTTCTTCGTCAATCCGGCGGGCCCCAAGGGTCGTTTCACGCAGCTCGGCGGGCAGGGCATTTCGGTCGTCGCAACCTCCGACCACAAGGACGACGCGCTCGCCTACATCAAGTGGTTCGCGCAGCCTGCCGTGCAGCAGAAGTGGTGGCAGCTCGGCGGCTACTCGGCCCTGAAGGCGGTGGTCGACGCGCCTGACTTCCCGAAGAGCGCGGCGTTCGCACCGCAATTCCTGGAGTCGATGGGTATCGTGAAGGACTTCTGGGCCGAGCCGTCCTATGCGCAGCTCCTGCTCGATATGCAGAAGCGGGTGCATGACTACGTCGTCGCCGACAAGGGCACGCCGCAACAGGCGCTCGATCTCCTGGTCAAGGACTGGACCAAGGTCTTCAAGGAGCAGGGCAAGGAGGTCGCGTCGCAATAGACGCGGCACCGCAATCAACGTGGACTTGCTTCCCCGGAGTTCTGCTCCGGGGAAGCCGAACCAGACAGCAAAAAGACGAAATGAGCACGATCCTTCATCCTGATCAGGCCGCGATTGCCGGCGCAGGCGAGCCCGCCAAGTCCAGGCCTGCGAAACGCGTGCGCGGCCTTTCGGATCGAACCATCGCGTGGCTGTTCGTTGCGCCAACGATCGCGCTGTTGCTCGCGATCAATATCTTTCCACTCATCTGGATGATCCGGCTGTCTTTTACCAGCCTCAACCTCAGCATGTCCTATCTGCCGCTGCGGTTCGTCGGGCTGGACAATTTCAGCGATATACTGACCGACGAGGACGTCTGGGTCCGACTGCAGACCACGGCGCAATTCGTGATCTGGTCGGTCGCCCTGCAGGTCGCCATCGGGTACGGTCTGGCGCTATTGATCAACCGGCAGTTTCGCGGTCACAGCTTCTGGACCACCATCATCCTGCTCCCGATGATGTTGTCGCCGGCCGTCGTCGGCAACTTCTGGACGCTGCTGTTTCAGCCGCAGATCGGGCCCTTCAACTACCTGATCAGCCTGTTCACCGGCGTGCCGCCGAGCTCCTTCAGCATGACCGGACAGGTCTCGCTCGCACCCTGGACGATCGTGCTCGTCGATACCTGGATGTGGGCGCCCTACGTGATGCTGATCTGCCTCGCAGGCCTGCGCTCGATCCCCGACTACATCTATGAGGCGGCGGAGGTCGACCGTGCCTCGGCCTGGCGGCAGTTCTGGTCGATCACGCTGCCCATGACGGTGCCGTTCCTGATGCTGGCGGTCCTGTTCCGGGCCATCGAGAATTTCAAGATGTTCGACATGGTCAACCTGCTGACTGCCGGAGGCCCGGGGTCGACTACCGAACTTGTGTCGATCACGCTGAAACGCGCTGCATTCGAGAAATGGCGCACGGGGTATTCTTCGGCGCTCGCCATCATCCTGTTCGTCACCGTGTTCGGTGCGGCCAACATCTACGTCAAAGCGCTCAACAAGGTGAAGCAACGATGACCGCCGCTGTCGCCAAATCCACGGCTCACTCGATTGTCGAAGCGTCGCCGCGTGCCAAGCTGGTCGCCGGCAGTATCGTGATCCTCTACGCTGTTATCTCGATCCTGCCGCTGCTCTGGATCGGTGCCACCGCATTCAAGTCGCAGAGCGACGCCATCGCCTATCCGCCGAAGCTGATCTTCCAACCGACGCTGGAGGGTTATGTCAACCTGTTTACGGTGCGCACGCGTCAGACGGCAGACTTCATTGCCAGGCTGCCGCCGCCGCAAACCTGGTATGACAAGCTCGTGCGCCAGCACGATATGGTCATCGCCGGTCCCTCGAAAGTCGTGCCGCGCTTCGTCAACTCGCTGATCATCGGTTTCGGCTCGACGTTCCTGGCCGTCTTTCTCGGCACGCTTGCGGCCTATGCTTTCTCGCGCTTCCGCATTCCCCTGGCCGATGACTTGCTGTTCTTCATCCTTTCGACGCGCATGATGCCGCCGGTCGCGGTCGCAATCCCGATTTATCTGATGTACCGGCAGCTCAATCTGACCGATACCAGGCTCGGAATGATCCTGCTCTACACCGCCGTGAACGTCTCGCTGGCGGTCTGGCTGCTGAAGGGATTCATCGACGAAATCCCGCGCGAATATGAAGAGGCCGCCCTGGTCGACGGCTACACGCGGCTGCAGGCGCTGCGAAAGGTGGTGTTGCCGCAGGCGGTAACGGGCATCGCGGCAACGGCGATCTTCTGCCTGATCTTTTCCTGGAACGAATACGCCTTCGCGGTTCTCCTCACCAGCGGCGAAGCACAGACCATGCCGCCTTTCATTCCCTTCATCATCGGCGAGGGCGGGCAGGATTGGCCGGCCGTCGCCGCCGCGACCACGCTGTTCGTTGTCCCGATCGTCCTGTTCACCGTGCTGTTGCGCAAGCACCTGCTGCGCGGCATCACCTTCGGAGCTGTACGCAAATGAGCGGTTCAGCGGTTGCCAAAGGCGGAGTGTCCCGCTGGTTCCGTCGTGGGCCCTGGGAGGCCGGCGCGATGACCCTGATCGGGGGCGGCATCATCATGCTGGTGCAGCCGTGGTCGATCGATCTGTACACCTATTCTTTCGCGACGATCCTGGCCGGCACTGTCGGCTACGTCATCGTGAGCCATTTTCCGGAATAGGACGGCAGACATGGCACAGATCCGCGTCGAAAATCTGCGAAAGTCGTTCGATCAGTTCACGGCCGTCCACGGTTCGAACTTCACGATCGACGACGGCATCTTCTTTGCGATGCTGGGGCCCTCCGGCTGCGGCAAGACCACCACGTTGCGCATGATTGCCGGCCTCGAGCTGCCGACTGAGGGAAAGATCCTGCTCGACGGCGAGGACGTGACCTTCCGCCGTGCCGCAGCGCGCGACATCGCGTTCGTCTTTCAGCTCTTCGCGCTCTATCCGCACATGAATGTCGCTGGCAACATCGGCTTCCCCCTGAAATGCCAGGGCATGACCAGACGCGAAACGCGTGAACGGGTGCTCGAGACCGCTCGGCTTCTGCGGATCGAGCATCTGCTGCAGAGCAAGACCTCAAGGCTTTCGGGAGGCGACCGGCAGCGCGTCGCGCTCGGCCGTGCCATGGTGAGACGGCCAAAGGCATTTCTGATGGATGAGCCGCTCGGAGCGCTCGATGCCGAGTTTCGTCACCTGATGTGCGGTGAGCTTCGCGATCTCCACGATCGCATCGGCGCGACGACGATCTACGTGACGCACGACCAGCTCGAGGCGATGGCAATGGCAGATCAGATCGCCGTCATGAACAAGGGACGCGTCGAGCAGATCGGCTCGCCGCAGGAGATCTATGATCGGCCCGCGAGCATGTTCGTGGCTGATTTCATCGGCTCGCCCTCCATGAACTTCCTGCGATTCGAGGGGGGCCTGCGATCGGGCGATACGGCAATCAGCCTCGCCGGTGTCAGGATTGACGTTCCCGAGATAAATGAGGATCGCGCGAGCGCTTCTCTGGTCCTGGGGGTTCGTCCAGAGCACATTCGTTTTGCGGACGCGGCACGGGTTCGCGGCGAGGTATTCGGCGCGGAGTATCTCGGGACGACCCAGATTGTCACGGTCGACACCGCGCACGGGCGGGTCGCGGCCCGGATGCCCTCTGCCACGCAGGTGCGGATCGGAGAGACTGTCGGCCTTGAGTTTCACTCCGAACGGCTGGCACTGTTTGACGGCGGCAGCGGCCTGGCGATACGGACTGCGAACAAGGAGAGCGCCCGCCATGGCTGACGTCATCCTGCGCAATGTCAGCAAGCGCTTCGGCGCGGTCGAGGCGGTGCGCGAGCTTTCGCTGACGGTGGACGACGGTGAATTTCTGGTCCTGCTTGGGCCGAGCGGTGCCGGCAAGACCACGACGTTGCGGCTGATAACCGGGCTCGAGCGTCCCGATACAGGGTCGGTGATGATCGACGGCCGCGACGTCACCCAGGATCCGCCGGGATCGCGGGACATTGCGTTTGTCTTCCAGCAATATTCGCTGTATCCCCACCTGACGGTCTACGACAATCTGGCGTTTCCGCTGCGCTCTCCGGCGCGGCGCGTTCCCGAACCGACCATCCGGAAGCGAGTCGAGCAGACCGCGGAGCTTTTGCACATCGCCAGCAAGTTGAACAATCGCGCGACCCGTCTTTCCGGAGGTGAAATGCAGCGCGTGGCCATCGGCCGTGCCCTGGTTCGGGATCCCGCGATCTACCTGATGGATGAGCCGCTTTCGTCCCTGGATGCCAAGCTGCGCGCCGAGCTCCGTCTCGAGCTCAAGCGCATCCAGCTCGAACTCGGTGCGACGATTCTTTATGTGACCCACGATCAGGTGGAAGCGATGACCATGGCTAGCCGTATCGGCGTGATCAAGGATGGCCAGCTTCTGCAACTCGGCACGCCGCGGGAAATCTACGAAAGCCCCTCCAGCAGATACGTTGCATCGCGGCTCGGCACACCACAGATCAATTTCCTTCCTGCCCGCCTTCTTTCCGAGGTCCCGCTCCCGCCCGGAACGGAGACGATCGGCATCCGCACCGAGCACCTGCAGATCGCATCGCGCAATGGCGGGCGATTGATCGGACGCGTGCATCGGGTCGAGCACCTCGGCGAGCAGAATCATGTTCACCTGGATTACGAGGGCCAGACCCTGGTTACGCTCGCCGACCCGGACCGGCCGCTGCGAGCCGGGCAGGAGGTCGAGCTGCGGCTGACGCATCCGCTCTACTTCGACGGTGAGGGACAACGCATCCCCGCCATGCCTCATTGAGGATGATTTGATGTCCCTGCAACCCGAGACATTCAAAACGCTGGTCAAGGTGGCCGCGGAACAGGTCATTGCCAGTGCGCCGGAGCTGACCTCGCTGGACCAGGCGATCGGCGACGGCGATCACGGAACCAACATGAAGCGCGGCTTCGAAGCCGTGCTTAACAAGCTCGATGCGATTTCCGAGCAACCGCTTCACGAAGCACTCAAGACGATCGGCAAGACCCTGGTGATGACCGTCGGCGGTGCGTCCGGGCCGCTCTACGGCAGCTTCTTTCTCGCCGCGGGCGAAGCCCTGTCGCACAGCAAGCAGTTACCGGACGATCTTGCCGAGGTTTTCGGCAGCGGAGTGAGTGCGGTGAGCGCCCGTGGCCGCTCGCAGGCGGGTGAGAAGACCATGCTCGACGTGCTTATCCCGGTTCTGGAGACCTTGAAGACCGGAACCGGCCGGCCTGATCTGATCGAGCAGGTCCGCAACACCGCCGCTGAAGCCGTCGAGCGGACCGCGCCGATGCAGGCGACCAAGGGCCGGGCCTCATACCTGGGATCCCGCAGCGTTGGCCATGTCGATCCAGGCGCACGGTCAAGCTGCGTTCTCGTGCAGGCGGTATGCGCGAGCTTGGAGGGAGGGCAATGAACGATACTGTGGGCATCGTGATCGTTTCGCATTCCAAGGACATTGCAAAGGGCACCGCCGACATGGTGCGGCAGATGGTCGGCAGTGAGGTCAAGGTGGCCTTCTGCGGTGGCGATCCTGACGGCGGATTGGGCACGAATGTGTCCCTGATTATCGACGCCATCAACAGCGCGTGGTCCTCGAAAGGCGTCGCGATCCTCGTCGATCTCGGCGGAGCAGAGACGAACAGCGAAATGGCTGTCGAAATGCTGGAGCCCGAGCGTCGGGATTTCGTTGTCGTATGCAACGCGCCGATTGTTGAGGGGGCTGTCATGGCGGCGACCGAAGCCGCAGGCGGCAGCACATTGGCGCAGGTGAGGGCCGTGGCAGAGGAACTTTCTGCCGGCTAACAGATCGACGAGAACATGGTGGAATATGACGACCTTGGAAACTTCCGAAGCCGACGGACCGACATTCACCGGCGATGTGAAGCTGGTGCACGCGGTGGGTATGCATGCGCGCCCGGCAGTCAAGCTGACAAAGCTCGCCAAGAAGTTTCAGGCCCAGATCCACGTTCGTGTCGCCGGCGTGGCCGACTGGATCAACGCCAAGAGCGTGGCGAAGATCATGGCCATGCGCGCCGCGCGCGACAGCATCATCGAGATCAAGGCATCGGGCAGTGATGCACAGGTCGCTGTTGCAGCGCTCATCGATCTGATCGCTTCCGATTTTCCGGATGAGGCTGCGTGACATGCGGCTGGACGCGGCAACAACAGCCTATCGCGGCAGAACGGCTTCGGTCGGCTTTGCGCGCGGCCCCTTCATCAGGGTCGATCAAGGCGCGAACGTCGAACGCGTCGCGGGTACGCTGGTGGACGAGGCGCTGGCCCTTCGCAACGCGATCGAGACCGCGAGCCGGCAGATCGCGGAGCTTGCCGCGATAGCCGGGGGCGAAGCCGCGCAGATTCTCGAATTCCAGCTCGCGCTCCTTGAAGATGAAGATCTCGTAGCTGCGATCTTCGAATCGATCGGCGACGGGGCGCCCGCGGACGCCGCCTGGCGATCCATTCTCAACGGGCAGATCGCGGATTATGACTCGGCGGCGGACGAGTATCTGAGGGCGCGCTCTTCGGATCTTGCCGACTTGCGCGATCGCGTGTTGAACGTCCTGCGCGGCGGCGGAGGCCTGCCTCTGAAAATTCCGGGTGGCGCCGTCGTCTGCGCAGACGATTTGCCACCGTCGCGGTTCCTGGAGATCGATTGGTCGGGTGGCGGTGGCCTGGCGCTCTTGCGCGGCAGCCCCACGAGCCATGTGGCTATGCTGGCCCGGGCGCGCGGAATCCCAATGGTCGTGCAGCTTGGAGCGATCCCGGTATCGGGAGCGACGGCGCTGCTCGATGGCGAAGGCGCCACCCTGGAGCTCGATCCGACTGCCGAGCAAATCGGTTTGTTCGAAAAGCGCCGCGAGGCTCATCGCAAGAACAGGGCCTCGACCCGCGCGATCCTGCGGAGGCCGACCGCCTCCTGGCGCGGCGAGCGGATCAAGCTTCACATCAATATCCAAGGCGTCGGGGATCTTGAGCACGCGGACGCACAGTACGCCGATGGCGTGGGCCTGATGCGCACCGAATTCCTGCTGAGGGATCACGGCTTACCCGACGAGGAAACGCAATTTCAGGCCTATGATGCGGTTCTGCGTTGGGCCGACCAGCGCCCTGTGACCATTCGCACCTTCGACGCGGGCGGCGACAAGCCAGTGCCGGGCTTTACGTCGGACGGCGAAGCCAACCCTTTCCTTGGCGTTCGCGGGCTTCGCCTCTGTCTGGCCCGCTCGGACATATTTGCGGTTCAGCTGCGGGCACTTGCCCGCGCTGCCGTGCGCGGAAATCTCAAGGTCATGTTTCCGATGGTCACTTCGGCGGAGGAGGTTGAGGCCGCACGGGAATTGTTTATCGAGCAGGTCGAGGACTTGCGGGCGAAGGGCACCGGCGCGATGCTTCCCGAGTTGGGCATCATGGTTGAAGTACCGGCGGCGGCTTTGACCATCGCAAGCTTCAAGGCCGCCTTCTTCTCAATTGGCTCGAACGACCTTGCACAATACGTCCTTGCTTGCGATCGCTCGAACGGGGCTCTCGCGCCCTTGATGGATCCGCTACATCCGGCAGTTCTCGAGCTGATCGCACGGACCGCTGAGCACGGTCGCCGCACCGGAACGGGTGTCAGCCTGTGCGGCGATATGGCAAGCGATCCAAATTGCGTCTCGGCCCTGCTGGATTGCGGTCTGCGTGAGCTATCGGTGAATGCATCGACGCTCGCGCAGGTCAAGCAGACGATCGAGCGATTGAGCAGCGGAGGCGGTCTTGGCTGACGCTGCTATCGATGAGCCGGCCGAAGCCGGCGCGGTCGCCGAATATAAGCGCATTTTCAAGGAAGTTCTGGACAAGCGCCCGTCTGGAATGCGGTTGCGCCTTGCCCATGCCATGGGCAAGAACCGCAGCTTCATCAGCCAAATCTCCAATCCGTCGTATCCCGTCCCGATACCGGTTCAACATCTCAATACGATCTTCGATGTCTGCCACTTTCCTCCGCAGGCCAGGGCTGCCTTTCTCCGCGCCTATGCGCGCGCTCATCCGCGCCGGATCAGCCGGCTCACCGACGGACCGCACGAGCGGACCTTGACGCTCCACCTTCCGGATCTCGGCAGCACCAAGCGGAATGCCCAGCTTGACGCGCTGCTCCAGGAGTTTGCACGGCGCTTGATTGCCATCGTGCAGGAGAAGTGATGCACGAAGCCATAGCGAGGACAGCATGAAGAAGTTCATCAATTCCGTCGACGGCCTGCTCGCGGAAAGCCTGGATGGGTTCGCCGCGGCGCATGCCGACATGGTCGCGCTCGGACCGGAGCGCAAATTCGTGCGGCGCTGCGAGCTGAGTCCGAAGAAGGTCGCGCTGGTCTCTGGTGGCGGCAGCGGACACGAGCCTTTGCATGCCGGTTTCGTCGGCTACGGCATGCTCGATGCCGCATGTCCGGGGCAGGTCTTCACGTCGCCGACGCCCGATCAGATCGTCGAGGCTGCTCAGGCGGTCGCCGGTGAAGCCGGTGTGCTGTTCATCGTCAAGAACTACGCGGGAGACCGCATGAACTTCGAAATGGCGGCCGAGATCGCCGAGGGACGCACCGCCACCATCGTGACCGATGATGATGTCGCGGTCGAGAACTCGATGCACAGCATCGGGCGGCGCGGCGTGGCCGGCACGCTGATCGTCGAGAAGATCGTTGGCGCCGCAGCCGAGAAGGGCGTTGATCTTGCAGGTTGCGTCGCGCTGGGTGAACGTGTGAACGCGCGGACGCGTTCGATGGGAGTGGCCCTGACGAGTTGTACGGTTCCGGCTGCTGGCACGCCGACCTTCACGCTGGGCGAAGATGAAATGGAGGTGGGCGTCGGTATTCATGGCGAGCCGGGACGCCGCCGGGTCAGGCTGGAGCGAGCGGATGCAATCGCCCACGAGCTCACGACCGCCATCGTCGAAGGCCTTGATCCGGCACATGGAAGCGAGGCCCTGTTGTTCGTGAACGGCTTTGGCGGCACGCCCACAATCGAGCTCTATTTGATGTACAACGCAGCGCGTCGCATGCTCGAAAAGCGTGGCCTACGCATCGCTCGCTCGCTGGTCGGCAGCTATGTCACGTCGCTCGAAATGGCCGGATGTTCGATCACCCTGAGCCTGCTCGACGCCGAGACGACAATGCTCTGGGATCATCCGGTTCGAACGGCGTCGCTCAAATGGTGATCGGCTTGCCGGCGTAGGCAGCCGGCAATCTGAAATTCCGCCATGGCGGATGCGCCAGCATCGGTGATGGCTCACTCACGCGCCGGGGGTTTGTCCCGGCTTTCCTCCCTGAAACTTGCCGTGCCTTCGGGCACGGCATTTCTTTGCGTGGACTATGGCGAGAGTGATGCTGAGGTTGCGCCTGCCGGGGTTGCCAGCTTTGCATCGCGGGAGATATCCGGTGATTCCTCGACCAACAGGAACCTGGAACATCGGGACGCCCTCCGGATGCACCGTCGGTTGGCGATCCGGCCTTCGGTCTGGTAATGTCGGCCCGGAATGTTCTCGCCCACTGCGGATGCGCATGCGAAATCAAGGGCAATTCCCTCAGCGGGCTACATGTTCGTGAACATTGCGCATTAACTTTTTTTCGATGCGGCTTGGTGGCGCGGGCGAAGCGGCCCGGCAAACCTGAAAGGAGCCCGGCTTGAGCGTTGCCTTCACCAAGGAAGACAGTGCCGAAACAGCGTCGGAGACCCTTCTGCCCGACCGCCCGATTTCATCTCATCCGAACCTTGTTACGGAAGCGGGACTGAAGGCTCTGGAATTTCAACTCGACCAGGCCCGCGAGGCGTATGAGACCGCGCAGAAGATCGAGGACGTCAACGAACGACGGCGGCAAGCAGCAATTCCCTTGCGCGACATGCGTTACTTTGCGGCCAGAGTTCGAACGGCCCAGGTCATCACCAGTCCGACATCGACCGACACTGTTGCCTTTGGAAGCACGGTGACCTTCAGGCGCGGCGATGGACGCGTGCAGAAGTACCGTATCGTAGGAGAGGACGAAGCCGATCCCAAGGCTGGATCCATTTCCTTCGTATCGCCGGTAGCGAGGCTTCTGTTGGGCAAGGCCGTCGGGGACGAAGTCGGCGCATCCGGTCAAAACCTTGAGATCATCTCGATCTCGCAGTAGTGCGCCCAAGTGATCCTGGGATCCGGCCGCGGCGCTTTCTCACAAAGGAAGAATTGCCTGCCGCCGTGGCCGATCTCTTGACCTGGTGGCGACGAGGATGCAGTTCGCATCCGGCAGTTATCTGCCGCAGTGGCCGACTCTTTGCTGATCGAGATCAGCCGATGCGGTGGCCATGGAGCGGATGACCTGGAGCAACGAATTATCGCTGGCCGGGGCCGGCCATGGCCGTTGGGCTGGCGCGGTTCGAGCGTGGGCGCGGTATTCAATTCTTGTATCGCACGTTCGTGCTCGTCAGCATCAAGCCGGCAACGCCCTCTGCACGAAAACACGTGCGTTCGCCAGGTTGCGGCGAATCGCTTCGTCCAGCACCGCAAGTCGTCGCTTGTCGATGGACATGTCTATCGAGTTGGCTGTATTGTTCTTCGGAACCATGCAAAAGAGCGCGATTCAGCATGCCCGTCCATCGCGACCGCGGCCGAGCTTTGTCAGTCTGGCGGCCGCCACAACATCCGCTCGGGCCGGACGCATCAACTTTGGCCTCGCAGGCTATTCATGATTTTGACTGGATCAGAGATTGCACGGAAGCGTGAGGCGGGACGCATCACGATCGAGCCCTATAGCGCCAGTCACTTGAACCCGAACAGCTATGATTTCCGCCTGGGGACGCAGCTCGGCGTGCCAGTGTTCAAGAACGGCTTCCTGGAGTTCGATATCGTCGATTTGCCCGTTGATGGGTACGCCTTGCGACCGAGAACGATGTATCTTGGACATACTTTGGAAAAGCTCGGCAGCGACACCTACGCGATGCGACTGGTCGGGCGCAGTTCGCTCGGCCGGCTCGGTCTTTTTCTCCAGGTATCGGCCGATTTGGGGCACACAGGTGCGTGCCATCAATGGACACTCGAGATCGTTGCTGCGTTGCCTTTCAAGATATATCCGAAAATGCGGATAGGACAGATTTCATTCTGGGAAAACCTTGGTACGCCGGACGCCTACGAGCAGCGTTACTCGGCCTTCAACGCGCCAACCCCGTCCAGCCTCGGCACAAGAGCACGGGACACATAATGATCCTGACAGGTACAGAGATCCTTCGCGAGCACAAACGACATAAAATCAAGATCGATCCGTTCGACCCGGCGCGGGCGACCACGAATTCCTATGACCTCACGCTTGGCCACGACTTCATCCGCTATCGAGAGGCGTTGATCGATCCACGCAAGGACAATGCCTACGATAAGTTTGCCGTCGGTGCTGAAGGGCTGCAGCTGGTCCAAGGCGATTTTGTGCTGGGCCATAGCGCGGAGACGATCGGGAGCGACCATTATGTCCCTCTGATCCACGCCAAATCGGGCATTGCCCGACTAGGTCTGTTCGTTCATGTGACCGCCGATATCATCGACATCGGATCCCATGGGCACGTGACATTTCAACTGCACAGCACGCTGCCAATTCGATTGTATCCTGGAATGGCCATCGCACAGGTCACCTTTTGGAAGCCCAAGGGCAAGATCGTCCTTTATGATGGAAGGTACCAGGGTTCGCGCGGGCCACGCGCGTCCGAGGTTCACCGAGATTTTGTCAGGTCAGCTTCGTCAGAGAGTGACGTCAGCATGACTGGCCGGGACCCGTCCGATTCACCGCGCGCCAAGCGACGGTCGCGATAAATCGACGGTTCTTCCGATGCTCCGGCGCCGACGTTCGGAAACTTCCATGCAAGTCTTTCGGAAAATTTCCGGGCTGTCCGGATATTGCCTTGGCGGCACGGTTGCCGTCAGGACGCACTCGCGATATCTGGTGCCGTCGCACCATGACGCCGACGCGGCGGTGCTGCCTGCAACGGTTTCCCCGAGCTAGAACGCCCAAGCTGCACTTTTCCTCTGCCGAGGCTTTCGTAGACGAAACCATGCGCCGCCATGTCCTCGGGCCGATAGACATTGCGCAGATCGACCACGACCGGCTGCGCCATCTCGCGCCTGAGGCGTTTCAGATCCATGGCACGGTACTGGACCCACTCGGTGACCAGGACCATTGCATCGGCGCCCCTGGCGCAGAGATAGGGATCGTCGCAATATTCGATGTCGGGCAGATCCTTGCGTGCCTGCTCCATGCCGGCCGGATCATGCGCTCGCACCTTGGCCCCCATGTCGAGCAGGCCGACGATCAGCGGGATCGACGGCGCCTCCCGCATGTCGTCGGTATCCGGCTTGAAGGTCAGGCCCAGGACGGCGATGGTCTTGCCGCGCAGGCTGCCGCCGGCAGCGCCGGCGACCTTGCGTGCCATGGCGCGCTTGCGGCTCTCGTTGACGCCGAGCACGGCTTCGACGATGCGAAGCTGCACGTCGTGATCCTGCGCGATCTTGACGAGGGCACGGGTATCCTTGGGAAAACATGAACCGCCGTAACCAGGACCGGCGTGCAGGAACTTGCTGCCGATGCGGTTGTCGAGGCCGATGCCGCGCGCGACCTCCTGCACGTCAGCACCGACTTTTTCCGAGAGGTCGGCGATCTCGTTGATGAACGTGATCTTGGTGGCGAGAAAGGCGTTGGCAGCGTATTTGATCAACTCGGCGGTTCGGCGCGTCGTGAACATCAAGGGAGCCTGGTTCAACGACAGCGGCCGGTAAATATCACCCAGGACTCGTCGCCCGCGTTCATCGGAGGTGCCGATCACGACGCGGTCGGGTAACTTGAAGTCGCGAATCGCCGCGCCCTCGCGCAGGAATTCCGGATTGGAGGCGACGACCACGTCGGCTGCCGGATTGGCTTCGCGGATCAGCAGTTCGACCTCATCGCCGGTGCCGACCGGGACGGTCGATTTGGTAATGACCACCGTGAAGCCGGAGAGCGCGTCCGCGATCTCGCGCGCAGCGGCATAGACGTAGCTCAAGTCGGCGTGGCCGTCGCCACGACGCGACGGCGTGCCGACAGCGATGAAGACGGCGTCGGCTCTGGCCACCGGAGCCGCAAGCTCGGTGGTGAAATCGAGTCGCCCGGCTCCCACATTCGTCGCGACCAACGCATCGAGGCCGGGCTCGAAGATCGGAATCTCGCCGCGATCGAGCGACGCGACCTTCTCCGCGTCCTTGTCCACGCAGGTGACCCGGTGGCCGAAATCCGCAAGGCAGGCGCCTGAGACCAGTCCCACATAGCCGGCGCCGATCATGGCAATTCGCATGAAATCCCCTGTCCTTCGTGAGTATCGATTTCTAAGACCGTCCAACGCACTTCGAGAAATATGCAAGCAGGCAGCGTCTTCCGAATGCGTATTTTAAATGCTGCATTTAATAGTCCCGAAGGGCGTCCTGAGTTGGCATTATATGAACTGGATCGCCGGGGCGATCAAACTGACGGGGCGCGCGGTTACGAGGCTTATCCGATTTGAAGAAGTCCAGCCGAACAAATTAAAGCTGCAATTATCCTCGACGAAAGGGGCGTCATTTACTCTCGCCGGTTAGCGCGCGGTGAAAATTTACCACAAGCTTCGGCCGATACTCGCGCGGAGTGTTACGCTACCGTTCGTCAGTCTCGGAACCAATTGGATTAATTTGCTCCAAATGGTTAATTTAATCTCACGGTCAAAATGAGGGTCTATGCGATAAGAATGCGGTGGCTTTTGACCGGAAATCGTTCAACGTTGTCCAGCCGGAGGGGCGCAGATCTAACTTTGTGGGGACGAATTCAGTGAACTGTCCAGTGGAGGTTTGGAGTGAAAGTTCTTCGAGGCGGCGGTCTATTTAATCATGCTCTATTAAATTCGTTGAAGAAAATTCGGACCGCGAAATCACGTTTCCATTTGTTGACCGCGCGCGGTTCGACGCAAGCCGTACTGGCCTCGCAGATCGAGCTTTGTGACGTCCTGCTGGACGAAATTCGATCGATCAGTTCCAGCCTGGAAAAGCGGATCGACAAATGCAGCGCGACCAATCGCCGTGCCGTGGTGACCAGGCGCAACCGCGGCAGCAGGTATCGCGTGGTCCCGCAGCGCGTACCGGGTCGTTCGAAGCGCGAAAACAGTTGACCGCCTGAGGGCGCTTGGAATGCTCGTGGCCGTCGCCGGCCCCGGCAGTCTGGTCGATACGGGATTGGGGCTCAGGCGGCTACCGCTGCCGGTGCGCGAGGCGGCCAGGGAATCGACAGCGACCTGAGTATGGTGGAGAGCATCGAACAGGTGGGTGTTGCCTGGGTGCTCCAGCTTCTTCGGCAATAGCGCCCCTTACGCCGCGGCAATTGAACGATCGGTTTCACCAAACCAGTTCAATCCTCCTCCAGCTGGTTTTTCTGCACAGTCATTCTCCCGGCCACGCTGGCGCGTTCCTGGCGAGCTGAAAAAAGCACCTCGAATTGCGTTGTGACTCGGTGCGACTCCGCCAGCGGATTTGCATGATTGCACGCGGGAACGAAGACATTTTCTGAAGCAGGCTCGTATCGCAGGCGCAAAAGCCTTCGGCCTCGACCTCTTGCGGGCGTGCCGCTCCCTCGAAATTTGGATATTTTTAAATATTGGCAATGTTTTTTTGCGCCGCGCCCAACGGCTCGCGGAACCAGAAACTCCGGCTGTCGCAGGTGCTCCGGTGGCGCCGGTCGGGTGCGACGGGAACGCAATCGCATATTACAAGGTTGCTTGATGGTTAAAATGCAACTCTCGCCCAAATTTTGACGATTCCGGTCGGCAACCACTTGCGGAAAGGGATACCAAATTATATGACATTAATCAGACAGGATCGAGATCCCAGATAAAAGGTTGCGGGGAATGTCTGTGAAAAAGATCGATATCGAGGCGATGTCCTTCGATGACCTCTGGTCGCTCCACGAACAGATCAGCCAAATATTGTCTGTGCGGATCACGTCGGAAAAGCGCGAGCTTGAACGGCGTCTTGCCGTTCTCAATCGCAGCAGGGATGTCGGCGCCGGGACGGACAACGACGGCGCGCAATCCTACAACGCGAACGGCAAGGCACGGCGCAAATACCCGAGGGTTCTTCCGAAATATCGCAATCCGCAGACGTCGGAGACATGGTCCGGCCGGGGGAAGCAACCGCGATGGCTGGTTGCTGCCATAAAGACCGGTCGCAAGATTGAAGATTTCGAGATTGGCGGAGCCGGCGGGTCGAAGGGCCGGCGTCAGAGAGCATGAAATCGGTAGATCGTCTTTCGGATTCGTGCCGGCCCTTGGCGCCTTGCCCCGAAATCGAGGCCGCATCTCGTTCTTGAGGCTTTGAAGGGCTAACAGCTAGTCCACCGCCGGGGCGTTGTTCGCAGACGCGCTAATACGCATTGTGGCCACGGATAAGCTCGATGGGTGTCCAGAACAGGATCGCAAGGTCGAGCGAGAGGCTCCAATTGTCGATGTACCAGAGGTCGAACTGGACGCGTTCTTCGATCGAGGCCTGGGTTGGCGTCGGCCCCCTGCAACCGTGCACCTGCGCCCATCCCGTCAGTCCAGGCTTGACGCGGCGACGAAACGCGTAGTTCCGGACGATCTTGTCGAACTCATTGTCGTGCGCCATCGCGTGGGGGCGCGGTCCCACCAGCGACATCGTGCCATTCAACACGTTGAGCAGTTGCGGCAGTTCGTCGATGCTTGTTCTGCGGAGCAACGTTCCCAACCGCGTGAACCGCTTGTCGCGGAACTGCGCCTGAACGATCGAAGGACCGTCCTCGAGGACCGTCATCGTGCGGAACTTGTAGATCTGGAAGGATTTCCCGTTGAACCCGCAGCGCTGCTGCCTGAAAAGGACGGGTCCCCGCGAGTCGAGCCTGATCGCGATGGCGACGATGACGAGCAGCGGCAGCAGCACAGTCAGCGCCAGGCCCGCCAGGACCAGGTCCATGCCGCGTTTTGCAGCATGTTCGAGTGGAGTCAGCAGGCCGCGCTGCAACTCGACGCAAATGGCATTGCCAAGGTCGCGGCGGGGACGGTTGAAGATCTCCGAAGCCATCCCAAGGGGGACGAAGCTCACTGGAAACGGCAGGACGCGCAGTTCGGCGGCAAGCGTCCGCAGATCGGCCAATGGGTCGGGACTGGCGCCGACCACGATCTCCTCGACGTCTGAGCCGCGAACATAGTCGATCACGCTCCTGACGACTCTCTGCCTGTTGTCCGGGTTCGGGCCAGGTGCCGGAAGCAGGAACTGCCTCTTGACGCGAAAGCCGGTGTCCGTGAGCGCCTGAGCCAGGCCGGCATTGTCCTTGCTCGCATGATCAGTGATTAAAACGATATTTCGGCCGGAAAACCGCTTTTCCGCCAGACCTTTTGCCAGCAGATATTCGATGATCCGACGATGCGCGGTCAACGCGATCAGGCCGAGCATCGCGAATACGATGCTGGTGCCGCGCGAGATTTCGCTGCCGATCTTCAGGGCGAATATGACACCGGCGAGCAGCAGGAACACGGTGATCCAGGTCAGGCAGGTCGCGTGTATCTGACGCCGCAGGACCAGCAGTTCGGCCGGCTTGTACATTCCGCGGATTTTCATCAGCGAAGTGAACAGGGCCGAGACGAGAATCGCCAGACCGAGCGATTTGCTGATGTCGTTGACCGTGCCCTGGTCCTGCAGATGATACAGGAGGCCGGAAAGGACGCTGGATAGGGTAATGGTCGCGACGTCGGCCGCGATCGCGAACGGTTCTACGGAATCATAATGAATGGGCCATTTGCGCCCAGCGTACTGCCGTTCGGTCAGAACGCCAGCCGAAATACCGGTCCGGTCGAGAGCCTCGGGCTGCTTCACGAAGTTCATGGATGCTGGGGCGCGACATGCGTGAGGAAAATACGTCGGTGGCGCATTTAATAATGCGTTATTTAAATTAAACAAGCTAAATTATTTAAATAGTTTGAAATTGGATGCACCTTCGGTTTTTCAGCGTTCTTTGATGCCGTCGTGCCCCGTGAACGCGCTGGCCGTGTTCGATTGGCGGCCAGCGGTCCGGGCGTTTCGCCGTGAGGTTCGGCGCAAGTGGGGCCGGCGGGGTGACACGCCAGGCTCGCCACGCGTGGCTATTGCTTGCCTGCGATACCGTTGGCGGGCCGGCGCTTGTCCGGCGCCCCGGCGCTTGGCGCGATAGCGGCATCTCGCCGATCGAGCGTTGTGGCAATTAACTATTAAATGATAAAATATCGCACTCGCTTCACCAGAACGCTGTTTAAAAATAAATCGGAATGACGTATCACTCCTTGCGCGAATGGCGAGATTGGGCGCTGGGAACGGCGCCAGGCATTTAATTTTAGAGGCGATTGCGCAAAGGCGATGCATTGACCCGCTTTCGGATCCCCGAAGGCGAGCGGGAGAGAGACCGGATTGTCGTCGACGCCGGCGACCGAAGCCGGATCGGGATGTCCATTCCCGATGTTTTGGATCCAAAGGACGCTGAACCATGAAAGTCGTACTGTTCTGTGGAGGACTTGGCACCCGGATACGGGAGTATTCCGAGAGCATTCCGAAGCCGATGATACCGATCGGCCATCAGCCCATCCTCAGGCACGTCATGCAGTATTACAGCCAATACGGGCATCGGGATTTCGTTCTGTGTCTCGGCTACAAAGCCAACGTCGTGAAGGACTACTTCCTGAACTACAATCAGGCGGCAAACAGCGACTGCACGATCTCGCAGTTCGGCAACAAGGTCGAGCTGCTCGGCGAGCGGCCGGCAGATTGGCGAGTCTCGCTCGTGGACACTGGAATCTGGCGCAACATCGGTCAGCGTCTGCGCGCGGTCCGTCACCTCGTCCAGGACGAGGAAATGTTTCTCGCCAACTACAGCGACGGGCTGACCGACGCACCGCTGCCGGACATGATCGACCGCTTCAAGCGGAGCGGCAAGATCGGCTGCTTCATTGCCATACATCCGCCGATCACTTTCCATCTCGCAGATTTCGACGACAAGGGCATCGTCCGGCGTATGAGCGCCAGCAATGATTCCGAGATCTGGATCAACGGCGGGTATTTCATCTTCCGCAAGGAGATATTCGACTACATCCAGGAGGGGGACGAGCTTGTCGTGCAACCCTTCAAGCGCCTCATCGATCGGGGTGAGCTGATGGCCTACAAGTACGAGGGATTTTGGCGGGCCATGGACACGCTCAGGGACCGGCAGGTGCTCGAGGAGATGATGGAGCGCGGCGACACGCCTTGGCAGATGAGCGCGAACACCGCCGCCGTGGTGAATGGATGAGGGCTTTGCGGATCGCGGAACGCGGCGAGCGGCTTTCGGTATTATGCCTGGGGGCGCACTCGGATGACATCGAGATCGGAGCGGGAGGCACGCTGCTGAGCTGGCTGGATCAGGGCATTCGCCTCGATGTTCACTGGTGCGTGCTCAGCGGTGTCAACAAACGCGGCGTCGAGGCAAGAGCATCCGCGAGCGATTTTCTGACGGATGCGCCAGAGCGCACGGTCGAGATCATGAATTTTCGCGACGGCTTCTTTCCGGAGCAGGGCGAGCAGATCAAGCTCTGGTTCGAGCAGCTCAAGAGCCGCGTCAATCCCGACGTGATCCTCGCCCACCGACACGACGACGCGCATCAGGACCATCGTCAGGTCAATCGACTGGTGTGGAACACGTTTCGAGATCATCTCGTTCTCGAGTATGAGATCCCGAAATGGGACGGCGACATGGCGAGGCCCAATCTCTATGTGCCCGTTACTGAAGCCGTCATGAAGCGGAAGGTCGATTTGCTGATGTCGCACTTCGGCAGCCAGCGTTCCAAGCAATGGTTCGACCCCGAAACCTTTCTCGGCCTGGCACGGCTCAGAGGGATGGAATGCAGAGCCAGCGAGCGCTACGCCGAGGCGTTTGTCGCACGGAAAGTCTCGCTGGGCTGAGTGGTGCGGCGAGGCGCGCCATCTTGGGGTCTCAACTCGATTGTGACGCGCGATGCTGTGCGAACCGTGCTGGAGCGTTGCGGTGAGGCGCGGCGGCGATGCCCGCCACCGCCGCGCTCAATCAAGCTTGCAGGGGATGCCTTCGTTGCCTACCCGGTTGCCCTCTTGCGAACTTCGGCGTCTGCCTCCGTCGGGGCACCCTTGAGGGCCTCCACCGGGACCTTCTCCAGCCAGACTTCCCGCCACCAGGCAAAAATGCCGCGCGGGCAGAACAGTCTGTTTTCACTGTAGCGCGACTGGCAGTAGACGCCGTCCAGGATGACCGCGGGCGTTTTCATTCGCTTGATGTAGCCGGTTCGCTCGTCGATGAACTTTTCGACCCGGGTTCGGACTCGAAACACCTTTCCGCAGTATGGGACCATCTCCGCGTCGAAGCCCATCCCGCGATTATTGGTTCGCTTGTCGATGGTGGCCAGAATTTCCTTGTGCGGGCGCACGCGGACCAGGTCGCCTGGCTGCAGTCCGAGATCGGCGATGGGCGCGTCCTTGTCGGTTTCCAGGTCGCCACGTCGCCTTGGAAACGGCACGCCGCCCCAGAGCGACTGGATCCGGTCGTAAATCCAGCGCGCAGGCCGCCCAAGTCTTGGGCGACGTGCCATCGTGGTGCCGACGAAACCGAAGTAGACGAAACTGCGGAACATCCTGCCGGGTGACACATTGCCGGACGCGATATCCTCGACATATTGTCGTGCGTCCCACCATTTCAGCGGCTGCGTGTAGCTCGGCAGTTCGGTCGCCTGGCAGGCGTATCTGGTACCCTTTCCTGCAATCTGATCGGACGACTTTGTCGCATCCCGGACTGCACGTTCGGTGCATCCGGGTGAAATCCGGAAGGGCGCCAGGTCGGCCGACGCGGCGTCATTCTGGTCGGCAGGCTTGAGCCACGCCTCCTTCCAGAAGATCAGACATGCCGCCTGGCAGCCTCCATAGGCCTCGCCGTCACAGCGAAGATCCAGGTGCACGGCATTTGGCAGCTGGCGCCCCAGCCACTCGTTGGTGGTATATCCGGTCACCGTGTCGCAGGTCTTGTGGGCGCGCTTGTAGACCTGAAAGCGCTGGCCGCACCACTTGAACATCTGCGGCATGAAAGGCATTCCGTCGAGGCGGCCATTCGCGTCGAGAGTGGCGAGGATTTCCTCCTTGCTACGGATTTGAACCCAATCGCCAGCGGATAATGTCATGCGCCGTCCTTCAATTTTCCAAACGAATTCATCGGTCGGGACGAATGCTGCGGCCCGCAAGCGGGAGTGACTTTCGAAGCAGCGCAGTCCGAACCGAGCTAGAAAATCTTACCGTGGCCATCCAATTGATGACGCCGGATTAAATAGTTTGATTTTCGTTTTAAATCCACTGTTGTTTTTCTTGCCGCCGTGCCGAGAGTCCGAAGGTTGCGGCTTGTCTCAAAGCGGGACCTTGGACGGAAGCCGATTGGCCGAGCGAGAAGTCGCCGCGAAAATAAACGGCCGGCAGTTCAGTTTGTTGCGGTGGTGGCTTGTTTTAAGCCGTCGGGAGCTCTATTAAATCGACCGTCCGGTGGCCGGTGGGCGAGGCGCTCCCGAGCATTGGAGTGGTTGAAAATGGTCAAATTAACCAGATTGCAAGAATTTCGAACCTGATCGCGGCATTTAATAATACTCTGATCCCGGCTCGTAATCGACAAGGGGCAATTCATTGAAGATCCTGATCACCGGAAACATGGGTTATGTCGGTCCGGCCGTCGCACGGTATCTGCGTGCGCGCCGTCCGGACGCCACCCTGCACGGTTTCGACAACGCCTATTTCGCGCATTGCCTCACCGGCGCGCCGGTTCTTCCCGAGCGATATCTCGACGAGCAGTTCTATGGCGACGTCCGCCACATGGCGCTGGACCTCCGCGGATATGACGCGGTCGTGCAGCTCGCGGCGATCTCGAACGACCCGATGGGCAACCGCTTCCAGGATGTGACACTGGACATCAACCAGAATACGACGGTGTCACTTGGCAAGGCGGCGGCCGCGGCCGGCGTGAAGAATTTCATTTTTGCGTCGAGCTGCAGCGTCTATGGCATCGCCGATGGACCGCCGCGCAGGGAGACCGACCCCGTCAATCCGATCACTGCCTATGCGAAATCCAAGATCGGATCGGAACAGCAGCTCGCGGCAATCGACACCGACATGACCATCACCTGCCTGCGCTTTGCCACGGCCTGCGGCATGTCGGACCGGCTGAGGCTCGACCTGGTGCTCAACGATTTCGTTGCCTGCGCGCTCAGCCGTGGGCAGATCAGCGTGCTGTCCGATGGCACGCCCTGGAGGCCCCTGATCGACGTTGCCGACATGGCGCGCGCAATCGACTGGGCCATCGGCCGGCCTGCCGGCACGGGAGGTCGCTTCCTGACCGTCAATGCCGGTTCGAACGACGGCAATTATCAGGTGAAGGAGCTGGCGCACGCCGTGGCGAGCCGAGTGCCGGGCACCGATGTGTCCATCAACACGTCAGCTCCCGTGGACAGCCGCTCCTACAAAGTCGATTTCGGCCTGTTTCGTTCGCTGGCGCCCGATCACCAGCCGGTGGTGACGCTGGATCGGTCGATCCAGAATCTTGTCGACGGCCTGAAGCAGATGAATTTCAGGGACGCCGAATTTCGGTCATCCGATCTGATCCGCCTCAAGGTCCTGCAGGACCACATGGACAACGGCCGCATCAACGACAGGCTCGAATGGCGGTGATCTCGTCCGAGGCCGCGAGCGGGATGTTGCCCGGCCGAACGAACAGTGATGGAGAAACCATGGACCTCAGCATTCCGACAGCCGTCGGCGTTACGCCAAAATGCCGTCATTGCGGTCATGACCTGACGCTCAAGCTGATCGATCTCGGCCTCTCGCCGGTTGCCAACGACTATGTCGATCCGGCGAATTACATGAAGGCGGAGCCGTTCTATCCGCTGGAAACCTTTGTCTGTCGGGAATGCCGTCTGGTGCAGACGCGTGATCTGCTGGCGGCATCGGAGATCTTTCGGGCGGACTATGCCTATTTCTCCTCGCATTCGACCTCATGGCTGGAGCACGCCAGCTCGTATGTCGACAACATGGCCGGACGCTTCAAGCTGGGGCCGGCCTCACGCCATGTCGAGATTGCATCGAACGACGGATATCTGCTGCAGTACTCGATCAAGAAGGGGATCAACTGCCTGGGTGTCGAGCCTTGTGAAAGTGTGGCACTTGCCGCCCGCGACAAGGGGATCGAAACGCGCATCGCGTTCTTCGGCCGCGCCTACGCCGACGAGCTCCGCGGGCAAGGATGGTCGGCAGACCTGATCACGGCGAACAACGTCCTCGCCCATGTTCCCGATATCAATGATTTCGTCGGCGGCGTCAAAATCCTGCTGGCGCCCGAGGGCGTCGCGACGTTCGAGGTGCAGCATCTCCTGACGCTGATGCAGCGGCATCAGTTCGACACCATCTATCACGAGCATTTTTCCTATCTGTCGCTGATGGCAGGTCAGCGGGTCTTCGCCGCGGCCGGCCTGCGCGTGTTCGACGTCGAGTTGTCCGAAACTCATGGCGGCTCGATCAGGTTCTTCGTCTGTCACGCGCAGGCGTCGCATCCGGAAAGCCCGAATGTGGCGGATGTCCTGGGCCGGGAACGGGCCTACGGTCTGCACGATGACGCGATCTACATCGCGTGGAACGAGTCGGTGAAGGAGACCAAGCGTTCCCTTCTCGATCTGTTGACGGCGCTCAAGCGCGACAACAAGAAGGTGGTCGGCTATGGCGCGCCGGCCAAGGGCGTCACGCTGCTCAATTATTGCGGGGTGCGAACGGACTTTCTCGACTTCACGGTCGATCGCGCGCCCTCCAAGCAGGGGCGCTATATGCCCGGCGTCCGCATTCCGATCCTGCCGCCGGAAGCTATTGTCGAGGCCAGGCCGGACTACGTCCTGATCCTGCCGTGGAACATCAAGAACGAGATCAAGACGCAGATGGCCGAGATCCGCAGCTGGGGTGGGCGATTCATCGTGCCGGTGCCCAAGGCAACCATCGAGGACTAGATGGCCCGAACGCCTGTCCCGGTGCGGTCTTGCACCTGCTCGGCCGCCGAGCGAACGGGCAACCGGCAGACTGATGGGCCGGGTGCCATATTTGTTGGAGAAAGTTTCTGCCATGAGGTTTGTCCGGCTGGGGCGTTCGGATGCGCATCTGATCGAGCTGAATGTTCGCGCCGATGACCGCGGCAGCTTCACGCGGACCTGGTGCGCAAGAAGCTTTTCCGATCAGGGCATCGACTTTCGGCCGGTTCAGGGCAACAGCTCGGTGACCCGTCGCCGCGGAAGCGTTCGCGGAATGCATTTCCAGCGTTCGCCGAAGGCTGATGCCAAGATCGTCCGCTGCACGGCCGGACGGATCTACGATGTCATCGTCGATGTCAGGCCGAACTCGCCGACGCGGGGCGAGGTCTTCGGCTATGAACTGGGGCCATCGACCGCACGGATGCTCTATATTCCGGCAGGGTTTGCTCACGGTTTTCAAGCGCTGACCGACGATGTGACGGTCGAATATCTGATGGGCATCGAATATGTCGAAGGACTATCGGACGGCTTTCGACACGACGATCCGGCGATCGGAATCAAGTGGCCGGAGCCGGTGACGGTGCTGTCGGCCAAAGACGCCGCATGGCCGCCTCTTGCCGAACGAAACCTGTGGTGAGCCTGCGGACGCATGATGCTCGTCAAATCCAATGCTTCTGCTCTGGACCGGCGGCCCGGCCTCGACCTCCACGGTATGATCGGAGAAATGTTTCCGATCAACCGGAGCCTCACCGGGGAAGGTGTTCGCAAGACGCTTGCGATCGTCGCCCGGCATATCGATCTTGCAACGCATGAAGTCGAGACCGGAACGGCCGTGCTCGACTGGCATGTGCCGATGGAATGGAACATTCGCGGCGCGACGATCAAGACGCTCGACGGACGATGTCTGGTCGATTTTGCCGAGCACAACCTCCACGTCCTGGGATACAGCAAGCCGGTGCATGGCGTGTTCAGTCGCGCCGAGCTCGCGCGGCATGTCCACACATTGCCGGGACAGCCTGATCTGATTCCGTACCGGACCGGGTATTATGCCGACGATTGGGGCTTCTGTCTGCCGGACCGCCTTTGGCAGAGCATGACGGATGAATCCTATCGGGTCGATATCGACAGCGACCTCTCGTCCGGCGCCATGACATACGGCGAGTTCTTCGTTCCCGGTGAGACGCCGGGCGAGGTCCTGATCACCTGCCACGTCTGCCATCCCAGTCTTGCCAATGACAATCTGTCGGGAATTGCCATCATGACGGCGCTCGCCATGCGGCGGGCGGAGCGGAAAGGGCGGCTCGGCTATCGCTTCCTGTTTCTGCCGGCGACGATTGGCGCAATCAGCTGGCTCGCGCGCAACGAGGCGATGATCGAGCGCATCGAGCATGGGCTCGTGCTGACCTGTCTGGGAGACGGTGGTCCGTTCCACTACAAGCAGAGCCGCAAGGGCGCGACCATCGATCGCGCGGTCGCCCATGTTCTGAAGCACGCGGGCGAACCTCATGAGATCATGCCGTTCAATCCCTACGGCTACGATGAGCGTCAGTTCTGTTCGCCGGGATTCGATCTTCCCGTCGGTTGCCTGATGCGCGGCGTTCACGGCACCTTTCCCGAATATCACACCTCGGCGGACAATCTGGATTTCGTGAAGCCGGAGGCCCTCGACGCCTCTTATGCGGTTCTCGACACGCTGCTGGATCTCCTGGACGGAAATTGCACCTATCAACGGCTCGATGGTCGGGGCGAGCCCCAGCTCGGCCGACGCGGCCTCTACCGGGCGATCGCCGGACAACGCGAGGCCGGCGGTGCAACCCAGATGGACCTGTTGTGGTTTCTCAACCTGGCCGACGGCAGGCACAGCCTGCTGGACATGGCAATCCGCGCCGACGTGCCGTTCGCGCGCATTGAGGCCGCCGCGCGGCTCGCTTTGGACGCGGATCTCGTCCGCCCCGTCGGCGCCGCGTGAGCCGTGATGTGGTTGCTTGAACTCAGCGTCCGAAGCGAGCCCCTGGAAGCAGGCCGGGACCAGGGAGGTATCGATGGCTGAGCCCGGTAAACCCCGTGTCCTGATTTTCTCGCTCAGAAACATTTTCGGGAAAGCGCTCAATCGTTGTCCGCATTACGAGTTCGAAGACATCATCTGCGAGATCGACTCCGCCGAACTGCTGGCACCCAGTGTCGATCCTGGCAGCCGGCGCGCGAATTGTGCCACCCGATTGGCCTACCATGCGCCGGTTGCATTGAATCCGGGTATGCCGAAAGTAACGGCAAGCGGACGCTACGATCTTCTCTTCACGATCTGCGCCTTTCCGCAGGATCTGCTCATGTTCAATGCCGTCAGCGATCTGAAGGACCGCTGCCGAACATCCGTATGCCTGCTGGATGAGCTCTGGGCCAAGGACATCCACAAGCATCGCCATTTTCTGCCCATCCTCGCCAAGTTCGACGTCGTGCTGCAGTACCACAGTCAGACGGTGAAGCCGCTCAGCGAGCTGATCGGACGGCGATGCGTCTATTTGCCGCCGGGCGTGGATGCCGCGCTGTTCTGCCCCTATCCGGACCCGCCCAGGAGGGTTGTCGACGTCTACAGCATCGGGCGTCGGTCGAACGTCACCCACCAAACGCTGCTCTCCATGGCCCGGGACAGCGGTCTCTTCTATCTTCACGATACGATCAGCGGCAGCCAGGCCATCAACTCGAAAGAGCACAGGGCGCATGTCGCGAACGTGGCGAAGCGGAGCAGATACTTTCTCGTCAATCCCGGGAAGTTCGACGAGCCGCAGGAAACCGGCCGTCAGGTCGAGTTTGGCTACAGGTATTTCGAGGGAGCCGCATCCGGAGCGGTCATGCTGGGCGAACGTCCGAACAACGAGGTCTTTCCAAAACTGTTTGACTGGCCCGACGCCGTGATCGAGGTGCCTCACGATTCCGGCGACATCGATCTGGTCATCAAGGATCTCGATCGGGATCCGGAGCGTCAGGACCGGATAAGAAGGACCGGCGTGGCGCAAGCCCTGATGCGGCATGACTGGGCGTATCGGTGGGAAACCATCCTCGATGCCGCCGGTCTCGAGCCGATGCCAGGGATGCTCGCGCGGAAGGATCGTCTCAGGAGGCTGGCGGAGGCTGCCTCACGGCGTTGACGATGCGGGGCGCGTCGGCGACGGCCCCGCCGTTAACGGTCGTGATTTAATATTATATTCAATATGACGAAGGCGGATATTTAATCCTTGTGTCTGACACAAAGCGACGTCATAAGGTCTGTCGTTGCGCCGGCCTCGTCCGACGCGCCGAATTTTCGAAATCGTCCCATTTTGTACCGGCCTGATCTCATGTCCCGGACCTTCGCGTCGATCCGATCGTCTCATGACGTGAACCGGCGGCACCGTATCCGAGGGCTCGCCTTGATGAACAAGGACAGTTGACGGGCATGTCGGAAGCGGTCGCCGCCTATTTCGAAGAGCACAGGGAATCGAATGATCTGGGACGCCGCGCCCTGCGCGGCGGCCTTGTCTCCGTCATCATTCAATACGGCAACGCCGTGCTTCAGATCGGTGCCGCCATCGTCCTGGCGCGGCTGCTGGCGCCGGAGGATTTTGGGCTGGTCGCGATCGTCACGGTGCTGACGAGCTTTGCTCCGCTGTTGATCGATTTCGGCCTGCTCGACGCGACGGCGCAGAGAAGGACGATAACGCCAGCCCAGGTCAGCGGCCTTTTCTGGGTCAGCAGCGGTATAGGGCTGGCCGTCGCGGTGGTCGTGGCCGCTTCCAGCCCGCTGATCGCATGGGTCTACGGCGAACCCCGGCTGCAGCCGATCGCGCTCTGCGTCGCGATCACTTTCGTGCTGTCGGGGATGTCGAACCAGCACATGGCGCTGCTCCGGCGCACGATGCAGTTCGGCAAAATCGGCCAAATCCAGTTTCTCGGCACTCTGGCGGGGACAGCGGCCGCCGTGGTCGTCGCAATCTGCGGCTACGGCTACTGGGCGCTGGTGGCCAGGCCGATCACGACGTCGTTTTGCGTCGTTTTCGGCGCGTGGTCGGCATGCCGCTGGAGACCTGGCGCTCCCGTCTTCGACGACGAAGTGAAGTCGATGGTCCGCTTCGGGCTGCACGTCGTGGGTTTTACGGTCGCCTACACTTTGTCGAGGGCGGTGGACCGGATCGCGCTCGGCCTGTTCTACCGGCCCGACCAGGTCGGCTACTACCAGAACGCGATGAACCTGTACGAGAACTCGATCTATTCGGTGCTCAATCAGACGCATGTCGTCGGAAGCGCGGCGCTCAGCAAACTGCAATCCAATCCGGCCGCGCTTCGTCAGAAATATGAAACGGCGTTGTCGATGCTGGCCTTCTTCGTCATGCCGGCCGCGGCGATCCTGTCGGTCACGGCGGAAGACCTGACGGTGATCCTGCTCGGGGACAAGTGGCGGACCGCCGGCGCGCTCCTGAGCATCATCGCGTTGCGCGGTATTTCGCACGCGGTCGAAGGTTCTCAGGGCTGGCTGCATCTTTCGCTCGGACGGGCGGATCGCTGGCAGAAATGGGGCATCGTTTCGCTCGTGGTCCAGGCCGCGGCCGTCCTCGCAGGACTGCCCTTTGGTCCCACGGGGGTCGCCGTGGCGGTGGTAGTGGGATCCTCGCTGATCGCCTTGCCGTCGGTTACCTATGCGGGCCGTCCGATCGGCATCGGCGCCGACGTCGTGATCCGGGCCGTGGGCCCGCAACTGGTCGGCGCCATCAGTACCGCGGCGGCCGGCTGGTGGTTGCAGGCCGCGCTGCTGGCCGATTACTCCGGACTTGTCCGCATTTTCGCGTCGGGCTGTTTCGGCACCTGCATTTACCTTGCCATCGTGGTCGGCTTGTTTCGGCGCAGCGAGCCGCTTAGGGTTGCGGGCGCGATCGTGCAGGATTTAATTCGGAAGCGATAATCGAGCGGACGGCTGCGCTAAAATCTCGTCTTTTCCCGGAATAATGATGGGGTTGCGCGCCGATGAGTTTATTGCGGTCGGCTTATGTGATTTAATTGTGTGCGGTTAAATTGTGGATCAAGTCATCGCGGCCGCTCCTCCACGGGACCATGCCCGCCATTGGGACCTTCGATGTCGACTTCGCTTTGCAGAACGACCGGGCGCCTTGCCCGCCTGACGATGATGGCGCGCTAGAGCCGCATTCATGAACGAACAGCGTCTCGACATCCTCTGCGTTTCCCAGATGCCGGCGAGCCCTCCACGCTTCGGGGCCCAGGCGCGGATGCATGGGCTGATGACTGAGCTCGCCCGGCGCCACGACCTGACGGCCGTGATGCTGGTCGACGATGAATTCGACGTCGACGAGTGCCGGCGGGCCATGCAGGCCTATTGTCGCGACGTCGTGCTGGTGCAAAATCCCTACGGCCGCGACGGCCTCGCCAAACGGCTGCTGCAACTCCGTTCGCTGGCCTCGACGTCGAGCTTCGACCGCCTCCGGGTCACGCTGCCCGCGTTGCAGGAGGCGCTGGATCAGGTCCTGCGCGCGAGACGATTCGACATCGTCAACCTCGAATTCCCCTATCTCGGCCACTGCATCCTGCGTCAGGCACCGCCGGGCGAAAAGCTGCCGCGCCTGGTCGTGGATTCCCATGAGATCGCCTACGACCTCGCGAGGCAGTTTGCGGCCGCCGGCACCAATCTCGGCCGTCGTCTCTACGCCGGCGCGAACTGGCGCAAGTTGAGACGCGAGGAGATCGGCGTCTATGGCGAGGCTGACGGCGTCTATCTGTGCAGTGTCGACGACGAGCGGCGTCTGCTCGACACGATTCCCGACGCGCGCACGACGGTCATCCCCAATGCGGCCGACATCGATTACTACCAGCCGCGCCGCACCGACCCGGCGCCGGACGGCCGCACCGTGGTCTATTTCGGGCTGCTCTCCACGATCCCCAATATCGATGCGGTGGCCCACTTCGTCCAGGACATCTGGCCGCGCATCGCGAAGGCACATCCCGACGCGCGCTGCAAGATCATCGGCGGCCGGCCGCCGCCGTCACTGCTGGCGCTGGCCGGGCCAGACATCGAACTGACCGGCTTCGTGCCGGACCTGCGGCCGCACCTTGCCGCGGCCGCGGCCGTGGTCGTGCCGCTCCGGCTCGGCGGCGGCACGCGCCTGAAGATCGTCGAAGCCATGGCGATGGGCAAGGCGATCGTCTCGACCAGCCTGGGCGCGGAGGGGATCGAGGCCGTCCCCGGGCGCGACATCATCATCGAGGATCAGCCCGCGGCCTTCGCGGATGCAGTCAACCGGCTGCTCGCCGAGCCCGACCGGGCGGCGCGCATCGGCGCGGCCGCGCGGCAGGCAGCCGTGGAAAAATATGCCTGGAGCGCGGCGGCGCTGGCGCTGGAGGGCTTTTATCGCGAGATCCTGGAGGTCAATGCATGAAGGCGGCGCTCATCGGGGCCGGGCAGATCGCCCGCCAGCATCTGGCCTGCCTCAACACCCTGCCGGGGGTCGAACTGGCTGCGATCTGCGATCTTTCGCCGGCCACGGCGGAGGCTGCCGCTGAACGATACGGCATCCCGGCCTGGTTCACCGATCATCGCGCCATGCTGGACAAGGTCCGGCCTGACGTCGTGCACGTGACCACGCCGCCGACCTCCCACTTCCGCCTGGCGATGGACTCGCTCGATGCCGGCGCCCACGTCATCGTTGAGAAGCCGGCCACCTCGACCTTCGAAGAACTCGAGATGTTGACCGAGCGCGCCACGGCGACCGGCCGTCATATCGTCGAGGACTACAATTATCTCTTCAATCACGCGCCGCAGGAGATTCTGCGACACATCGAATCCGGCGCGTTCGGCGCGGTGACTCACGTCGAGGTGCTGATCTGCCTCGACATCCTTGGTCCGGGCGGTTTTGCGGATCCCAACTCGCCGCATCCAGCCCTCGATCTGGCTGGCGGCGCGATCGCCGATTTCCTGCCCCACCTGGCATCGCTGGCGCATGTCTTCGTCGGCCCGCACCGGACCGCGCGGACAGCCTGGAGCAAGCGCAAGCCCTCGCCGCTGCCGTTCGACGAATTCCGCTGCGTGGTCGACGCGGAGCGCGGCACCGCGGTGCTCGGCTTCAGCTCCAGCGCGCAGCCGGACGCGTTCTGGCTGCGGGTTTACGGCGAACGGATGCAGGCGACCGCCAATCTGTTCGAGACGCGGCTCACTTTCGACGGACCGCGCAACGTGCCGAAGCCGCTGCGGCCGTTCTTCAGCGGCCTCGACGAGGGCAGGGACATCCGGCGCGCCGCGCTGGCCACCTTGCTGCGCAAGTTCAAGGGGCCGGGGGCCTATGAGGGGCTCTGGGAGTTTTTGGCCCGGACCTACCGGGCGCTTGCCGACGGAGCCGTGCTGCCGATCACGAGCAGCGATGTCCTCGCGGTGAACCGGATGGTCGAAGCACTCAAACCGGCGGAGCAGCGGCCATGAAAGCCCTCGTCACTGGCGCCAACGGATTTTTGGGCAGGCACGTCGTGCAGGCGCTGCTCGCCCGCGGCATCGACGTTCGCGCCATGGTCCGTCCCGCCGCGCGTCTCGACGCGTTCGGCTGGCCGTCCTCTGTCGAGATCTTCAGAGCCGACCTGCGCACCTCGCGCGAACTCGTGCGCGCCTTCGAGGATGTCGATGTGTTGATTCATCTGGCGGCCGTGGTCTCCGGAGGCGAAGACGCGCAATTCGCCGGCACCGTGGCCGGTACCGAGCGGCTGCTGGACGCGATGGCCGGCAGCTCCTGCCGGCGACTCGTGCTGTGCAGCAGTTTTTCGGTTTACGACTACAGCGCGACCCGGGGGACCCTCGACGAAAGCTCGCCGCTGCAGCAGACGCCGGACGTCTACACCCGCGGCGGCTACACCATCGCCAAATGGTGGCAGGAGCGGGTGACACGGCGCGAGGCCGAAAAGCACGGCTTGGACCTCACCGTTCTTCGCCCCGGTTTCATCTGGGGACGCGATCACGGCTATCTGGCTGTGCTGGGCCAGCAACTCGGGCGGCATCACATCGTGATCGGACCGCTGACCCGCATACCGATGACCCACGTGGAAAACTGCGCGGACGTCTTTGCGGTCGCGGCGCTGGACCCGCGTGCGCGGGGCCAGACTTTGAATGTCGTTGATGGTCCAGGTGAGCGCGTATGGGCGTATCTCTCCGACCACATGCGCGGCATCGGAGAGCCGGGCTGGCGCCTGCCGATTCCCCATTGGCTCGCGAGCGCAGCCGTGCGGCTGGCCTTCGTCACCGTATTCAGGCGCGCCACCAAGGTGCCCGCGATCCTGACCCCGAAGAAATTCGACGCAATGCTCAAGCCGCTGCGGTTCGACGACCGCAAGCTGCGGGAGACGCTCGGTTGGAAGCCGCCACTCGATCACCGGCAGTGCCTGACGCGGACCTATGGTCCCGCGCCGTCGCCTGCGGAGGCGCCGGCTCCATGGTCGTCCGGAACAGCCGCTTCAACCTGAGGAGTCGTGTCGTGAAAAGCTCGCAGCTTGGATCGGCCAGGACCAGTGAAGCCGGCGCGGCCGAGATTCACGTGATTGAACGCACTGAGAAACCGAAGTCCGTGGCGCGCCCGCGAAGCGTGGTGATGATCGCGATCGCCCTGGCCGCCGCCGTTCTCGTTGCCGTTCCTTCCGTTGGCGAGCCGATTTTGCGCGCGATAGGAAGGGTGCTTGTGCTCGACGAACCGGTTACGCCCGTTGACATGATCGTCATCTCGCCTGATTCCGGCGGCGCGGGCGCGCTGCAGGCGGCGGACCTCGTTCATGGCGGCATTGCGAGCCGCGTTGCGGTTTTCACCGATCCGCCGAGTGGAGAGGATCTCGAGTTCATCCGCCGCGGCCTTCCTTACGAGGATCTGGCGGCGAGGCAGATCCGGCAGCTCGGATGGCTCGGTGTAACCGATGTGCTGAAAATTCCGAGAAGCCAAGCCGGATCCGAAGGCGAGAGCCAGGTTCTTGCGCCATGGTGCGACCAGTACGCGATCCGGTCCGTCGTCTTCGTGGCAGCCAGAGATCACTCCCGACGCATCAGGCGTGTGCTCAATCGAGACATGAAAGGGCATACGACCCGGGTCATGGTCCAAGCCGAGCGCTACTCGGGCTTTGACCCGGACCGATGGTGGGAAACGCGCAGCGGCATCCGCACGGCCATCATTGAGTTCGAGAAACTCGTGCTCGATGTCGTCCTGCACCCGTTTTCATGAGGATCTAGTCGATGTGTGGCATTGCCGGGATCATCGGGCGGCTGGACGACAAGAACCGCGCTGCGCTGGAGCGGATGAATGACGCGATGCTCCATCGTGGCCCCGACGCTGAGGGAACGTGGGTCTCGACGCCGGACGCGCGCGGCTGGGGCGCGCTGTTGACGCACCGCCGGCTCTCGATCCTCGACCTTTCGCCGGCCGGCGCCCAGCCCATGACGGATCCGGTGACCGGGCACACGATCGTCTTCAACGGTGAGATCTATAATTTTGCCGACCTGCGGCGGCGTCTGACCGCCGAAGGGCAGCAGTTCAATTCCACCGGCGACACCGCGGTGATGTTGCGCGCCCTCGGCTTGCACGGGCCGGACGCGGTGAAGTGGTTGCGCGGCATGTTCGCATTCGCCTCCTGGGATCCAAAGCAGCGCCACCTTCTGCTCGCGAGGGATCCGCTCGGCATCAAGCCGCTCTACATGGCACGCAATTCGGATCCCGACGCCGGCTGGTCGGTCGCCTTTGCTTCGGAGCTTCGCGCCCTGTTGGCTTCTGGGCTGTTGGGCACGCCGCGCCTCGACCCGCAGGCCGTCGCCAGCGCCGTATGGAACGGTTTTGTGGTCGGCCCGGGCACGGCCGTCCGGGGCATCGAGCTCCTCATGCCCGGCCGGCTGATCGCGTTCGACGGCGCTGGCAAGGCGATCCGCGACGAGGACTTTTGGTCGATCCCCGGCCACGCCCCCGATCCGACCATGGACGAGGATCAATTGGCCGCGATCCTGGAGGAGGGATTGAGGCTGCACCTCGCCAGCGACGTGCCGCTCGCGGTCTTCCTGTCGGGGGGCGTCGATTCCTCTGTCATGGCCAATCTGGCCCAGCACGCGGCGAACAGCCCCATCCACACCTTCACCCTGGCTTTCGAAGAGCAGGAGCTGAACGAGGGACCGATCGCACGGCGCATCGCCGCCGCGATCGGGACCGAGCACCACGAGGTGATGTTGACGGAGCAACACTTCGTCGACAACTTGGAAGCCGCACTCGACAGCCTGGATCAGCCCACCTTCGATGGCCTGAACTCCTACTACATGTCGCATGCGATCCGCTCTGCAGGCTTCACCGTGGCGCTCTCGGGCACCGGCGGCGACGAACTGTTCGGCGGCTACGCCTCCTACCGCGACCTGCCGGTGCTGCAGCGCTGGTCCCGCCGCACGGCTTTGGTGCCGGGCTGCTTGAAGGTCGCCGCGGCAACGCTTGCATCGCGCCTATTGTCTCCCTCCGGGAGGACGGTGCCGTCGCAGACGCGTTGGGCGAAGCTGCCCGAGATGGTCCGCCGCGGCGACGATCTTCTGGCACTTTATCAGCTGGCCTACGCGCTCTTCCTTCCCGGTTTCCAGCGCGAGCTTCTCGCGCCGGGCTTTGCCGAGGCGCTCGCCGACGGGTTTCCGTCGGCCATGAGGAGCCGCATCACCGCGGAGACGCGTGCCCGCACGCCGCTGTCGGCGATCAGCGTGATGGAGCAGCGGCTTTTCCTCGGCGAGCGACTGCTGCGCGACAACGACGTTGCGAGCATGGCGGCGTCCCTCGAGCAGCGCGTGCCGCTGGTGGATCAGGTGCTGTTCGAGAGCGTCGACCGGCTGGGTGACCAGGCGCGCTATCAGCCACTGCGCAGCAAGGCCATGCTGCGACGTATCGGCCTGCGCGGTCTCGACCCCGCGCTGTTCGACCGGCCGAAAAGCGGTTTTGTGCTGCCGCTCGATCGCTGGATCCGACGCGGCTTGCAGGACGCCATGGACCAGACCCTGCGCGACCCGCAGGCCATTGCTCCGGTCGGCCTTGACCCCGTGGCCGTCGAGCGTCTTTGGCGCGCCTTCCTCGAGGGCGCGCCCGGCATGTACTGGTCGCGGGTGTGGTCGGTCTATGTCTTCGTCCGCTGGTGCCATCGCAACCGCGTGTTTCGCTGAGCGGGGCTGCGACCACCGGATTCGGCACCCTGCCGATAACGGCTATTGCCAAGCCATCGGGCTCTCACGCCAGCTTCGCGTCGCCCGGATGAAGACCTCATGCAATTTGCCGAGGTTTCCGGACTGGAGCATATTGTGATGCTTCCCCGATATTTCGAAGATCTCGATGTTGGGGCAACGACGCCGCCAGGCTTCGTCGTCGTTCGCCGCGAGCCCGGTCCGCAGCAGAATGACGGGCGCGTTCAGCGCGACCGGATTTCGATCGAGCGACGCCATCCAGGGGGCGGCGAGCCTGATCAGAAGACGCATGGAAAGCTCGTGCTCGAGGATCGGATCACACCTGCAAACCAGCGACAGACTCGCCGCGTATCGACGAGCCGTCGCCGGCAGTCGATCGCCAAGCGCTCTCAGCAGCGCGCGCCAGAATTTTGAGCGCATGAAGCGCGCGAGGTGACCAAAACGAAGTCCGCCAAGAAGCTCCAATGCCTGCTCCAGCGCGCGTCCCCTCCAACCTGCCGACGGGCCGGAGGATTCGATCATGGTCGAGTCGATCGCGCACAAGCCCGCGATGTCACGGCCCTGCGCCAGGAGCCGACGCGCGACGGCATAGCCGAAGTGTCCGCCGATCGAAAAGCCAACGATTCGTATCGGTCCGGTCGGTATTGTCAGGGCGATTTCGGCTGCCAGATCGTCGATCAGGCTATCCGCTGAACATCCTTCGGAGACATAGCGCCGCCATCCGGGATAGCCGATCACCTCGACCCGGGTCGGATCGCCGGCACCGTCGCGAAACAGCCGGAGGTCAGGCGCACCGCCGCCCGCACCTGACAGGAATATGATCGGAACAGGCGGCTTCATGCAGCTTGCAAGGCTCTCGGCGCCAGTCCGACGGAGAGGACTTGCGCACTGTATTCCGCACCGACAACGAACCGAAAAAGCGGACCAAAACTCATCGCCGATGCGGGGCCGATGAAATGGAGGCCCGGTACCGACGACTCGAAGAAGGCATTGAGCTTCGGGGAGCGCTCGAGGAGCGCGATCGCGCCGCGCAGCTTCTTCTCGATGAAGCCGAGGCGGTCGACGTGGATATCGTAGCCGGTGCCCGCGACGACGTGGTCGACCAGCAGATGCCGCTCGCCGCCATCCTTTGCGTCGCGCAGCTTGAGTGCCGCGCGGCTGCCCGCTGCAGAGGCTTCGATGACCGTGACACCCCGATGCGCCGGAAACTTGTCTTCGACCCGGTTGCGGAGCCACCATGCGCCCTCTGCCGGAAGATGACTCTTCGTGAAGCGCGTGCGCCATGCGTCAGGCACGCTATGCAAGGCACCTGGAAAGTGGGTCAAGGTCCAGGCCTTCGGCCCCGTTCCGAGGCCGGCGATGGGCGAGCGCACGCGTCGCCACAGGCTCCGTTCGCGCGAGACGCGGGTTTGCCAGAGGATCGTGTCCTCGCGCACCAGGAGCTGCGGCCGCGCCCCCGCTTCGAACAGCAGCGCCGCGGCCTCGAGCGCTGATTGACCGGCGCCGACGACGGCGACGTCGCGTCCCTTGAACGCGGCGAAACTGGAGACCGCAGAGGTATGGGTGACAAGCCCCGCGGGCAGCGATCCCAATGGCCCGGGGACGTGGGCGAAGCCCGACAGCCCCGTTGCGATGACGACATTGTCTGCATCGCAGCGGCTGCCATCGGCGAGGCTGAGAACGAAGCCGCCGGCTTGCCGATCCAGCCGCTCAACGTCTGCTTTCTCGACCCAGGGCACCAGATCCTGCTGGAACCAGCGGCCATATGCCGTGAAGTTCTCCATCGAGCATGGCTCGAACGTCTGCAGTCCGCGCGGCCGATTGTAATCGGCAAAGCTGTAGCCCGGCGTCGGCGCCGATATGTTCGTCCCGAAGCAGTAGGATTTCAGGTAGCGCTCGCCACCGGCCTCGGCAATGGCCGACCAGAACCGCATCGGCTGTCCGAAGATGCGGTGCTCGATCTTGCGGGCCGCAAGGTGAGCCGCCAGCGAAAGGCCGTAGGGCCCAGCTCCGATGATTGCGACTGAAACTTTTTTCACGAACTGAAACCCTTCAACTACGCCCTT
>Ga0070710_10000127_pt1 | contig 35277 bp, 27 predicted proteins | sample LARL52metaG_FD_65454 | JGI IMG/M metagenome (GOLD analysis project Ga0070710, IMG submission 65454) | Corn, switchgrass and miscanthus rhizosphere microbial communities from Kellogg Biological Station, Michigan, USA - LAR L5-2 metaG | ecosystem: Host-associated > Plants > Roots > Rhizosphere ...
GCACAGCTCAACCGCCGCCCACGCAAAACGCTCGGCTGGGACACCCCAGCCGAGCGCTTGACTAAGCTCCTGGCCGAAGCCAGTTGATCACCTGTGTTGCAACGACCCCTGGAATTCGCCACCCGGGGCCTTCCGCGTTCTTTCCGGGACTAGCTGACGGACTGGATGATCACGGCGCCGGTGCCGACGGTGTTCTCGTCCGCCGTGCGCACCGCGAGCTCACCGCGCAGCACGCGGCCTGCACCCGGCTGGCCGAGCGGCGTGATGACGCCCGACGCGGTCCAGGACGTACCGGCCGCGTGGTCGGCGTTGCTGTCGCTCACGGTCAGCGTGCCGAGGCCGACGGCGGTGTAGACGTCGAAGTAGTCGTACTGCGTGGTGCCCGCCGGCACCGCGTAGCCGTCGATCTGGACGCGCCACAGGCCCGCGGCCGGGTTGTTGACGGACGCCGTCTCCTCCGCGGTGGAACCCGCCGAGCTGCCCGCGAGCACGCACGTGCCCGAGGTGCAGTTCAGCAGCCCGAGGTCGAGGTCGGCACCCGCGTCGGATGGGTTGCCGATCGCGACCGTGAGCTTGGCCGCACCGGCCGGAACCTGGATGTCGAAGAACTTCGACTCACCGTTCCCGATCATCGGACGGTCCGACTTCGCGCTGCCGACCGTGCCCGCCACGAGCCGGCCGTTGAACGCGGCCTGCGTGTTCGTGACGGTGTAGCTGCGGTTCAGCGGGGTGTTCAGCGCCGCGGACGCGATGACGTCCGGGTTCGGGCTGATCGACGTGCCGAGCACGGACGCGGTCACCGAGTACGGCGCCTCGTCGGCGTCGGAGGTGCGGCGCGCCTCGATCACGATCTCCCACACACCGGCCATCGGGCTGGTCACCGTGCGGATGGTGGGCGTGCCACCGGCACAACCGGCACCGGCGTCCGGGTTGTAGCAGCTGGTCGAGGCGTTGGAGTCGAACCCGACGCCCTGCGGGGTGAAGCGCAGGAAGCGGACCTGGCCCTTGCCGGCCTCACCGCCGGCGGTCATGTCGACCTTCAGCGCGGTCGTGCCCTTCGGCACGTTCACGAAGAGGCTGGTCGACTGGTTGCGCGCGATCGTGCCCGACTTGGTGACCGAGAACTGGTTGGCGGCGCTGAACTTCTCGGCCGCGAACACGGTGTTCAGGGTCTGCGAGTCGATGCCGGGCGTCTCCGGGTTGTCGATCTGCAGGATGGCGCTGTGCACGCCCGCGGTCCTGGGCTTGACCCGAACCGTGAACTCCACCGGGGTGTTCAGCGGCAGGTTGACGGTCCGGTCCGACTTGAACGTGCCGTCGTTGCCCTTCCACGTCACGTTGTGGGTGTCGTGGTCGTCGCCCGAGGTGCGGGTCAGCGTGTAGGTGCGGGTGTACTCCTGGCCCACGGACACGCCTTCGCGGTCGTGGATGCCGACACCGGTGTTCGGGGTGGCCAGCAGTCCACTGAGGACGGTGTTGACCTGGACCGAGGTCTTGATCTGGTTGGGCTCGGAGTGCTTGTCCAGCAACGCCCACGCGGCGTTGGTGTTGAACAGACCGGCACCCTGCTCGTACGCGCCGAGGCCGCTGATGAAGCTGGCGCTGCGCTGGATCGCGTAACGCAGCTCGGCGCTGGTCGGCTTGCGGCCGTTGTGCTCGGCCTTGAACGCGCTCACGAGCAGCGCGGCGGCACCGGTCGCCTGCGGGGCGGCCATCGAGGTGCCGTTGAACATCGAGTAGCCGGGCGGCAGGGCGTAGGTGCCCGCCACGGGACCGCCCGCCTGCCAGCGCGGCGTGGTGGAGATGGCCGAACCCGGCGCGACGATGTTCGGCTTGAAGCCACCGTCCTCGCGCGGGCCGCGCGAGGAGAAGCCGTGCAGGCTCTGCTTCTGCGCGGTCGTCGAACCGTAGTTGGACAGCCAGGTCTGGCTGGTGATGTACGAACCGACACTCACCGCGTCCGTGGCGACCGACGGGTCACCGACGGTGTTGGCGCCCGCACCCGAGTTGCCCGCCGAGATGAACAGCTGGACGTTGTACTCGTTGATCGTGCGGTTGTAGAGCTCCGCACGGGCGTTGTTGCCGTCGTTGAGCGCGGGCAGGCCACCGATGGAGATGTTCACGACGTCGGCGCCGTTGCGCGCGGCGTAGAGGACACCGTCGATGAGACCGGAGCTGGTGCAGGACGACGAGGTGAGGCAGGCCTTGACGGCCATCAGCTTCGCGCCGGGGGCGGCACCGGCCATCTTGCCGCCGAACAGCTTGTTCGCGGCGGTGATGCCGGCGACGTGGGTGCCGTGCGCGGCGCCCGCGATGCCCAGGTTCACGTACGGCGTGCCCTGGTTGTCGTAGATCGAGCGGTCGGTCTGCACGACGAACGCCATCCGCTCGACCACGTCGGTCGCGGGGTTGTCGGTGCCGAAGAAACCGAAGTCCTGCTTGACCTTGTAGTCGATCATCCGCTTGTTGTTGGTGAAGTCGCCGTCACCGTCGGTGTCGACGAAGACTTCCTTCGTCGTGATGTCCTGGAGGACGCCGAACGAGTCGTCGCGGCTACCGTTGCGGTTGATGTCACCGCCGGTCTCGCTGCCGGCCTGGCCGAGGTCCTGCGCGGTCTCGCGGAAGAGGCCGAACGAGTAGGGGCCACCGGTCGACGGCGCGGTCCACTGCCGACCACCGGCCGTGAACTTGCCGACGGTGCCGGTCTTGGTCATGGCGACCCAGGTGCCGTCACCGGAGTTGGTGGCGTTCGCGTTGTACCAGTCGATGATCTTGCGCTCACCGGTGGTGGTCGTCTGCAGCGCGGGCGTGTCCAGGTCGATGCCGGAGTCGATGATGGCGATCGTCGTGCCGCGGCCGTCCCACTTCGGGTGCGCGGTGGCGAACTGCGCCGCCTGCGTGTCCTGCGTCGGCATGTACGGGTTGGTGCGCGGCGTCGCCGAGCTCGGCGGCGTCTGCGGGGCCGGCTGCTGCGAGCCGTCCGGACGCGGGTCGTCGAGCTGCACGAGGCCGTCCACGTCCACCGTGCTGACCGACTTCAGCTTGGCCGCCTTCTCCGCGTTCTCGCGCGGGATGCTGACCTTGACGTAGTCGACGTCCTTCTCGGTCTTCTGGACCGTGGCGCCGAGCGACTTCAGTTCACTGACGGCGGCATCGGTCTTGCCGCTCTCGGCGGCCACCAGCAGGTCGACGGTCGGCTTGCCCTCACGGGCGGCCTGGTCGACGAGCTCGCGGTCCCGCTTGTCCAACTGCTTGTCAGCGGCCGGCTTGTCCTGCTGCGCGGCGTTCTGCGCGATAACGGGGGTGGCGGCGAAGCCGAGCCCGGCAGTGCCCAGCACCGCGGTCAACAAGACCGTTCCGGTGCGGCGTCTCCAGTTCTTCACGGCGCATGTGCCCTTCGTGGGGTAAAGAGTGCTCCGAAGCACATCTCTTCACCTCGCGAGGGGCAATAGTCTTCCCGGGCTATTTCACAGATCCACATTGGACTGTTCAGTGGCTTGTCCGGGCACGCTTTCCGTGCCGCGCGTTCCAATTACGCCTTAGAACGAGCGGTTCGCCTCCAGTCAAGAGCTGATGGAGGGGAATGTCAAGGGCGGTGTCAAAAGTGAACGGCGTTGGCGCGTAACAGGATCACGAGTTGGCGCGATGTCTTGAGCGCAGTCGCGACCACAGCCGCCCCAGGATGCCGTGGCTGGTCGTGAGCACTTTCTGCGGTGCACCACAGACCGCGCAGTTCGCGCGATGATGCCGCAACGCATTTTGCAACGCGGCCACCTGACGTCCCGTCCGCCTGGGTACGACGTCCTTTTTGATCGAGAGCAGACTCAGCTCGGTCAGCGTCTCTTTGCCGTGCCGCAACCTGACAATCGGCGCGATGGTGTGGAAGAAAATCAGGTTGCGCCGGCGGTGAGGCTCGATCGCCTGGACGTCACACCACTCAATGGTCACCTGCCGGTCGAGACTGCTCGACGCAATGCCTTCCGCCGTCAGCTTCGTGCCCATGCGGAAGCTGCGCCATGCGACCGTGCCGCCCATCAACGACCACAGCCCGCCGAAGACGTAGCCGTACCAGGGGCCGTCCGCCATCGCGACCGGTCCGGCGGCGGCCACCGCCCCGCCGATCCCGAAGAGGACCCATCTCCACCTGGTGTGCATCTCCCCATCCTGTGTACACGCTTAGCATTGTTCGGTGCGAAACCAGGACCTGCCGCTGTCGGTCTCGCTCCGCGGCCTGCCAACGGTGCCCGCCGACCAGGTGGTCACCGGGTTGATCCCGCACGAACCTCCCAACTTCCAAACGCCTCCAGCCCTCGCGTTGTTGAGTTGGCCGGTGTGCGTGGTGACAGGGCAGCGCGGAGTGGGCAAGACGCAGGTCGCGGCCGCCCTCGCCCGGCAGCGGGTGCTCGACGGGTGGCTGGTGGCGTGGATCGGCGCGGAGACCTCTGACCAGATCAAGGCCGGGATGGTCGAGTTGGCCGACCGGCTCGGGCTGTACCAGCCGGAAGACAGCCCGGAGATCATCGCCGCACGTGTGCGCAACCACCTGCAGACCCGTTCCGGACCGGCGTTGCTGGTGTTCGACAACGTCGTGTCGCTGGACGCGGTCAAGCCGTACCTGCCGTCCGTCGGACCGGCTCAGGTCGTGATCACCAGTACCGCGCGGGGATCGCAGATCGGGCACGAGGTTCCGGTCGAGGTGTTCTCCCCCGAGACCGCGCTGCGGTTTCTGCACGAGGCCACCGGGCTCGACGATCCGCTGGCCGCCGACCTCGCCGCCGAGGTCGGGTACCTGCCGCTGGCGCTGGCGCAGGCCGCGGCCCGGATCAAGGCCGCCCGCTGGGACTGCGCGAAGTACCTGGAGAACTTCCGGAAGTTCCCGGCAGAGAAGCACCTGCGCCGGCGGGACGGCGACCCGTATCCGCTCGGTGCGGCCACCGCGATCCTGATGGCGCTGGAACCGTTCCAGGGCAGCAAGCTCGTGGGCTTGTTGTCCGTGCTGTCCCCGGACGGCGTGCCCAGGGAGATCCTGGGTGACGACGTCGATGACGAACTGGTCGCGTTGCACGAGGCGTCACTGGTGGAGTTCGCGGGCGACTCGTCGGTGATCATGCATCGGTTGGTGCAGCGCGTGGTCCGCGACCGCGGCCGGCATGCCGACGCGGTGCTGGACGCGGCACTTCTTCTAGCGCACCGGGTCCGCCTGGTCAGTGACCTCTGGGCACAGCGCCGGGCAGGCTCCGAACTGGTCGGCCAGATCGAAGCGCTGTGGCCGCACGTCGATCCGGCAGGTCCGCTGGAGGTGGCCGAACTGACGATCGCGTTGCGCACATGGGAAGCGAAGTTCGCGGGGAGGCTCGGGTACATCTCCCTCGCGGCCGCTGTCGTGGAGACGACCTACCAGGTAGCCGTCGACAGTCTCGGCCAGGACCACCCGCTGGTGCACGAGGTGCGGCAGGACATCGCTTTCGTCGGTGGAGCCGGGACGGAGGCGCTGGCGAGCGAACTGCGGAAGAAACCGGCCACGCTCACCACGGCGTTGATGCTGAGCCAGTGCTACCAAACCCTCGACAGGGCCGGCGAGGCCGTTGCCGTGCTCGAACGAGCGCTGGGACCGTGGCGGGACCAACCGATGGGCGATGCCGAGTGGGCAAATGCGCTGTACGAGCTCGGACAGGCGTACAAGCACGCCGGACGAGCCGACGAGGCGGTCGCGGTTCTTGAGCACGTCATCCAGAAGCAACCGGCCGTACGAGGGCAGGGCATCGCGACGATCAACAGGCTCTCGGTGCTCGGTGAGGCCTACACCCTGGCAGGCCGTCATCAAGATGCGCTGCTGGCCCACGAGCAGGCCTGGACCGCGTGTCAGGAGGCCCTCGGATCCGACCACCCGCTCACCCTCGTGGAGGTGAGCAAGCTCGGAGCAGCCCTCTTCCGCAACGGTGAGGTGGCACGGGCCAGGTCCATGCTGCAAAGCGCGCTGGTCACCGCCCTGGTGCAGTACGGGGACCGCAACGTGGTCACGGACGAGCTGGAGGCGGCGCTTGCGTCGATTCAGCAGGACTGACAGCTGATCAGGCGCTACCTTGCGCGCATGGACCTGAAGCTGGTCGCCGACGAGCTCTACGGGCTGCCCCCGAAGGAGTTCACCGCGGCCCGCAACGCCGCCGCCAAGCAGGCAGACGACAAGGACCTCGCGAAGGCCATCGCCGACCTGCGCAAGCCGACCGTGGGCGCGTGGGCGGTGAACCGGCTGGTGCGCGACGCTCCGGAGGGCCTGGAGGAGGCGCTGGGGCTGTCCACGGCGCAGCTGACCATGCGCGAGCTCGGCCGCAAGCGCAAGGAACTGCTGGAGACGCTGGTCTACCGCACGCTGGAGCTGACCGGGCCGCTCGCGGACGACGCCGTCACGCAGGTGCGCAACACGTTGACGGCCGCGATGTCCGACCCGGAGTCGGCCGAGCAGGTGCGCGCCGGGCATCTCACGAAGGCGCTGGAGTACTCCGGGTTCGGGTTCGCGCTGCCGGTGCCGGAACCCGCGCCGAACGACGGTGAGGACGCGCTGGCCCGCAAGCGCCGGGAACGGCAGGAGCGCAAGCGCGCGGAGGCGCAGCAGGCGCTGGACGAGGCCGAGCAGGCCCTCGGGGAGGCGCAGGCCGACCAGCTGGCGGCGCAACGGGCGTTCGACCGGGCCGCGGAACGGCTGGAGGACGCCAAGCGGGTCACGGCGGCCGCGGAGAAGGCCCGCAAGGCCGCGGAACGCAAGCTCAGCGATCTGAGCTAGTGCGGTCGAGCGGGCCCCACTCGTCGGAGTGCTGGGCGTCGACCAGCTCCGAGCACTCGGCCAACGCCTCATCGGCCACCCACGCCAGCGGCTCCAGGCAGCGGACCAGGGGCTCGTTGTCCGGGCCGCGGCCCACCTCCTCGCCGCGCAGCACCCACGCGCGGACGTCGGGGCCGCGCAGGTCGCGCAGGTGGCGGTAGTCGTACAGCCGGCGCGCGACCCACAGCTCGTGGGAGCGGTCGCCCCACCACGGCTCGATGCGCAGCGGGCTCGCGGACAGACCGGGCAGGTCCACCCCGGTCAGCGAGTCGCGTGACGTCGCGGCGCCGTCCGCGTCCGGCCCCTTCGACCAGCGCACGTAGACATCGTCACCCACAAGGCCGACCAGGTCGGCGAGCCTCGTGATCGTGGGCAGCTCATCCGTCACGTCAGGTGACATACCCCGGTCCAACCTGAAGGGAACCTGAAGGAATTGAGCCCGGTCACAGTGAAAGCCGACCGGAACACCACGCTCCGGTTGTACGTTCAACGATGTGGTTGGCCGCGAGCGCTCGAGCTGCTCGCCGGGGCGATCCGACACCCCCAGGTCGGAAAAGCCCTTCCGCAGGCGTCGCGTGCTCGCGCCGCGGTCAACCCGCCGTCGGCCGGCACACCGGAAACCCCCCTCACCGGTGGTGGCGGTCGGCGGCACCCTCATTCAGGCAAGTGGTACTGGTCGTGGCGCTCGTAGAACGCCCGGAGCTCCTCCGGCCCAAGGTTCTTGGCGTCCTTGAGCTCCAGGAAGAAGTTCTCGCGGGCGATGCCGGGTGAGAAGAGGATCAGCATCCGGACGGGCGCGTCGCTGTCGTTGCGGAACGCGTGCGGCCGGTTCGGCGGCACGTACAGGAAGTCGCCCTCGCCACCCTTGATCCACTCGTCGCCGTCGTACAGCGAGACCTCGCCTTCGAGCACGTAGAACGACTCGGAGAAGGTCTTGTGGAAGTGCGGGCGGGGCCCCGGTTGACGGGCGTCCATGCGCCACTCGAACAGGCCGAACTCGCCGTTGGTCACCGATCCGGGTGCGACGAACCGGGCGGTCTTCGTGCTGAAGCCGACCTCGGAAGCCGGTCGGAAGGTCACGTGAACCACTCCTCCCAAGAAAGTGAACTAAATTCAGGTCTCGTGCGTGACCAGCGGTGGACCTAGACTCGGTCGATGGCACATGACGCGGATGTCATCGTCGTCGGCGCGGGCCTGGCTGGTCTCGCCGCGACCGCAGAGCTCGCGGACGCAGGTCGCAAGGTCATTCTCCTGGACCAGGAACCGGAGGCGACGCTCGGCGGTCAGGCCTGGTGGTCGTTCGGCGGGTTGTTCATGGTGGACACCCCCGAACAGCGCAGGCTGCGGGTCAAGGACTCGCACGATCTCGCGTTGCAGGACTGGCTGGGCTCGGCCGCGTTCGACCGGGACAGCGACCACTGGCCGCGGCTGTGGGCACAGGCCTATGTGGACTTCGCGAGTGGCGAGAAGCGCGCGTGGCTGCACAACATGGGGGTGCGCTGGTTCCCGTTCGTCCAGTGGGCCGAACGCGGCGGCTACCTGGCCGACGGGCACGGCAACTCGGTGCCGCGGTTCCACGTCACCTGGGGCACCGGGCCCGGCGTCGTCGAGCCGTTCGAGCGCCGGGTGCGCGAGGGCGTGGCCAAGGGACTCGTCACGCTGAAGTTCCGCCACCGGGTCACCCACCTCGACGTCTCCAACGGCGTGTGCGACGGGGTTTCCGGCGAGGTGCTGGAGCCTTCGCCGGTCGGCCGTGCCGAACCCAGCTCGCGCACGGTCGTCGGCGACTTCTCGTTCTCGGCTCAGGCCGTGATCGTCACGTCCGGCGGCATCGGCGGCAACCACGACCTGGTGCGCAAGAACTGGCCGGAGCGGATGGGCACGCCGCCGAAGTTCATGCTCTCCGGTGTGCCGGACTTCGTGGACGGGCACATGATGGAGGTCGCGCAGAAGGCGGGCGCGTCGATCATCAACGCCGACCGCATGTGGCACTACCCCGAGGGCATCGCGAACTACGCGCCGGTGTGGGGCAGGCACGGCATCCGCATCCTGCCCGGCCCGTCGCCGCTGTGGCTCGACGCGGACGGCAACCGGCTGCCGATCCCGCTGTTCCCCGGCTTCGACGCGCTGGGGTCGTTGCGGCACATCACGACGCACGGGCACGAGCACTCGTGGTTCGTGCTCAACAAGAAGATCATCGGCAAGGAGTTCGCGCTGTCGGGCTCCGAGCAGAACCCGGACCTGACCGGCAAGGACACCCGCGCGGTGCTCAAGCGCGCGCTGCCGGGCGCGGTGGCGCCGGTCGAGGCGTTCGCGCGGAAGTCCGAGGAGTTCATCCAGGCCGGGACGGTCGCGGACCTGGCACGCGGTATGAACGCGCTGACCGGGGACGACCGCATCGACGCCGCCGCACTGGAGAAGCTCATCGTCGAGCGCGACCGGCAGGTGACTTCCGGCCTGGGCAAGGACATGCAGGTCAACGCGATCCGCGCGGCGCGGCACTTCCTGACCGACAAGCTGATCCGCGTGGTCGAACCGCACCGGTTGCTCGACCCCCAGGCCGGGCCGCTGATCGCCGTGCGGTTGTCGGTGCTCACCCGCAAGACGCTGGGAGGCCTGCACACCGACCTGTCGTCGCGGGTGCTCGACACGTCCGGCGAGGTGCTGCCGGGTCTCTACGCCGCCGGCGAGGCCGCCGGCTTCGGTGGCGGCGGCGTGCACGGCTACCGCGCGCTGGAAGGAACGTTCCTCGGCGGCTGCCTGTTCTCCGGGCGCGTCGCCGGACGGTCGGCGGCCGACGCCGTTTCCTAAGTTACCCGGCCGAACTGAGACGGATCATTCACCGTTCCTTGCCGCGTAACGAAATTCCCTGCGGAAGGAACGGCGAATGCTTCTACGAGGTGGAATCGCGGCTCTCCTGCTCGCACTGACGGTGGCGGGCACGGCGGTCGCGGATCCGTCCGCCCAGGTGGTCGGCGGCACCCGAGCGTCCATTAAGGATAGTCCGTTCGCGGTGTACCTGGCACCGACGAGCGATACGCGACTCCCGTTCTGCACCGGCGTGGTCGTGGCACCGGACAGGATCCTCACCGCCGCGCACTGCGTGGACGAGGGCGTGACGGGGCCGAAGCCGATCCCGCTCGACAAGCGCGTGGTCGTGGCGGGACGGGAGAACGTCCACAGCGTCGACGAGGGCGTCGTCGCGAAGCTGACCAGGATCGTCATCAACCCGAAGTACGACGGCATCTCGTTCGACTCGGCGGTGCTCACGCTCGACCGGTCGCTCAAGCAGAAGCCGATCAGGATGGCCGGTGCGGCCGACCGCAACCTGTACGCACCGGGCAGGTCGGCCACCGTGATGGGCTGGGGTGCGGTCAAGGAAGGCGGCAGCACCAACGGTTATCTGATGAAGGCCTCGATCCCGATCCTCGAAGACGAGACGTGCCGCGTGTACTGGGGCAAGGACGACGAGGGCAACGACTTCTACGAGAACCGCTCGATGATGTGCGCCGCGGTGATGAAGGGCGGCATCGACGCGTGCAACGGTGACTCCGGCGGCCCGTTCGTCGCGGGCGGCAAGCTGATCGGCCTGGTGTCGAAGGGCGACGGCTGCGCGCGGCCGAACACACCGGCGATCTACGCGAGGGTCGACGCCGTCAACTCGTGGGTCGCGAAAGAGATTTCGCACTGATCCCGCGTGGTGGACGCGGGTTGACGGTCTCCCGGCTTGCGGCTGTGCTGGACGCATGACGCAGATCGGTGTTCTGGTCGGCAACCCGCGGCCCGCCTCGCGCACCCTGCAGGCGGCCCTGGCCCTGCGCGAGGCCCTCGCCTCGACGTTCGGCGTGCCCGTCGAGGGCCCGGTGGTGGACGCGGCGACGCTCGCACCCGCCGTGTTCACGGAACCGGACACGATCAGGGCCGCACTGGAGACGCTGGGCCAGGCCGACGTGCTGGTGGTGGCGACACCGACGTACAAGGCCACGTACACCGGGCTGTTGAAGGCCGTGCTGGACCAGGCGCCGTCCGGGTGGTTGCGCGGCAAGGTGGTCGTGCCGCTGCAGATCGCCGCGTCGGACCGGCACGCGCTGGCCGTCGAGGTGCACCTGCGGCCCGTGCTGGCCGAGCTGGGTGCCGTGGTGCCGCAGGCGTTGTTCCTCAACGAGGCCTCGCTGCCCGCCGACGTGACGGACTTCGACCTCGACGCGCTGAAGGTGCTGCGATGAAGGAACAGCTGCGCAACGCGTTGAGGCACCACGCTCAGGCCGTCACGATCGTGACGGCTCATGGGGCCGGCGGGCCGGTGGGCACGACGGTGTCCTCCTTCACCTCGGCCAGTTTCGAACCGCCGCTGGTGGTCGTGTGGATCGGTGCGGGTGCTTCGGTGTGGCCGGTGCTGCGGACCGCGCCGCTGTTCGCCGTGCACCTGCTGGACGCGGCGCAGACAGGGCTCGCGGACCTGTTCGCCACCAGGAACGCCGACCGGTTCGGCCCCGGGACCCGGTGGCGGCCGGACGACGACGGCGTGCCGCTGCTGCTGGACGCGCCGGTGCGGCTGCGGTGCCGGACCGCGCGCAGGATCGCGGTCGGCGACCACATCGCGCTCGTCGGCGAACCGCTGGACATCACGCACTCGGACATCGCCGCGCCTCTGGTGCGGCACCAGGGGCGCTACACCTCAGTCGCCTAGGGCCTTCAGCAACTCCCGTGCCACCACGTCGTTCTGCCGGAACGCCGGCGCGTTCGTGTTGGGCCGGGCGAACGCGGCGAAGGACCTCCCTGTCGTGAAGGGGCCGACGGCGAACCTCACCGGATCCTCCACGCCGCGGTCGTTGATCAACCGGCCTGCCGCGGAGACCTTGACCAGTCCCGCCGCGTCCTCCGCGATGTCACCGGTCGCGCGCAACGACTTCAACACCGGATCCGCGGTGCGGGACAGGGTGTGGGTGGGCAGGCGGGCCTCGACCAGACCGTTCGCGCGCACCACCTCCGGCGTGGTGGGACTGCCTGCCAGGAACGCACCGTCCACGGCCTCCACCCACATGTCGGCACCGAGGAAGCGCACGATTCCCGCACGCGACAACGCCAGCAGCTCCTCCAACCGGTCCGGTGGCGGGCCGGAAGCCAGGTAGCTGAAGTAGCCGTGCCACCAGCCGTCGGAGCCGACCAGCTGGCCGTACACCGACAGCAGCGCCAGGAAGGCGCCCAGATCCGCGCTGTGCCGGGGATTCGAGCGACGCGCCACATCCGCCTCGACGTAGGAGCGCAGGTGTTCCTGGAAGTCCGCCGACGACGCGAACGTCAGGCCGTCGAGCGGACGGTCGAGCTTCTCGAAGTCGATGCGGTCGGCCACGTCGGGTACCGCGCGGGCTTCCAGGGCGCGCATTTCGTCGCTGTACCAGGGCAACGCGGCGAAGGCGACCTCGAACTCCGCGAACGGCAGGCGCACCAGCTCCGGATGACCGGTGAACAGCTCGTGGTAGTGGCCCCACGCGATCTCCTTGGCCATCAGCGGCCACGCCTCGGCGCTGAAGGGCACGGGCCCGGAGAAGAACCGTGGCAACGCGGGCCTCTTCCCCTGCAGGCGATAGCTGGTTTTCGAGTGGTACGGCACGCCTCGCCGCGAACCCACGTAGATCGTCGGCTCGGCCCCGGACGGGAGGTATTCGAGCTGCGCAGCACGCACGTAGCGGCCGCCGCGGCCCTCGGTCAGCAACACCATCAGGTCGATGAACGCGAGCCCGAACCCGCGCAGCACGACATCTCCCTGAACCTCCGACAGATCGGCGTCGGCGGAGTACAACGGCGGCACGTAGACCAGGCCGTGCTCCGCCGCGTGCTCGGCGAGCTTGCGGTGCTCGGGCTCCGGTTCGGCGTCGAGGTGCCCGAGCGCCAGCACGAGAACGTCGGCCCGCAACGACTCCCCGCTGTCGAGCCACACCCAGTTGCCGACGACCTTCGACGCACGCGCCGAATGCACGGTCACCGAGATGTTCGGAGGCAGAGATTCCCTTGTGCGGTCGAAGAACCACGACAGATACCCGCTCTGCACCCGACGTGACGGGAAGGACGTCGGGTCGACGTCACACCACTCGGACAGCGACGGGCCAGGACGAACCGGACCGGCACCGCCGAAGCTGGAATCGGTGAAGACGGTCACGTCCTCGGCCATGGAGTTCATGCGCAGCAAGGGTGACTGCGCGTGCCGCCACACCCGCCCCGCACCGGGCGGAAACGGGTCGACGACGTGCACCGCGAGCTCCAGCGACGGCTCCCGGGCGGCGATGCGTTCCAGCAGGCCCGCGGCACGAGGACCGCCGCCGATGATCACGAGTGAGCGCATGCACGTCTTTCCGTTGATGGGCAACGAGGAACGAACCGCGCCCCTCAACGCGAACACCACCAGAGTACCCCGCGCGTGCAACCAAATCCCGCTCTGTGGACGTCGTTGCGGGCGGGGCGGGCCGGTGCTGGACTCGCAGGGCGTCTCCCTCAACGCACCGGAAGATCTCACCGCCAACTCTGGGGAATCCGCCATGCCAGTCGAGTTTCTCGGGATCGCCGCCACGAACAACGGGTCGGAGACGACGCCGAGGTCAGGTGGCGCGTTCGACAAGGACTACACGATCAGGCTCGCCCGTGCGCACGAGGAGCACGGCTGGGACCGCGTGCTGTTCGCGTACGGCTCGGGCGCGCCCGAACCCGCGGCCGCCGCAGCGTACCTGGCCGCGAAGCTCGACAAGCTGCAGATCCTGCTGGCGCACCGGCCGAACGTGTCGTACCCGACGTTCGCGGCCAAGACGTTCGCGACGCTCGACCAGATCAGCGACGGCAGGCTCACGATCCACTTCATCACCGGCGGCACCGACCACGAGCAGCAGCGCGAGGGCGACTACCTGACCAAGGACCAGCGCTACAGCCGCACCCGCGAGTACATCCAGATCGTGAAGAAGGCCTGGCTCAGCAGGGAGGCGTTCGACCACGACGGCGAGCACTACCACTTCGCGGACTTCGTGAGCGACGTTTTCCCGGTGCAGCAACCACGTCCGGACGTGTCGTTCGGCGGCTCCTCCCCCGCGGCCTACGAGGCGGGCGGCGCGGAGGCGGACATCTTCTGCCTGTGGGGCGAACCGCTGGCCGAGACCGCGCAGCAGATCGAGTCCGTCAGGCAGGCGGCGAAGAACGCGGGCCGCACCGACGTGCCGAGGATCCAGGTCGCGTTCCGGCCTATCATCGCGCCGACCGAGGAACTGGCCTGGGAGAAGGCCTATCGGACGTTGGACCGGATCGAGGCCAGGAAGGCCAACGGCCCGTTGAGCCGCCGGCATTCACTGACGAATCCGGAGAACACCGGTTCGCAGCGGCTTCTTTCCGTCGCGGAACGCGGCGAGCGCTTCGACCGTGCATTGTGGACGCCGACCGCGAAGGCAACGGGCGGCGCGGGGAACTCCAACGCGTTGGTCGGCACGCCGGAAACCGTCGCGCAGGCGTTGCTGGACTACTACGACCTCGGCGTCGACATCCTGTCGGCACGCGGCTACGACCTGCTCGACGACGCGATCGACTTCGGCCGGTACGTGATTCCGCTGGTGCGCGAGGAGGTCGCGAAGCGGGACCGGGCCAGGGCCGCATGACCACCCTCGAAGTGCGCCGCGTCCGGCAGTCCGATCCGGACGCGGCGCCGCTGGTGGCCGAGCTGACGTACGAGTACACGACCCGCTACGGGCCAATAGGCGCGCAGGAGATGCAGCGGCCGTCGGACGTGTTCGAACCGCCGCACGGGCAGTTCCTGCTGCTCGTGGAGGCCGGCGAAGCGGTCGCGGGCGGGGCGTTCATGCGGTACGACGAACAGACCGCGGAACTCAAGCGGATCTGGACGCACTCGCGCCATCGCCGGCGCGGGCTCGCGCGCCGGGTCGTGGAGGAGCTGGAGAAGGAGGCACGGGCGTTCGGCTACCGCCGGATCCGCCTGACCACGGGGCCGCGCCAGCCGGAGGCGAAGGCGTTGTACCTCGCGACGGGGTACCGGCCGTTGTTCGACGTGGACGCGGACCCACTGACAATAGGTCCGTTGCCGTTCGACAAGGTGATTCACTAGGTCAAAAGAGTGAATTCGTGGCCGATCCCGGGATTCGTGACCGGGAATCGAGGTTCGGTTGGACAGGTCAGGCGTGATCAGTAAGCTTGTTCGCTGGACCCACACCCGGTGGTGGTACGGCGCGGGATGTCACCCGTTCGACCGAATCTGGCGGAAGTGGGTCAGCGCAGGCGCACCGATTGACGCCCGACGACCGATCAGCGGATCACACCGGTCCCCACGAATGGCCACCTGAGCTGAATGAACATGGTCGACAGCCGAGAGCCCGCCGTTGCCTGGGCGGCGGCGATCTCCAGCACCCTCCTCGCGAACCTCACCCGCGAGAAGCTCGAGGAACTGCTCGGCGGCTACGTCGAGCAGTTGCTCGGCGGTGGCCTGGACGCGGCACGGCAGGTCGGCCACTCGATGGTGAAGAACGACTTCATCTCCTCGGCGACGCTGGAGCAGACGCTCACGTACCTCGGTGAGCACACGCCCGCCACGCCGGCCCAGCTGGCCGCGCTCGCCGCCGGGTACGCGGAGGGGCTGCGCGACCGCACGCTCGACCAGCAGGAGATCAGCCGCACGGCCGCGATCAACACGATGCGCCGGGCCGAGAACGCGGTGCGGGCGAGCGAGGCGAAGTTCCGGGCGATCTTCCAGAGCTCCGCGTTCCCGATCGTCGTGGTCGACCTCAAGGGCAAGATCATGGACGTCAACGAGGCGTTGCTGACGATGCTCGACTACCGGCGCGAGGACCTGGACAGGATCACCGGCCGCGACCTCGCGCACCCCGAGGACCGCGAGGCGCTGCGGGAGATCGGCCAGACGTTGATCAACAGCGACCTCGACCACATCAGGGTCGAGAAGCGGATGATCCGCAGCGACGGCGAGACGATCCAGACGCACATGGCGATCTCGCTGGTGCGCGAGAACGACGACACGCCGCCGTACTTCGTCACGATGATCGAGAACATGAACGAGATGCGGGCGTTGCAGACGCAGCTCGTCCGCCAGAGCCTCAACGACATGCAGACCGGCCTGCCGAACCGGACCCAGTTCCTCGGCTGGCTGGAAGGCGCGGTCGGCTCCAAGGGCCCGGAGACGCTGGCGCTGGTGCAGGTCGACGTCGACGGGTTCCGCGGCGTGAACGACGCGTTCGGGCACGAGGCCGGCAACCGGGTGCTGATGCAGGTCGCCACGCACCTGCGGGCCGTCTTCTCCGAGGAGGTCGGCAAGGTCGCGCGCATCGGCGAGGACGAGTTCGGCGTCCTGATCAAGGACCCACGCGACGTGCGGGGCGTGATCGCGCTCGTCGAGGACTTCACTGCACGGCTGGAGGAGCCGATCTGGATCGGCGCGCACGGCGTCGGCGTGACGGTCAGCGCCGGCATCGTGGCGCGGGCCGCCCGCGGTGGCGACGCGGTGGACCTGCTGCGGTCGGCGGACGTCACGGTCGGCTGGGCCAAGCGCGACGGCAAGGCGCAGTGGGCGTTGTACGACCGGGACCGCGACCTGCGCGACAAGGAGCGGTACGCGCTCGCCGCGTCGATCCCCGGCGCGCTGGAGGAGGGGCAGTTCCGGGTCGACTACTTCCCGGTGCACTCGTTCGCCGACGGTTCCGTGCTGGCGCTTGAAGCGAAGATCGTCTGGGACCACCCGGTGCACGGCGTGCTGTGCCCGAACCTGTTCATGGACCAGGCCAACGACAACGGGATGATCGTCCGCCTCGTGCGCTGGGCGCTGTCGGAGGCGTGCGCGCAGGCTTCTCGGTGGTGTGCGGAGCTCGGTTCCCGCGCGCCCGCGCTCTCGATCGACCTGCCGCCGCGGCTGTGCCAGGAACCCGAGCTCGTCGCCGAGGTCGCCCGCGTGCTGGACCGCACCGGCCTGCCCGCCACCCAGCTGCGCTTCGAGCTGCACGAGCACCTGCCGTCGTTGCTGAGCGACGACCAGCTGGAAGAGCTGACGATCCTCGCCGAGCGCGGCATCGGGCTCGTGCTGGACCAGGTGGACGGCGGCAACGTCGGCGTCGACCGGCTGCGCCTGCTGCCGTTGAGCGGCGTGAAGTTCACCGGCGCGGTCGTGCGCGGCCTGGACGCCGGCGCGAACCGCGTGGACGAGAGCGCGTCGGTGACGTTGCTGAAGTGGGCGTCGATCCTGGGCCTGCCGCTCCACGCCGAGGACGTGCGGACCGCGGCCGAGGCCTCGCGGCTGGCTGAGCTGGGCGTCACGGGCGGACAGGGCTCGTACTTCGGGCCGCCGCTGTCGGCCGCAGACGTCTCCTCGCTGCTTCTCAGCTAGTTCTTATCAGGAATTCTTCGGCTTTTCCCACAGGCTGCTCACATGATGGCGGTCCATCGTGGAGCCATGACCGAGCAGAGCTTCCCCGCGATGAGCGGGTCACTGGTGGAACCGCAGCCCGCCGTTGCCCCGGCGCCGAAGTTCTGGCGCCGCACGGCCCCGATGCTCACCGCGGCGGCACTCGTCGCGGGCCTGTTCGGAGGGGTCACCGGCGCGGTGATCGCCGCACCGGACGGCACCTCGCCGAGCAACGCCGTGGTGGCGCAGACGGTCTCCAACACGTCCACACTGGACTGGACGTCCGTGGCCGCGAACGTGCTGCCCTCCGTGGTGCAGGTCAACGTCGCCAACGGCCTCGGCTCCGGCGTGATCCTGTCGGCGGACGGCAAGATCCTCACCAACAACCACGTCGTCGCCTCGTCCGGCGGCAAGGTGACCGTGACGCTGAACGACGGCCGCGAGGTGCCGGCCACCGTCGTCTCCACGGACCCCACCTCGGACCTCGCCGTGGTGCAGGCCTCCGGCATCTCGGGTCTCACCCCGATCAAGTGGGCCAACTCCGACGCCGTGAAGGTCGGCGACGCGGTGATGGCCATCGGCTCGCCGTCGGGCCTGCAGGGCACCGTCACCACCGGCATCGTCTCCGCGCTCGACCGCAAGGTGACCGTGCCCGGCGAGACGCGCCGCTCGCAACCCGTCACGTACCAGGCGATCCAGACCGACGCGTCGATCAACCCCGGCAACTCCGGTGGCGCGCTGGTGAACGCGGCCGGTGAGCTGATCGGGATCAACTCGGCGATCTACTCGCCGGCGTCGAGCAGCGGTGAGGCCGGAAGCGTGGGGATCGGGTTCGCCATCCCGGCCAACCAGGCCAAGACGATCGTGGACCAGCTCAGCTAGTGCGGCCCGATCGGGGGAGGCGGGCGACGGAAAGCCGCCCGCCACCGGTCAGGACAGCCAGTCCGGCCGCAACGGCATGTGCGACCTCGTGCCGTCCAGCTTCACCCCGAGCACCTGGTGCAGCTGGATGTTGTTGCGGTCGAACCCGAGCCGCGACGCCGCCAGGTACAGCCGCCACACCCGAGCGCGAGCCTCCCCGACCTCCTCCACGGCCTCGTCCCAGTGCGCATCCAGGTTGCGGCTCCACGCGGCCAGCGTCAGCGCGTAGTGCTCGCGGATGTTCTCCTCGTGCCGGACCTCGAACCCCGCGTCGTGCATCTGCGACACGATGTGGCCGGGCCCGACCAGCTCACCGTCCGGGAACACGTACCGGTTGATGAACGGCCCGGACAGGGCGCGTTCCCTGTTGTTCGGTCGCGTGATGCAGTGGTTGAGCAACCGGCCGCCGGGCTTCAGCTTCTTGTACAGCGCGGAGAAGTACGAAGGCAGCTGGGCCTTGCCGATGTGCTCGGTGAGGCCGATGGACGACACGGCGTCGAAGCCCGACTCCCGCACGTCGCGGTAGTCCAGGTGCCGGACCTCGGCGAGATCCGACAGGCCGGCCTCGACGATGGCCTTCTGCGCCCATTCCGCCTGGTTGCGGGACAACGTGACGCCGATCGCGCGCACCCCGTACTCGCGGGCCGCGTGCATGACCATGCCGCCCCAGCCGCAGCCGACGTCCAGCAGCTTCATGCCGGGCTTGAGCCCCAGCTTGCGGGCGACCAAGTCGTGCTTCTCGAACTGGGCCTGTTCCAAAGTGGACTCGAGTGTCGGGTAGACCGCGCAGGTGTAGGCCATCGACGGGCCGAGGATCCACTCGTAGAACTGGTTCGAGACGTCGTAGTGGTGGGCGATGGCGGCCTGGTCGCGGGCCTTCGAGTGACGCAGGCCGCGCAGGCGGGTCTCCTGCGGCGGTGGCGCCACCTTGTGCGACAACCGGATTCGGCCGAGGAACCGCAGCAACTCCACGCGTTGCAGCCACGGGAGCTCCCGCAGGGAGAACTCGGAGAGCTGGGAGAGGCCGGCGTGCACGTCGCCGAGGATCTCCAGGTGGCCCGTCACGTAGGCGCGGGCGAGGCCCAGCTCACCGGGGGCGGAAGCCAGGTAGGACAAGGCTTCCGGGGTCTTGATGTCGATCGACACCGGCGCGGCCGAAGGGCCGGCGGTACTGCCGTCGTAGGCCTGGAAGCGAACGTCGCTGCCACCCGTGATGCACTGGAAAATGGAGGCCAACCGCATTCATCGTCCCCTGACACACTTGGCGTACAGATCAGGCAAGCGGTTCGTCTGGTCGTACCGGGCCTTCACGCACCGGTAGTGCGAACCGTTGTAATGCCGCCAGAACTCGTCCTCGGCGTAGTAGGAGTCCGAGTACAGCGACTTGTGACCGCCCAGCCGCGCCACCTCGCGCTCGATCAGCCGGTTGCGGTCACCCATCCGTTCTCCCGGCCGCACCGGGACCTCCGACCAGAACCCGACGTTGACGTACAACGTGCCTGGATCCATCGGGTACAGCGGCCACCCCGTGTTGTCGCGCAACCGGACGGGGCAGAGCCACACCGGCGAGATGCCGATCTCGCGGTCGAAGAAGTCCAGGAAGTCGGCCAGCGCGCCGACCGGGATCTCGACGTCCTGGATCACCGGCTCGACGTCCACCCGCGGCCTCAGCTGCCGATGCTTGGCCACGAGCTTGCGGTACACGTCCGAACGCAGGTAGCGCTTGGGCCACAGCCTGCGCACCACCGGGTTCTGCGCACCGAACGCGCGGGAACACCAGAACCAGTCGGTGTCCCAGCGCCACAGGTAGTCGTGGATGGTCAGGTGGTCCGTGCGGCGTTTCTGGATGGACCGGTAGTAGATCTGGTTTCCGGTGTAGTCCGACGTGTACGGCGCGATGTCGGCGTAATGCCCCAACGTCAGGTACATCTCGCCGCGCGAGAACACCGTGCCGTCGACGAAGTCCGCCGAACCGTCCGAACACACCTCCTCGATGACGGCCGCGCATTCGGCGAACGAGCCGAACGGCACGTGCCGCAGCCGGACGTACTGCCGCACCGGTTCCAGCTCGATCTCCAGCCGCAGCGCGTAACCCAGGGTCCCGTAGGAGTTGGGGAACGCGCGGAACAGGTCGTCGTCCGGTTTGGCCACCACGACCTCGCCGTCACCGGTGAGGATCTCCAGCTCCCGCACGGACTCGTGCGGGAGACCGTTTCGGAAGGACGTGGACTCGATGCCCAGTCCCGCCACCGCGCCGCCGATCGTGATGGTCTTGAGCTGCGGCACCACCAGCGGCATCAGGCCGTGGCGCAGTGTCGCGGCGACGAGGTTCTCGTAGGTGGTCATCCCCTGCACCTGCGCGGTGCGTCCGACCGGGTCCACCGCCAGCACCCGGTCGAACCTGCCGACGTCCAACCCGCCCGACTGCTCGGTGCGGAACCGGAACAGGTTCGACGTCTTCTTCGCGAGCCGCACCGGCGCACCTTCGCGCATCGCGGCGTACTGCGCAGTCAACGCAGCAACGGCCGTGCTGTGCCCATGGTCACTCACCAGCACGACGTTATTCCTCGTCAGCGCCGTTGGCACGCCCAAAAGCCCGAATGGGCCAGCGATCTTGTCCCGTACCCTGCCGGAAGTTACCAACCAGTAGTAACGTGCGAGGCATGGCTACGCACGAGGTGACCAACCAGGTTCCGCCACTGAGCGGTCACGACGTCGCGGCCGACCCGGCACTGCTGAGCTGGGTCGACAACCCCGAACTGCACGAGCTCGGCAGGCTCGCGGGCAGCGAGGAGTGGCAGGAGCGAGGACGGCTCGCGAACACGTATCCGCCGGTCCTGCGCACGCACGACCGGTACGGGAACCGGATCGACGAGGTCGAGTTCCACCCTGCCTGGCACGACCTGATGAACGTCGCGGTTTCGCACGGATTGCACGCATATGTCGATGGCGAGCATCTCGACAGGGCCGCGAAGTTCTACGTGTGGTCGCAGGTCGAGGCAGGCCACGGCTGCCCGATTTCGATGACTTATGCAGCTGTGCCCGCTTTGCGCACCACACCGGAACTCGCCGAGATCTACGAACCGCTTCTCACCATTCGGGACTACGACTTCGGCCTCAGAGCCCCTCTCACCAAGCGGGGCCTCATCGCCGGCATGTCGATGACCGAGAAGCAGGGCGGCTCGGACGTCCGTACGAACACGACGGTCGCGAAGCCGGTCGACGACGGCTATGTGTTGACCGGGCACAAATGGTTCACGTCGGCACCGATGTCCGACATGTTCCTCACCTTGGCGCAGGCGCCCGGCGGGCTGACGTGCTTCCTGGTGCCGCGGGTGCTGCCGGACGGCACGCGCAACCGGTTCTTCCTGCAGCGGCTGAAGGACAAGCTGGGCAACAGGTCCAACGCATCCGCCGAGGTCGAGTACGACGAGGCGTTCGCGTGGCGCGTCGGCGACGAGGGCCGCGGCGTGCGGACGATCATCGAGATGGTCAACACGACCCGGCTGGACTGCGTGCTCGGCTCGGCCGCGGGCATGCGGGCAGGCCTGCGGCAGGCGGCGCACCACGCCGCGCACCGCAAGGCGTTCGGCAGGTACCTGATCGACCAGCCGGCGATGCGCAACGTGCTGGCGGACCTGGCCGTGGAGTCCGAAGCGGCGACCACGGCCGCGATGTGGCTCGCGGAGAACCGGCCGCGGCTCGGGCTCGCGGTCACCAAGTACTGGGTGTGCAAGCGCGGCCCGGTGCACGCGGCCGAGGCGCTGGAGTGCCTGGGCGGCAACGGTTACATCGAGGACAGCGGGATGCCCCGGCTGTTCCGCGAGTCGCCGCTGATGTCGATCTGGGAGGGGTCCGGCAACGTCGCCGCGCTGGACGTGCTGCGCGCGATGAAGAAGGAACCCGAGTCGGTGCAGGAGTTCCTGGCCGCCGTCACCGGGGTCGACCCGCGCATCGACGACGCCCTGAACGACCTCGGCACGGCGCTGTCCGATGTGGACGAGTCGCAGGCCCGCCGGGTGGTCGAACGGATGGCGCTCATCCTGCAGGGCGCCCTGCTGGTCAGGCACGGGCACCCCGCGGTCGCGGACGCCTTCGTGGCCTCCCGGCTGGGCGGGGACTGGGGCCACGCCTTCGGCACGCTCCCCAGGTCCACCGACTTCGCGGCCATCATCGACCGCGCCGTCCCCAAGGTCGGCTGAGGTCGATGAAGGGAACATTCATCCACGTGAGGTGGATGAATGTTCCCTTCATCGAGCACCTGGCAGGCCGTGTGATCGCCTAGGCGGGACAGCCGTTGTCCTGCCTAGGGGAGTCCGGGCCGTACAGGTCACCGGTCAGGAACACGCACGTGGGCTGCTGCTCGAAGTCGTGGATGTCGGTGAGCTCCAGGATCGTGAAGTTGCGCCGCTCCCCGACCCTCGACGCGCTGAAGTCCGTGCGCCCGGTGGCACCGAAGTACACCAGCTCGCGGAACTCCCCTCCGATCGCACCGCGCTGCGGGGTGTGCCCCGACAGCCGGCCCTCGGCGGCGCGCACGGCTTCGAGGAAGAGGCCGGCGGCGTCGTAGGCGACGCCCATGTGCTCACCAGGCCACGGTTTGACGGGCTTGTCCTGCTCGGACAGCGGCGCGTCCTGGATCTCCTTGACCAGCCTGCTGTAGCCCGCGCAGAAGGCGTCCAACGGCAGACCGCCGTGCACCTTCTGGTCCGGCTTGCCCTCCACGCAGGACTTCCCGGCGAGCACCACGAGCCCGGCCATGCTCACGTACGACACGCGCATCCCGGCCAGCGAGTCGTGCACCCGGCTGGCCTTCTGCGCGATGAACCGGATGATGGCGTCGTCGGCGACGATGCGCGGCAACCGGTTCTTGTCGTAGCAGTCCTTGCCGATCGCGCGCAGGAACTCCCCGAAGTCCTCCTCCCTGCCCGCGAAGAACGCCAGTTCGCCGGAGTGGTCCTCCACGCACTGCGACGTCAGCTCCTGAGGACTTCTGGCCCACGGGACGGCCTGATAGCGCACCGCCGCGTTCGCGAGCTCCGTGCCCAGCACGTTCACCAGGTCGTCGAGGTAGACGTCGCCCCGGTTCAGCGGCGGGTGGTAGATCGTCACCTTGCTCGCGCCGACGTGCTGCGCGTACCGGCGGACGAGGTCGGCCTGCCGGACGTTGCCGGGGATCAGCTGGAAGTACATGGCCGAACGCTTCGGCAACGACGCCTCGGTGAGCGTGGTGCCGATGGTCGGCACGCCCAGCGACCCGAGTTCGGTGATGACCTCCTGCGTCTCCGCGACGCTGCGGTCCAGCCCGACCACGCCGATGACGCTCGGGTCCTTCTCCAGCAACGGGGTCAGCATGTCCCGCAGCACCTCGGGCGCCCGCTTCATCGTCGCACCGCCGTTCGCGATCACGATGCGCAGCAGCGGTTCCGAGCGCGACCTGTCGTTCTGCTGCCGTTGCTTGAGCAGCATGCCCTCCAGCTCCTCGGCGCGGGAGTGGTCGGCATCGGGGTTGGTGTCCTTGTGGGTGAGGCTGGAGAAGTAGACCAACGAGACGTACGGGCGGCCGGGGTCGGCGTCGTGCAGCCGTTGCGCCTCGTCGTTCTGCGCGAACACCGCCTGCTGCGTCCACCGCAAGCGTTCGTTGGAGCCGAAGATCTGGCTGCTGTTGTCGCTGTAGCCGACGCATTCGGCGTTGCCGTCGACGTCCATCAGCCTGGTCGACACCCCCGGCGAGACGGCGGAGCCGACGATCGAGCAGTTCGCCTCGATGTGGTTCTGCACCGTCACGAACCCCGGCAGCAGCAACACCACGGCCACCGCGGCGATGATCGCCTCCAGCCGACGCGGCCGCGCGAGCCAGCGGACCGGGGCGGCGCGGAAGTCCGGTGTGCCCGTCCACCTCTTGGGCTCACCCGGCGGCAGCTCGATCAGCAGGTAGCGGGCGTCGTCGGCGAGCAGCTGCCGTTTGCGCGGCAGCTCCTGCCGCCACGTCGTCAACGCCTCCTCGGTCTCCTCCGGCGGCACCGGCGCGACCTGGAGCTTGGCCGACAGCTTCCGCACGTCCGAGCTCGCCGCGACCACCAGCAACGGGTCGAGCTCGCCGGTCTCGTTGCGCACGTCGTTGACGAGCTTGAGCAGCTCCCAGCCGCCGTTGTCCTCGGTCACCCCGTCGAGCAGCACCGGGATGTACGCGGTGCGCCGCCACCCGGCCCGGCGCGGCAGGAACCGCCCGCGCCGCCGCCGGTACGCGATCCGCAGGTCCTCCAGGAACGCGTGCACGAGCAGCAGCTTGATCTGCTCCTCGTTCTCCGACTCGCGCCGGCCCAGCGTGAGCCGCTCGGCGAACCCGAGGAACTCGATGGAGTGGTTGGGCAGCGCGAAGTTCTGCCCGCGCATGAACCACTTCGACTCGCGCGCGAGCCCCGGCACCCGCTTGCCGAGCCACCGGAAACCGGCCTTGCTGCCGATCCACGCGACCAGCCCGAGCCCCAGCCGCGTCACGAGGTTCGGGATGAACGCGTCCACGGCCCGGTTGAGCGCCTCGCCGTTCTCGGAGGCCCTGCCGGTCCACTGCCGCAGCAGCTCGATGACGCTCGCCCGGTCGTCCCGTCCGGGCTTGCTCGGCAGCCGCTTGCTGGTGAGCCAGTCGACGAGCCGGTAGTGGTCGAACCGCGTCAGCCGCTCGGAGCCGATGTGGACCTGCGCGAGCTCACGGCTCAGCACGTCCAGCAACGGCAGCAGCGGCTGGGTCTCCCGCGCTTCCGGTGGCCATCTTTTGTCCACTTCCGCCCGTACCGCGGTCACGTCGACATAGGCGTGCGGTATTACCGGACGCCCCTCTTCGAGCCTGCGTTCCAGAGCGCGCAGAAATGGCGTCGGGCTGGCTTCGCTCTCCAGGTACAGCAGCGGAAGCGGCTGGTCACCGACCACTTCCTCGGTCGCGCTGCGGAAGAAGAACCCGGGCCGGTCGCAGAGACCGCGAACGACTTCGAGCAGCACTCGCATTCCGGGGAAAACAGGTTCGGTCCGGCTACCACCAGTCATCTGCACCCTCACACTCGTGCGGAAGGCTGACGACGGTAGCCGGAACCGGCGATTCGAACCCGCGGTTCGCGGTTATTTAGATGGAACGGACTAATTAGAGGCCGAGCTCGCGGGCGATCAGCATCTTCTGCACCTCGGAGGTGCCCTCGCCGATCTCCAGGATCTTGGCGTCGCGGTAGAACCGCCCGACCGGGTACTCGTTCATGAACCCGTAGCCGCCGAAGATCTGCGTGGCGTCCCGGGCGTTGTCCATCGCCGCCTCGGACGACACGAGCTTCGCGATCGCGGCCTGCTTCTTGAACGGCTCCCCGCGCAGCATCCGGGACGCGGCCTCGTAGTAGGCGAGCCGCGCGGTGTGCACGCGGGCCTCCATCTCGGCGATCTTGAACTGGATCGCCTGGTACGTGCCGATCTTCGCGCCGAACGTCTCGCGCTCGTGGGCGTAGCGCACCGACTCGTCCACGCAGCCCTGAGCCAGACCCACCGACAGCGCGGCGATCGCGACGCGACCCTCGTCCAGCGTGCGCAGGAACTGGGCGAAGCCGCGGCCGCGCTCACCGAGCAGGTTGGCGGCGGGCACCCGGCAGTCGGAGAAGGACAGCTCACGCGTGTCCGACGCGCACCAGCCGACCTTCGAGTACTTCTTCGACACGGTGAAGCCCGGCGTGCCGGACGGGACGATGATCGACGAGATCTCCTTGCGGCCGTCGGGCAGAGTCCCCGTGACGGCGGCGACGGTGACCAGGCCGGTGATGTCCGTGCCGGAGTTCGTGATGAACGCCTTGGTGCCGTTGATGACCCACTCGTCACCGTCCAGCCGCGCGGTGGTGGCCAGCGCGCCCGCGTCCGAACCGCTGCCCGGCTCGGTCAGGCCGAACGCGCCGAGCTTGGCGCCGGACGTCAGCGACGGCAGCCACTCGGCCTTCTGCTCCTCGGTGCCGAAGCGGTAGATCGGCATGGCGCCCAGCGAGGTCGCCGCCTCCACGGTGATCGCGACGGACGAGTCGACGCGCGCGAGCTCCTCCAGCGTCAGGCACAGCGCGAAGTAGTCGCCGCCCATGCCGCCGTGCTCCTCGGGGAACGGCAGGCCGAGCAGGCCCATCGCGCCCATCTTCGCCACGATCGGGTACGGGAACTCGCCCCGCTCGTAGTACTCGCCGATGACCGGGGCCACCTCGTCGCGGGCGAACTCCTCGACGGTCTTGCGCAGGTCCTCGTACTCGCTCGGGAGTCTGAAGTCCAACATCGGTGTCACTCCTCGTGAGAGACGACGAGAGCCAGCATCTGGTTCAGTGCGACCTGCTGGCCTGCTTGCACGTGCACTTCGGCGAGCACGCCGTCGACCGGTGCGGTCACGGTGTGCTCCATCTTCATGGCCTCGACCACGAACAACGCCTGACCGGCGGTCACCTCGTCACCCGCGGAAGCCCGCACCACCAGCACCGTGCCGGGCATCGGCGACTTCACCGGACCGCCGGAGGCCGCGGCACCACCGGAGGCGCCGACCAGGAACTCGGCCTCGGTCAACGCCCAGGAGGCACCGTCGTGCCCGAGCCACAGCACGTCACCGTCGCGCGCGATCGCGTACCGGCGCGACCCGACGAGCAGGTCCGCGCCCTCCCGGCGAGCCCGCGCCCGGACCGGTTCCCCCGCGCCCACAACGACTTCGTCGCCACGCACGCGCACGTCGACGTCGTTGATCCGCCACGTCGTCCACGCGTGCTCACCGATCCGCCAACCGGACAGCTGGTCCCACGGGTCGTCGCCGGATCCATTTTCGGGAGGCTCCAACGAGCGCTCCAGCCCGGCCGCCACGTACACCTCGTCCGGGATCCCGGCCGAGGTCAACGAGTCCAGCTTCCGCTCGACCAGACCGGTGTCCAGTGCGCCGGAACGAACAGCGGGATCGCGCAGCAACGCCCGCAGGAACGGGATGTTCGTCGTGACGCCGAGCAGCACCATCTGCCCGAGCGCGTGATCGAGGCGCCGCAACGCTTCCTCGCGCGTGCGGCCGTGCGCGATCACCTTGGCGAGCATCGGGTCGTAGTCCGAACCGACGACAAGTCCCTCGTAAAGCCCGGAATCCACGCGCACCGACGTGGGTTCGCGCAACGCCAGCACGCGTCCACCGGTCGGCAGGAAGCCCCGCGCGGGATCCTCGGCGTAGACCCGAGCTTCGACCGAGTGCCCGGTGAGCGAGACGTCGAGGTCCAGCACCTCACCGGAGGCCACGCGGAGCTGCCACTCGACCAGGTCGACGCCCGTGACCTCCTCGGTCACCGGATGCTCGACCTGCAACCGGGTGTTCATCTCCATGAAGAAGTAGTCGCCGGTCTGTCCGTCCACGATGAACTCGACCGTGCCCGCACCGACGTACCCGCAGGACTTCGCCGCGTCGACGGCCGCGGCACCCATCGCCTCGCGCATCTCGGCAGTCAGGAACGGCGACGGTGCTTCCTCGATGATCTTCTGGTGCCGCCGCTGCAGGCTGCACTCGCGCTCGCCGAGGTGGATCACGTTGCCGTGCGAGTCCCCCAGCACCTGGATCTCGATGTGGCGCGGGTTCGTGACGAACCGCTCGATCAGCAGCGTGTCGTCACCGAACGACCCGCGCGCCTCCCGCCGAGCCGACTCGATGGCTTCGCGCAGGGTGTCCTGGGCGTGCACCAGCCGCATGCCCTTGCCACCGCCACCCGCGGAAGGCTTGAGCAGCACCGGAAAACCGATCTCCAGGGCCGCGTCCACGATCTCGTCGTCGGACATGTTCTCGCGCGTGCGGCCCGGCACCACGGGCACGCCCGCCGCCGACACGGTCAGCTTGGCGCGGATCTTGTCACCCATCGCGTCGATCGCCGGCGCGGGTGGTCCGACGAACACGATCCCGGCCTCGGCGCAGGCCGCCGCGAACGCCGTGTTCTCCGCCAGGAACCCGTAACCGGGGTGAATCGCCTGCGCCCCGGTGGAAACGGCCGCCGCGATGATCTTCTCGATGGACAGGTACGAGTCACGTGCCGCCGCCGGCCCGATCCGCACCGCCTCGTCGGCCAGCCGGACGTGCAACGCGTCGGCGTCCGCGTCGGAGTACACGGCGACGGAACGGATCCCGAGCGACCGCAGCGCGCGGATCACCCTGACCGCGATCTCCCCGCGGTTCGCCACCAGAACGCTGTCGAACATGATCACATCCGGAAGACGCCGTAGGAAACATCGTCGATGGGCGCGTTGGCGGCGGCCGACAGCGCGAGCCCCAGCACCGTGCGGGTGTCGCGCGGGTCGATCACGCCGTCGTCCCACAGCCGCGCGGTCGAGTAGTACGGGTTGCCCTGGTCCTCGTACTGCTGGCGGATCGGCGCCTTGAACGCCTCCTCGTCCTCGGCCGACCACGAGTCACCGAGCTGGTCGCGCCGCACCGTCGCGAGCACCGACGCCGCCTGCTCGCCACCCATCACGGAGATCCGCGCGTTCGGCCACATCCAGAGGAACCGCGGCGAGTACGCCCGCCCGCACATCGAGTAGTTGCCGGCGCCGAAGCTTCCGCCGATGATCACGGTGAACTTCGGGACGCGCGCGCAGGCCACCGCGGTGACCATCTTGGCGCCGTGCTTGGCGATGCCGCCCGCCTCGTACTCGCGGCCGACCATGAACCCGGTGATGTTCTGCAGGAACACCAGCGGCACGGACCGCTTGTCGCACAGCTGGATGAAGTGCGCGCCCTTGACCGCGGACTCGCCGAACAGGATGCCGTTGTTGGCGACGATCCCCACCGGGTGGCCGTGGATGCGCGCGAACCCGGTCACCAGGGTCGTGCCGTACTCCTTCTTGAACTCCTGGAACTTCGAGCCGTCCACGATCCGCGCGATCACCTCGCGCACGTCGTAGGGCGTCCGGGAGTCCGTCGGCACCACACCGCACAGATCGTCGGGGTTGACCACCGGGGCCTCGACCGGCGCCACGTCCCACGGCCGCGGCGCGCGCGGACCCAGGGTCGAGATGATCGAACGGACCATCCGCAGCGCGTGCGCGTCGTTCTCGGCCAGGTGGTCGGTGACGCCGGACGTGCGCGAGTGCAGGTCGCCGCCACCGAGGTCCTCGGCGCTGACGACCTCGCCGGTCGCGGCCTTCACCAGCGGCGGACCGCCGAGGAAGATCGTGCCCTGGTTGCGGACGATGATCGCCTCGTCGCTCATCGCGGGCACGTACGCGCCACCGGCGGTGCAGGAGCCCAGCACGGCGGCGATCTGCGGGATCCCGCGCGCCGACATCGTGGCCTGGTTGTAGAAGATCCGGCCGAAGTGCTCGCGGTCGGGGAACACGTCGTCCTGCCTGGGCAGGAACGCGCCGCCGGAGTCGACCAGGTAGACGCACGGCAGGTTGTTCTGCAACGCGACTTCCTGCGCGCGCAGGTGCTTCTTGACCGTGATCGGGTAGTAGGTGCCGCCCTTGACCGTGGCGTCGTTCGCGACGATCACGCACTCACGGCCGGAGACGCGCCCGACGCCGGTGATGATGCCCGCGGCCGGCGCCTCGTCGCCGTACATGCCGTTCGCGGCCAGCGGCGACAGCTCCAGGAACGGCGAACCGGGGTCGACCAGCGTGTCCACCCGCTCGCGCGGCAGCAGCTTGCCTCGGTCGACGTGCCGCTGACGCGCCTTCTCCGGGCCGCCCAGCGCGGCGGTGGCGAGCTTGCCGCGCAGCTCGTCGACGAGCGCGGCGTGCTCCTTGGCGTAACGGTCCGATGGCTCGGCGGCGCTGCGCAGGACGGGCGCGTCCATGAGCTCCCCATGACGTTAGCGGGCGTTAACAACCAGATGTTAACGCCCGCTAACCTAGCTGTCCACCGCAATCGCTTGAGAGTGAACGCAACGCAGGTCGAAGACCCTTTCAGGCACTCCCAAGTTCCGGAATCAAGCTAGCCGATCACCGTCCGCAACGCGGGCAGGAAGCCGCTCTGGTGACCGGCCTTGTTCGGGTGGTACGACTCGTCGACCGGCCAGCTCAGGCTGTTGAGCCACCAGTTGGACGAGCAGATCTCGTGCCCGGCGAACGCCCCGCGCACGTCGACGTAGCCGAACCCGGCCGCCGCCGCACGCGCGCTGATGGCGTTGTGCAACGCGTCGGACCCCGAGTTGATCGCCGCCCGCTTGGTGTCGCTCAGACCCACGCCGCACGAGCCGGGAACCTGGTAGATGTGCGGGTAGCCGACCACGACCACGCGTGCGGACGGGGACTTCGACCTGATCGTGCCGTAGACGTTGTCGAGCAGGCCGGGAAGCGTGTTCGCGGCGTAGTCCTTCGACTCGTCCACCCGGTTGGCGCAGTCCTCGTCCGAACCGAGGGTGCACGTCGTGATCACGTCCGTGAAGCCGGCGTCGTTGCCGCCGACCTGCACGGTGATCAGACCGGTCGACGACGAGAGCGCCGCCGCCTGGTTGACGACGTCACCCGTTCGCGCGCCGGAGCACGCGACGGACCTGAACGACGCCACCGAGTGCGAGGCCGCCCAGAGCGCCGGGTAGGCGAGCGGGCCGCGCTTGCAGCTGCCGCTGGAGCTGTCGTACGAGCCCGTACCCAGGCCGGACGCGTACGAGTCGCCCAGTGCGACGTAGTTGACGGAAGCCGCGCTCGCGGGGTTGGCGAGCGCGATGACGGCCGCGGCGGTGGTGACCACCGAGGCGAGGAAGTGAGCAGGACGCATCGAAGACTCCCGAAGGGGCCGCAGGGATGTGATGCATTGCAGGCCAATGGTTACTCATGGGTAAGACCCGTGTGAAGCCTTCGTCAAGAGTCAACAATCGGGGCTTGTACCAGCGAGAATTCCACCTGTCGGTCCATTAGGTAAACGGCTGCTAACCTCCCGATGTGGCCGAGAAACCCTCACGCAGGGACCAGATCCTCACCGCCGCGGCCGAGCTCTTCGCCCGGCACGGCTTCCACGGCGTGGGCATCGACGACATCGGCGCGGCCGTCGGCATCTCCGGACCCGCGCTGTACCGGCACTTCCGCAGCAAGGACGCGATGCTCGGCGAGATGCTGACGTCGATCTCCGAACGGCTGCTGGACGGCGGCCAGGCGCGCGTGGACGCGGCGTCGAGCGCCGACGAGGCCCTGCAGGCCCTGATCGGCTGGCACGTCGACTTCGCGCTGGACGACCCGGCGCTCATCACCGTGCAGGCGCGCAACCTCGCGAACCTCACCGACCCGGACCGCCGGCGGGTGCGGGCGTTGCAGCGGCGTTACGTCGAGGTGTGGGTGGAGACGATCCGGCGCACGGTTCCGGACTTCGACGAACCGACCGCGCGGGCGGCGGCGCACGCGGTGTTCGGGTTGATCAACTCGACGCCGCACAGCGCGCACCTCGACCGCGACCAGATGGCCGCGCTGTTGTCGCGCATGGCACTCGCCTCGCTCGCGCCGGTGGTCGTGACCTCGTGAATTGGCGATCAGCCGAGACCCTTCCGTAACCTGGCGCGACAATGGGCGCGCGCACACTTCTCCTCCGGCTTCCGGCCTGGTTCAGGTTCACGGTGATCACACTCGCCGTGTTCCTGTGCGGGGTGATCGCCTCCCGCCCGGCCAGCGGCGACAGCGGGACACCACCGAACCCCGACGTGATCGCGGCGGCCAACGCCGTCAACGCGTTCGTCAACCCGTCGGCCACCCACGATCCGCGCATCGACCTGCCGTCGGACTTCGCCCGGCACATGGGGCGCGATCCGCTGGTCGCGACCGCGCCGGACGGGACGCTGCGGGCGATCGACCTCTCCGGCGGCTGCTCCGGGCCCGCGGGCGACACCGAGTGGGACTTCAGCGTCGCGTGCCGCGCGCACGACATGGGCTACGACCTGCTGCGTTACGCGGAGGACAAGGGGCACCCGCTCGGGCCGGACGCGCGCCGGGCGCTCGACGACCGCCTCACGACCGACCTGCACGCGCAGTGCCGGCTGAACCCGCGCGGTTCCGAGCAGAGCTGTGACGTGGTCGCGGAGACCTACGCGCTGGGGCTGAAGTTCAACTCGTGGCGCCAGCGGTGGGGAACGCCGGGGCACGAGCCCGTGGTGGCGTGGGCGTTCGGCAGCGCGGTCGTGGTGTTCCTCCTGCTGGCACGCCTGCAGGGCCGGCGCCGTGAGGACGAGCGCACCACCGCCGCTCCCGTCGAGCAGGAGCGTTACGCCACGTTCCTGCGGCTGCTGAGCATGGTCCTGCTCGTGCTCGGCGAGACCGTCGCGACGCTCGCGAGCCTCCGAGGCGTCGGCACGCCGTGGCTGTGGGCGTTGCAGGCCGTGCCGTTGTTCTTCTTCGCGGGCGGCCACGCGAACCTGCGTTCCTGGCAGGCGCACGAGGGCGGCTTCGGCTGCTGGGTGTCGTCGCGCACGTCCTGGCTGCTGCGGCCGGTGCTCGCGTTCGTGCTGCTGTGGGTGGTGCTGTTCGCGGCGCTGAACCTGCTGGACGTGCGGGTCGACGCGTACAGCCGGCTGATCACACATCCGTTGTGGTTCCTCGGCGTCTACCTGCTCGCGGTGGCCGCGACGCCCGCCGCCGCGTGGCTGCACGAGCACTTCCGCCGCACCGCGCCGTTCGTGCTGATGCTGGTGACGCTGTTCGTCGAGGTCGCGCGCACGTCGACGGACTGGAAGACCGGCGGGTACGTCAACCTGATCGTCGGCGCGTTGCTGATGCAGCAGATCGGGTTCTTCTACGCCGACGGCACGCTGCAGAGGATCCCGCGCAAGGTGCTGGCCGCGCTGGGCGCGATCACGTTGCCCGCGCTGGTGTTCTTCAGCGACTACCCGCGCTCGATGATGGTGCTCGGGGTCGCGCAGGTGTGTCTCGCGCTGCTGGCCCGCGGGCGTGTCACGGCGTGGCTGGAGGGCCGCTCGTGGCACGTCGTGAACTTCGCGCGCCGGGCACCGATGACCGTCTACCTCGCGTACCTGGCCGGGGTCGGCGCCGTCGTCGGGTTGCTCGGGGTGTCGCAGGCGCCGATCTGGCTGGTGTTCCTGCTCCTGCCGCTGGTTCTGGTGTTCCACCGGTTCGAGGCGCGGCTGGTCGGGTTCCCGCGCCTGTCGCACGAGTCGCACCGGACCCGGCTCGCGACCGCGATGGGCGTGGTGTTCGGGACGCTCGGCGTGCTCGGGTTCGTGGTGAGCGGGTTCCTCGGCGACGGGACGCTGGTGTGGTTGCCGGTCGACCCGCTGCAGAACCTCATCCACCTCCTGCTCGGCTGGTACCTGATCCACACCGCCCGCACCGGCAGCTGCGACACGCGTCTGCCGTGGCTGCTCACGGCGCTGGCGTGCGTTCCGCCGATGCTGGCGCTGGAACCGACGCCTCCGGTGGTGGTGCTGCACGCCGTGGCGCTCGGCTTCGCAGTGCTCGCAGCCATCCCCAGGTCACGGCCGCGCACACCGGCAGCCACAGCACTCGTTGCCACACCCAGCCCGGATGGTCTGGTGGCTGCCGCAGCCCCGGCAGCGTCAGCACCACGGTGATCAGCGCGCTCTGGTGCGCGAGGAAGATGCCCAGCGCTCGCTTGTTCAGCCACTGCACGGGTTTCGCGGTGCCGAGCCGGGTGAGCAGGGGCGCGATCGTGAGCACCAGGCCGATCTGGGCGAACGCCAGCGCGAGCGTGGCGTAGTTCGGCGGGTTCAGGTTCGACACGGCCGCGCCCGGAATGCCGACCGCCGACACCGGGTAGCCACCGAACCGCGTCAGCAACGCGTACCCGAGCACGCCCAGGACGAGCAGTGGCGGACCGGGAATCCTCCTGCGGGCCAACGAGTGGCCGAGCTGCCACGCCGCCCACCACACGGCGTACGGCACGACGAGCACCAGCAGGACCGGGACGAGCACACCCCACGAGTACTCGTCCAGCTTGCACACCAACGGTTTCATGGCCAGCAGGATCAGGTACACGCCGAGGAACCACAGCGGTGTCGTGACCAGGAAGCCGATGTTGTAGGCGGTGCCCTGGTCGACGCCGCGCATCGACAGTCCGAAGAGGACGGCCGCCCACGCGCCGAGCATCAGCAGCGTCGGCACCGCGAGCTGCCGGAGCCTGACCAGGAACGGCGTCCGGGAGTGGGCCGCCGCGAACCCGCCCGCGAAGAAGAACAGTCCGAGCGTCTGCAGCACCCAGCTCACCGGTGTCAGCTCGGGCAAGTGCTTGAGCGGGCTGTCGATGTACATGCCGGTGGGTGTGTCCACCAGCGCGGTCACGAGCCAGTGGCCGAGCACGACGGTGACGATGGCGATCGCGCGCACGGCGTCGATGAAAGGATTTCTCACAGCTTCTCCCCCGAAGCGATCTGCACGAGCGCCGTGAGCGTGGCGGTACCGGGCTCGTAGTACGTGTCGTGCTTTCCACCCTCGAACCGCAACACCGTGGCCCCGAAGCCGTCCGAAACCGGGTCCGTGCCGTGACCGAGGTCGAAGAGCCGCACGTTGGGGACGAACCGCATCCAGTCACCGCTCGACCGGATCGCCCACACCTTCGCGCGCGTCCCCAGCTCCGCCACCGATTTCGCCCGCACACCGGGACTTCCGGTGAACACGATGTCGTCCACGTTCAAGTCGTGCGCTGCCAACGCCACCACCACCGAGCCATAGCTGTGCCCGAAGACGTGGATGCGCGCGTTGGTGTGCAGTGCGCGCACGAAGTCCACGAGCGCAGCAGCTCCTTGACGCGCAAGGCCACCGGTCGCCGCGTCCACCCCGAGCCCCTGCGGCGTCCGGTACCCGAGCCACGCGATCACCGCGAGGTCGTCGCGGTGCGCCTGCTCGTAGAGGTTGGTGGCCATCCGTCCAACGGTCCGTTCGAACCGATCGACGTCCACGTCGGAACCCGGCACGACGACCACGACGTCACGTGCGGTGGCGAGCTCACCAACGATCGCCACTCGGCGGGCGGCGTCACCACGCCACTGCGCGATCGACGGCGCGACCGCGGGAACGGCGATCAGCAGGAGGAACAGCAGTGCTCGGCGCATGGACCGAAACTAGGAAGGCGACGAGCCCGAAATCGTCCCTCTGACGTGCTGTTTTGCCTCCGCTACCCCGGTACTACGAGGCCGCTCTCGTACGCCGCGATCACGGCTTG
>Ga0070710_10000129_pt1 | contig 34996 bp, 36 predicted proteins | sample LARL52metaG_FD_65454 | JGI IMG/M metagenome (GOLD analysis project Ga0070710, IMG submission 65454) | Corn, switchgrass and miscanthus rhizosphere microbial communities from Kellogg Biological Station, Michigan, USA - LAR L5-2 metaG | ecosystem: Host-associated > Plants > Roots > Rhizosphere ...
ACGCGAGGCAGCCTAACGCCCGTGCGGATCACCCTGCCGGGGGTTGGTCCAACCTAGTGCTCGGGTGCGGGTGTCCCGCAGAACACTTAAGCCTTCCTCACGTCCGACGCCTGGCTCCGCCCGTCCCGTCCGGCCTGCACCTCGAACTCCACCCGGTCGCCCTCGGAGAGGGTCCGGAAGCCTTCCATCTGGATCGCCGAGTAGTGCACGAACACGTCGGGCCCGCCGTCGGTTGCGATGAAGCCGTATCCCTTTTCGGAGTTGAACCACTTGACGGTACCGAGAGCCAAGGCGTCCTCCTTCAGATCACGCAAGCAGAACGCAACGCTAAAAGAAGAAAAGTCACTCGGATACCTCCTTACGGAGTCATGAACTCCAGCTGACTCCGTTGGCGCGCAACCAGGTGGTGAGTCGCCGGGGTCCGCGCGTCTGGGTCAGCACGGCACCGGGACCGGCGAAGTCGAACACCAGGCCCTCGCCGCTCTGAATGGATTGCCCGGCATCGGGCACCGACGGCCGGAGACGGCATTGCACGGTGTCCGCGAACGCCATCACGTGGTCGCTGCCGATGGTCACGGCCTCGCCCGCCTCCAGCGTCACGAGGTCGAGCGCGCCGAAGCAGGCGAGCACGACGCTGCCCTGGCCGTGCGCGTAGTTCAGGAAGCCTTCGAGGCCGCCGAAGAGAGCCTTCAGCACCGGCGCCTCGGGGTTCATCGCCACGGTGCTGCTCGACGCGATCCAGCCGAGCCGCGCGAGGCACCAGCCGTGCGCGCCGTCGAGCTCGACGAGGTGCAGGTCGCCGGGCAGCACGGGGGCCGCGTCGACCCAGCCGCCCTCCGCGCCCGCCGTGCACAGCGCGACCGCCTTGGCACCGGAGCCCTTGACCTCCACCGAGAGGCCGAAGCTCGTGGCCACCAGGGTCAGCGGGTCGACCAGCACCATCTCGCCGGGCGCGAGCACGAGTCTCGCCACGCCGAACGTCGGTGTGTGCCGGGTCCTGACCTGCACGAACAACACCTCCGAAGATGAACGGGCCCCAAGCGACCGTCTCGATCGCACTTCTCGGCCCCACCTCTTGGCAGTATGCAGTCGTGTCCCCCACCACAGTCGCCGAACACCGCCAGCGCGTCGCGGAGCTCGTCGGGTCGATGCCCGTCGTGCAGCTCCCGCTCGACGAGTGCCTCGGGCTCGTGCTCGCCGCCGACGTCATCGCTCCCGTCTCCCTGCCGCCGTTCGACAACTCCGCGATGGACGGGTACGCCGTGCGTACCGCGGACCTCGCGAGCACTCCCGTCAGCCTTCCCGTGGCCGACGACATCCCGGCGGGCCGCACCGAACTCTCGCCGCTGGTACCCGGCACGGTGCAGCGGATCATGACCGGCGCCCCGGTCCCGCCGGGTGCGGACGCGGTGATCCAGGTCGAGCTGACCGACGCCGGCACCGAGACCGTGACGATCAACGCGGCCGTCGGGGTGGGCACGAACATCCGCGTCGCGGGCGACGACGTGCAGAAGGGCGACCCGGTGCTGCTCGCGGGCACCGTGCTGCGCCCGGCCCAGCTCGGTCTGGCGTCCGCGCTCGGCCTGCCGGAGCTGCCAGTGCGCAGGCGGCCGCGGGTGCTGATCCTCTCCACGGGTTCCGAGCTGGTCGAACCGGGCAAGCCGCTGCGGCCGGGCCAGATCTACGAGTCGAACGGCTTGATGCTCGCGGCCTCCGTGCGGGACGCGGGTGGCGTCGCCGTGCAACTACGGTTCGTGCCGGACGACGTGGAGGCCTTCCACCGCGCGCTGGCGCCGTACCTGGGCTCGGTGGACGTGATCGTGACGTCCGGCGGAGTCAGCGCGGGTGCGTACGAGGTGGTCAAGGACGCCCTGGCGAGCCACGACGTGCGGTTCACCAAGGTCGCGATGCAGCCGGGAGGGCCGCAGGGCGCCGGCGTCTACGAGGGCCTGCCGGTGCTGACGCTGCCGGGCAACCCGGTGAGCGCGCAGGTGTCGTTCGAGGTCTTCGTCCGGCCCGCGCTGCTGGCGTCGATGGGCCACCCGGACGTCGAACGCCCCACCGCGCGGGCAACCGTGTCGAGCGCGCTGTCGTCTCCTGCGGGTAAGACGCAGTTCCGCCGCGGCCTGTACGACCCGTCGTCCGGCCAGGTCGTGACGCCGGTCGGGGGTCCGGGGTCGCACCTGCTGTCGGCGCTGGCGCTGTCGAACTGCCTGATCGAGGTGCCGGCCGACGTGACGGAGCTGGCGGCGGGAGCCGAGGTCACGGTCAGATACCTGCAGTAGAAGGGCGGCTGGGGGATGCGGGCGGTACTCGCGCTGGTGATGCTCGCGGGCTTCTTCGTGCTCGCGGTGGCGCTGGCGGGCGGCCTGACGGCGATCGCGCTCTGGCGGTTCTCGATCGGCGACGTCGAGGGCGGCGCCTGGATGCTCGCCCTCGCGGTGGTGTTCGGCGGACCGGCGCTGTGGGCGACGCTGCGGGCGGTGTTCGCGCGGCCGGAGCCCGGCGGTGTCCGGATGACCCGCGACGCGCATCCCGAGCTGTGGCGGCACGTCGACGAGCTGGCGCGAGTGGCGGGCACGCGCGGGCCGGACGACATCCGGCTCGTCGACGGCGCGAACGCGAGCGTGTGGGAACGCCGCGGCGTGCGCTACCTCGAACTCGGGCTGCCGCTCGTGGCCGGGCTGAGCGTCGGCGAGCTGAGGTCGGTGCTGGCGCACGAGCTCGGCCACTACGGCGGCGGCCACACCCAGCTCTCGGCGGTGACCTACCGGGCAAAACTGGCGCTCGAACTGGCCGTCCGGACGGATCGCGCGTTCGGGGTGCTCAGCGCGTGGGCCGCGCTCTACGCGTTGGTCGCCGCGTCCGAAAGCCGTGACCACGAGCGGTTCGCCGACGAGGTGGCGGTGGCCGCGGCCGGGCGGGACGCGGCGCGCAGGGCGTTGCTGCGCAGCGGACCGGTGGGCGAGGCGTGGCACGACTACGTCACGTCCTACGTGTCGCTGGCGGTCGCGGCCGGGCGCACGCCGCCGTTGCTCGAAGGCTTCCGCTCCTACCTCTCCCATCCGCAGCGCGTGCACGAGCTGCGCGACCTGGAGCGCGAGATGGCCGAGCGGGAGCCGACGTCGGTTTTCGACAGCCACCCGCCGATCCGTGATCGCGTGGCCGCGATGGCCCTGCTGAGCAGCGGCGACGTCCCGATCGACGAGCGGCCGGGCTGGACGTTGCTCTCCGGCGTCTCCCCCGAGGCGGCGTCCCTGCTGCTCGGCGTGAAGGGACCGTTCGCGACGTGGGAGGAGCTGGTCTCGCTGAGCGGTCCGGCGCACGTGCGGCGCTACGCCGACGCGCTGCGGCACGCGGGCCGGGTGAGCAAGGTGGGCGAACGGCTGCCGGACGTGCTGGCGGCGTTGGAGCGCGGTGAGCTGCACCGGCTGACCGGGGCGCCGGTGGACGCGTCGCTGACGCCGCAGCAGGTCCACGAGGCGGCTGTCGAGACCGTGACGGAACTGCTGGCGTGCACGGTGGCCGACCAGCTCGTCACCGCTAACCGCGCGACGCTGGAAATCAACTGGGGCGGCCTGTTCGTGCTGCGGCTGCCCGACGGAGCTGCGCTCTACTCCGATGATCTCGTCGCACCGGCCGTCCGTGACGCTAATCGCGTCTCTGAAGTGCGGCTTCGCCTGCAGGCGGTCGGCGTCGACGGACTGTGACGGAACGCTCACCCAACGGCGTTGTTGACGCCATGTGACGGGGATTACACTGAATGCAGGTGCCGGTCGGCGCGTGCATTCGTCGGGGGATGCACGAACCGGCCGGCCACTTGCGTTCGCGGCAGTCCCGCCGGGCGGTTTGGTGTGTTGGCGTAGCGTGATGCCGCCCGACAACTCACGGAAGCTACGGAACCCCCAGACACGATGAGCAGCGAGAAGCCCGTCTCCCACTTCCTCGAACTCGCGCGCGGCATGGTGCCGCCGATGCACCCGGCCGGACGCCCGTTCGTCGCCGGCGCGGCGATCGCGACCCTCCTGGTCCGGTTGCGGTTCAAGCGCCTCGGCGTCGTCCTCGGCCTGGTCACGGCATGGGTGGCGTGGTTCTTCCGCGAGCCGAGGCGCGTCACGCCGACCCGTCCGAACATCGCGGTCGCCCCGGCCGACGGCACCGTCTCGCACGTGGTCGACGCCGTCCCGCCGGCCGAGCTCGGCCTCGGCTCGCAGCCGATGACGCGCGTCAGCGTGTTCCTGTCGGTGTTCGACGTGCACGTGCAGCGCGTGCCCGCGGACGGCGAGGTCGTCCAGGTCTCGTACCACCCCGGCAAGTTCCTCTCGGCCGACCTCGACAAGGCCTCCGAGGAGAACGAGCGCAACACGGTGTGGCTGCGCACGGTGAACGGCCACGACCTCGTCGTCGTGCAGATCGCCGGCCTGGTCGCGCGCCGCATCGTGTGCGAGGTCGCCGAGAGCGAGAAGGTGGCCGCCGGCCAGACCTACGGCCTGATCCGCTTCGGCTCGCGCGTGGACCTCTACGTGCCGCGCGGCAGCCGCGTCCTGGTCGAGGCCGGCCAGCGCACCATCGGCGGGGAGACCGTCCTCGCTGAGCTTCCGGAGGCCTGATGGCTCCCAGCGGGCCCGGCGTTCGCCTCCTGCCGAACGCCATCACGGTCCTCGCGATGTCCGCGGGCCTCTCGGCCGTGCACTTCGCGAACACCGGGATGTGGGGCGCGGCGATCGCCTCGATCGCCGCCGCCGCCGTCCTCGACGGCCTGGACGGCCGCATCGCGCGCCTGCTGGACGCGACGTCGAAGATGGGCGCGGAGCTCGACTCCCTGGCCGACGCCATCTCGTTCGGCGTCGCCCCCGCCCTCGCGATCTACCTGTGGAAGTTCGAGGGCAGCCGCGCGGGCTGGGTCATCGCGCTGATCTTCGCCGTCTGCATGGTGGTCCGCCTGGCCCGCTTCAACACGTTGCTGGAGAAGGAACAACCGCCGTTCGCGAAGGAGTTCTTCGTCGGCGTCCCGGCTCCGGCAGGCGGCCTTCTGCTGCTGCTCCCGCTGATCATCGAGGAGCAGGTGCGCACCAACGGCTGGTGGAACAACCCGATCGTCGTGGGCATCTGGACGGTCGTGGTCGCGATGCTGCTGGTCTCACGCATCCCGACGCTGTCCGTGAAGACCGTGAAGGTGCCCCCGCGCGCGGTGGCACCCCTGCTGGTCCTGATCGGCCTGCTGGCCGCCGCGGTCATCACGTTCCCGCTGGTGGCGCTGATCATCGCGATGGTCGTGTACCTGGCGCACCTGCCCTACGCGGTGCGGCGGTACATGTGGCTGTCCAAGCACCCCGAGGCGTGGACGGTGACCGGCGTCGAGCGCCGCGCGATCAAGCGCGCGCACGGCGTGGCCGCCCGCCGCCTCGGCCTGCGCCAGCCGTTGCACGGCCGCGTCGCCGGTGCGGCCATGCGCGCGGTGCGCCGCCCTCGGCGTGATGCCGCCGCCGCGTCTGCCGCGGAAAACACGGTGGCCGGTGCCGGGCGTCGCCGTTCGTGGCGCCAGATCGGGCTTCGCCGCCACCACAAGCCGTAACCACGCGGTCGATCTTGTCGGTGGTGCCGAGTACGTTGAAACGCAGGGGTTCCCAGCTCAGGGGGACCCCTGCGTCAGCTTGCGGCCCAGCTGCCTCGTCCGTTTCCTCGCTATCCTGCCGCGATGACGGCTGACGATCTTGACGCGGCCATCTCCTGCCTGGCGGACACCCTCGGCCCCGCGACCGGCCGGGACTGGCTGACCTCGTCCGGCACGGGAGAGTGGAACGCCTGGCACACGGCCGAACACGTGGGCGACTGCCTGCTGTCCTACGCGGCGCAGCTCGTCGCCCTGCCCGCTGACCGCTACGTGCGCTTCCTCGCCGTCTCCGACAAGGAGGCGACGCCGGCCGAAGTGCTGGAGTTCGCGGTGACCGGCGGCAGGATCCTCGCCTCCGTGGTGCGGACGACGGAGCCGTCCGCACGCGCCTACCACCCCACCGGCACGGCCGATCCCGCGCACTTCGCCGGCATGGGCTGCGTCGAAGCACTGGTGCACGGCGAGGACATCGCCCGCGGCCTCGGCCTGGCGCTCGACCCGCCGCGCGACCTTTGCGCTCGTGTGCTCGCGAGGATGTTCCCCCACGACGATCTCGGCGTGGACCCCTGGACCGGCCTGCTGTGGGCCACCAACCGTCTCAGCCTGCCGGGCCGTGAACCGCAGCCCGGCTGGCGCTGGCAGAGCCCACCGCTCTGAGCCCGAAACCGTCAGACCCGCTGAGTACGTTGAAACGCAGGGGTTCCCAGCTCGGGGGTACCCCTGCGCGAGCCTGCCTGGCCGCACACCCGGACGCCCGCCGAACAGGCGACCAGCAAGCCGGGAGTCGATGACGCCGAGTACGTTCAACCGCAGGGGTTCCCGACTCGGCGACCCCTGCGTCAGCTTGCCGCACGAGGCCCAGCGCGCCGGGCTAGAGTCGTCGGGGTGATCACGCTGACGGCTCGCCTGTCCCCGTCCGCACTGGACACCCGGCGCGGCGTCGTCCGCCTCCACCCGGAGGTGCTCGACGCCTTGGGCCTGCGCGCCTGGGACGCCGTGAAGCTGACCGGCGCCCGCGTGAGCGCCGCCCTGGCCGCGGCCGGAGAGCAGCCGCCGGGTGTCGTCCTGGTCGACGACGTGACGCTGACGAACCTCGGCGTGGTCGAGGGGGCCGAGATCGTCGTGGCACCGGTGCAGGTGGCCGGTGCTCGCTCGATCACCGTGGCGGGTTCGCGCCTGGCCAGCACGGCCCTGACGCCTGATCACGTCCGGATGGCGTTGACCGGCAAGGTGTTGACCGTGGGCGACAACGTCTCGTTGCTTCCCCAGGACCTCGCACCGCCGCCCGGCGCCGACGTCTCCGAGACGCGCCGCAAGCTTTCCAACGCCATCGGCATGACGTGGACCAACGAGCTGATCACCATCACGTCGACCGACCCGGCGGGTCCGGTGGCCGTGCAGCCGTCCAGCGTCGTCGGCTGGCGCTCGGCCTCGGCACCGGCGGCCGAGGTCACGCCGGTCGTGGTGCAGGAGAAGCACGAGGCCCTGCCGGTCACCGACCTCGTCGGCCAGAAGGACCAGGCCCGCCGCCTCACCGAGTGGCTGGAACTCATGTTCCGCCAACCAGAGCTCCTCACCCGCCTGGGCGCGTCCGCCCGCCTGGCGGCCCTGGTGAGCGGCCCGGAAGGCGTCGGCAAAGCCACACTGGTGCGTGCCGTGGCCCGTTCCGTCGACGCCACGGTCGTCGAGCTGGCCGCCCCGAGCATCTCGGTGCTCGAACCGGGTGCGATGGCCAAACAACTCGGCGACGCGATCGCAGGTGTCCCCGAGCAGCCGACCGTCCTGCTGATCACCGACATCGACGCCCTGCTGCCGAGCTCACCGCCTCCGGTGGCCACCGTCGTCCTGGACATCCTCCGCACCGCCGTGTCCCGCCCCAACCTGGCCCTGGTGGTCACCTCGGCCCGCGTCGAGTCGATCGACCCGCGCCTGCGTACCCCGGAACTGGTCGACCGCGAGCTGACCCTTCCCCTCCCGGACGGCGCCACCCGCACCGAACTGCTGCGCGTCCTGCTGCGCGACGTCCCGCTGGAGTCCGATGTGGACTTGGGAGCCGTGGCCGACCGCACCCCGGGCTTCGTCGCGGCCGACCTCTGCGCCCTGCGCCGCGAGGCAGCCGTACGCGCCGCTCTCCGCCAACGCGAGGTCGCAGAACCCCGTGTGGGGCAAGAAGACCTGCTGGCCGCTCTGGGCACCGTCCGCCCGATCTCGATGTCGGCCTCCGACACCATCCAAACCGGTGGCCTGACCCTCGCCGACGTCGGTGACATGACCGAGGTCAAGCAAGCCCTGACCGAAGCGGCCCTGTGGCCGCTGCGCTACCCGGACTCCTTCGCCCGCCTGGGCGTGGCACCCCCGCGCGGCGTCCTGCTCTACGGCCCACCGGGATGCGGCAAGACGTTCCTGGTGCGCGCCCTGGCGGGTTCCGGCCAGCTCAACGTCCTCACGGTCAAGGGCGCCGAACTGATGGACAAGTTCGTGGGCGAATCCGAACGAGCGGTCCGGGAACTCTTCCGCCGCGCCGCGGACGCCGCCCCCGCCCTGATCTTCCTCGACGAGGTCGACGCCCTGGCCCCACGCCGAGGCCAGTCCTCCGACGCCGGAGTGGCCGACCGCGTGGTGGCCGCCCTCCTGACCGAACTGGACGGCGTCGAACCCCTCCGTGACGTCGTGGTCATCGGCGCGACGAACCGCCCCGAACTCCTGGACCCGGCCCTGCTGCGACCGGGACGCCTGGAGCGCCTCGTCTACGTGCCACCACCGGACGCCGACGCCCGCACGGAAATCCTGAAGGCCGCCTCGCGCAACACACCCCTGGCCGACGACGTCGACCTGTCCGCGCTGGCGTCCGAACTGGACGGTTACTCGGCAGCGGACTGCGCCGCCCTGGTGCGTGAAGCGGCGCTCACGGCGATGCGGGAGTCGTTGGAGGCAGCGGAAGTCACGCAGGCCCACCTGGCAAAGGCCCGCGCGGTGGTGCGACCGTCGCTGGACCCGGCACAGCTCGCCTCGCTGGCGGCCTACGCGTCGTCACGCCGCTGAGCTCACTTGTTCTTGGAAACACCCTGGTAGTCGTTGGTGACGATCAGAATGATCCCGGGCGCCGCGTGCTGTATCCCGTCGAACCGAGGCTCAACCCGAGCCCGCAGCACCGCACCCAGCTCCCGAGCCGAAGCCTCTTCATCGGTCCCAGGCCGGAAGTACACGGTCGTGGTGGGAATCGTCCCCTGCGAGTAGTTCCCGGTCTCCGCAACCGTCCACCCGTTGGCCCGGACCTCGTCCGAAGCCTTGCCGGCCAACCCGGTGATCGTGGAGTTGTTGTAAACCCGCACCGGCACCTTCGCAACCCCGGCCGGCGCAACGGGAGGCGGCGGAACCACAGTGGTGGTCGCCGCGGGCGGAGTGGTGGTGGTTGTGGTGGTCGCAGCCGGAGCCGAAGAACCCTCTGTGGGCGCAGCGGCGGAGGACTCCGAGGTAGGAGTCTGCGCCGGAGGCGCGGTGGAATTCCCGCCGGCGACGGGCGGCGAGTCGGACCCTCCGCCGAACAGACTCACAACACCGATCACCAACGCCACCGCAGCCACACCCAGCAGGGCGAAGCCGGCGGCCTTGGCCGGACGGGACGGACTAGCGGACTCGGGGGAGGTCATCAGTCCTCGGTGCTCCTGGCGCGTGCGCGAACCCTCTGACGGCCTGTCCGCACGCCCCGCAACCGCTTGACCAGCATCGGTTCGGCCGCGAACGCGGCTTCCTTCTCAACCAAGGCGTTGAGCAGCTGGTAGTAACGAGTCGCCGACATGTCGAACAGTTCCCTGATGGCCTGTTCCTTGGACCCCGAGTACTTCCACCACTGCTTCTCGAACGCGAGCATCGTGCGTTCGCGGCTGGTCAGCTCGTCAGCGGTAGTCAGCGCCTCGGCGTGATCCATCTGGCTCCCCACGGTCGCCACACCATCTCAGGTGCGGGCAATTCAATCACGTGATCGTTCCAACCTACCGCGCGACACCGACAGTTTTGGACCGCTTAAGGTCTGACCATGGCCGTGCACCGCATCTGCATCGTTGGCGACCCCGTGCTCCACAACCCGACGCGCGAGGTCACCGAGTTCGACACCGAGCTGAAGACGCTCGTCGACGACATGTTCGAGACGATGGCAGCGGCGCGCGGAGTTGGGCTCGCGGCCAACCAGATCGGTGTCGACCTGAGGCTTTTTGTGTACGACTGCCCGGACGACGACGGTGTGCAGCACCGCGGCGTGATCTGCAACCCCGTGCTGGAGACGTCCGAGATCCCGGAGACCATGCCGGATCCGGACGACGACTTCGAGGGCTGCCTGAGCGTGCCCGGTGAGGCGTACCCGACCGGACGCGCCCGTTGGGCGAAGGTGACCGGGGTGGACGCCGACGGGCAGCCCGTCGAGGTCGAGGGCACGGGCTTCTTCGCCCGGTGTCTCCAGCACGAGACAGATCACCTGAACGGGTACCTCTACCTGGACCGCCTCGTCGGCCGGCACAAGAAGGAAGCGAAGCGGATGCTCCGCGACAACGAGTGGGGTGGGCCGGGCCTTTCGTGGGACCCGGCCGACCCCGCGAACTTCGAGGACGAGGACTGAGTTCGCCGTTCATCGAGCACTGGGCACGCTCAGCCGCGCAGCACGGACTCGACCTGCGCCAGCTCGTCGGCCGACAACGGCCCGAACGCCAGCGCGCCCGCGTTCTCCTCGACCTGCTCCACCGTCCGGACGCCCGGAATCGGAACGAGCCGGGGAGAGCGCGCCCAGAACCACGCCAGCGCGCCCTGCACGAGCGTCCGGCCGCCTGAGGTCAGCACGTCGCGAACGGCCTCCCGCGCCCGGAAGTACTCCGGCGACGGCTTCCCGTCGACGAAGAACCGCAGCCAGGACGGGTTCGTGACCCGCACGTCGTCCGCGGGCAGCTCGGCGAACGTCTCCCGGGCCAGCAACCCCATCGCGAGCGGGCGGCGGCACAGCACCGCGTAGTCCCCCGCGTACATCTCGGGGTGGTCGAACAGCAGGTTGATGTCGGCCTGCGCCGCGATCCCGTGCTCGCCCTCGCAGAAGAACCGCGCCCGCTCGACGTCGTCCGTGCTCCAGCCGTACGAGCGGATCTTCCCGGCCGCGACCAGCGCCTCGCACTCGTCGCGCAGCAACCCCGCCTCCTCGAACCCGAGGTCGCCGATGTGCAGCTGGTACAGGTCGATCCGGTCGGTGCCCAGTCGCCGCAACGACCCCTCGACGGCGCGGCGCAGGTACTCGACCGATCCCTCGTTCCCGGTCATCCGGCGGGTGGCCGCGTCGAAACCGCAGCCCCACTTGGTAGCGATGACCACCTCGTCACGCACGGACGCAAACGCTTGCCCGACCAGTGACTCCGCGTGCCCGCAGCCGTAGACGTCCGCCGTGTCGAACAGCGTCACGCCCAGCTCGAACGCCCGCTGCAGCGCCTTCACCGACTGGCCGTCGTCCGCCGGCCCCCACCCGACGGGCGCGCCGTCCGGGTCGGAGAACGGGCCGCCCATGGCCCACGTGCCGAAACCCATCTTCCCCAGATCCGTCATGGGTACAGCCAACAACCTGGAGCGCACTCCAGGTCAACCAGCCGCTTCCAGAAAAAAGAAATTGCTGCTGTCGGCGACCATCAGGGCATGCCACTCGAAAACATCGTCGCCTTCGTCGCGGCCTCGTTCCTCATCGCACTGTCGCCAGGACCCGGCACGGCCATGGTCCTGCGACAGTCGGTGCACGGGCGAAAAGCCGCGCTGGCCACGGTGTTCGGCATGGAGGTCGGCGTCGCGTGCTGGGCCGTCGCCGCCGCGCTGGGCCTGAGCGTGCTGCTCACGGCGTCCGAGATCGCCTACCACGGCCTGCGGATCGCCGGCGCGGTCTTCCTGATCTACCTGGGCGTGAAGGCGCTGATCAGCAAGACCACGGCGGAGAAGGCGCCGCCGCCCGCGAGCCACGCGTTCCGCAGCGGGCTGATCGTGAACCTGGCCAACCCGAAGCTCGGCGTGTTCGCGATCTCGTTCCTACCGCAGTTCGTGCCTGCCGGGGAGGCCGGCCAGGGGGTTCTGCTCTTCCTCGCCGTCGGATGGGTCCTGATCGACACCGTCTGGTACCTGATCATCGTGTCGATCCTGCACACCATCCGCGGCTGGCTGAGCCGCCCGCGGGTTCGCCCGGCGCTCGAGAAGCTGTCGGGCGGCGTGCTGCTGGCGCTCGGAATCCGGCTGGTACTCGACCCGCGTTGAGATCGGGTTGCCCCGGCGCCAGAACAGCTCGGGCAGTCCGGCCAGCTCACCGAGGGTGTGGCAGGCGGCCATGGACGCGTAGCCACCGGCCAGCACGTGCGCGCGGATTCGGTCGAGACGGCCGAACTCGATCACCTCACCGGCGATGAGGAACGGCAGCACCAGCTGCCAGGCCTGCACCACCGCGGGCCGGCGCCGGTGGGGTGCGCGCAGGGCCGCGCGGGCGACTCGCAAGAGGTGCTCGTTCGCGCTCATCGTGTACGGGTGCGCCGAGTGGTCCCAGTTCCACCGGCGCTCCTCCGTGACGGCGCACCGCACGCACTCGACCGGGCCGGTGCCCAGCTCGGCACCGCAGCGGGAGCACGCCAGCAGCGTCATCGCCCAGTCCACGCACGTCCACGGGTACTCGCCGACGTCGGAGGAGACCACCAGCTCGGCCAGTTCCCGGTCCGCGAGCTGCGACGACGTCCGCAGGGCCTCCCAGTCCGCGAGCCAGAACTGGTCGAGCAGCTCGGCGCAGAAACCGCAGTCGGGGTAGCCGCGACCTGCGAGTTCTCCGCAGGAAGGGCATGCCGAGACCACGGCGGGACGCTGACCGCGACGCGCGCCGGGCGGGAACGGCTGGTGATCAGCCACGGGGAAGAGATTAGGGGCTAACGGCGGCCTTGGCAGCTACGGCGCGCGCTGACTATGGTCGGGTCTCGACAACTCAACACAACGCGGGAGCTCGCGCCTGAGCGGGCTGAGAGGGTGACTGGCCGTGCTGCCGGTGTCACCGACCGCCTGAACCTGACCGGGTAATGCCGGCGTAGGGAGGAATGTCGTGACGGCACTTGACGACCGTTCGGTGAAGCCCAGTGTGACCACCGGCCCGATCTCGGGCTCGCGCAAGGTGTACCGCGAGGTGTCCCCGGACATCCGCGTGCCCTACCGCAGGGTGGAGCTGACCAACGGCGAGCATGTCGATCTCTACGACACTTCCGGTCCGTATACCGACGACAACGCGACCATCGACGTCCACAGTGGACTTCCTGACCTCAGGTCGGGGTGGCTCGCCGCACGGGAACCGATCAACGGAGCTGTCAGCCAGCTCGCGTACGCGAAGGCCGGGATCATCACCCCGGAGATGCGCTTCATCGCGGCGCGCGAGAACCTCGACGCGGAGTTCGTGCGCGAGGAGGTGGCCATCGGGCGTGCGGTGATTCCGTTGAACCGCAAGCACCCCGAGGCCGAGCCGATGATCATCGGCAAGAAGTTCCTCGTGAAGATCAACGCCAACATCGGCAACTCCGCCGTGTCGTCGTCGATCGAGGACGAGGTCGAGAAGATGGTGTGGGCGACCCGCTGGGGCGCCGACACGATCATGGACCTGTCCACCGGCAAGCGGATTCACGAGACGCGCGAGTGGATCCTGCGCAACTCGCCGGTGCCCGTCGGCACCGTACCGATCTACCAGGCGCTGGAGAAGGTCGACGGCGACCCGGCGAAGCTGTCGTGGGAGGTCTACCGCGACACCGTGGTCGAGCAGTGCGAGCAGGGCGTCGACTACATGACCGTGCACGCGGGCGTGCTGCTGCGGTACGTGCCGCTGACGGCCAAGCGCGTCACCGGCATCGTCTCGCGCGGCGGGTCGATCATGGCCGCGTGGTGCCTCGCGCACCACCAGGAGAGCTTCCTCTACACGCACTTCGAGGAGCTCTGCGACATCCTGCGCACCTACGACGTGACGTTCTCGCTGGGTGACGGGCTGCGGCCGGGTTCCATCGCGGACGCCAACGACGAGGCGCAGTTCGCGGAGCTGCGGACGCTGGGCGAGCTCACGCACATCGCCCGCGCTCGCGACGTGCAGGTCATGATCGAAGGCCCTGGTCACGTGCCGATGCACAAGATCGCCGAGAACGTCCGGCTGGAAGAGGAGTGGTGCGGCGAGGCGCCGTTCTACACGCTCGGGCCGCTGGCCACGGACATCGCGCCCGCCTACGACCACATCACGTCCGCGATCGGCGCGGCGCAGATCGGCTGGCTCGGCACCGCGATGCTCTGCTACGTCACGCCGAAGGAGCACCTCGGCCTGCCGAACCGGGACGACGTGAAGACCGGCGTGATCACGTACAAGATCGCGGCGCACTCCGCCGACCTCGCCAAGGGCCACCCCGGCGCCCAGGACTGGGACGACGCGCTGTCGAAGGCGCGCTTCGAGTTCCGCTGGGAGGACCAGTTCAACCTGTCGCTCGACCCGGACACCGCGCGTTCGTTCCACGACGAGACGCTCCCCGCGGAACCGGCGAAGACGGCGCACTTCTGCTCGATGTGCGGGCCGAAGTTCTGCTCCATGAAGATCACGCAGGACGTGCGGCGCTACGCCGAGGAACGCGGACTGTCCACAGTGGAGGCGATCGAGGCGGGCATGGCGGAGAAGTCCGACGAGTTCGCCGGCACGGGCAACAAGGTCTACCTCCCGGTCGTGGAGACTTCGTGACCACGACCCCACCCAGGGTGCTCACCATCGCCGGAAGCGATTCCGGCGGTGGTGCGGGCATCCAGGCCGACCTCCGCACGCTCTTCGCGTGCGGGGTGCACGGCTGCGTCGCGCTGACCGCCGTGACGGTGCAGAACTCGCTGGGCGTCACCGGCGTCGCCGAGATCCCGGCGGAAACCGTTGCGGCGCAGATCATCTCGGTGGCCGAGGACATCGGGTTGCAGGCCGCCAAGACCGGCATGCTGGCGTCGGCGCGGATCATCGAGGCCATCACCCCGGCACTGGACCGCGTCGGCATCGGCCGCTCCGGCAGGACGCCGTTCGTCGTCGACCCCGTGTCGGCGTCGATGCACGGTGACCAACTGCTGGCCGACTCGGCGCTGGAGGGGCTGCGTGGCCTGCTCTTCCCGCGCGCCACGCTGGTGACGCCGAACCTCGACGAGGTGCGGCTGATCACCGGCATCGAGGTGAAGGACCGCGCGGACCAGCGCGTGGCGGCGGAGGCGTTGCACGCCATGGGACCGGAGTGGGTGCTGGTCAAGGGCGGCCACATGTGGGACGACCCGGAGTGCCTCGACCTGCTCTACGACGGCCGCGAGTTCATCGAGCTGCCCGGTCCGCGTTACGACGTCAAGCACACGCACGGCAGCGGCGACACGCTCGCGTCCTCGATCAGCTCCGCGCTGGCCAAGGGCGCGACCGTGCCGGAAGCGGTGCGGTTCGGCAAGGACTTCATCGTGAAGTCCGTCGCCGCCGCCTATCCGCTGGGTGCGGGGGTCGGTCCGGTGTCGCCGCTGTGGCGGCTCGCGGGCTGAAGCCGCCGGACCAGGTGTCGGTCCGAGGCTGTTCTCGGGCCGCACCCGGCTACTTCGACTCCTCGCCGACGAGCGTCTCCAGCGCGTCCAGCGCGTTGAGCAGAGCCGACACGTGTTCGGGCGTGAGGTGTTCGATCCGGCGCTGCAGCTCGCGCACCCGCGCGGACCGCACGCCGGACACCATCGTCTCGCCCTCGGGTGTGGGGGTGGCGAGCCACGCGCGGCCGTCCTGCGGGTCGGGCTCTCGCTTCACGTACCCGGCCTCGACCAGCGCGGCGACGATGCGGGACAACGTCGGCGGCGCCACGCCCTCCTTGGTCGCCAGGTCGCCCAGGCGCATGGGGCCGCACCTGGCCAGCGTGGCGAGCGCGGAGACCGCGCCGGGGCCGAGTCCGGGGGAACCGGTGCGTCGCAGCAACCGGGCCAGTCGGCCGATCGCCAGGTACAGGCGCGCGGTCGCGTCCTCGACCTCGGCGTCAATGGGGGCCGTCACGGCTTGTCGTCCTCCTCGGCGGAAATCAGGTAATGGTCAATCATCCCCCAACACGTGAGTACCCAAGGTAGCGACTCAGAGACCCGGCGAAGACGCTTGGGCCCAAAAGCGCTGCGGAATTCGTCCCGCGATTCGCGCAAGACGGCCGCCCTCGACCGCACAACGCATGGCGGCGCCCATCCGTTCCGGGTCCTGGGCGCGCGTGACGGCCGTCGCCAGCAGCACCGCTGAGCAGCCGAGCTCCATCGCCAGCGCGGCGTCCGACGCCGTGCCGATGCCCGCGTCGAGCACGACCGGAACGGTGGCGCGCGAGGTGATCAGCTCGATGTTGTGCGGGTTGCGGATGCCCAGCCCCGTGCCGATGGGCGAGCCGAGAGGCATGACCGTCGCGCAGCCGATGTCCTGGAGCTTCAACGCCAGCACCGGGTCGTCGTTGGTGTAGGGCAGGACCACGAAGCCGTCCCGAACCAACCGCTCGGCCGCGTCCAGCAGCTCGACCGGGTCGGGCAGCAGGGTCTGCTCGTCGTAAACCACTTCGAGCTTCACCCAGTTGGTTTCCAACGCCTCGCGCGCGAGCTGCGCGGTGAGCACGGCCTCCGCGGACGTGCGGCAGCCGGCGGTGTTGGGCAGGACCTCGATTCCCAGTCGCCGCAACAACTCCAGCACGCCGGTCTGGCCCGCGGCGTCGACCCGGCGCATGGCCACGGTGGTCAGCTCGGTGCCGGAGGCCACCAGGGCGCGCTCCAGCACGGAGAGGTTCGCGGCACCGCCGGTGCCGGTGATGAGCCTGGACCGGAACTCCCGGCCCGCGATGATCAGCGGATCGTCCACGTCAGCCTCCCTGGACCGCGGTCAGCACCTCGACCACGCCGCCGTCCGGCACGATCGTGGAGTCCCACAACGCCCTGGGCACCACGGCACCGTCCAGGGCCACGGCCACCCCCTTCTCGGGCGCCCCCACCAGCGACACCACCGCGGCGACGGACGTGCCGTCGACCAGGTCCCGAGCAGTGCCGTTGACCTGTGCTCTCACGAACTTCCTCCCTGAAGCAGCTCAACCACGACCCGTGCGGTGTGCGGGGCCAGCAGCAGACCGTTGCGGTGGTGGCCGGTCGCGGCGATGACACCGGGTTCCAGCCGGCGCACGACTGGGACGTTGTCCGGGCTGCCCGCGCGGAACCCGACGGCGGCCTCGGCCAGGGCGTACTCGGCGATGCCCGGCAGCACGGTTTCCGCGTCCCGCAACAGGTCCCGCACGCCGGCGACGGACACGTCGGTGTCGAACCCGGCCTCGTACTGCGTCGCGCCGACGACCAGGCCGTCGGTGCGCGGAACCAGGTACACCGGGCGTCCGGAGACGAGGGCGCGGATGGTGTGCCGAGGCGGCGGCAACGCGCCAGGCCGGTGGGTCAGCCGCAGGATCTCGCCCTTGACCGGGCGGATCACGTCCTTCAGCGCCGGGTGCAGCGCGCCGCTCCACGCCCCGGCCGCGATCACCTCGACCCGGCCGTCCACATCGGACCGCACCCCGGCTTCCACGCACGCCTTCCACAGTGCGGAGAGCAGCTCGCGGTTGTCGACGGCGAGGTCACCGGCGGCGAAGACACCACCGCGCACCGCGGGCCCCAGCGACGGTTCGAGGGCGCGGATCTCCCGCGAGGTCAGCAACTCCCCCGCGTGCCGCAGGTCGGCGAGATCACCGGGCTGGGTGCCGACCGCGAGCGTTCCCGCGGTGAACAACGGGACACCGATCGACTCGGCGAAGGCAGGCCACATCGCCAGCGCCTCGACTCCCTGCGCCACCACGGCTTCCTCACCGGGCCAGGCCTCCGTCAACGGCGCGAGCATGCCGCCCGCGACCCGCGAGCCCGCGTGCGGCGAGCCGTGGTCGGACACGGAAACCGAGTACCCGGCCCGCAGGCACGCCAGTGCGACGGACAGGCCGATGACGCCGCCACCCCGGACGGCCACTTGCACACTGCTCAAGGCATTCACGCTCCCTGCGCCGGCATGACCCGGATCAGGTTCGACGGTCGGAGCGAACCACGCTCCCTCTCAGCCCGGTGTTCTCCAGGCTCCCGTGCGGACCGACACCAACATAACGGTTACCGTGCGAGCGTGCCAGGACTCGACGGAAACCTGATCAGGCAACGACTCGCCGACGCGACGCTCTACCTCTGCACGCCGAACCGGCCCGATCTGGCCGAGTTCGCGGACGCGGCCCTCGCGGGCGGCGTCGACATCATCCAGCTGCGGGACAAGTCGCTGGAGGCGAAGCAGGAGATCGCGGCGCTGGAGATCCTCGCCGAGGCCTGCGACAACCACGGCAGGCTCCTCGCCGTCAACGACCGCGCGGACATCGCGTACGCGGTCAAGGCGGACGTGCTGCACCTGGGCCAGGACGACCTGCCCGTCTCGTGCGCGCGCCACATCATCGGCGAGCACCCGGTGATCGGCCGCTCCACGCACGACGCCGACCAGATGCGGGCCGCGGCGACCCAGCACGGCGTGGACTACTTCTGCACCGGTCCGTGCTGGCCCACGCCGACCAAGCCGGGACGCCCGGCACCTGGCCTCGACCTCGTGCGCGCCACGAAGGGCGTGCTGCGGCCGTGGTTCGCGATCGGCGGCATCGACCTGCAGAACCTCCACGAGGTCCGGGAAGCCGGAGCCACCCGCGTGGTCGTCGTGCGGGCCATCACCGAGGCCGAGGACCCGCGCAGGGCCGCCGAGTTGTTCAAAACTGAACTTAGTCGTTGAAATTTGAACAAACTGGCGTACGCTCGACGGTGTGAGCGCACCCGTTCTGTACCTGAGCCACGGGGCACCCCCGCTGGCTGACGACGAGACGTGGACCAGAGAGCTCAAGGACTGGTCCGCCGCCCTCCCGCGCCCGGAGGCCGTGCTCATGGTCTCCGCGCACTGGGAGGAGGCGCCGACGACCATCGGCGCGACCACCACCGTGCCGCTGGTCTACGACTTCTGGGGCTTCCCGCAGCGGTACTACGAGGTCACCTACGAGGCGCCCGGAGCGCCCGAACTCGCCGACGACGTGCGCAAGCTCCTCGGTGGACACGTCCAGCAGGACCCCGAGCGCGGACTCGACCACGGCGCCTACGTGCCGTTGAAGGAGATGTTCCCCGAGGCCGACGTCCCGGTGCTGCAGATGTCGCTGCCGACGCTCGACCCGCGGCGGCTGCACGCGATCGGGCGGAAGCTGGCACCGTTGCGGGACAAGAACGTCCTGATCGTCGGCAGCGGGTTCATGACGCACAACCTGAGCTGCGTGCGCTTCGACCAGGGCACCGACTACGAGCCGCCGTCGTGGTCGAAGGAGTTCGACGACTGGGCGCACCGGCAGCTCGCGGCCGGTGACGTGGACGCGTTGCTCGACTTCCAGCAGAAGGCTCCCGCGGCAGGCATCGCGCACCCGCGGACCGAGCACTTCGCACCGCTGTTCGTGGCGCTCGGCGCGGCGAGCGACGAGAAAGCCCGCACCAGCGTTGAAGGCTTCTGGTACGGGCTCTCGAAACGATCCGTGCAGTTCAGCTAGAGTCGAGCGTCACCCGGTCACGAGGCTCAGGCCGAAGTGCGTCAGGATCGGGTTGACCGGCTGGAAGAACGTGGTGCCGCCGGAGGTGCAGTTGCCGGAACCGCCGGACGTGACGCCCTGGGCCTGACCGAAGCCGGAGCCCGCCACCCACGAACCGCCGGAGTCACCGGGCTCCGCGCAGACGTTGGTGCGGGTGAGGCCGCGCACCGTGCCCTGGGCGTAGTTCACGGTCTGGTTCTTGGCCTGGACGCTGCCGCAGTGCCAGCCGGTGGTCGAGCCGGAACGGCAGATCTGCGCGCCGACGGCCGCCTCGCTGGAGCCCTTGACGATCACGTTGGCGCCGCCGTAGTGGTTGACCCACGGCCGCGGGGTCCAGTTCGCGTTGGTGCGGGCCCACGAGTAGTCGTTGCCGGGGAAGACCGAGCCGGCGAACGTGCCGGCCGCGACGCGGTTGTAGCCGGCGACGGCCGTGCCGGTGGTGCCGCAGTGGCCGGCGGTCACGAAGCCGCCCTTCACGGAGAAGCCGAGCGAGCAGCGCCCGCCGCCCATGTAGATCGCGTCACCGCCGCGCAGGTCGTACAGCGGCGTCGGGCTCTCGGTCACCTCGGCGACCTGGACGGCGCCGCTGATGGACTTCGCGGTGGCGAGCCACCGGTCCGTCGCCGCGTCACGGGTGTTCTTGTTGACCTCGACCACGACGCTGTTGGACTTCTCGTCGACGCGCCAGCTGGTGACGGACTGGGGAGCGCTCATGAGGTCGAGCACCGACTTGGTGCCGTTGAGCTGGGTGAGCGAGTTCTTGACGACCTGGACGTCGGCGCCGCTCACGGAGAGTCCCGACCTGGTCACCGCGACGGTCAGCTTGCCGCTCGCCTGGTCGATCCACGCTCCGCCGAACGCGTCACCCAGAGAGGCCTTCGCGTGGTCGGCGATTTCGCTGGAGGTCTGGTCGGAAGCCAACCGGACGCGTGCCTGGTCAGCGTTCAGGCCCAAATCACGCTGGACCGCTTGGAGCAATTCGGCCGGGTAGCTCTCCGTGTCGGAACCGGTTGGGGCGACTGGTGCGGCAGGGGCGCCAAACGCCGGTACGCTGAGAGCAGTCACGACTCCGGTGGCGAGCAGAACGGCACCGGTTACACGGGCCGCACTCGTGCGGTTCATCAGACGTCTCCCTCACTTTCGAGTGCAGGGGAACCCGAGAGATCGGTTGCAGGGACCTCTCTCGGGGGCTCTAGGGGGACGGGTGGTGGGGCGGCGGCAGGGGTCGCCCCACCCCTCTCCTATCCCCAGTTCTTTCGTTCTGGGCGAGGGCGCTGCGCTCAAGTGGTTTCGCCACGAGCCTCATCGCGCCCCCTTTCGGTCTCTTTCGGACCGATTCCTTCGCCCGTTCGAGTGACGTTATGAGCCTGTTATCCGTTACGCCCAATCTCGACCGTGGACGAAGTGTGTCACAGCTCACGACAGATCAACTGCGGTGCGTAGCAATTGACAGTTAACTATCGCTCAAAGTAGTGACCTGATCACCGAATAGGGTCGACAGTTGACGACGGCGCCGAGCTGTCGGTCGGCTGTCGGGATCCTGTCGACGTGGTGGTCGGTCCGGTCGTCGTGGTGCTTTCGGCGGGCGACTGACCGGACGTGCTCGGAGGGGCCGTCACGGTGATCGTTTCGGTCCTCGTGGTCTCGGTGCGGGTCTCGGTGTGGACAGCGGGTGTCGTTGTCGTCGTTGTCTTCGGCCCGGTGTCCGCGGAGGTCGGTTTACCGGTGACGAGCTGAACGCTCGTGACGGCGAGGACGGTCACCACGAAGGCAAGCAATCCGCCGACCGCGATGACCTGCCAACGCTTTTCGCGTTCCATCGACCGTTGGTAGAGCACGGCGCCCACCGTGGTCACCACGCTCGCGAGAACCGCGCCGATGATGGTGCCGACAACATTGAGGCGAAGGCTCAGCACGGCCGCCGTGACGGCGGCGAGCACACTCGCGACGAGCTTGACAGGGGTGATCTTCTCCTTCTCAGCCATGACATCTTGTGGGACGTCGGGCACAGTTCACCGGTTGTGCGCCGGTGACGTGCATCATCAACACATGCGCTTGGTGACTCTCGAAGACGTCCACGCGGCGGCTGCCGCGATCGCACCGCATGTCGTCCGCACGCCGTTGCTGCCGTTCGACTCCGCACTGTGGATCAAGCCGGAGTGCCTGCAGCCGATCGGCGCCTTCAAGCAACGCGGTGCCGTGAACGCCTTGTCCCGCATACCTTCCGAGGCACGCAGCCGTGGTGTCGTGGCGTACTCGAGCGGTAACCACGCGCAAGCAGTTGCCTACGCGGCCAAGCTTCTGGGCATGCCGGCGGCGATCGTCGTGCCGTCGAACACGCCGCAGCTGAAGATCGACGCGACGCGCGCGCACGGCGCCGAGGTGTTCGTCGTCGGCATCACCGAACGCGAGTCGCGCGCTGCCGAACTGGTCGAGGAGCGCGGCGCCACGCTGATCCCGCCGTTCGACCACCCGGACGTGATCGCCGGCCAGGGCACGATCGGCCTGGAGATCTGCGCCGACCTGCCCGACGTGGCCACGATCCTGGTGCCGGTGAGCGGCGGCGGCCTGATCTCCGGCGTCGCGACGGCCGTGAAGTCCTTGCGCCCCAACGTCCGCGTGATCGGCGTCGAACCCGAGCTGGCCGGCGACGCCGCCGCCTCGTTCGCCGCGGGCTCGCAGGTCCACTGGGACGCGCACGACCGCGCCCGCACCATCGCCGACGGCCTGCGCGCCGAGCCGTCCGAGCTGACGTTCGCGCACATCCGCGAGCACGTCGACGACATCATCACCGTGACCGAGGACGAAATCCGTTCCGCGGTGAGGGAGATCGCCCGCCGGACGCGGGTCGTGTCCGAACCGAGCGGCGCGGTTGGAGTTGCGGCGTACCTGAACCGCTCCCTGCCCGCGGGTCCGACCGTTGCCGTGGTGTCAGGTGGCAACATCGAGCCCGCGCTGTTCGCCTCCCTGGTCACCGGATGATCTCGCTCGACGACATCCGTTCGGCCGCGGCCGTGATCGCGCCGCACGTGGTGCGCACACCGCTGCTGCCGTTCGGCCCGTCCCGCTGGCTCAAGCCGGAGTCGCTGCAGCCGGTCGGCGCCTTCAAGCTGCGCGGCGCGCTGAACGCGTTGGCACGCCTGGAGAACCGCTCGAACGGCGTGGTCGCCTACTCCAGCGGCAACCACGCCCAGGCCGTCGCGTTCGCGGCCCGCCTGCACGGTGTCCCGGCGGCGATCGTGATGCCGTCCAACACCCCGCAGGTGAAGATCGCGGCCACTCGCGCGCTCGGAGCCGAGGTCTTCATCGTCGGCATCACCGAACGCGTCGAACGGGCCGAGGCGCTCGTGGCCGAACGCGGTGCGGCGCTCATCCCGCCGTTCGACCACCCGGACGTGATCGCCGGGCAGGGCACGATCGGCCTGGAGATCTGCGCCGACCTGCCCTCCCTGGACGCGGTCGTGGTGCCGATGTCCGGTGGCGGCCTGATCTCCGGCGTGGCCACGGCGGCCAAGGCGCTGCGGCCGGACGTCCGCGTGATCGGCGCCGAACCCGCGCTGGCCGCGGACATCGCGGCTTCGCTCAAGGCGGGCGAGCTGGTCCGCTGGGACCCCGTGGCGCGGGCTCAGACGGCCGCGGACGCGTTGAGGGACGAGCCGTCGGAGCTGACCTGGGAGCACATCAGCAAGCTGGTGGACGACGTGATCACGGTGTCGGAGGACGAGATCCTGGCCGCGGTGGCCGGCCTGGCGCGCCGGGCGCGGCTGGTCGCCGAGCCCAGCGGGGCCGTGGCCGTGGCGGCGCAGGCGAAACTCGGGCGCGGGGTCGCCGTCGTGTCCGGTGGCAACGTCGATCCGGCGCTGCTCGCCAGGGCTCTCACGGCCTCTGGCTGATCACGTGCGTCAGCGCCGCGACCCGACGGTACGGATCGGTGGCGCCGGCGCGTTCCTCGCAGGCCGGCAACGCCGTCAGCTCGGGTTCGCCGGGCAGCGCGGCATCGCTCGCCGCGGTGTCGGTGAACACCCGCACGCCGTACCAGGCCCGCACCTCCAGCTGCCGGTCGGCCAGCGCGGCGGTCAGGTCGTCGAGGCGGTCGGCGCGGGCCGTCACGCCGATTCGGTTGTCGTAGGACGAGTTCTCGAAGGCCTTGAGCGTCGTGTCCCAGTCGCCGAGCAGGCCCGGCCGCATCGCCAGTGCGTCGCCGTTGCGGACCAGCAACGAGAGCACACCGCCCGGTGCGACCAGTCTCGCCAGGTCGTCCAGCGGCGGCTTGGGATCGGCGAAGTACATCAGCACGCCGTGGCACAGCACCACGTCGAAGCTCCCGGCGTCGAACAGCGAGGCCAGGTTCGCGAGGTCGTCCTCGACCGTCCGCACCCGTGCCCGCACTTCGCCCGGTTCACCGTCCAGGGCGTGCCCGAGTTCCTCCAGCAGGACCGACGAGGAGTCCACGCCCGTCACGTGGTGCCCGGCGCGGGCGAGCCGGAGCAGCTGCGTGCCCTGACCGCATCCCGCGTCCAGAACGCGCGACGGGACCTGCGGCAGATGCGCGGTCAGCTGTCGGGACACCAGTTCCTGGCGGACGACCTGCCGCAGCGTGCCCAGCCGGGCGCGCCACCGCTGCTCGCCCGCGGCGAAACCGGTCACCGCCCTGGTTGTCCGACCGAGCGGACGTGCGTGGGCGGTCCCTCCACGCCGCAGTGCAGGCAGTCGCCGGGGTGCGGGTTGTCCGGCTGCTCGTGCTCGGTCGCCAGCACGCGGTTGTCGACGCCCAGCGCGAGCAGACCTCCGGCGATCGCCGCCACCGCGCACAGCACGAGCGCCAGCTGCCAGCCGGACGTCATGACCGCCGGGTTGCGGTAGTCCTCTCCCGTCAGGCCGACGGCGGCGGGCAGCACGGCCATGGCGAGCAGGCTGCCGGTGCGGGCCACGGCGTTGTTGACGCCCGACGCGACGCCCGCGTGGTGGTCGGGTGCGGAGGCGAGCACGGTCGCGGTCACCGGGGCGACCACGGCGGCCAGGCCCAGGCCGAACACGAGCACGCCGGGCAGCACGCCGGTCAGGTAGGTGGCGCCGGGGGCGGCGTTGCGCAGCATCAGCATGCCCAGGCCGATCACGATCGGGCCGAGCACGAGCTGCCAGCGCGGGCCGTTGCGCTGCGCGAACTTGCCCGAGGTCGACGACGCCATCAGCATGATGATCGTGATCGGCACGCTGGCCAGGCCGGACGCCGTGGGCGAGTAGCCGAGTGAGATCTGCAGCTGCAGGACCAGCAGCACCATCACGCCGCCGAGGGCCGCGTAGACGAGGAACGTCAGGACGTTGGAAAGCAGGAACGTTCGATTGTTGAACAATTCTACGGGGACAAGCGGGTCGGCGGACCGCTTCTGCAGCACCCCGAACGCCACCATGGCGACCAATCCGAGGATTGTCGCAACGTAGGATTGTTCAACAATCCCACCAGTCAACAAGGCGAGGCCGAGAGCTCCCACCAGCGCCGACAGGTAGTTGGGGTGCCCGGCGGTCTCGTCACGGGACTCCGGCACCGACCGCAGCGCCAGCCACACGCAGACGGCGGCGACCGGCAGGTTCACCAGGAACGCGAGCCGCCACGACCACGCCTGCACCAGCAGCCCGCCGACCAGCGGCCCGATGGCGGTGGCGACACCGGACAGCCCGGACCACGCGCCGATCGCCCGCGACCGGTCCTCCCGGTTGAACGACGACTGCAGGATCGCGAGCGCACCGGGCGTCAGCAGCGCCGCGCCCACGCCCTGCAGCACGCGCGCGGCCACGAGCACGGGCACCGACCACGCGGCACCGCACAGCAGCGACGTCACGCCGAACCACACGACGCCGATCACGTAGACCTTGCGCCGGCCGAACCGGTCCCCCAGCGATCCGGCGATCAGGATGAGCGAGGCGAGGGCGAGCAGGTAGCCGTTCAGGATCCACTGCAGATCGGTGACCGACGCGGCGAACTCCGCGCCGATCCGCGGCAGCGCCACGTTGACGATCGTCCCGTCGAGCATCGCCATGCCCGAGCCGAGGATCGTCGTGGCCAGCACCGCGCGGGCGCGCGGCGTGCCCCAGGCGATCAAGACGGCCGGTTCAGCGTGGCGACGAACTTGTACCGGTCACCGCGGTACACCGAGCGTACCCATTCGATCGGGTTGCCCTCGGTGTCGAACGAGTGCCGGGACAGCAGCAGCATCGGCAGGCCGATGTCGGCGCCGAGCAGCTCGGCCTCCTCGGGCGAGGCCAGCGCGGTCTCGATCGTCTCCTCGGCGTGCCCCATCTCGACGCCGAAGCGCTCGGACAGCACCTGGTAGAGCGAGGCACCGGGCGCCAGGTACCGCCTGAGTCCGCGGAACCGGCCCAAGGCCAGGTGCGTGGTCTCGATCGCCATCGGCTCGTTGTCGGCGAGGCGCAGGCGGTGCAGGCGCAGCACCTTGGCACCGGGACGCACGCCGAGCAGCCGGGCGAGCTCCGCCTCCGCGGGCATCTCGGAGGCCTCGATCAGCTTGGACGACGGCACGCGGCCCTGGGCGCGCATGTCCTCTGTGTACGAAGACAGCTGCAACCTCTGGGCGACCTTGGGTTCGGCCGCGAAGGTGCCTTTGCCCTGCACCCGGAGCAGCCGCCCTTCCACCGTCAGCTCGGCAAGCGCTTGCCGGACGGTGGTCCTGGAGACGTCGAACTCCGCCGCCAGCGACCGCTCCGTGGGGATCGGCGAACCGGGCGGCAGTGCCCTCAACAGGTCGAGCAGGTGCCGCTTGAGACCCCAGTACTTCGGCTCGCGCTGCGCACGCGTCCTGGCGTCCACGCCTGATGCAGGCGTCGTCTCCAGCATGGCCTCCTCCTCGCACTCCATGTCACGCCCCACAAGGATGCCTTGTCCGTGTCGTTCCGTGCGTTCGAACCCCGCCAATCGACACGAAATTGGTCGGACGACTCCGCAACGCTTTGGCAACGCGCTTGACAGACGCGGTGACGCAGCACACGCTGTTCCACATTGGTCTACACCACTTGGGCGTTCCGGCCGCGGGCCGGGCTTGCTGAAAGGGCGCGACTGTGAAGGGCTGGAGAGGACTCGCTGCCGGTGCCGCCGCACTGGCAGTGGCCGTGTCGGGATGTGGCACGAGCACGAACAGCGGTAGCGGCACGGAGACCAAAGAGATCACCGTGTGGCTCATGGACGGCTCCGCGCCGACGACCCTGACCGACGCTCTGAACAAGGAGTTCGAGAGCGCGAACGGCATCAAGGTCAAGTACGAGGTCCAGAAGTGGACCGGCATCCAGGAGAAGCTGACCACCGCGCTGGCCAGCAGCACCCCGCCCGACGTCATCGAGCTCGGCAACACCCAGACGGCGAGCTTCGCCGACCAGGGCACGCTGATGGACCTCACCGCGGACGCGAGCAAGTTCAACGGCGGCGAGTGGCTGGGCGGCCTGAAGGACTCGCTGACGCTGAACGGCAAGCAGTACGGCGTGCCGTTCTACGCGGCGAACCGCACCGTGATCTACCGCACCGACCTGTTCCAGGCGGCGGGCATCGCGAACCCGCCGACCTCGCGCGCCGAGTGGATCGACGCGATCAACAAGCTCAAGGCCGCGAACGCGTCCAACCCGGACTTCCAGGCCCTGTACCTGCCGGGTCAGTCCTGGTACTTCCTGCTCTCGCTGCTGTGGGACGAGGGCGGCGACGTCGCGAAGCAGGACGGCGGCAAGTGGACCGGCGCGCTCGACACCCCGCAGTCCAAGGCGGGCTTCGAGGCCTACAAGACGCTCTACGACGCGTCGGCCACCAAGAAGGCCCCCGCTGACATCGACGAGGCGAAGCCCCAGCAGATGGAGGTCTTCGGCACGGGCAACGTCGGCATGATGATCGGTCTGCCGTGGGAGCTCGCCGGTGCGGTCAAGGCCAAGCCGGAGCTGAAGGACAAGACCAGCGCGTTCCCGATCCCGTCGAAGAAGGCCGGCTCGACCGCGCCGGTGTTCCTCGGTGGCTCGAACCTCGCGATCCCAGCCTCCAGCAAGAACGCGGACGCCGCCAAGAAGTACCTGGCGCTGCTGTCGTCCAAGAAGTACCAGGACATGCTCGCCGAGGGCGGCGCGGTGCCCGGCACCTCGAAGGACACCTCGAAGCTCGAGTCCAACGCCGTCGGCAAGGCGCTCGCCGCCTCCGCCCCCAACGGCAAGGTCACCCCGACCACGCCGAAGTGGGCGGCCGTCGAGGCGGGCCAGAACCCGCTGAAGGACGCGCTGACCGCGTACCTCTCCGGTGCCAAGTCGCTGGACCAGGCGACGAAGGACGCGAGCGACGCCGTCACCAAGGCCATGGGTTAGCCCAGCCGAGATGACGGCCGTCAAGACGACCGAAACGGCAGCGCCGGCCGGGGGCACCACCCCGCCGGCGCTGCCGCCTGCCGTGACGGGTGGCGCGCGCAGGCGTCGCCACCGGGGCGGCGCCTTCGACCGGGCGCTGCCCTACCTGCTGCTGGCTCCGGCGCTCATCGCGATCCTCTGGCTGATCGGGTTCCCGGTCGTCTTGGTCCTCGTGACGAGCTTCCGTCAGCTCAACCTCGGTGAGCTCGTCCGCGGTGAGATCGTGTGGACCGGCATCGACAACTACGTGACGGTGTTGCAGGACGAGCGGTTCTGGACCGTCACGCTGCGCACGGTCGTGTTCACCGTCGCCGTCGTCGGCGTGTCGGTGGGCGCGGGTCTGCTGATCGCGTTGCTGATGCGGACGCTCACGCCGTGGGTGCGGATCCTGCTCCAGGTCACGATGCTGTGCGCGTGGGCGATGCCGATCCTCGCGTCCGCCACCGTCTACATCTGGATGTTCGACCAGAACTACGGGATTCTGAACAAAACGCTGGTGCGGCTCGGTTTCACGCAGTTCAGCGGCCACTCGTGGTTCGGTTCCGGTGCCTCGACGCTGGCGGTCGTCGGCCTGCTCATCGTCTGGCAGGCGATCCCGTTCCTCGCGTTCTCCCTCTACGCCGGACTCGTCGGCATCCCGCGCGACCTCTACGAGGCGGCGGGCATCGACGGCGCGTCGGGCCCGCAGACGTTCCGCGCGGTCACCTGGCCGGAGATCAAGTCGCTGCTGATGATGGTGACGTTCCTGTCGACGTTGTGGGACTTCAAGGTCTTCGCCCAGATCTGGGTGTTCAAGGAGGGCGGCCCGAGCGGCGAGAGCACGACGCTCGCCGTGCTGCAGTACCTGGAAGGCATCGCGAAGAGCCACTTCGGTGTCGCGGCCGCGATCAGCGTGCTGATGATGATCATCCTCGGCCTGATCACGTTCCAGTACCTGCGCCGGTTGCTGCAGACCGAGGAGGGGAAGATCTGATGCTCAGGAAGTCCGCGGCGAACCTCGCGGGAGTCGCGCTCGCGTTGTTCTTCCTCTTCCCGACGTACTGGATGATCACGTCCGCGTTGAAGCCCAAGGGTTCCACGATCACGTCGGACTACGACCTCGTGCCGTTGTCCGTGACGTTCTCGAACTTCGTCACCGCGTGGACGAAGCCGGGTTTCCTGTCCGCGCTGGGCAACAGCCTCATGGTGACGCTGTCCGCGGTGCTCGCCGCGATCATCGTCGGCATCACCGCGGCCGTGGCCATGTCGCGTTTCCGCTTCCGCGGCCGCAAGAGCTTCGTGCTGCTGATGCTCGTCGCGCAGATGGCGCCGTTCGAGGCGTTGCTGATCCCGATGTTCCTGATGATGCGGGATCTTCAGCTCTACGAACACCTGACGTCGCTGGTGCTCGTGTACTTCGCCGTGACGCTGCCGTTCTGCGCGTGGACGTTGCGCGGCTTCGTGAACGGCATCCCGATCGAGCTCGAAGAAGCCGCCATGGTCGACGGGTGCGGTCGCTGGGGCGCGTTCCAGAAGGTGACGCTGCCGTTGCTCGGGCCGGGTCTCGTGGCCACCTCGGTGTTCGCGTTCATCACGGCGTGGAACGAGTTCCTGTTCGCCAAGGTGCTGATCCGCAGCCAGGACCGCGAAACCCTCCCGGTGTGGCTGTCCGGTTTCCAGACCGCGTTCGGCACCGACTGGGGCGGCGCGATGGCCGCCTCGGTGCTCTTCACCGTGCCGGCCCTGGTCTTCTTCCTGATCGTGCAGCGCAAGATGGTCGCCGGTGTCACCGCCGGTGCCGTGAAGGGATGACACGTGGATCAGTTGGCCGCTGCCGTTCTGCTGCCCGGATTTCACGGAACGACCGCCCCCGACTGGTTGCTGCGGCGGGTCGCCGACGGTCTGGGCGGGGTTGTGCTCTTCGGGCGCAACGTCGTCTCCGACGAGCAGGTGACCGCGCTGTGCGGTGAACTGCGTTCGGTGCGCCCGGACGTGGTGATCGGCATCGACGAGGAGGGCGGCGACGTCACACGGCTCGACGCGGGCCGCGGTTCCGAGGTGCCGGGCAACCACGCCCTGGGCGCGGCGGACGACCTCGACCTCACCAGGTCCGTGGCCGCGTCGATCGGCGCGCGGCTGGCCAGGTGCGGGATCTCGTTGAACCTCGCGCCGTCCGCCGACCTCGTGCTGACTCTCGACGACCCGATCATCGGCGTCCGCGCGTTCGGCTCGGACCCGGTCCTGGCCGCCCGGCACGTCGCCGCGTGGGTCGAGGGTCTGCAGGCCGTGGGCGTTGCCGCCTGCGCCAAGCACTTCCCCGGCCACGGAGCGTCCACAGAGGACTCACACGAGCAGCTGCCCGTGCTGCCGCGCACCGAGGAACAGCTCCGCGCGGTCGAGCTCGTGCCGTTCCAGGCGGCCGTCAACGCGGGCGTCCGCTCGATCATGACCGGCCACCTCGTCGTGCCCGAGTGGGGCAGCGCGCCGGTCACGTTGAACAAGCACGCGATCGACCTGCTGCGCACCGGGCTCGGCTTCACCGGCGCGGTGATCACCGACGGCCTGGACATGAAGGCCGTGGGCGGCGACCTGGCGCACGGCGCGGTCCGCGCGCTGGCCGCCGGTGTCGACTCACTGTGCCTCGGTGGCATCGCGCTGGACGACGACGACCTGCGGTGGCTGATCGACTCGATCGTCGCCGCCGTGAAGTCCGGCGAACTCTCCGAGGAACGCCTCACCCAGGCCGCGGCGCGCTCGCTGGCCCTCGGCATGCCTCCGTCCACTATGGACGCCCACGACGCCGGGATCGGTCTCACGGCCGCTCGGCGCGCGGTCGAGGTGCGTGGCAGGGTTGACGTCGGTACCGATCCGGTCGTCGTCGACCTGGTCGTGGACCCGTCGATCGCGGTCGGCGACGTCCCGTGGGGCCTCGGCCCGCACCTGCGCGAGGTGCTGCCCGGCACCGAGGTGATCGCAGCCCGCGACGTCACCGCGGACGAAGTTGCGAAAGCCGCCGGTGACCGCACGATCGTGGTGGTGACCCGAGATGCCCACCGCCACACCGGCGCTCGACAACTGGTAACAAACTTAACTAATCTGGGCCTGGACGTGGTGCACGTGGAAACCGGCGTGCCGGGTCCGGACCTGGGCAGCGTCGCCCGCATCGACACCCACGGCGGTTCTCGGGTGAGCCTCCGGGCCGCGGCCGAGCTGATCGGAGAAAGGCACCACATGACCACGCCCCAACCAGGCATGCACATGGCCGCGGAGATCGCCGCGCAGCCGTCGATCTTCTCCTCGCTGCACGCCTCCCGCGCCGCGATCGCCGAGGTGGCGGCAGTGATCCGGGAGCGGGCCCCGCGCTTCGTGCTCTTCGCCGCCCGCGGCTCCAGCGACCACGCCGCGATCTACGCGAAGTACCTGACCGAGATCCTGCTCCAGCTCCCGGCCGGCCTGGTCTCCGCCTCGACCACGACGTTGTACGGCGCCGAGCCCGACCTGCGCGACGTCCTGCTGATCACGGTGTCGCAGTCCGGCGGCTCCCCCGACCTGCTGGAGGTCACCGCCTCCTACCGCAGGCGCGGCGCGCTGACCGTGGCCGTCACCAACACCGCCTCCTCGCCCCTGAACGCGGCCGCCGAGCTCTCGGTGGACGTCGGCGCGGGCGTGGAGCACGCGGTCGCGGCCACCAAGACCTACTCGGCGACGCTGCTGGCGTTGTACCTGCTGATCGACGCCGTGCGCGGCGGCAACGGTGAGGCGGCGGCGTCTCTGGGTGAGCTGGCCCAGGTGACGCTGGACGCCAGCGCGCCGACGGTCGAGGAAGCCGTGCGCCGCTATCGGTTCGTGGACCGCGTTCTCACCACTGGGCGCGGCTACTCCTACGCCACGGCCCTGGAAGCGTCGCTGAAGCTCGCGGAGACGTCCTACCTGGCGGCACGGGCGTACAGCGGCGCGGACCTGCTGCACGGCCCCGTCGCGGCCGTGGACGGGGAGACCGCTGTGCTGGCGATCACGTCGCTGGGCAAGGGCGGTGACTCGCTGCGCGACGCCCTCGACGTCGTGCACCAGCGCGGCGCGGACGTCGTCGCCGTCGGTTCGGCTTCGGAGAAGGTAGGGGCCACCCTGTCGATCCCGATCCCGGAGACGGCCGAGGAGGTGGCCCCCATCCTCGAAATCCTCCCCGTGCAGCGGCTCGCCTACGGCCTGGCGCTCGCCCGCGGTGGCGACCCGGACAGCCCGCGCGGCCTGAACAAGGTCACCCGAACGCTCTAGTCTTCGACGCCACGCGGGGACCTTTCGTACGACAGGAGCGTACGAAAGGTCCCCGCGTGCGTCAGTGGCCGGCGGTGGCGTAACTCGCTGTGATCGGCTGCTGCGGGTGTTCGGCGTCGAAAACGATCTGGCCGTCGACCCAGACCTTCTTCGGGCGCAGGTCGTCGTCCCACCACACGAGGTCCGCGACGGCGCCGGGTGCGAGACGGCCGAGACCGGACTCGCCGATCACCTCGGCGGGCACGATCGTGGCGGAGGCGAGGGCGTCGGCCATCGGCACGCCGACGGACACGATGTTGCGGACCGCGCGGTCGAGGGTGAGCGCCGAACCGGCGATCGTGCCCTCCGGCGAGCGGGGCACGCCGTCCTCGGTGAGCAGCACGTCGGCCCCTCCGAGCTGGTAGCGGCCGGGCGGCATCCCGGCGGCCGCAACGGCATCGGTGACCAGCGCGACCCGTGCACCGGCGGCGTTGAACACCAGGCGGCACACGTCCGGCCCCACGTGCGCGAGGTCGGCGATCAGGCCGAGGGTGAACCGTTCGTCCACAAGGGCCACACCCGGCACGCCCGGTTCGCGGTGTCCCAACGGTCGTTGGGCGTTGAACAGGTGCGTGACCATGCGCGCGCCCGCGTCGGCAGCGGCCCGCGTCTGCGCACCGGTGGCGTCGGAGTGCCCGACGGCGACGAGCACCCCGGCCTCGGCCAACCGCCGCACCGCCTCCAGCCCACCGGGCTGCTCAGGCGCCAGCGTCACCATCCGAAGCGCGCGCCGGAGCGTGTCGTCCTCCAGCAGCGCCGAGATCTGGTCAGGCCCCGGCTCGACCATGAACGACGGGTCGTGCACACCTGCCCGTTTGGGCGACAGGAAGGGGCCTTCGAGGTGCACGCCGAGCGGCCGCGCCCCCACCCCGTCCGGCAGGGCCGCCGAGGCCGCCAGCACGGCCCTGGCCTGCCTCAGCACCACGTCCACCGGCGCGGTGATCAACGTGGGCAGGAACCGCGTCACCCCGGTGGACGGCAGGGCTTCGGCGACGGAACGCATCCCGTCGGCGTCCACCTCGGCGAAGTCGACGCCGACGGCGCCGTTCACCTGCACGTCGACCAGGCCGGGTGTGAGCAGTCCATCGGAGAGGACCTCCGCGCCGGGTGGTGCTTCACCGGTGGTCACCTCGACGATGCGGCCGTCCCTGATCCGCACCGAGGCAGGACCGACGATCGTGCGACCGAGCAAAGCGCGCGGTGCTGCGACAACGGCGTCCAAGATCCCTCCTTGAATGGTCCAGACCATTATGGCGACAACGGGGGTTCGCGTCACGTATCGTTAGTAGATAACCATCTCACATCCCAATCTGTGAATCACGGCCGTTCGTACCGGGGTGCACCGAAGGTGACCAACCGTGGCGCATACTGGTCCTCAGACATCCGAGGTCTACGACGAGTTGAGGGTGCCGTGGCAGTCACTGACGATGCGATCCTGCGCGTCAAGGAGATGATCGTTTCGGGCGAGCTGAAGCCCGGCGACCGCCTCCCGCGTGAGGCTGACCTGGCCGAACGCCTCGGCCTGTCGCGCAACTCCCTGCGCGAGGCCGTGAAGGCGCTGTCGCTCGTCCGCGTGCTCGACGTCCGCCAGGGCGACGGCACCTACGTCTCGTCCCTGCGCGCCGACGACCTGCTGGGCGCCCTCTCGTTCGTTCTCGACCTGCACCGCGGCGAGGACTCGGTGCTGGAAGTCCTCCAGGTCCGCCGCATCCTCGAACCGGCCGCCGCCGCCATGGCCGCCCAGCGCATCGACCCGGACGAGGTCGTCAAGCTGCGGGCGCTGTGCGACGCCGCCGAGTCCGCGAAGTCCGTCGAGGAACTGGTCGAACACGACCTGGACTTCCACCGCGCCATCGCCACGTGCTCCGGCAACGCCTACCTGGCGCAGCTGCTGGACACGCTGGCCGGGCCCACCGTGCGGGTGCGGATCTGGCGTGGCATCACGCAGTCCAACGCGGTGGACCGGACGGTGGCTGAGCACCGGGCGATCGTGGACGCGCTGGCCGCGCACCAGCCCGAGCTGGCTCGGAGCTGGTCGACGGTGCACGTGGCCGGCGTCGAGCAGTGGCTTTCAGACCTGGCGTAGGTCCCCACGCTTCACCGCTTGCAGGAAGGCCGTCCAACCAGGCGCCGCGACCGTCGATGCCTGGTTCTTGGAATCACGCACAAGCACGGTGGAGCTATTCAGGGCGACCTCGACGCAGTTGCCGTTTCCACCGTTGTTGCTGCGGCTGCTCTTGCGCCACACAGCGGACACTTCGATCCCTACCTCTCGGCAGCCAACCTCTCGATCAACTCGGCGGACTGCCCAGGGGTCAATGCCAGTTTCGAGAGGTGCTTGAAGGTGAGGGTAGCCGACTTCACCCGAGCCGGGTCCTCGATGTGAGTCGACCCTTCAGCGTGCTCGATGTACAGCACCCGCGGGTCGCTCGCGTAGGGAAAATCCAGCAGAGTGAACGAGCCGTTGTGTCCGTCGTGCAGACCGACCGAGTCGAGATAGGCGCTCCTGCCGACGCACCCGGACCGCGATCTGGTCGTCAACCCACTTCTTCGACCGCTGCGTTCGCGCTCCGGCGAACACCGCACGCATGTACCTCTTGGCCTGGATCATGCCGGGGATGTAGCTGATCTCGAACGTCCTGATCACTGTCGCGTCGTGCTCAAGGCTGATGTAGCCCTGATCCTCCAGCCGGTACTGGTGCCACCAGCCCTTTTCCGCCGCGAGGTGCCACATCTCGATGTACGGCTCGACGTCGTCGACTATCACGCCGTACACGTCCAACATCGTTTCGAAGGCACTGTAATCCGGGACCTGGCCGTTCTCGATCCGGCTGACCTTGGGGATGTTGTAGTGCAGCCGCTCGGCGATTTCCCTCTGGCTGAGTCCAGCCCTCTCCCGCAGCTCTTGGAGCACTCGGCCAAGACGCCGCTGCCGGAACGTGGGTTCGGACACGAATGAGACGGTATCGGCGTGATCTGGAATCTGAGATTCTCACCGCGCCTAGATCTGACGCAGCTGTTCCAAGACCACCCGAACGGCTGGCTGACCGTCCGC
>Ga0070710_10000130_pt1 | contig 34963 bp, 41 predicted proteins | sample LARL52metaG_FD_65454 | JGI IMG/M metagenome (GOLD analysis project Ga0070710, IMG submission 65454) | Corn, switchgrass and miscanthus rhizosphere microbial communities from Kellogg Biological Station, Michigan, USA - LAR L5-2 metaG | ecosystem: Host-associated > Plants > Roots > Rhizosphere ...
CTGACCGAGGCCGTGCTGACCAGGCTGTGCCGGCCGGGCGGCACGTTCTGCTTCTCCTGCATCGGCGTGGGCAACCCCTTCCGGTGGCCGCTGGAGTTCCTGATGGAGTGGTCGCTGATCGAGCGCGACGAGGCCGCCGTGCGTTCGCTGCTGCCGGGCTGCGACGTCTCGATCGGCCCCGACCCGACCGGGCTCGCGCTGCTCACGCACGTCCGAACCAGGCGGTAGTGCTCAGCGCAGGCCGTGCGCGATCCTGGTCACGAAGGCGACCAGCCGGTCGGGCGTGAACTTCTCAGGGTCGGTCAGCACCAGCCGACCCGACATCTCGGCCAGCGCGAGCATCGCGTGCCCCAGCAGGCCCGAGTCGAGGTCGTCCAGGCCGCCCAGCTCCTTCAGGCCCAGCGCGGCCAGGTCCTCGATCTGGGCGAGGACGCCCGCGCGCACCAGTTCGACCTGGGCGCGGAACTCGCGCGGCGTGCCCTCGGGTGGCAGCAGCACCAGGCGCCAGCGGTCGGGAGCCTCGACGACGGCGTGCACGAAGACCCGGACGGCGTCGGCGAAGGCGTCGTCCGGCGAGCGGGCGGCGAAGTCTGTGGGCAGGGCGGCGATCACCTGCTCGGTGGCCCTGGTGGCCTCGCGTTCCAGCAGGGCGCCGATCAGTTCGGCACGGTTGGCGAAGAGGTCGTAGAGGACGGGTTTCGTCACCTGGGCCTGTTTGGCGACGGATTCCATCGTCACCGTGTCGAACCCTGCCGGAATCAGGCTGAGGGCGGCGTCCAGCAGCTGCTCGCGACGCTGCTCGGGCGGCAGGCGGCGGGCGTACTTCCGACGCGTTGTGCTCACCGAACCATATTGCTACGGTGGCGTAGCTTTCACAAAGCTACGGCCGCGTAGTAATTGCCGGAGGTAGGCGATGGAGCCGGACAACCTCGTTCTGCAGCCTCGTGACGTGCGGTTCGACTGGTCGACCCTGCCGAGGCACTGGGTCCCCGACGAGCCCGTGGCGACGCACGTCATGAACGTCCTGCACCTGCTGCTACCCGAGGGCGAGCGGTGGTTCGTACGGACGTTCCAGCAGGCCGTGCCACTGATCTCCGACGACACGCTGCGCGAGGACGTGCTCGGCTTCATCGGGCAGGAGGCGATGCACGCCGAGGCGCACAGCGAGGTGCTCGACCACCTGCTCGCAAACGGCCTGGACCCGCGGCCGTTCACCCGGCAGATGGAACACGTGTTCCGGCGCATCCTCGACCCCAGGCCGGGCCTCACCGACGAGCAGGCGCGCGAGCAGCTGATCGAACGGGTCGCGATCGTGGCGGCAGTCGAGCACTTCACGGCGTACCTGGGCGACTGGATGCTGAACGCCCAGGCACTCGACCGCGCCGGCATCCACCCGGTGATGCTCGACCTGCTGCGCTGGCACGCAGCCGAGGAGGTCGAGCACCGCAGCGTCGCGTACGACCTGATGCGCCACCTCGACCGCCGATACGTGCGGCGGGCGCGGACGATGCTGCTGGTCGCGCCGGTGCTGTTCTGGCTGTGGGTGCGCGGCGCGCGGTTCATGGTGCGCGCGGACCGGACCGCTCGGGTGCGGCTGACGTGGCGCGAGGCGATGCGGGCCGGGCGGCGCGGGCTGCTGCCGAGGCTGTCGGAGATCTTCCGGGCGTTCCTGCGGTACTTCCACCCGGCCTACCACCCGAAGCAGGAGGGGTCGACGGCGCAGGCGGTCGCTTACCTGGCGTCTTCACCCGCGGCTCGGGAGGCGCACTGATGCTGCGCGGCCTGACCCGGTTCGGCCAGCTCTACGACGCCGCCGTCACCCGCTTCGGCGGCCGCGCCCAGCCCGGCACCGCCCGCGATGCCTTGCGGCTCGACGTCGTCGACCGCACCGAGGTGGCCGACGACGTGGTGAGCCTCCGCCTGGGCGGCCCGTCGCTGCCGCCGTGGCAACCCGGCTGCCACCTCGACCTGCACCTGCCGAGCGGCCTGCGGCGTCAGTACTCGCTGTGCGGCGACCCCGCCGACCCCACCTACCGCATCGCGGTCCGCGCGGTCGGCGCCGGGTCGCGCGAGGTGCAGGCGCTGAACATCGGCGACCAGGTCCAGGTGCGGGGGCCGCGCAACGCGTTCCCGTTCGCCGGCGTCGGGCCGGTGCTGTTCGTGGCGGGCGGCATCGGGATCACGCCGATCCTGCCGATGGTCCACGCGGCCACGAGGGCAGGCCTGGACTGGCGGCTCGTCTACTGCGGGCGGTCGACGAAAGCCATGCCGTTCCTGGACGAGCTGCCGATCGGCCGGGTCGACGTCAGGATCGGCCGCGGTGGCCCGCTGCTCGCCGATGCGCAACCGGGCGGCGCGGTCTACTGCTGCGGTCCGGCGTCGATGCTCGACCAGGTCCGCGGCGAGTTCTCCGGGCGATGGCTGCACTTCGAGCGGTTCGGCCCGCCGCCGATCGTCGGCGGGCGACCGTTCACGGTCGAGCTGGGCCGCGGCGGGGTATCCCTCGACGTGCCCGCCGACCGGTCGGCGCTCGATGTGATCAGGGACTTCCGGCCGTCGGTCGCCTACTCGTGCCGGCAGGGGTTCTGCGGCACGTGCGAGGTCGGCGGCGTGCGGATCTGCGTGGACCGGCCAAGCGGTGACCGACTCGTCCTGGAGGAGCTGTGAAGGTGCGTTCCGGAGAGGTCGACCTCGCCGTGCAGGTGCGCGGCACGACCGGGCCGACCGTGGTGCTGGTGCACGGCTATCCCGACACGCACGCCGTGTGGGACCGCGTGGCGGCGGTTCTCGAAGAGGACTTCCGGGTCGTCACCTACGACGTGCGCGGCGCGGGCGAGTCGACGGCACCCTCCACTGAGGACGGTTACCGGCTCGGGCACCTGGCGGACGACCTGTTCGCGGTGATCGACGCGGTCAGCCCGGACGAACCGGTGCACGTCGTCGGCCACGACTGGGGCTCGATCCAGTCGTGGGAGGCCGTAACCACGCCCGGCGCGCGCGTCTCGACGTTCACCTCGATCTCCGGGCCGTGCCTCGATCACATGGGTCACTGGTCGCGCAAGCGGTTGTCGGTCGCGCACGTCCGGCAGTTCCTGCGCTCGTGGTACATCGGCGCATTTCACCTGCCGGTCGTGGCGCCGCTGTTCTGGCGCCTGTACCTCGGCCCGCGCTGGGGTGGCGTGCTGAAGCGGCTGGAGGGCGTCGACGTGCGGCCCGCCAGGACGATCACCAGGGACGCGGTGCGCGGGATCTCGTTGTACCGGGCCAACATCCGCCAGGTCGTGCGCTCGCCGCGGCACCGCGTCGCGCCCATGCCGGTGCAGGTGATCCAACCGACCCGCGACCGCTACATCCGCACCGAGCCGCTCGACCTCGAACGGTGGGTGCCGTCGTTGCGGCGGCGCAGGATCGCGGCCGGGCACTGGGCACCGCTGAGCCACCCGCGGCAGCTCGCGCGCATGATCAGCGAGTTCATCACGGACCCCGATTCCCCGCGCGAGCTCGTCGTGATCACCGGTGGCGGCAGCGGCATCGGCCGGGCAACCGCGGTGGCGTTCGCCGCGGCGGGCGCACGGGTCGTGGTGTCCGATGTGGACCTTGCCGCCGCGGAGGAGACCGCGGAACTGGTCGGCGGACACGCCTACGAGGTCGACGTCCGCGACGAAGAGGCCGTGCGGGCGTGGGCGCGGCAGGTCGCCGACGAGCACGGGGTGCCCGACGTCCTCGTGAACAACGCGGGGATCGGCCACTCCGGGTCGTTCCTGTCGACCTCGACGCAGCAGTGGCAACGGGTGCTGGACGTGAACCTGTGGGGTGTCGTGCACGGCTGCCGCGCGTTCGGTGAGCTGATGGTCGAACGCGGAGAGGGCGGCCACGTCGTGAACCTGTCCTCGGCGGCGGCGTACCTGCCGTCGAAGATCCTCTCCGCGTACGCGACCAGCAAGGCCGCGGTGTTCATGCTGTCGGACTGCCTGCGGGCCGAGCTCGCGCCGCACGCCATCGGGGTCAGCGCGATCTGTCCGGGGCTGGTCGACACGAACATCACGGCCACCGCGACGTTCTCCGGCGTCAGCGCCGAGGAGCAGCGCCGCAAGCAGGCCCGCGCGTCCCGCCTCTACGCGCGGCGCGGCTTCGGACCGGAGCGGGTGGCCGCCGAGATCGTGCGCGCGGTTCGCCGCAACCGGCCGGTGGTTCCGGTGACGGCGGAGGCGAAGGCGGCCCGGCTGGCGAGCCGGGTGGCGCCGGGGCTGCTGCGGGCGTTCGCGAAGCTAGACGTCAGCTAGCTCGCCGCCGAACGCGGCGGCCAGGCGCAGCCACGGCGCGGCTTCCTCCGGCCGTCCCCGCCGTTCCAGCGTGCGCCCGAGCAGCAGGTGCGCGTAGTGCTCGACCGGGTCGCGGTCCACGATCACGCGGAGCTGCGCCTCGGCCTTGCCCAGCTGCGCGGAGTGGTAGTACGCGCGGGCCAGCAGCAGGCGGAGGTCCGTCTGGAACGGCACCTCCTCGGCGACCTCGGCGAGCAGCAGCGCGGCCTTGGCGTAGTCCCTGGTCTCGAACAGCAGCTGTGCGCGTTCCCACTTGTCGGCGACCGTCTCCGCACGGACTGTGTCGAACAGGCGGGTCGCGGCCACCCAGCGGTTCTCGCTCATCGAACCTCCCTTCCGGCGCGTACAACGCCGACCGGCGGGAGGTATTCCCCTCGGTCACACCTCCAGGTCGAGCGGGCGGAACTCGTGGTCCTGCCAGATCAGCCGGGACTTCTCCTCCGGGTACGGGACCACCTGGTCCTCGACGTCGAAGACGCGCGTCAGGCGGTCCGCGCCGTACGCGGGCCAGCCGGGATCGCCGGTGGTCGCGAACGCCGTCCAGGCGCCGCGCAGGCGGTCCGACAGCTCCGCCGCCTCGCTCGTCACCTCGCCGAGCAGCATCGCCGGCTGGCCGCGGTCCAGGTTGCCGAACATCAGCGGCACGTCCAGGCCGTGGCACGCGCCCAGCGCGCCGCCCAGACCGGGCGCGGACCACGCCAGCTCGTACACGAACGCCCTGCCACCTGCCGCGACCTGCGCCTCCGCCAGCCGCAGCGACGGCATCCGGAACAGCCAGTCCGAGCAGACCAGGTCGTACAGCTCGTCCGGGCCCGCGTCCGGGAAGCTCTCCCGATAACGGCCCGCGTCGGGCGCGAAGGCGTCCAGCGCGGTGGCCGCCTGCTCGTCGGTCACCTGGCCGAGCATCCCGTCGATCATGGTGAGCAGGCGCTGCTCGTTGCGGGTGTGACCGGCGATCAGGCCGACGTGCCGCGCCGCGCCCGCGGCCACCGCTTCCCACGGCGTGACCGGCAGCACGTCGCCGTCGACGACCGCCGCGAACGGGATCCGCTTGTGCGCGGCCCGTCCCCAGCGCCCGGTGAACTGCCCGATCTTGGCCATGATCTCGTCCGCCGCCGTGGACAGCAGACCTGGCTCCACAGTGGACAGTTCGCCTGGTTTCACGCCCAGCTCGGCGGCGCAGGCGCGCGCGACGTCCGCGGCCAGCTCCGGCGTGAAGAACGGGCCGGGCACGCTGCTCGCGACCGCCCGGTGGAAGAGCCCCGCGGCCCGCGGCATCGCGAGCAGCGCGGCGACCGAGCCACCGCCCGCGGACTGACCGAAGATCGTGACGCGGCCGGGATCGCCGCCGAACGCGCCGATGTTGTCCCGCACCCACTCCAGCGCGGCGACCTGGTCCAGCAACCCGCGGTTCGGCGGCGAGCCCTCGACGTGCGCGAAACCCTCGATGCCCACCCGGTAGTTGAACGTCACCAGCACCACGCCGTCGCGGGCGAGGCGCAGGCCGTCGTACTCGGGCAGGCCGGACGTGCCGAACACGTAGGCGCCGCCCTGGATCCACACCATGACCGGCAGGTTCGCGGCGAGATCGGGCGACCAGACGTTGACGGTCAGCCAGTCGTCGCCCGCCGCGCCCACCTGGTTCATGCCGAAGGCCTGGGGTTGCGGCGGTGGTGGGCCGAACGCGGTCGCCTCCCGCACGCCGTCCCACGCCGGGGCCGGTCGCGGTGCGGCGAACCGCAGGGCGCCGACCGGGGGCGCGGCGAACGGGATGCCCCGGAAGACCGCCACGCCCGATTCGGAGGTGCCTCTGACCGTGCCACCGCTGACGCGAACCTCGACCATGCGCGGATCCTCGTCGCCGCCCGGCCTTCCGCGCCACGGAATTTCCGTCAGGCCGTGACCACGACCTTCGCGCGGGCGTGCTCGCCCTCCACGTGCCGGATCGCGTCGGGTGCGTCGGTCAGCGGGTACGTCCGCTCGATCACCGGCACGAGCTGCCCCGACTCGGCGAGCTCCCGCAGCGCGGCCAGGTTCTCCTTGCTGGGCTTGGCTTCCAGCACGACGAGCCGCTGCCGGGTGAACGACCCGAGCACCTTGCCCTGGATGATCAACCGGTACGGCCCGAAGAGCGCGCCGCCGGTGAAGCTGCCGCCCCCGGACAGCACCAGCGTCCCGTCCGGGGTGAGCGAACCGCGCAACGAGCTCATCGACCGGTTGCCGACCAGGTCGAAGATCAGGTCGTAGCGCTCACCGCCACGGGCGAAGTCCTCGGTCCGGTAGTCGATGACGTGGTCGGCCCCGACCGCGCGCACCTGCTCGACGTTGCGCGTGCTGCACACGCCGGTCACGATCGCCTTGCGCGCCTTGGCGATCTGCACCGCCAGCAGCCCGACCCCGCCGGACGCGCCGTTGATCAGCACCTTCTGCCCGGCCTGCAGGTCGCGCAGGCCCATCCACGCCGTGTTGCCCGCCAGCGGCAACGTCGCGGTCTGCTCGAACGTCAGGTTCGACGGCTTGTGCTCGACGAGGTGCGCGGGCACCCGGACGTACTCGGCGAAGGACCCCTCGACCTCGCCGAACACCTCGTCGCCCACCTGCAGCAGGCCGCTCACCTCCGGCCCTACGGCCTCGATCACCCCCGCGAAGTCGAGGCCGCGGATCCGCGTCTTCGGACCGCGCAGCCCGAGGAACAGGCGCGCGAAGTACGGGTCACCCCGCATCACGTGCCAGTCGGCGGCGTTCACCGACGACGCCCGCACCCGTACCAGCACCTCACCGGGACCGGGTGCGGGTCGTTCGACCTCGCGGAGCTCCAACACGTCCGCAGAGCCGTATCTGTCCTGGACGATCGCCTTCATCGCGGCCTCCCTCGCTTGCGGCAGAAGGTAGGCCGCGCCAAGGCTTTCCCGCATCAGGGACGACCCCTAGGGTGGGCGCACCTCGTCCGGCCAGGACGCGAGCTGTTCGTCGCAGTAGGGCACCAGGTCGGCGCCGGCGGCAGCACAAAGCGCGCGGAACGCCAGTTTCGACGGCGTTCCGCGCAGTGCTTGTTCCACTTCGGGGATCACCCGCGCAAGTTGGCGCGGCAGCTCCTCGCCGTCTGCTCTTTGACCAAGTACTCGGCGTACCGGTCGGGCCAGGGCGGGTGGTGACCTCCCGCAGGATCCACGTGGGGTGGCATGTCCACGTTCGCCGAACGGGCGTGGCGTGAACTGCGTTCCAGTTCGCTCGCGCGGTGGAGCCCGCCGTGTTCGGGGTTTGTTGGTCAGTGTTCTTTTCCGAAGCTGAACAACCGCAGGGGTGCTAGAACGGCACGGACTGGCATCACGAGTCAGGTGTCGAGGGGATCACTGGGGGCCGAGTTGCCTGAGAAGAGATGGTTGAGCGCAGCCGAATCGGGGGGATCGAGACGGACGAGGGTCGCCCTGTGCATTCGCGGGCAGATCCTGCTGACCGGGTTTCGGTCTCTGCTCGCGAGCCTGCCGTCCGTGGAGGTGGTGGCGAGCGGCGAACCAGGCGGATCGATCGGGCGGATGTGCGGGTCGCGGGGACCGGACGTGGTCCTCACCGACGTGCCGATCACCGATTTCGCCTCCGACCGGTCACCGGAGGCGCGGGAGCTGATGGCTCGCACGGTGTTTTTGGTCGGCGACAAGCCGGACGACGACGTCCTGCTGTCGGCGGCGAAGCACGGGGTCGGGGCGATCGCGTCGAAGAACGAGTCGTTCGACGGCATTCTGCGGGCGATCCTGGAGGTGAACGGTGGACGCCGGTGGGTCGGTCCCGCGCTGGGCGGGCAGCTTCTCCGGTTGTCCGTCGGCGAGCACGCCAAGGCCGAGCCCAGCGGCGTGCTGCTGAGCCGCCGGGAACGACAGGTGCTGGCACTGGTCGCCGCGGGCAGGTCGAACCACCAGATCGCCGGCGATCTCGTGGTCGCCGTCCGGACCGTGAAGTACCACCTTTCCAATGCGCTGAGCAAGCTGGGCGCACGGAACCGGGCACATGCCGTGGCCATCGCCATCAAAGCAGGCCAGCTGCCGGAACACTGAGAACACCGGAGCGGGTGGTGCCGGCACACCGGCACCACCCGCGTCACCCGTTGCGTCAGCAGCTCTGGTTCGCGATCACGTTCGAGATCTTGGACTGGTAGTTGCCCGCGACCGTGCCGTTGATGATCGTGCGGAAGTCGTGGGTCCCGCTACCGCTGCAGTTCCAGTAGATGTGGTGGTCACCGTTACCGACCACGGTTTCGGTCCTGACGTCCTCCCAGCCGAACCAGCGGCTCCACTGGATGGAGATCGTGGCCCTGCCGCTGCAGGGCCTCCTGATGCTGCCGTAGCCGTGGATGGTGTTGCCGCTGCGGGTGGTCAGGCCGATGTCGAGACATTCGAGCAGCGCCTTCTGCTCGCTGGTCGTCTCGGCGGACGCCGGAGCGGCCAGCGCGACCGCGCCCAGCGCCACGCTCGCCAGAACCACCCCTGCCTTCTTGAGCCCGGATCGACCGGTCATGCGTTTCCTCCCCCAATGCGGGGCAGCCTCGGTTGCGACGCGCCGGGAACGGCAGGTGACTCACAACCGGGGTGCCCGGTTTTCGTTGGTGAGCAAGGGAAACGCTATCAGCAGCGCGCGAACGTGACCCGTGTCGGAAGTACAGTCCTCTCCCTGTACTTTCGGACGAGTGCGACCGGACAGTCCACTGTGGACTATCAGTTCCCCGCGGCCAGCCAGTCCGCCAGGCTGGTCGGCTGGAGCTGCGCGCCCGCGTTCGGCACGAGCTGCCTGCCCGTCAGGAGGGTGCCGAAGTACTGGGCCTGCGGGTCGCCGACGACCTGTCGCGAGTCGTTGCGGTGGGCCAGCACCGTGCGCACCCAACCGTCGAGCGTGAGCTCCTCCGGGCCGCCGATCTCCTGGAGGCCGTTGATCGGGCCGCTCGCCGCGGTCCTGGCGACGACCGCCGCCACGTCCGCGGCCGCGATCGGCTGCACACCGCCGTGCGGCAGGCGCACGACGCCGTCGACGGTCGCCGAGTCCGCGATCGCGCCCGCGAACTCGAAGAACTGGGTCGCGCGGATGATCGAGTGCGGCAGGCCGGAGGAGGTGATCAGCCTCTCCTGCGCCACCTTCGCGCGCAGGTAGCCGGAGTCGGGCAGCTCGTCCGTGCCGACGATCGACAGCGCGACGTAGTGGCCGACGCCCGCCTCCTCGGCGGCAGTCGTCAGGTTCGTGGTGGCGGTGGTGAAGAAGCGCATGACGTCGTCGTCGGCGAACGACGGCGAGTTCGACACGTCGACCAGCACGTCGGCACCCCGCAGGACCTCTTTCACACCCTCACCGGTCACCGTGTTGACGCCGCTGTTCGGCGAAGCGGGCACGGCGTCGTGGCCGTGCTCACCGAGCCGCTGCACGACCTGGCTGCCGATCAACCCGGTGCCGCCGATGACAACGATCCTCATGGTTGCAGTCCCTCTCGTGAGCCCGCCGCGCGCGGGCGTTCACGAGCTAGGACAGGACAGCCCGCACGGTTGTGACAGCGTCACCGGAACGCGGCGAGCTTCTCGGGGTTGACCAGCCACAACACCTGGTCGATGCCCTCCTCGGACACCGTCACCGTGATCAGCGCGCAGGTGTTGTCGTCCTTGCGCAGCCGGACGGCGCTCTCGCCGTTCGCCTCCACGTAGTCGACTTCCGCACCGGCCCAGAAGCCCGGCGCCCAGGCCGCGAAGATCTTCGCCAGCGCGGCCGCGCCGGACAACGGGCGGCCGGCGGCCCGCACGGCACCGTTGCTGTCGGAGTAGCTCACCACGTCCTGCGCGAACAGCTCCTCCAGTCCGGCCAGGTCACCGGCCTGCGCCGCCGCCACGAACGCCTCCAGGAGCCTGCGCTGCTCAGCGCGCCCGACCGGCACCCGGCGCTGGTCGGCGAGGTGCCTGCGCGCCCGGCTGACCAGCTGCCGGGCCGCGACCTCGCTGGTCCGCACGATCTCGGCGATCTCCCGGTACGGGTAGTCGAACGCCTCGCGCAGCACGTACGCGGCCCGCTCGGTCGGCGTGAGCTTCTCCAGCAGCATCAGCACCGCGAGCTCCAGCACCGCACCCCGCTCGGCGCCCAGCTGCGGGTCGGCGGCCGTGTCCACCGGCTCGGGCAGCCACGGCCCCACGTAGGTCTCGCGGCGGGCTCGCGCGGTCTGCGACTCGTTGATCGCGAGCCGGGTGATCGCCGTCGCCAGGTACGCCTCGGGGTTGAGCACGGACGCGCGGCCGGCGAGCTGCCAGCGCAACCAGACCTCCTGCACCAGGTCCTCGGCGTCGGCCACGCTGCCGGTCATGCGGTACGCGATGCCGAACAACCTCGGCCGGGCCGCCGCGAACGCCGACTCGGCCTGGTCGAGCCGCTGGGACATCGGCCACCCCTCTCCTCACCGCCACCGTAGCGCTGACCAACTGGATGCGAGACTGGGCCGGTGACCACCGAACGACCGAGCCCACCTGTCCAGGGCGACGAACGCGAGACGCTGCGCGCGTTCCTCGACTTCCACCGCGCCACCCTCGCACTGAAGTGCGACGGCCTGTCCGACGAGGACCTGCGCCGCCGCTCGATGCCGCCGTCCACGCTGACGCTGCTCGGCCTGGTCCGGCACATGGCCGAGGTCGAGCGCACCTGGTTCCGCAAGGTCATCAACGGCGAGGACATCCCGCTGGTGTGGTCGGACGACAACGACTACCAGGTGGCCTACGACGCTTCGGGCTCGACGCGCAGCGAGGCGTTCGAGGCCTGGCAGAACGAGGTCGAGCACGCGCGGAAGATCGAGCGCGAGGCCGAGTCGCTCGACGTGACGGGCTACCAGCCGCGATGGGAGGAGCACGTGTCGTTGCGGCTGGTCATGCACCACCTGTGCCACGAGTACGCACGGCACAACGGCCACGCGGACTTCCTGCGCGAGGGCATCGACGGCGTCACGGGGGTGTGACGCCAGGCAGCCCTCAGCGGCTCCGGTGGCCCAGATCGGCGCTGATCCGTTCCGCGATCTCGACGAGCAACGGCACCACGTCCCGCCGGATCGCCTCGACAGACGACCGGCCCACGGAGGTGGAGGACGCGAGCGCGGCCACCACCTCGCCGGAGCTGTCGCGGACGGGTGCGGACACCGAGAGCAGGCCGATCTCCAGCTCCTCCGCCACGATCGACCAGCCGTCCGCGCGGACCTGCCGCAGCACGTCGCGCAACGCGCCCGCGTCGGTGACCGTGTGCTTCGTCAGCGCGGGCAGGCCGCCCGCACTGATCTCGTCGACGACCACGTCCGGCGCCCAGGCGAGCAGGACCCGCCCCATCGACGACGCGAACGCCGGGATGCGGGTGCCGATCGACACGTTGATGCTCATGATCCGGCGCACCGGCACGCGCGCGATGTAGACCGCGTCGCGGCCGTCCAGCGCCGCGAGCGATGCCGACTCACCGGTGCGCGTCGACAGGTCCAGCAGGTGCGGCTGCGCGATCTCGATCATCGCGTTGGACGCCGAGTAGTGCTGCCCGATGCTCAGCACCCGCGGCGTCAGCGACCACCGGCTGCCGGACGCGCGCACGTAGCCGAGTCGTTGCAGCGTCAGGAGAATCCGCCGGACGGCAGGGCGGGACAGGCCCGTGGCGGCGGCCAGTTCCGCGAGGTTCGGGGTGACCCGGTCCTCGTCGAACGCGAGCAGCACGGCGAACCCGCGCTCGATGCTCTGGACGAAGTCGCGCTCGTCCGTCATCACCCGTCCTCCCGGTTGACAGTTCAACGAAGCACGGTGCACTCTCCAAGTAACCGCAAAGCGTACGTGCTGTACGCACAGCGTACAAGATGGGAGCAGCAGTGATCCCGCACCACGTCATCGACGGCCCCGAGGACGCCGAGGTCCTCGTGCTCGGGCCGTCGATCGGCACCTCGCTGGGCCTCTTCGACGCCCAGGTCGCCGAGCTCGCGGACCGCTGGCGGATCGTCCGGTTCGACCTGCGCGGCCACGGCCGTTCGCCGGTGCCGCCCGGCCCGTACTCGATCGCCGAACTGGCCGCCGACGTCGTCGAGCTGCTCGACTCGCTCGGCGTCGAACGGTGCCACTACCTGGGTGTGTCGATCGGCGGCGCGATCGGCCAGTGGCTCGGGCTGCACCACGCCGAACGCCTGCTGACGCTGACGATCTGCGCGTCGGCCGCCCAGTTCGCCGACCCGCCGCAGTGGCCGGCCCGGGCGGCGGCGGTCCGCGCGGCGGGCACCGAGTCGATGGTGCCGTCGCGGCTCGGCACCTGGTACACGCGGGAGTTCGCCGCGGCCCGGCCGGACGAGGCCGAACGGTTGCTCGGCATGCTGCGCGCCACCTCGGCGGAGGGGTACGCGGGCTGCTGCGAGGCGATCGGCACGTTCGACACGCGCGCCTCGCTGGGCCGGATCACCGTGCCGACGCTGGTGCTGGCGGGCGCCGACGACCCGGCGACCCCGCCGGACGCGGTGCGGGTGATCGCGGACGGCATCCCGGGCGCGCGGTTCGAGGTCGTGCCGGACGCCGCGCACCTGCTCACCGCCGAACGGCCGTCGGCCGTGAACGCCCTGGTCGCCGACCACCTGACGAGGAGAGTTCATGCGTGACGCGGTCATCTGCGAGCCCATCCGCACCCCGGTGGGCCGCAACAACGGCGCTCTCAAGGAGCGCTCGGCACCGGAGCTGGGCGTTGTCGTCGTCCAGGAGCTGATGCGGCGCACCGGACTCGATCCGTCCGATGTGGACGATCTGGTGCTCGGGCACTGCTACCCCACCATGGACGCGCCCGCGATCGGCCGGGTCGTCGCCCTGGACGCGGGGCTGGGCGTCGGCGTGCCCGGCGGGCAGCTGGACCGCCGGTGCGGCTCGGGGCTGCAGGCCGTGGTCAACGCGGCGATGGCCGTGCAGACCGGCGCGCAGGACCTCGTGCTCGCGGGCGGCGTCGAGAGCATGTCGAACGCCGGCACGGACGCGTTGGCGCGCGGCCGGGTGACGGCCGGTGGCGTCAACTTCCCGGTGCCGGGCGGAATGCTGGAAACCGCGGAGAACCTCCGCCGCGAGTACGGGATCGCGCGGTCGGAGCAGGACGAGCTGGCGTTGCGCAGCCACGAACGCGCGGTCGCCGCCCAGGTTTCCGGCCGGTTCGCGGACGAGCTGGTCCCGGTCGGCGACTTCGCGGCGGACGAGCACCCGCGGCCGGGTTCGACGCTGGAGAAGCTGGCGTCGTTGAAGACCGTCATGGACGTCGAGGGCGCCACGGTCACGGCGGGCAACGCGAGCGGGCAGAACGACGGCGCGGCGATCTGCGTCGTCACGCACCCCGCGAAGGCCGCCGCGCTGGGCCTGCGCCCGCTGGCGCGCCTGGTGTCGTGGGCCTCGGCCGGGGTCGAGCCCGCCCGGATGGGGATCGGGCCGGTGCCGTCGTCCGCACGGGCGCTGGGGATCGCCGGCCTGAAGCTCGGCGACATGGACCTGATCGAGCTGAACGAGGCGTTCGCCGCGCAGGTGCTGGCGGTGACCCGCGAGTGGGGACTGCCGGACTTCGAACGGCTCAACGTCAACGGTTCCGGCATCGCGCTCGGGCATCCCGTCGGGGCGACCGGAGCCCGGATTCTCGCGACGATGCTGCGCGAGCTGGAGCGTCGGGACGGGCGGTACGCGTTGGAGACGATGTGCATCGGCGGCGGGCAGGGACTCGCGGCGGTCTTCGAGAGGGTGTCATGAACAAGGTCGTGACCTCAGCGGCGGAAGCCGTGTCCGATGTGGACGACGGCGCCACCGTCGCCGTCGGCGGGTTCGGGCTGTGCGGCGTGCCGAAGGTGCTCATCAACGCCCTCTACGACAAGGGCGTCGGCTCGCTCGGCATCGTCTCGAACAACTGCGGCGCGATGGAGCAGGGCCTCGCCGTGCTGCTGTCCGCCGGCCGGATCGCCCGCGTCACCGGCTCGTACATCGGCCAGAACAAGGAGTTCGCCCGCCAGTACCTCGCGGGCGAGATCGAGGTCGAGCTGATCCCCCAGGGCACCCTCGCGGAACGGCTGCGCGCGGGCGGCACCGGCATCCCCGCCTTCTACACGCCCGCGGGGGTCGGCACGCTGGTCGCGGACGGCGGCCTGCCGTGGCGCTACCACCCCGACGGCACGGTGGCGATCGCCTCACCGCCCAAGGAGGTGCGCGAGTTCGACGGCCGCGAGTACGTGCTGGAACACAGCATCCGCACCGACTTCGCGCTGGTGCGGGCGGCGAAGGCGGACCGGTTCGGGAACCTGGTGTTCGCGAAGTCGGCCCGCAACTTCAACCCGCTCGCCGCGATGGCCGGCCGGGTCGCGATCGCCGAGGCCGAGGAGCTCGTCGACGCCGTCGATCCCGACGAGGTGCACCTGCCCGGCATCTTCGTGCAGCGGGTCGTGCCGCTGACGCCGGAGCAGGTTTCCGACAAGAGCGTGGAGTTCAGGACGGTGCGCCATGTGGAGTCGTGACGAGATGGCCGCCCGCGCGGCGCTGGAGCTGCGCGACGGCGAGTACGTCAACCTCGGCATCGGCGTGCCGACGCTGATCCCGAACCACCTCCCGCCCGGCGTCGAGGTGGTGCTGGAGTCGGAGAACGGCATCCTCGGCGTCGGCCCGTACCCCGCTGACGACGACGTCGACCCCGACCTCATCAACGCGGGCAAGGAGACCGTCACGGTCCTGCCGGGCGCGTCGTTCTTCGACTCGGCGCTGTCGTTCGGCATGATCCGCGGCGGTCACGTCGACATCGCGGTGCTCGGCGCGATGCAGGTGTCCGCTCGCGGCGACCTCGCGAACTGGGCGGTGCCGGGCAAGCTCGTCACCGGCATCGGCGGCGCGATGGACCTCGTGCACGGCGCCCGCCGCGTAATCGTCGTGATGACCCACACCGCCAAGGACGGCACCCCGAAGCTCGTCGACGAGTGCACGCTCCCGTTGACCGGCAAGGCGTGCGTCGACCGCGTGATCACCGACCTGGGCGTGTTCGACGTGACGCCCGACGGCCTGCGACTCGTGGAACTCGCGCCGGGCGTGGACTTCGAGAAGGTCCGGGAGAGCACCGGTACGGCGATTTACCGCTGACTAACCGGCCCGCGCCACCGTGGGGCGCATGCGCAAAGCAATGTTGGTCCTGCCCGCGGTGGCGCTGTCGGTGTTCGGCTTCACGAGCACGGCCCAGGCCGAGCAGGCGCCCGGCTGCTCGTCGACCGTGCAGATCGGCTCCACCGGCTACATCAAGAAGGGCTCCACCACGATCGCCTCGGTGAAGCAGTTCAAGGGCTGCGGCAAGAACTGGGCCTACACCTACGTGTGGGACTCGTACGCGTCCCAGCCGGGCAGCTTCTACTCCAGCGCCGCGATGGTCGTGAACGGTGACCGCGACTACAGCAGCAACGTCAACGGCACCAACAAGCAGGACGTCTGGTCGAAGGGCACCGACACGCTCACCAAGTGCACCAGGGCGTACGGCGAGGTGTGGGGCGACGGCAACGTCTACTGGGGACAGACCGACGAACGCTGCTGATGCCGAACTTGTTCCGCATCGGTCGGAAAACCGCTCCAGTCGACCCACCGCGGAACTACCTTTCGACAGCAAACCCCGTCGAAAGGTGATGGTCGATGTCTCTCCTGTGGCCAAAGGCACTGACGGCCGCGGTCGTCACGGCCGCGAGCCTGTGCCTGTCCGGCGTGGCCCACGCGTCCTCGCCCTCCGTGCAGATGGAGGTCTGCAACAACCAGAACTCGGGCTCCCGCCAGTTCGAGCTCACCGGGCTCAACCAGGACGGAGTCCGGGTCTCCTCGCCGATCTACTCCGTCCAATGGCGCTCCTGCCGGCTCTTCGCGAACTGGTGGTGGAAGACCGGGCAGACGTTGGAGGTCAGGGTGCGCGGCACGTCGCTGAGCGAAACCGACTACTTCGGCATTCCCCAGGACGCCAGGGACGGCTCCTCCATGCGGTGGTGGGTCAACTAGTAGTTGCTGATCTCGACCAGGTTGCCGTCGGGGTCGCGCACGTAGACGCTCCGGATCGTCCCGATCGCGCCCGTGCGGTCGACAGGCCCCTCGATGATCGCGACGCCGTGCGCGTCCAGCGTCGCGATCACGTCGTCGAGCGGGTCCTCGGTGACGAAGCAGAGATCGGCGCTACCGGGAACGGCCTGACGGGCCCTGGGTTCGAACTCGTGGCCCGCCTCGTGCAGGTTGATCTTGCTGGACCCGAACGCGAGCGCCTTGCGGCCGTCCCCGAACGTGACCTCCTCCATGCCGAGCACGCCGGCGTAGAAGTCGATCGTCCTCCGCGGGTCGGCGACGGTCAGAACCAGATGATCGAGCCTGGCGATGCGCATCGCCCCAGTGTGGCGGCACTCGGGCTGCCGCGGAAAACGGGGCGTGTTCGAATGTCGAGTTCCGGACGGTCCGCTCGTCCTCGGCACGACGACTGGAGGACACGCATGCACTACATGTTCCTGATCTACAACTGCGAGAACCGGCCGAAGCCCGGCGACCAGCGGTTCGACGAGATCCTCGCGCGGGTCAACGCGTTCGCCGACGAGTGCCGCCGCAGGGGTGCCTTCGTGGCGGGCGACCCGCTCAAGCCGGTCAGCACGGCGACTACCGTGCGCATCGAAGAAGGCAGGGCGATGCTGACCGACGGGCCGTTCGCCGAGACGCACGAGCACCTCGGCGGCTACTACCTGCTCGACTGCCGCGACCTCGACGAGGCGCTGGAGCTGGCCGAACTCATGCCGCAGGCCCACTTCGGCGCGACGATCGAGGTGCGCCCGGTCGACCACATCCCCGGCCTGAACCACGGGGTGGCGTGAGCGACCTCGCGTCGGCCGCGGTCGAACGGGTGTACCGCGAGCACCGGAGCAGGATGCTCGCGGCGCTCGTGCGAGCGCTCGGCGACTTCGAACTGGCCGAGGACGCGCTGCAGGAGGCGTGCTCGCAGGCGTTGCGGAAGTGGCCGCGCGACCGGGTGCCCGACGACCCGTTCGCGTGGCTGCTCACCGTCGCCCGCAACCACGCGCGCGACCGGCTCCGGCACGCCCAGATGGCCCGCGCGAAGCTGCCCGCGCCGCCGGAGCCGGTCACGATGACCGACAAGCAGCTCGCCGACCTCGGCGACGAACGGCTGAGCCTGATCTTCACCTGCTGTCACCCCGCGCTGAACGCCGAGGCGCGGGTGGCGCTCACCCTGCAGGCCGTCGCGGGTTTCACGGCGGCGCAGATCGCGCGGACGTTCCTGGTCGCCGAACCCGCGCTGGCCCAGCGCCTGGTCCGGGCCAAGCGCAAGATCCGCGACGCGGGCATCACCTTCGAGGTGCCCGCCGACCACCTGCTGCCCGAACGGCTGCGGGGCGTGCTCGCGGTGATCTACCTGATCTTCACCAGGGGCTACACGACCGCGGACGCCGGTCTGCGCCAGGAAGCCCTGCGGCTGGGCAGGCTCGTCGCCGCCCTCATGCCCGACGAACCGGAGGCGCACGGGCTGGTGGCGTTGATGCTGCTGCACGACTCCCGCAGCGCCGCCCGGATCTCCTCCGGAGGCGACCTCGTGCTGCTCGAAGACCAGGACCGCACGCTCTGGAACACCGAGGAGATCGCCGAGGGCATGACGCTGCTCGACCGCGCACTGCGGTTCGGCACGCCCGGCCCGTACGTGCTGCACGCCGTGATCGCCGCCCTGCACGTGCAGGACCCGGTCGACTGGCAGCGCGTGGCCGCCCTCTACGCCGAGCTCCTCACCGTGGCACCGACTCCGGTGGTCGAGCTCAACCACGCCGTGGCCGTCGCGATGGCCGACGGACCGCAGGCCGGGCTCGACCTGGTGGACGGCATCACCGGGCTGGACGACTACCACCTGCTGCACTCGGCCCGCGCCGACCTGCTGCGCCGCCTGGACCGGCGGGACGAGGCCGTCGCCGCGTACCGGATCGCCCACGACCTGGCCGCCGGTCCCGCCGACCGCCGGTTCCTCGCCGGGCGGCTGAAAGATCTCGGTGGCTGATGTCGAGTTCCGGGCCGCTCGCTCGTCTTCAGCTCACAGCACCACGAACTCGAAGGAGCGATCGAGATGTCCGGACAGGTCAACTGGTTCGAGCTGCCCGCCGAGGACACCGCGCGGGCACGGGCGTTCTTCGCCGGCGTGTTCGGCTGGGAGACGAGCCCGATGGGCGAGGACTACCACGTGATCACCAACGGCGCGGCGGGCGCGATCGCCGCCAGGGACGACCGGCTCACCCAGCCGCGCATCTACTTCCACACCAGCGACATCGACGCGTCGCTGCGCAAGGTCGCCGAGCTCGGCGGCAAGGGCGACGACGTGCAGACCGTGCCGGACGCCGGCCGCATCGCGCACTGCTGGGACGACCAGGGCACGCCGTTCAGCCTCTACGAGCCGCGCAGCTGACCGCCTGAGTGGCCCGCCCACAGCGGGCCGCTCAACATTTCTCCCCCGGACCGCGTTCAGTGACCGAAGCGGCTGCGCGCCTGCTCGATCTCGCTCAGGTAGCGGGTGGTCCAGGCGCACATCGCGTCCACGGTCGCCCGCAAGGCCTGTCCCGGCTCGGTGAGCGTGTAGTCGACCCGCGGCGGCACGGTCGGGTGCACGACGCGGGTCACCAGCCCGTTGCGCTCCAGCAGCCGCAGGTTCTGGGTCAGCATCTTGTGGCTGATGCCGTCGACCTCGACCTTGAGCTCGGTGAAGCGCTTGGTCGAGTCGCCGATCGTCTCGATGATCAGCAGCGCCCACTTGTTGGCGATGTCGGAGAAGATCTCGCGCGCGAGCGAGTCCGCGCGCGCCAGATCACCGCTGAGCTGCTTGCTCACCTTGTGGTTCCTCACTCACGAAAAAGTGCGTTCTTCCAGGTCCGCGCACACTCTCCTACGGTTACCGAGTAACCACAAGAGAGGAAGTCATGACCGTCACGCTCATCAACCCGGACGGCCTGCCCGTGATCGACGTGTACCACCAGGTGGCCGTCGCGACCGGCACGAAGACGATCTACGTGGCGGGCCAGGTCGCCTGGGACGCGGAACCGGACCTCGCCCGGCAGACCGAGCAGGCCTACGTCAACGTGCACACCGCGCTCAAGGGCGCCGGTGCGTCGCTGAAGAACCTCGTCAAGGTCACCGTGTACGTCGTGGAGTGGACGCCGGACAAGATGCCCGAGCTGCTCAAGGGCATCGAGAACGCCATGGCGCGGCTCGGCGAGACCGCGCAGCCTCCCGCCACGCTCATCGGGGTGGCCGCGCTGGACGTCCCCGAGCACCTGGTCGAGATCGAGGCGACCGCGGTGATCTGATTTACCGGCGCCTAACCGGCACGACGGAGGCTCTTCGACGACACGAGAGGAGCACCATGCGCAAGATCCTGGCCGCGGGAGCGGTCGCCGCGGCGGCCGCGACGTTGCTCAGCGGGACCGCCCACGCCGAGTCCAACCAGTACTGCGGCAGCGTCACGCAGATCGGGTCGACCGCCTACGCGAAGAACCACGACGAGACCGTGGCGTCGGTGAAGCAGTTCAAGGGCTGCGGCAAGAACTTCTCCTACGTCTACGTGTGGGACTCGTGGATCGCGGACCACGGCAGGGACTTCATCGTCCGCACACACGTCACCACCACCCGCGACAACAACGCGCACGGCTACAAGGCGGCCCCGCGCGGACAACGGGAGCTGTGGTCCGGTCCGGCGGACACGGTGGACCAGTGCACGCGGGCGCACGGCGAGGTCGACGGCAGCAGCTACTTCCTGTTCGCCGACACCAGCGAGCGCTGCTGAGCGTCCCGGTGGCCCGCCGCGGGCGGGCCACCGGCTCACCGGCGTGAACCGATGAACAGCGCGAGCCCGGCGCTCAGCGCGATCAACGCCGACGCCACGAGCTGGTTGAGCCAAACGGTCCACACGCTGTCGTCCGCTCCGCGCAACGCCACGACGATCAGCCACAGCGCGAGCACGATCGTGACGGGCTGCAGGAACGGCACGTCCAGCGGCGCCAGCGCCCGCACCATGCCGAGCAGCATGACCACCACGGCCAGGCCCATCGACCACCAGTAGGGCCGGAAGGCGTGCGAGGACGCGCTGAAGTGCAGCACCGGTGGCGCGGCGATCAGCCACACACCGGCCAGGAAGGCGGTGACACCGGCCCTGCTCTCGACGGTCCGTCCGTGCAGATCCCCCACGCGAACAATTCTCACCTCCCGGCGACCAGGAGGGAACACCCCATTCGCCCGGGTTTCGTGCAGGACCCGTGCAGATCCGGTGAAGGTGTTGCGGCGAAAGGTGAACCGTCGCGCCAACCGGTTCTACGGTCGGGCATGGACACCGTGGACGTGCTCGTCGTCGGCGCCGGTCTGGCCGGTCTCAACACCGCCCGCCTGCTCGCCGAGGCAGGCCTCGACGTGGCCGTGTGCGAGCGCAGGACGAGCCTGGCCACCGGCATCCGCACCACCGGCGTCTTCGTCCGGCGCACGCTCACCGACTACGACCTGCCGCACCTCGGCCCGGCGGTCCGGCGGGTGCTGCTCTACCCGCCGTCGCTGCGCGAGCCGGTCGAACTGGTGAGCACGCGCGACGAGTTCCGGGTCGGCGACATGGCGGGCATCTACGCGCAGGCGGTCGACGCCGCCGAACGGGCAGGTGCGCAGGTCGTGCTCAACGCCGGTTATCCCGGCAAAGCCGGAAAAGCCAGGTTCACGATCGGCGCGGACGGCGCCCGCTCCACGGTCGCGAGGCAGCTCGGCCTCGACGTCAACCGGCGGCTGATCACCGGCATCGAGGAGGTCTACCCGATCAGGACCGGCTCCACGCCGACGTTCCACTGCGTCGTCGACCCCCGGCTCGCCCCCGGTTACCTCGCGTGGGTCATCGACGACGGCCGGCACGCGCACGTCGGCCTGGCGGGCCGCGCCGACCGGTTCACCGCGCCACTTCCCCAGCTGCTGCAACGGTTCCGCGACAGCTTTCCCACGCCGTCACCCGCCGGCCCGGTCCAGCGGCGCGGCGGTCCGATCCCGGTCGGCGGCCTGCTGCGCAGGATCGTGTCGCCGGACGGGCTGCTGGTCGGTGACGCGGCGGGCGCGGTCTCCCCGCTCACCGCGGGCGGGCTCGACCCGTGCCTGCGGATGTCCGAGCTCGCCGCCTCGGTCACGTTCGACTACCTGCGCAGCGGCAACACCCACGTCCTCGAACACTACGACGGCGCGGCGATGCGCCGCCGCCACCGGATCCGGTCGGCGATGCGGCGCGGACTGTCGCTGGTCCGCGGGCCGGGCCTGGCCGAGCTGGCGTTCGCCGGACTGCGCACGCCGCTCGGCCAGGCCGTGGCCAGGCGGATCCTGTTCACCTAGGCGGTCAGCAGCGTCAGCCCGTAGACGCGCAGGATCTCGTTGACGGGCTGGAACCACGTGCGGCCACCACCGGAGCAGTCGCCGTAGCCGCCGGACGTCACGCCCTGCGCCTGGTCGCCGGTGATGAACGAGCCACCGGAGTCACCGGGTTCGGCGCACACGCTCGTCCCGACCAGCTCGTAGACCGCGCCCTGCTGGTAGTTCACGGTCTCGTTGCGACCCTGGACCACCCCGCAGTGCCAGTGCGAGGTCGAGCCGGAGCGGCAGACCGACGTGCCGGGCGGGGCCTCCCACGAGCCCCGCACCAGGGCGTCGCTCACCTGGCCCCAGCCGAGCACGACCGCCACGTTCCACCAGCCGCCGCCGGTGCGGACCCAGCCGTAGTCGTTGCCGGGGAAGGACGAACCGACGAACTCGCCCTGCCACGACCGGTCCCAGCCGTAGACGTTCCAGGCGCCGACGTTGCAGTGCCCGGCGGTGACGTACCCGCCCTGCACGGAGAAGCCGATCGAGCAGCGGACGTTGCCCGTGTAGAACGGGTCACCGCCGACGGTGCCGGCCGCGAACGTCTGCGGCCGCTGGACGCCTTCGGTGTTGACAACGATGTCCTGGGGCAGCGCGGAGACATCGGCGCCCGGAAGGGCGTCGACCACGACGGTGCCGCGCTGGACGTCGACCCGCCACCCCGCGACGTCCTTCGGCACCGCGCCGGCCTTCGACAGCCTGTCGATGCCGTCCTTCACCGCGTTCAGCGACGCGAGTGTTTTCGTGCGCAGAACGGGTTCCGCGCCTTGAGCGCGCACGGCATCGGCCTTGGCGGGGTCGGTGACGGCGACCTTCAGCTCGCCGTCGGCGAACCAGCTGCCACCGAAGGACTCCCCGGCCGCCGCCCGGGCGTCCGGCGCGATCTTCAGCGCCACCTTCTCCTGGCGGATCCTGGTCAGGGCCTGTGCGGTGCTGATGCCGAAGTCGCGGCTCATGGCGTCGACGACGTCCGCGGACGCCACCGCGGCAGGGACGGTGATCGTGCTCAACACAATCGCGGACACGGAAACTACGCGTAGCAGCATGTTTTCTCCTACGGTGCCCAGGACGTGAGCCACGACCCGGCTCACGTCCTGGTTGTACGAGGCAGGGGTGTCGTACGTGTGCGCGCCGCCGTTCGAGGCGACCCGGACCTCCTCCGCGCAGTGCTTGTGGTCGCGCTCTCACAGCTAGATTTGCATCGTCGTTCCAACGATGTAAAGGCCGGGACTTCCCGGTACTTTTCCCGGTACGAGTCACTTCGGCTCAAGGGAGGCCGCGTTGGCCACGCTCAAGGACGTCGCCCGGCTGGCGGGCGTCTCGGTGAAGACCGTGTCGAACGTGGTCAACGGCTGCTCGTTCGTCAAACCGGACAACCGCGCGCGCGTCGAGGCCGCCCTGGAGACCACCGGCTACCGCCCGAACCTCGGCGCCCGCAACCTGCGCCGCGGCCGCACCGGCTTCATCGCCCTCGTCCTGCCCGAGGTCGCGATCCCGTACTTCGCCGAGCTGACCGGCCTGGTGATCGCCGCCGCCCAGGAGCACGAGTGGAACGTGCTGATCGAGCAGACGTTCGGCACCCTGTCCGGCGAGCGCTCGGCCGTGGCGTCGCTGGGTCCGCACCTCGTCGACGCGGCCGTGCTGAGCCCGGAAGCACTGCAGGCGGAGGACTTCCGGCTGTCCGTCCCCGCCGTCCTGCTCGGTGAACACGCCGTGAACGTCCCGATCTCGCGCGTCGGCATCGACAACGTGGCCGCCGCCACGACCGCCGTCCGGCACCTGATCTCGTTGGGCCGCACCAGAATCGCCGCGATCGGCGCCCACCCGCACCGCGGCACCGCGGCGTTGCGACTGGAGGGCTACCGCGCGGCCCTGACCGAGGCCGCCCTGCCCTTCGACAGCGCGCTGGTCGTGCCCGCGCTGAACTACCACCGCGCGGACGGCGCCGCCGCGATGAGGGCGTTGCTGGACCTGCGAAACCCGCCCGACGCGGTGTTCTGCTTCAACGACCTGCTGGCCGTGGGCGCCATGCGCACCGCGGCCGAACGCTTCGTGCGCGTACCGCACGACCTCGCCGTCGTCGGCTTCGACAACAACGACGAAAGCGCCTACACCTCGCCTTCCCTGACCACCGTCGCCCCGGACAAGTCCGCCATCGCCCGCGCCGCCGTCGACCTGCTGAGCCGTCGCGCCGGTGCGCCCGAGCTGCGGTGCGACGACGTGCAGACGCCCTTCTCCTTGCAGGTCAGGGAAAGCACCGTGGTCCGGTGAAGTTTCGGCCCCGACCACATCGCCTTCGCACCCCGGCGCGTCTCACGCCGTTGATGCGGTCGTACGACTTCGACAGCGGGCGCGCGCGTCGCTGGTCACGACAGCGGGCACGTGGCCACGTCGGCCGGTCGCGGCAACGTCGCCGACTTCAGCGGCGTCACCCCGTCCAGCCACCGTTCCAGCGCGACGAACGCCGCCCGATGGCAAGGGGCCAACGGCCGCAACCGCTCCGGATACGCGTCCACCAGACCGTCCACGTGCGTGCCCTGCTCGACCCGGTAGTACCGATGCAGCCGATCAGGTGTCATGGCCGCGTACACGTCGGAGTCCTGGCTGATCGGCAGCAACACGTCGTACGTCCCGTGCACCGTGATCAACGGCCGCTCGATCCTGCCCGTCAGCGCGATGCGCGAAACGGCAGGCCCGGCGATGCGCCGCCGTGCCGCGTAGGAGTAGTCCGCGTCGCAGGAGGGCGTTCCCGAGGCGCAGAACGGCACTCCGGCCTCCAGGTCCCCGTCGAAGCCGGGATCGAGCTCTTCGCGGTAGATCCGCTGCGTGAGGTCCCAGTAGTAGCGGTAGTGGTAGTCCCACAGGAATTCCGTGCCGGCGGCCATGCCGGCCGCGACCAGGGCCTCGTGCGCCGCCCGGCTACCGGCCACGTACTCGGGATAGGCCCGCAGCACGGGAGGCAGGAACGTCAACAGGTTCGGCCCGTCGACCGTCCACAGTGTCCCTTCCCAGTCGACGCCGCCGTCGTAGAGGAACGGGCGGTTCTCCAGCTGCCAGCGAACCAGGTAGCCGCCGTTGGAGAGGCCGGTCGCGATGGTCCGCCGCGGCGCGTGCCCGTACCGTTGGGCGACAACGGCTCGGGCAGCGATCGTGAGCTCGGTGAAGCGGCGGTTCCACTCCTCGATCGCGTGGCCGTCGCGGTAGAACCGCGCGCCGGTGTTGCCCTTGTCGGTGGACGCGAAGGCATAGCCGCGGGACAGGACCCAGTCGGAGATGGCGCGGTCGTTCGCGTACTGCTCGCGCACGCCGGGGGCGCCGGTGACGACCAGGCCGCCGTTCCAGTGGTCGGGCAGCCTGACCACGAACTGGGAGTCGTGCTGCCAGCCGTGGTTGGCGTTGGTGCGGGACGTGTCCGGGAAGTAGCCGTCGATCTGGATGCCGGGCACCGCGGCGGGCACGGGCAGCGCGGCGCTCGTGAGGCCCGCCCAGTCGGCCGGGTCGGTGTGTCCGGTGGCGACCAGGCCGGTCGTGGTGAGGTCGGCCAGGCGGGCCAGTTGCTGGTGTTCGGCGCCCGGCACGGTCATCGCGGCCGTGGGTGGGGTCAACGCGAGCACGAGTACCAGCGGAAGCAACATAGCTGGTCAAGCTAGTGACCGACCGCCTCTCGGCGACATGGCCGCCTCCCACACAAGGCCGGCTTTGAAGGTGGTGAAGCCGAACAGGTCCAGCACGCGGCGCACCGCGGGCTGAACGTGCTGGAGGTGGAACGACTTGCCGTTGTAGTGCGCCGCGCACAACGCCAGCAGCAGGCTGCGCAGACCACTCGCGGAGAGGAACTCCACGTCGGCGAGATCGATGGACACCTCGTCGACCGCGGTGTCGGTGATGCCTGGCAGCACGGCGGCGAAGAACAGCTCGCAGGTCGTCATGTCCATCTCGCCGCGGCAGGTGGCCACGAACCGAGTTCCCGTGCGCTGCGTCCGCACGGCGAACGGACTGGTCTCAGGAGCGGTCATCGAACCTCACATCGAAGAACGGGCCCTCACTTCACCGCATCCGCGACACCGCGCGATAGCAGCGGAAGCGAACCCGCTACCGGGAAAGCGAAATCACCTCAGTGTGACCGCAGCGTCTGCGACGGCAACACACCGTAGGCAGCGCGGTAGTGCGCGGCGAAGACGCTCGGACGGGCGTAGCCCCAACGGGCGGCGATCGCCGTGACGGAACCGTTAGCCGTCTGAAGGTCGTCATGGGCACACGACAGTCGCACCTGCCGGAGGTACGCCATCGGCGTCATGTCGAGATGACGCCGAAATGCCAGCTGAATCGCCCGGATGGACACCCGTGCGGCACGTGCGATGTCAGCGGCGGTGATGTCCTTGGTGGCGTTGTCCTCGATGAACGCAATGGCCCGCCGCACGGTCAGAGGATGCGCATCACGCCGATCCGAAGCCTTCAGCCCGACAAGCGTGCTGTTCGGAAAAGTGGCGAGCGTGATGGACACCAGCAGTCGCGTCGCGTTCCCCACCACCAGCGGGTTGCCCTCGAACACCGGTAGCACTTCCCCCTGCAGAAAGTCGCACGTCGACCGCCACGCCGCCGCGGCGTGCGGCGAGACCGGAAGGCACCCGGTGAACCGGACGCCGTCCGCGACCTCGTCCACGACGGCCTGGCTGAACATCACCATCGACACCCGCGGATCTTTCGTCGCCACTGTGAAGGGACGATCAGGCAGAACGGGCAGGAAGGAGTCGCCGGACGCCACGAGCCTGTCCTCGCCGTCCGAGCTGTAGCGAGTCCTGCCGGACTCCAGGTGCGCGAAGATGTAGTCGCCTATCGGCTCCGCAGCGGCCTCGAACCCGATCCGGCCGTCGAGCCGGTCGAACCGGACCTGCCCCAACGTCCTGGACACCAGCCGCATCGACGAACCCGTGTCAACCCTGTTGAACCGCAGGCGGGCGTACGCGGCGCTCAGCACCTCGTTCGCCGCGTCCAAGTCCGTCACTTCGACGACCCGTTCCACGTGATGGACGATCCTCGTCCGGCGCGGCGGTGTCCATCGCCAGTACGGCCCCAAACTCCCGTCAATCCCATAAGAGGACCACTTGTGCGTGCGGCGCGCGGTACCCGCTCGACCTGAACGTGCCGCCGCGCGAGCTCCTCGGCCAGATCGAGGAGCTCGCGCGGTCGGCTTGGCGCTAGGCTCCGAACCCGTCACACCGGACGGGACTCCGCCACCAGCTCGGCCACCCGCTCCACCGTCGGTTGCTTGATCACGTCGGGCATCCTGAGCGTGAACGCCTTCTCGCCCACCGGCCCGACCAGCTCACGGGCCACGACGGCGACCATCGCGATCAACGACACCGAGTCGCCGCCGAGCACGTGGAAGTCGCTGGTCCCGGAGACGGCCTCGGTGTCCACCTGGAGCACGGACGCGAAGATCCGGGCCACCGCGGCCTGGTTGTCGTCCAGCGGTCCCGCGGCGACGGCCGGACCGGCGGAGGCGAAGGGGTCGGGCAGGGCCGACACGGCGACCTTGCCGTTGACCGACCGGGGGATGTCGGAGACCTGCATGATCACCGACGGAACCATGTAGGTGGGGAGGCGTTCGCCGAGGAACGACGTCAGCTCGTCCACGGAGGCGGTCCCGATCACGTAGCCGACCAGCACCTTGTCGCGCTGCCCCGGCCGGGACCTGGCCACCACGACCGCGGTGCTGACGGACGGGTGCGACTCGAGCGTGAGGGCGATCTCGGCGGGCTCGATGCGGTGGCCGTGCACCTTCACCTGGTCGTCGATGCGGCCGAGGTACTCCAGGGCCCCGGACGGCAGTTGACGCACGATGTCACCGGTGCGGTAGACCCGCTCCCCCGAGGCCAGGTGCACGAACCGCTGCCGCGTCAGGTCCGGCCGTCCGCGATAGCCACGCGCCAGCTGCACTCCCCCGATGTACAGCTCGCCGCTCTCTCCCACCGGGACGTACGCGCGGTCCGCGGAGAGCACGTGGAACGTGACCCCGTCGAGCGGGACACCGATCGGCACCGACGCGCCGGGATCGTCGGCGTAGAAGTGGTGGGACACACCGATGGTGGCCTCCGCGGGCCCGTACAGGTTGATGATCCGGCACTCCGGCCCGAACATCTCCCGGGCCCGGACCGCCACGGCACGGGTGAACTGTTCGCCGATCACCATCAGCGTGCCGACCGAACGCGGGTCCAGCTCCAGCCTGGTGATCAGGTCCAGGTGTGAGGGCGTCAGCGCCAGCGCGGTGGCTCCGGCGTCGAAGACCTCCTGCAGCGCAACGTGGTTGAGCTCGTCGCCCATCAGCAGGACGGTGCCGCCGACCAGCAGCGGCAGGATCAGGGTGATCTCGGCGACGTCGAACGACAACGAGCACAGCAGCGGCAGCCTGGTCGACGCGGTGATCCCGTGTTCGCGGCAGGCCCAGCTCGCGTAGTTGCTCAGGGCGCCGTGGGAGATCTCCACGCCCTTGGGCTTGCCGGTCGAGCCCGACGTGTAGACGACGTAGGCGAGATCGTCGAACGACGGCGGGTCGAAGACGGCATCGGACGCCGACGCGGCCAGATCCTCCAGCACGACGCCCGCGCAGCCGTCGGGCAGGCACGCCCGCGTGGAGTGCGCACGCTGTACCAGGCACACCGGTGATCCGGCGTCCGAGAGCAGGGACCGCAGCCTGCCGTCCGGGTGTTTGGCGTCCATCGGCAGATAGGCGGCGCCCGCCAGCAGCACGCCCCACGCCGCCACGATCGCGTCGGCCGTGCGGTCGGAGAGGAGCCCCACCACGGAACCTGGCCCCACACCGCGTTCCCGCAACGCCGTCGCCACGCCACGCGCACGCCGGTCCAGTTCGGCGTAGGTGAGTGATCCGCCCGGCCCGCTGATCGCGACCGCGGACGGTGTGGCGCGCACCTGTGCGGCGAACTGCTCCACGACGCCCGCGGTGCCGGTGGCGGGGCCGCCGTCCAGCACGTGCGGGGGCGGCGCCAACGACGACGCGAGCGTGTCGAGGAGCGTCGCCACGCCCTCGTCGGACCACCAGGCGATGGTCATCTCGGTGCGGCCGCCGAACTCGACGATGTTGATGTTGGGCGGCCCGCCCGGCTCCGGCGGCGCCAGCAGGAACACGCCGGTGGCCGCGAACCCGTCGGTGCTGAACGCCTCCGGGTCGACGCGGCCGAGGTTGTTGACCGCGGCGACCCCGGAGAACGTTCCCTCACGACGGGCGCGGCGGTGGTAGGAGCGCACCATCATGCGCAGCAACGGAAGTGGCGCGCGCAGGATGTCCTCGCCCGGCGCGTGCACCGTGCCCTCGCGTTCGGCGAGCACGGTCAGCAGCTGCTGGTGCGTGGCTTCCCACGACTGGCCGGCGGGAACGTCCAGCGACACGGTGAGAGCGAGGTTGGAGGTCGAGTCCAGCCCGGGGTGGAACACGCGCAGGTCCACCGGGACGCTGATCGGCGTCACCGGCAGGCCGGACAGGCGCGCGAGCTCGGACGCCACCTTGGCGACGACGGCGGGCTGCGTGCCGTCCACCGTCCTGCGGTGCCACGTGACGGGGCCCGGCCCCATGGGCACCGCGGGCTGGAGGCTGAACTCCTGGCAGGACGCGTCGGCCTGCCGCAGCAACGGTTCGTCGATGTCGAGCGCGGTCAAAGCCGACGCGGCACCGACGGGTTCGTCACCGCGCAACGCCCGGAACACCTCGGTGGCCCACATCTTGAGGCCACGCGCGTCCATGACGGCGTGCGAGGCGCGGAACACCACGGTGGTCCCGCCGACCAGCAACACCTCGCACTGGTGCCCGCGGGGCAGCCGCAGCTTCAGCGAGATGTCGGAGACGACCCGCACAGGAGGCGTCACCCCACTGTCCACCCAGGACTTGCCGCGCCTGCGCAACCGCGCGCCGGGGCACGCGGACGACGCGGCGGCGACCGCCGCCCGGAGAGCCGGAAGATCGACCGTGCCGATGCCCTCGACACAGAGGTTCATCACCGGCGCGAACGACCGCGGAAACCCCAAGTACCACCGTTCGAACGGCACCACTGGTCTCTCGAAGACCATGACGTCCCACCTCTACCTGTCCACGTCCCCCTGCAAGGTGAGGTAAGTGCACCGGGAGGATGTCTGCGAAAACGACTAAGCCTCGCTTGGCCGGTAACTGCGGGTCCTGCCCTGCGGCACAGGTGCGTCAGCGAACGAACTCGGCATCCGATGACCGAACGTCCCACGGGTGGCACGATCCGCCGGACGGTGGCCACCGCGTCACACCTCAGCCGGGACTGCGGCGATCTCCTCCAGCAACGACGTCTTGCGCCGGTTCGGCAGGAACGACGCCAGCACGGCGTTCTCGGCCAGTCGCGCCACGTCCGCGTGGCCGAGGTCCAGCGCCGTCGCCACCGCCAGGTACTCGTCCTCCAGCGTGGTGCCGAAGAACGGCGGGTCGTCGGTGTTCAGCGTGACCACGAGGCCGGCGTCGAGCATCTGCCGCACCGGGTGCGCCTCGACCGACGCCACCTGCCGGGTGCGGACGTTCGACGTCGGGCACACCTCCAGCGGAATCCCTTTCAGCGCAAGGTGTTCCATCAACGCGGGATCAGCGACGCAGCTCGTGCCGTGCCCGATCCGCTCGGCGCGCAGGTCGCGGACCGCCGACCAGATCGTCTCCGGCCCGGTCGTCTCCCCCGCGTGCGGCACGCAGTGCAGACCCGCATCCCTTGCCGCGTCGAAGAAAGGCGCGAACTGGGCCCGGCCGACGCCCGCCTCGGGACCGCCGAGCCCGAAGGAGACGAGGCCCTCCGGACGTTCGGTGAGCGCGAACGCCAGCGTCTCCCGCGCCCCGTCGAGCCCCTTCTCGCCGGGAATGTCGAAGCACCAGGCCAGTTCCACGCCGAGCCCGGCCGCCACCGCGCGCCCGGACGCGAGCCCGGCGAGCAGCTCGTCGCCGGACATGCCGTCCAGCAGGTGGTTGTACGGCGTCACGGTCACCTCGGCGTAGCGGACGTTCTGCCGCACCAGCTCAGCGGCCAGGCCGACGACGAGCGTGTGGATGTCGTCGCGGCCCTTCAGCATCGACTGCACGGCCCAGAAGACCTTCAGGAAGTGGTCGAAGTCCCGGAACGCGTAGAAGCGTTCGAGTTCCGCGCGGTCGACGGGCACTCCGGCCTCGGGGTGCCGGCGGGCGAGCTGGAGGACGGTGTCGACGCCGGCCGAGCCGACGAGGTGGAGGTGCAGCTCCACCTTGGGCAGTGCGTGGACGAACGAGCGCATGGCAAAGCTCCCTGAGGAAGAACGGTGAAGGGTGTCGGCAGGAGAACGGGCGACTCAGGGAGCGAGGTCGCCGCGTTCGGTGTCGGCGCCGTAGAGCGGCAGCTTGAAGTCCGGCACGGTTCTCAACGTAGCAGTGCGGGCGGGCCCGCGGCAGCGAAATCCGCCGGCCCCGTTCCGGTCGCGCTGGTGTGCTGAGCCGGTGATCGCGGAACACGTGCTGGAGATCCTCACGGCCTTGCACGGCACCGACGTCTGGATCGGCGGCGGCTGGGGCGTCGACGCGCTGGTCGGCGAGCAGACCCGGCCGCACGGCGACCTCGACCTGCACCCGCTTCGGTTCGCTCCGGACGGCAGCGCCGAGCAGTCGTCGCCCACGCCCGGCGAGCCGTTCCGCTACCCGGCGGACTGCTTCGTCACCGGCACGATCCTCGGCGTCGCGGTGCCGTGCCTGTCGGCCGCGCAACAGCTCCACTTCCACCAGGGCTACGAACCGCGCGAGCGCGACCTGCACGACCTGACGTTGCTGCGAGCGCTCCAGCAGGGGTGAACTCCTGTCGTAGGCCAACCGCACGCACGCTGCTGCCCCATCCGCCCTGCGCCCGATTTGAAATGCCAATGGGAAAGTCAGCCCAAAAGGGCAGCGTTCGGCCGCAATCATTCCTGGCGACAGGAGGAGAAATTCTCCATTCAAGCACATCTCCGCAGCTCAGCGCCAACTTCGAACAAAATCAGTTGGGCGCGAACCAGTTTCGGGCGTTCCGGAACTGGCCGAGTTCCAGTTCTTTCCCCAGTTTCTCGCGACCTAGAACTCGTGCGTCCCTCACATTGCCGACCGACCGAACAATCGACCGAAGAGGACGCCATGACGACAGCCTCGAAGCCGGACGCCGCACTCGACGCGATGAGACCCGTGTTGCCGGCCGACCTCATGGACCGCGCGGGCACGTTCCAGCCCGCACCACGGCTCGCACGGCTCAGCTCGGCCGGGCCGATTCACCAGATCGAGCACAACGACGAGCCGCTCTGGCTGGTCACGGGGCAGGACGCGGCCCGCACGCTGCTGTCCGACCCGCGGATGAGCGCGGACCGGTTCAAGGTCAAGCGGTTGCGGGACAAGCTGTCCCCCGAGATGCGCGACAAGTTCGCCGACGCGGAGAGCCGTGCCGGTTCGTTCATCACCACCGACCCGCCTGAGCACACGCGCTACCGCAGGCTGCTCGCCCGGCAGTTCACGATGCGGCGGATGCGGGCGCTCACCGCGCAGATCGAGGAGATCGTCAAGGGCCGCATCGACGCGATGATCGCCGCGGGGCCGCCGTCGGACCTCATCCGCGACTTCGCGCTTCCCGTGCCGTCACTGGTGATCTGCGAGCTGCTCGGGGTGCCGGTGGCCGATCGCGGGCACTTCCAGGACGACACCGTCGAGCTGCTCGACCTGGCCACCGACCTGGAGGGGCTGATCGAGGTCGGCACCCGCATGCACCGCTACATGTGGGAGCTGGTCCAGCAGAAGCGCGCCCGGCGCGAGGACGACCTGCTGTCGGAACTGGCGCACACCAGCGACATGTCCGACGACGAGATGGTGGGGCTGGCGAACCTCCTGCTGATCGCCGGTCACGAGACGACGACGAACATGCTGGGGCTCGGTGTGCTCGCGTTGCTGGACCACCCGGCGCAGCTCGCCGCGTTGCGCGACGACCCCGGTGGGCTGATGGACACCGCGGTCGAGGAGATGCTGCGATATCTGTCCATTGTGGACACCGGAATCGTGCGGTACGCGTTGCAGGACGTCGAAATCGGTGACGTGACGATCAACGAGGGTGACACGGTGATGTGCTCGGTGATCGCCGCCAACCGCGACCCCGCCGAGTGCGCGCGGCCGGAGGAGTTCCGCATCGACCGGCCGCGCAGCAGGCACCTGTCGTTCGGGCACGGCGTGCACCAGTGCCTGGGCAACGAGCTCGCGCGCATCGAGATGTCCGTCAGCTTCCGGGAGCTCCTGCGGCGGCTGCCCGGCCTTCGGCTCGCCGTGCCCGCCGAGGAGGTGCACGTGCGCACGACGTCGACGATCTTCGGCGTGAAGCACCTGCCGATCACCTGGGACCTCTGACCGGCGAGCGAAAAACTCGGTGGCCGCCGTGACTAGCGTGGGGTGCGTGCACGGATTCAACCCGAGCTTCGGCCCCGAAACCGCCCGTACCTACGACAACTCACTCCGCGGCGACGAGACCGAGACGGTCCGGTTCCTCGCCGGGTTCGGCACGAGAGCACTGGAGCTCGCGATCGGCACCGGCCGCATCGCGTTGCCGCTCAGGGAAACCGGTGTCCACGTCGACGGCGTCGAGCTGTCACCGGACATGGTCGCGCGCCTGCGGGAGAAACCCGGCGGCGCTGACGTCGACGTGACGATGGGCGACATGTCCCGCGTCGGCACCGGGCGCACCTACGAGCTGGTCTACCTGGCGTACAACACGATCTGCAACCTGCTTACCCAGGACGACCAGGTCCGCTGCTTCGAGAACGCGGCACGCCACCTCGCACCCGGCGGCGTGTTCGTGATCGAGAGCGGCCTGCCGACCTGGGCGGCGCGGCCGCGGCACCAGTTCATCGACGTGGAGACGCTGGAGCTGGACCGCGTCGGGTTCGACGTCAACCGCTACGACCCGGTCACGCAGCTGCTCGACGAGAACCACGTGGAGATCAGCGTGGACGGCGTCCGGTTCGGCCCGATCCGGCAGCGGCTCACCTACCCGGCCGAGTTCGACCTCATGGCGCGCATCGCCGGGCTGCGGCTGCGCGACCGCTGGGGTGGCTGGAACGGCGAGCCGTTCACCGCCGAGAGCAGGCGGCACGTCAGTGTGTACGAAAAAGCCGTTGGCTCACCGGCATAGTGCGTCGCCAGCCTCGGTCAGGTGATCTACGAAGACCCGAGGGCGTACCTGCTCGGCCTGGAGGGCATGGCGCTGTTGCGGGCCTTCACCGGGGAGCACGGCCGCGACTTCGTGGAGGCCCGGATCGCGGAGATCCGCGCAGTGCTCGCCGACGAGACGCTGGCGAACGCGGCCGTGGAGGTCGACCGGGTGGATGTGAGCACGGGCTACCGGCTGTGGTCGGCGAGGTACGACCGGCCCAACTCGGCCACCTGATCGGCGACTACCTGCGTGCCGCACTGCCGGTGGGACTGAAGGTGCGCCGCTGCGAGGAACCCGCCGTGCCGGTCGGCGAACAGCGTGCACCCGCGGACGCGTTGGGGCCGTGGGAGCTGTGGCCGTGGTCTCTGGCCGCCATGGTTCCCGAAGCGGCACGAGCCGCCGGCGCGGGGGCGCCGGCGCTGGTCATCTGGCACTTCAGCCGGCCGTGACCTCGGCCTTGATCTGCTCGAACTGCGCGGCCATCGCCGCCGACAACGCCTGCGCGGCGGACAGCGGCCGCACCATCACGGTGAACTCGTCGATCAGGCCGTCCTCGTCGAGGTGCAGGAAGTCGCAGCCCTGGATCTCCTTGCCGCCCACCTCGGCGCGGAAGACGAGCGCGTGGTTGCGGCCGTCGTGGATCTCGCGCTCGTAGCGGAAGTTCTCGAACACCCGCAGCACGCCGCGCAGGATCGCGGCGGTGATGGGCTTGCCGGGGTACGGGGCGAACGCGACGGGGCTGGTGAACACCACGTTCTCGGCGAGGCAGGCCGCCATCGCGTCGGTGTCCCGTGCTTCGACCGCCTTGCGGAATGCGTCCACGACCAGACCCTCACATACTCAACTTGTTGACTAGGTCTCCAGACCGTAACCTGCGAGTATGTCGCTGCGCAACGCCGTGATGGCCGCCCTGCTCGACGGGGAGGCGTCCGGCTACGACCTGGCCAAGGCGTTCGACGCGTCCGTGGCGAACTTCTGGATGTGCACGCCGCAGCAGCTCTACCGCGAGCTCGACCGGATGGAGTCCGACGGGCTGATC
>Ga0070710_10000134_pt1 | contig 34473 bp, 22 predicted proteins | sample LARL52metaG_FD_65454 | JGI IMG/M metagenome (GOLD analysis project Ga0070710, IMG submission 65454) | Corn, switchgrass and miscanthus rhizosphere microbial communities from Kellogg Biological Station, Michigan, USA - LAR L5-2 metaG | ecosystem: Host-associated > Plants > Roots > Rhizosphere ...
TCGCAGACCCCGGGCGTCGTGACGGTCACGCCGGTCCAGATCGACAAGGCCGGGACCACCGCGTACTTCAACGCGATCGCCAAGACCGGCCCGGCCGAGCAGGCCACGACGGACCTGGTCAACCAGCTGCGGTCCAGCGTGATCCCCGCAGCCGAGAAGGGCACGAACATGACCGCCTACGTGGGCGGCAGCACGGCCAGCTATGTCGATCTCGCCTCGGAAATCTCCAGCAAGCTGCTGCTCCAGATCCTGGTCGTGATCGCACTCAGCTTCCTGCTGCTGATGCTCGCGTTCCGCACGGTCTTGATCCCGGCCCAGGCCGCCGTCATGAACCTGCTCTCGATCGGCGCCGCATATGGCGTGCTGACCGCGCTGTTCCAGTGGGGATGGCTGCACAGCTCGATCGGCCTGGAAAGCGCCGTGCCGATCGTCTCCTACGTGCCGCTGCTCATGTTCGCGATCTTGTTCGGGCTGTCCATGGACTACGAGGTGTTTCTGGTCAGCCAAATCAAGGAACATGCCGACGCGGGCGAGGACGCCAGGCGCTCGGTCGTCGGCGGACTGGTCACCAGCGGACGCGTGATCACCGCCGCGGCGACGATCATGGTGTTCGTGTTCGGCAGCTTCGTCCTCAACGGCGATCCGACCGTCAAGCAGTTCGGCATCGGCCTGGCCGTCGCCGTGATCCTCGATGCCACCGTGGTCCGCTGCCTGCTCGTGCCGGCGCGGATGGCCAGGCTGGGCAAGTGGAACTGGTACCTGCCCCGCTGGCTCGACCGGATCCTGCCGCACATCAGCATCGAGGGCGCCGAATACTTCAAGGCCCGTGACGAGCACCCGGCCGTGAAGCAGGTCCAGTACTCCGGCCCCGGGCCTTCCGCCGGCAGCTAACGACAAGGGGGAGGGAGAACCTGCCGGCCGCGCCGACTCCGTCGCGGCCGGCAGGTAGTGTTAGGTGCTGTGTTACGGGCGGGCGGCCGGAGGCCGGGACCCACGGGGTGACGGCGTGTCCACGGTGGACGAGATCCGAGCCCAGGCGCAGGAGGTAGCGGCCGGCTGGGCGCCGCCGGATGCGCCGGAATCCTGGCAGCTGACGGCGGCGTTGTTCAGGGTGATCGCAGCGCACGAGGCGCTGCTGCAGCGACTGGCGGAGCTGCCGTCGGATCGCCTGCCCGCGCTGCTGGCCAGCGCGGCGGTCTCTTTCCTGGTACGCCGGGACAGGCCGATGCCGTTGGCGGGCTACTTCCCGGAGCCCGGGAGGCCGCAGCCCGGATTCGACGCCGGTTTCTTCCCGGCGGCCCGGTCGTTCGTATCGGCCCGGCTGGACGATGTCTCGGCCATCTGCCGGGCGCGGCGCTACCAGATGAACGAGGTGGCCCGGTGCGCTCAGATCGCGCTGGGCATCGCGGCCACCGCCTCGCCCGAAGCGCCGGTCGCGCTGGTCGACCTGGGCACGGGGGCGGGGCTGGGGCTGCAACTGGACCGGTACCGGTACCTGGTCGGAACGCGCTCATCCGGGCCGCGGGCCGCGGCGCTGACCCTCAGCTGCGAGGCACGCGGATCTCACCTCCTGCCGCGGGCCGGGCTTCCGCCCATCACCGAACGGGCCGGGATCGACGTCAGCCCCATCGACCTGGAGGACGGCAAGGCCCGGGCGTGGCTGCAGGCGTGCGCGCCGCCGGAAGCGTCCGCGCTGGCCCGGCTGGATGCGGCCGTCGAGACGGCCCGGCTGCACCCTGTCAACGTCATTCCCGGCGACGTGGTGGACGTGCTGCCCGGCGTTCTGGACAGCTTTCCGGCGGGCCGTGAGGTCATCGTGACCGACGCCTACCTGGCGGTGTTCCTGCCGCCCGAACGGCGCGCGCGGCTGGTCGGCATCCTGGCCGCGGCGGGCCGCGGCCGGCGGGTGACCTGGCTGTCGCTCGACCCCCTGGTCCCGCTCGGGCCCTCGGGACGCGACAGCGTGCAAGGCCTGGCGCTGCCCGCGCAACTGGTTCGCGACTACCAGCGCCACGGCGTCTTCGCCGCGCTCGGCGCCCGCACCTTCGATCACGGCACGGAATCCGGCCGGCTGCTCGCCCGGGCGCACCCCTCCGGCCAGTGGATCGAATGGCTCAGCCCAGACGCAGCGTGATCGGGCGGCCCGGCCTTGGCGGGGTCGCTAGGCCACCGCCGGGTCAGCGTGCGCCGCGGGGGCCCGGGTCAGGGCGGTCAAGGCGTCGGCGTGCGCTTGAACATCGGCCTCGCCGGTCAGCGAGCGCTGCGCGACGAACCCCAGGGAGGTCGACAGGATCCCGCTCAGCGCCCGTTGCCCGCTTTCACCAGGCCGTTTTCGTAGGCGTAGACGACCGCCTGGACCCGGTCGCGGAGATCCAGCTTGGCCAGGATGCGCCCCACGTGGGTCTTGACCGTGGCCTCGGAGAGGAACAGCTTCCCGGCGAGCTCGGCGTTGGACAGCCCCTGCGCGACCAGGACCAGGACCTCACGCTCCCGCCCGGTCAGCCCGGTCAGCTCGGCGGGCGCCGGGCCGCCGCCCGGCAGCAGGTGGGCGAACTGGTCAATCAGCCGCCGGGTCGTCGAGGGAGCGACCACCGAGTCGCCGGAGTGCACGGCCCGGATCGCGAACAGCAGCTCCTCGGGCGGGACGTCTTTGAGCAGGAAGCCGCTCGCGCCGGCCTTGAGTGCGGCGAAGGCGTACTCGTCAAGGTCGAAGGTGGTGAGCATGAGGATGCGCGGCCGCTCCCCCGCGGTCCGGATCCGCCGCGTCGCCTCCACCCCGTCCAGCCGCGGCATCCGGGCGTCCATCACCATCACGTCGCAGGTGAACCGGCGGGCCAGCTCGATCGCCGCCAGCCCGTCGCCGGCCTCGCCCACCACGGTCATGTCCGGCTGCGCGTCCAGCACCATCCGGAAGCCGGCCCGGACCAGCTCCTGGTCGTCCACCAGCCCGATCCTGATGTTCATGCCGCACCGCCGAACTGCCCGCGGGCCAGCGCGGGCGCGGCGGGGATCTGGGCGGTGACCTGGTACCCGCCGTCGGTCAGCGGCCCGGCGGTCATGGTCCCGCCGTACATCTCCACCCGCTCCCGCATCCCGGCCAGCCCGTGTCCGGCGCCGTCCCCGGCCGCCGGGGCGCCCCGGCCGTTGTCGCTGACCTGCACGACCAGCCCGTCATTGTCATAACGGAGGGTGATCGATGCGGCCGCGGCCAGGCCGGCGTGCTTGCGGGTGTTGGTCAGCGACTCCTGGACCACCCGGTAGGCGGCCAGCTCGGCGCCGTCGGCCAGCGGGTGCGGCGCGCCCTGCTGGGTCAGCGACACCGACATGCCCGCGGCCCGGGCCTGCTCGACCAGCTCCCGGAGCTGGCCGAGGCCGGGCTGGGGGGTCAGCTCGGTCCGGGCGTCGCCGGAGCGGAGCAGTCCGAGCAGCCGCCGCATCTCGGTCAGAGTCTGCCGTCCGGTCGCCGAGATGGCCGCCAGCGCCCGGCGGGCCCGTTCCGGGTTGCTGTCCAGCGCGTATCCGGCGCCGTCGGCCTGGACCACCATGACGCTGACGTGGTGAGCGATCACGTCGTGCAGTTCCCGGGCGATCCGGGCTCGCTCGGCCGCGGTGGCGATCTGGGCCTGGGCGTCGGCCTCCCGCTCGAGCCGGGCCGCGCGTTCCTCCAGGGCCGCGTAGTACGCGCGCCGGTAGCGCATGGAGTCGCCGAGCACCCAGGCGACCAACGCGGTCCCGCAGAAGATCACCAGGGCTACGGCGATCTTCCGGTACAGGTCAAGGCCGTTCGTCCAGGCCAGCACCCCGACGATCGAGCCGACCAGGCAAATCCCCAGCCCGGCCAGCGATACCCGGCGCGGCCGGTAGGCCGCCAGCGTGTACAGCAGGACCGGGATGGCCAGGTCGGCCCCGCTCGGGCCCGAGGAGGAAGCGAGCTGAATCGCGCCCGCCACCACCGCGACGCTGAACGCGGCCTCCGGGTTCCGTCGTCGGAAGGCCACCGGGACGATCATGGCCAGCAGGAGCGGCAGCGCGACCAGGACCGGGCGGCCGTGACCGAATGCCGAGCCCGCGCCCAGCGCGGCCAGCAGCAACGCCAGCAGGCCGTCCACCAGCTGCGGGTGACGGCTCAGCCAGGCATAGACGGCTGACACGTCACCAGATTAACGGCGGCAACCCGCATCGGCCGTCGGCCGAGCGGCCGATGTCCATCCGCCTCAGGTAGCACGGTCAGGTCGACCGCGGGCCGCGCGGGTCATCCCCGAGTCTGGCGTAGATCACCTCGCTGGCCGACGCGGTGCCGCGCCATCCCGGACGACACTGGCCAGGCCGCCGGAAAACCCGGCGAAAACCGTGAGGAAGGAAAGCAGATGATCGAGGCACGGGGCCTGACCAAACGCTACGGCGGCACGCTCGCGGTGGACGGCCTGTCGTTTCGGGTCGAGCCCGGCAAAATCACCGGATTCCTGGGCCCGAACGGCGCGGGCAAGACCACGACGATGCGGCTGATCCTCGGGCTGGACCGGCCCACCGCGGGCCAGGTGACGATCAGCGGCAAGCCCTTCACGGCCAGCCGGGCCCCGATGCGCGAGGTGGGCGCGCTGCTGGACGCCAAGGCGGTGCACGGCGGCCGCAGCGCCTACCAGCACCTGCTCTGCCTGGCCCAGACCAACAACCTGCCCAGGCGGCGGGTGGATGAGGTCCTGGACCTGGTCGGGCTGGTCTCGGTGGCGGGCAAGCGAACCAATGGCTTCTCGCTGGGCATGGGCCAGCGGCTCGGCATCGCGGCCACGCTGCTCGGCGACCCGGCGATCCTGATGTTCGACGAGCCGGTGAACGGGCTGGACCCGGAGGGGATCCTCTGGATCCGCACGCTGATGAAACAGCTCGCCGCCGAGGGCCGGACCGTGTTCGTGTCCAGCCACCTGATGAGCGAGATGGAGCACACCGCCGATCACCTGATCGTGATCGGCAAGGGCAAGCTGATCGCCGACTGTCCGATGGCCGAGTTCATCGCGCGGAGCACGCGGCGCACGGTGCGGGTGCGTACCCCGGACCCGGCGCGGCTGGCCGCGCTGGTCACCGGGGACGGCGGGACGACCCGCGACGACGGCGACGGCGAGCTGATGGTGTCGGGCCTGACCGCGGAGCGGATCGGGGATCTCGCGTTCGAGAACGCGGTCCGGCTGCACGAGTTGGCCGCCGCGCAGGCCTCGCTGGAGCAGGCCTTCATGGAGCTGACCGGAGCGGCTGTCGAGTTCCGCGCCGCCGAACCACAGACCGACACGACCATCCTGACCGGAAGCGGGGTCTGACCATCATGGCCACAACATCAATGGTGCCGGTGACCGCCGGGCGCACGGTACTGCCCGGATCGGCGGGCAGGGCCAGCTTCGCCGGCGCGCTGCGCTCGGAATTCACCAAGATCCGGTCGGTGCGGTCCACGTACTGGACGCTGCTCGCGACGCTGGTCGTCGTGATCGGCATCGGCGCGCTGTTCAGCTACGGGGCGGCGCACAACTTCAGCCAGCTCCCCACGGCCGCCCAGGCCCACCAGCGAGCCCAGGAGATCGCGAACGCCACCGAGCGGAGCCTGTTCGGGCTGATCCTCGGCCAGCTCATCATCGCCGCGGCGGGCGCGCTGGCCATCACCTCGGAGTACACGACCGGGATGATCCGCACGTCGCTGTCGGTGCTGCCCAGGCGGGGCACCGTCTTCGCCGCCAAGGCGCTGGTGTTCGGCGTGATCGCGGTGGCCGCCGGGCTGGTCAGCTCGTTCGCGTCCTACTTCCTGGGCCAGGCGATCCTGTCCGGCCAGCACATCAACTCGACGCTCGGCCAGCCCGGCGTGCTGCGCGCGGTGATCGGCGGCGGGCTGTTCCTGGGCGTGTGCGGGCTGCTGTCCTTCGGCCTGGGCGCGCTGATCCGGCACACCGCCGGGGCGATCACCGCGTCGTTCGGGCTGCTGTTCGTGCTGGTCATCCTGGCCGGGTTCCTGCCCTCCAGCTGGGCGGTGCACGTGGACAAGTGGGTGCCGACCAACGCCGGCGGCGCGATCTGGGAGAAAGTGACCGGGGTGCACCCGTTCAGCCCGTGGACCGGCTTCGCCGTATTCTGCGGCTACGCCGCGCTCGCGCTCGCCGCGGGACTCTACCGGTTCCGCAATCGCGACGCGTAGCGAGCCATCATCGATTCCCAGACGCAAAGGCGGGGCAGATGGACCACGACCAGACGTTCGGCAGCCGGCCTCGGGAGCCGGTCAGGTTCCTGGTCTTCTCGGCGTCGTTGCGGCGGGGCTCGCTCAACTCCCAGCTGGCCGAGCTCGCGGCGACGTGCATCTCCGCCAACGGCGGGCAGGTCGATGTCGCGGCCATGCGCGACTTCGACGCCCCGTCCTATGACCAGGATGTCCAGCATGAGCAGGGTTTCCCGCCCGGGGCGGAGGAGTTCCGGCGGCGGCTGGAAGCCTGCCAGGGGTTCGTGGTGGCCGCACCGGAGTACAACGCCTCGATGCCCGGCGCGCTGAAGAACGCCATCGACTGGGTGTCGCGGTTCGCGCCGCAGCCGTTCAACGAGCGGCACGGGCTGCTGCTGTCGGCGTCGCCTTCCATGATTGGCGGCAACCGCGGGCTGTGGGCGCTCCGCGTGCCGCTCGAGCACCTCGGCGCGCGGGTGTATCCGGACATGTTCTCGCTGGCCCAGGCGCACCGGGCCTTCACCGCCGAGGGCCGGCTGGCCGACGAGCAGCTGCAGCAGCGGTTCGACACGAACATCATCAACTTCCTGGACCAGGTCGAGGCGTCCACGCACTACCCGTGCGTCAAGCGGGCCTGGGTGGAGTACCTGGGCGAGCACCCGGAGCCGGCCCTGGACCGGGTTGAGTAACCGGCTGGCCGCGCCCGGCACGAGACACGATGTAGCCGGGTGCGGTCAGTAGGGGGCGGACAGCGTATAGGTGCCGGCCCTGGGGGCGGTGAGGCTGGTCCACGCGCCGCGGCGGGCCAGCACACCGGAGCCGGTGCTGCGCAGCATCGGCGACCAGTGCACCCGCACGATCGTGGTGCCGGCCCGGCTCAGCCGCAGCGTGATCTGCGCCGGGGTCGTGCTGATGACGGTCCCCGGCGGGCTGGCCAGCGGATAGGTGCCGGCCACCCGGTACAGCCGCCAGAATGCGTCGCGCCATACCGGCACGAGCCAGGGCTGACCGTCCCGCACGAGGGTGGCTTCCGCGGCCGCGGCAGAGTCGGGGGTCGCGGCCGAGATGGCGACGTAGCGCACGGCGTTGTACCGCAGCCAGTCGTGGTACGCCACCGGCGTCAGCGTGCCGCCATAGAAAACCGGGTTGCGCTCGACGTCGATCTGCCGCTCCCACCCTCGCGCCAGCGGCACCGTAGCGGCCAGTTCCTGTGATTCCCAGTGGCCGTACTGCGGCACCGCTTCCACCCGGGCGGTGTCGGCGTGGATGGCCCGCAATTCCCGCACCAGGGCCTGCGTCTGGGGAGAGTAGGCCGGGGCGTTGCCCTGCGCCAGATCGGCGGCCGGCTGGGCGACCTGCCAGACCGCGGCGGCAGCCAGCGCGACCGCGAGCAGCCAGCGCGGCCTGCTGTAGGCCATCCCGATCAGCAGCGGACCGACCAGCAGTTCGCCCAGCCGCCCCACGTTGGAGCCAATCGGGGTGGGCACCGCCCAGGCAGCGATGACCCCGAGGCCGTAGATGGCCGCGCCGATCCGCACCAGCGGCCAGCGGCGCGGCACCAGCAGCGCGACTCCCGCGGCGGCCAGCAGCGGCGGCAGCCAGGCCTGGACCCCGATGGGCTGCACGCCGCCGGGAAACACGGCGGCCATGGCGGCCAGCGGCACCCCGGCCCCCAGGCCGACGGCCAGGCCCTCGCGCCAGCGGCCGGTCACCGCCAGGGCGGCGGCCACCACAACCAAGAACAGCGCGGCAACCGGGCTGAGCAGATAGCAGAGGACCGCCAGGCCCGCGGCCGCCAGCAGCCGGCCGCCGCCTGGCGGGCGGCGGTCGCCGACGACCACCACGCACCCTGCCGCGGCAGCCAGCCCCAGGGTGAAGGCGGCCCGGCCCGCCGACAACTCCGTCCACAGGGCCAGGCCCAGCCACACCGCGGCCAGGCGCGGACGCGGCACCTGACTGCGGGCCAGCAGCCACGCCAGCAGGCCGGCGGTCATCAGCAGCGCGACCGCCATGGCCAGCCGGACGCCGGCCAGCGCGAGCAGATAGGGCGCCAGCAGCGAATAGCTGGCCGGATAGATCCCGCCGTACCAGCTGAAGATGTAGGCCGACCCGGGATAGACGCGCGCCCACCCGGCCCGCGCCACCGCCGCCGACAGGTCCGTGCCCACCCGCGGGAAGACGATGACCCATACGATCACGCCGACCGCGGTGACCAGCACGCTGATCACCGCCGGGTGACTGCACGCCCGCCACCAGCCGGGCCGCTCCCCCGGCGCGCGCCGCCACCGCATCGCCCGCAGGCCCAGGCCGGGCCATTCCCGACGGGCTGTTCCCGTCGCGGCTGCGGGATTCACGTCGACCGGGCTCACATCACTGTTTTAGCCTGCTCGTCCTGGAAGCCACGAGTCGCGTCCGGATGGTTGACGCCCCCTTGGGCAGACGTTGTGCGATCGCTGGTGGACGCGGGCCGGAGCAACTGTCTGGCGAAAGCGCTTGTGGGCGGCCCGGCAGGTCGCAATCATGTCATCGTCATGCCCACCAATGCGGATGGAGGCCCCCTTGCCCCGCATTAAGCTACGCCTCACGGCGCCGCCCATCGCTGCCCTCGCCCTGTCGGCGGCAGCGCTCGCGGGCGGCCCGGCAGGCTCCGCGGCGCTGGCCAGCAGCAGCCTGCCGACTCCCGTGCCCGCGGTTTCCGACTACCAGCTGCTGTCGTCAAGCACCACGCCACCGACAGAAAGTGACTGCTTCGCGGTTGGCCGGCGGTGCTTCACCCCGACCTCGATGCAGAACTCCTACAATCTCGCTCCGCTGTATGCGGCGGGCCACGAGGGGCAGGGAGTGACGATCGCGATCATCGACTCGTTCGGCAATCCGAACATGGCATCCGACCTGGCCAACTTCGACACCCAGATGGGCCTGCCGCACATGTGCGGCGAGCCGGGCCAGGCGTGCGGGAACGGGATCCCGACGTTCACGCACATGTACTGGAACGGCAAGACCGAGGTGAAGTCGCCGCCGCCGAAGAGCAGCGGCACCGGGCAGCAGGCCCGCGACGCCTGGACCTTGGAGACCGCCCTCGACGTCGAGTGGGCACACGCCATGGCCCCGGAGGCGAACATCCTCAACGTCACCACCAACCCGGCCGAGACTCAGGGAGTGCAGGGCCTCCCGGCCATGATGAACGCCGAGCAGTTCATCGTGGACAACCACCAGGCCACGGTCATCAGCCAGAGCTTCGGCGCGGTCGAGGAGGGCTTCCACGGCACGCAGTCGCTGCTGAACCTGCGGCACGCGTTCGTCTCCGCCGCCGCCAACGGTGTCACCGTGGTGGCCAGCTCGGGTGACGGCGGCACGGCCAACTCGGTGAAGTCACCACCGAAGAAGCCGCAGCTCGTTCCCTTCCCGACCGTCAACTGGCCGGCGTCCGACCCGCTGGTGACCGGTGTGGGCGGCACATACCTGTGCACCGACCCGGTGACCGGCACCGGAGTTGACTCGACCGACCCGCCGACCAACTGCGATGTCAGCCCGCCGGTCAGGGAGATCGGCTGGGTTGACGCGGGCGGCGGCTTCAGCCACGTCTTCGCCGCGCCCGGCTACCAGGCCAGCCTGCCGGCCGGATCCACCGCGATTGGCAGCATGCGCGGCGTCCCGGACGTGGCCTTCCAGGCCAGCTCCCGTACCGGCCCGCTGGTGTACGACACCGGCGCCGGCGCCGGTGGCTGGTTCATCGTCGGCGGAACGTCCTGCTCGGCGCCCCAGTTCTCAGGGCTGGTGGCAATCGCCGACCAGATCGCCGGGCACGGCCTGGGTCAGATCAACCCAACGCTGTACTCGTTGGCCAACAGCGCGAATTACAGCTCGGATTTCTTCGATGTGACCACCGGCAACAACCAGGCCAACCCCAGCATCCCGGGCTACCCCGCGACCAGCGGGTGGGACCCGGTGACCGGGCTTGGCACACCCAACGCCGCGAACCTGGTGCCCGCGCTGGCCGCAGGGTAGCGGTCCGGGTCCCGCGAGTAGCGGCATCGTTCGGGCCGGGAGCCGCGGTGGCTCCCGGCCCGAAGCCCCGCCGTGCGAGTACCACGCAGGCTGTCGGGAATGCCCGCGTCAGAGGGTCAGCCGGGTCCTACGGCAGTTGGCGCACCTGAGGGGAACTGCTGGCCGCCGATGTCGGCCTGGCCGTGGGCGACCAGCCAGGCCAGCGCCTCGTGCATGGCGTCCAGCGAGTTGTACCGCGGCGCGTAGCCCAGCGTCTGCCGGGCCCGGGCAGTGCTCGCCGCGATGCTGCGGAACGTGTGCTCGCGGGTGGCCTCGGCGTGCTCGGCACCGGCCCGGCGCTCGAACTCGGGCCAGTCGACGAAATCCAGCACCGGCTCGCGGCCGAACCACTGCGCCACCCCGGCCGCCAGGCCGCGCAGCGTCATCGCCTGCTCGGAAACGACGTGGAAGCTGGCCCCGATCGCGGCCGGGCGGGATAGCGCTCGCTCGAAGGCCTGCGCCACGTCGTCGGCGTGCACATGATGCAGGACGCCCAGGCCGTGATCGGGCAGCGCGAGCGGGCGGCTGGTGGCCAGGCTGGTCCAGACGGCGGCGTCCAGGTTGCCGGCCGGCGTGACGACCGGCCAGCCCGGGCCGCTGATGTGACCGGGGTGCAGCACGATCGCGGGGACGCCGCCGGCCAGCGTCTCGCGGTGCAGCAGCGCCTCGATCTCCGCCTTGCCGGTGCCGTAGTCGCCGTACGCGGTACGCGGCTCATCCTCGGTGACCGGTACCCGCAGCGCCGGGCCGTGCACCCAGATCGTCCCGCAGTGCACCAGCAGCGGCCGGGTCGGTCGCAACGCGTCCACCAGCTGCCGCGCCGAATCCGCGGTGAAGCAGATCAGGTCGATGACCACATCGGGCCGCATGGCCGCGATTCGGGCGCCGAAGGTTCCCTCGGCGTCCTGCGCCTCGCGGTCGGCCGTGACCCGGGCGACCGCGCTCCACTGCGGGCTCGCGTGGTAGGGATCGCGGGTGCCGCGGCTCACCGCGATGACTTCATGCCCGCCGCGAACCAGCCGCGGCACCAGGTAACTGCCGATGTGCCCGGTAGCCCCGACGACCACCACGCGGCTCATCCCGAGTTCCCTTCCGGCGCAGGCGGCACCTCACGCCATCTTCGCATGCCAGACGGCCCGTGGCTGGTCAGCCGACGACGATGCCGCCGTCACGAGCCGGCTGGTGGTGCCGCCCGACGTGCTGCTTGTAGGCCGCCACTCCGGCCGCGATCGGATACGGCCCGCGGATCCGCTGCAGCTCGGGCGGTACGTCGCGGTAATCCAGGTCGGGATCGTCACCGCAGTTAAAGCAGATGATCTCGAACGCGTCGGTGTAACCGCCCTCTGGTTCACCTTCGATCATGCGGACCGGCTGACGCCGCAGGACCACCGTCCAGCCGTGACCGGGCCGGTCCAGGGTCCTCATGCTTATCCCTTTAACCGCGATGATCGCATGGCCGGCGAGCCGCGGGCGGCTAGGGTGGTCTCACCGGCGCGTGACACACCAAGATTTACGCCCCGCCGTCTGGTGACTCATCCGTCCCGCCACTGTGCCCGTGAGGGCACGCCACGGCATCACCTCCGGAGGGTGATCATGGCCCGCCGCGGTTCCCGAACGTTCCTGGAATCCCCGGGCACGCCCTCAGTGCAGGTGGATCAGTGCAGGTGGATCAGGACCAGGTCCTTGAGCAAGATCATCACCAGCCCCAGCCCGGCCGCGATCGACGTGGCCGCCAGGAGCTGCCAGCCCCGCAGCCGGGCCGCCCGGCCCGCCGACCAGGCGTGGACGATCAGCAGCAAGATCGCGGCGACCAGCCCGACGTTAGCGGCCGTGAGCGCGGACGCCCCGGCCACCCGGGCCACCACCAGCGCCAGCAACGGCAGGTACGACGAGCTGACCATCGGCCAGGTCGCGGCCAGCGCGTTCCGGATGTACGTCCAGCCCGGCAGCGTACCCCCCTCCGCCTGCTCGCCCAGAATCTCGGCGTACTCCTCGGCCAGCCAGTACACCAGCAACGTAACGACGACCGCGATCACCAGCGCCTCGGTCGACAGGCGGCCCCCCGCGACGTCCAGGATGGCCGCGGTGATGATCGCGCCGTAGATTCCGGCGGCGCGCCGCCGTCCCGGGTCCCTCGCCGCCGGCCCGGCCTCGACCGTCCCACCCGCCGCGATGCCCGCCATCGTCGCCCCTTCCGCACCCGACTGCCATCACCGTACCGAGGTGTCCTCAGACCCGCGGCGCCGGTCGTTTCCCGGCTGCGCCTGCCCTGAAACTCACCTTCGGAGGGTGAGGAATCGGCGGCGCGTCGGCAGCAGGCTGAAACCCGGTGCCGGGCGCGCCGGCGGCACAGCCAGCTCGCCCCAGGGCGGATCAGGGAGGCACCCGGATGAACCGGCTCACGAACAGGCTGGTCCTGGCAGGGTCGATCTTCGTCGCCATCTGCCTGATGGCGGGTTGCGGCAGCGCCATCAACCACGTCAAGGCCGCAGTGTCCAGCGTGGCGTCCGCCCACGGCGTGACCGGCTCGCCCGCGGACTCGCCGACCACCCCGGACTCGCCGACCGCCCCCGCCTCGCCGACCACCCCGGTCTCCCCCACGACGCCTCCCCCCACGACGGTGACGGCGCCGCCGACCACGTCGACCGTGACCGCGCCGGCCTCGCCCAGCCCGTCGTCGGCCACGTCCAAGAAATCCTCGAAGTCCGGGACGTCGGCCACCTCGCTGCTGTGGCTGTGGATCGCGCTGGGCGCCCTCGTTGTCATCGGCCTGACCGTGCTGATCGCCCGCCGTTCCGGCCGCCGCTCGGCGATGGCCGGAAGCTGGCGGTCCAAGGCGGCCGATGCTCGCGCGAGAGGCTCGGCGCTGTATGACGCGATGAGCATGGCCGAGGTCCGCGGGCCGTCGGACCCCAGAGAAGACAGCGCCCGCTGGCCCGACATCCAGCGCCGCGCGGACGACCTGGACCAGCTGCTGTACGAGCTGCGGGAGAGCGCGCCGGGAGAGATGGAGCGGGCAGACGTGGAGGACGTGCTCGCCTCCTTGCACGCCGTACGCTCGGCGATGGGCGCCGAGCGTACTCCGGGGGGCAACACCGCGCAGCAGGGCGCGCAGGTGCAGGACCTGCTGCGCTCCTTCGGAGCCTCGCTCCGCGCCCTGCGCCCGCCGAACGACTACGGACCTTAACCCCCGCCGTGCCGCTACCCCGGAAGGCGATGTCCGCCCTCGGTTCGGTGCCCGGGTTCCAGGTGATCGCCACCTACCAGCGCCAGTGGCTCGCCAGGGACGTTGTCGCCGGGGTGGTGCTCACCACGCTGCTGGTCCCGCAGGGCATGGCCTACGCGGAACTGGCGGGCCTGCCGCCGATCACCGGGTTGTACACGTCCATCTTGTGCCTGCTCGGCTACGCCGTCTTCGGCCCGTCGCGGATCCTGGTCCTGGGCCCGGACTCCTCGCTCGGGCCGATGATCGCCGCGACGATCCTGCCGCTGGTGGCGGCCAAGGGCGACGAGGCGCGGGCGATCGAGCTGGCCTCCATGCTCGCCATCATCACCGGGGCGATCATGGTCCTGGCGGCCGTGGCGAAGCTCGGCTTCATCGCCGACCTGATCTCCAAGCCGACGATGATCGGCTACATGAACGGCCTGGCCCTGACCATCCTGGTCGGGCAGCTGCCCAAGCTCTTCGGGTTCAAGATCAGCGCCGAGGGCCTGATCGCCGAGATCACCGGCTTCGTCGAGGGCCTGGCCAAGGGGGAGACGGTGGCCGCGGCGGCCGCGGTCGGCATCGCCGGGATCGCGCTGATCCTGGTACTGCAGCGCTGGCTGCCGAAGATACCGGCGGTGCTGATCATGGTCGTGCTTGCGATCGCCGCGACCACGGTGTTCAGCCTGGCCGACCACGGTGTCAGCCTCGTGGGGGTACTGCCCCGGGGGTTCCCGCCGCTGACGGTCCCGCACATCCGGGCGGCCGACTTCTGGCCACTGCTCGGCGGGGCGCTGGGTATCGCCGTGGTCTCGCTGGCCGACACGATCTCCACCGCGTCGGCGTTCGCCGCCCGCACCGGGCAGGAGATCCGCGGCAACCAGGAGATGGTCGGCATCGGGGCCGCGAACCTGGCCGCCGGCCTGTTCCAGGGCTTCCCGGTCAGCACCAGCGGGTCGCGGACCGCGGTGGCCGAGCGGTCGGGGGCCAAGACCCAGCTGACCGGGGTCGTCGGGGCAATCCTGATCATCGTCATGATCGTCCTGGTGCCGGGCCTGTTCCGTAACCTGCCGCAGCCCGCGCTGGCCGCCGTGGTGATCACTGCGTCGCTCTCGCTCGCCGATATCCCGGGCACGGTGCGGCTGTGGCGGCAGCGCAAGACCGAGTTCGCCCTCTCGATCACGGCCTTCCTCGGCGTCGCCCTGCTCGGCGTGCTGCCCGGGATCGCGATCGCCGTCGCGCTGTCGATCCTCAATGTCTTCCGCCGGGCGTGGCGGCCCTACGACACCGTGCTCGGCCAGGTGGAGGGGGTCGAGGGATATCACGACATCCGTTCCTATCCCGGCGCCAGACAGCTGGCCGGCCTGGTGATCTACCGGTTCGACGGCCCGCTGATCTTCGCCAACGCCAAGACGTTCCGCGACGAGGTCAGGCGCCTGGCCCAGTCCGATCCGCCGCCTCGCTGGATACTCATCGCGGCCGAGCCGGTGACCGACGTGGACACCACCGCATCGGACGTGCTCTCCGAACTCGACGAGACGCTGAACGCCCGGCACATCTCGCTGGTATTCGCCGAGCTCAAGGACCCGGTGCGGCGCAAGATCGAACGCTACGGGCTCACTCGCACGATCGACCCGCAGCACTTCTTCCCCACGGTCGAGGCCGCCATCGCCGCCTTCCGCCGGGAAACCGGCGCCCAGTGGAGCGCGGACGCCGGGCAGCCCCGGGACATTCCTGCGCCGCCCCTCGGATAGGCCGAGCGGCCGGCCACCCGGCCGGCTGATCGCCGAGGCGGCCACCGCCGATGCCGAGCCTTCCCCGGTCACGCTCCGGTGGCATGCTGTAGGCCATGAACGGGCGTGCGGGCAGCCCGGTCCTGGTCGGCCGCGGCGAGTACCTGGCCGTACTGGACGCCGCGCTGGCCCGCGCCCGCGCCGGAACGCCGTCCACCGTGCTCGTCGGCGGCGAGGCGGGAATCGGAAAGACCCGCCTGACCACCGAGTTCGCCACGCGCGCCGCCGATGCCGGGACCCGGGTGCTGGCCGGCGCCTGCCTCGACATAGGTACCGAAGGGCTGCCGTTCTCGCCCTTCAGCGCGATGCTGCGCGAACTCGTGCGGGACATGGGTGCCGACGGCGTGGCCGGCCTGCTGCCCGGCCAGGCCACCCGCGAGGTGGCCCGGCTGCTGCCGGAGTTCGGCGTGATGGAGGAAGATACCGGCGCCAGCGTGACCAGGGCCCGGCTGTTCGAGCAGATTCTCGCGCTGCTGGAGCACCTGGCCGACGAGCGGCCGGTCATGCTGGTCATCGAGGACGCGCACTGGGCTGACCGTTCGACCCGCGACCTGCTGGCGTTCCTGGTCGGCAGCCAGCAAGTGCTGGACCGGGTGCTGATCGTCGTCACCTTCCGGTCCGATGACCTGCACCGCACCCATCCGGTACGCCCGCTGCTGGCCGAGCTTGGCCGACTCAGCTGGGTAGAGCGGATGGAGCTGCCGCGGCTGGCCCGGCTGCAGGCCGACGAGCTCGCGGCGCGGATCCTCGGGTACGAACTGGCGCCGTCAGTGGCCGACGAGGTCTACCGGCGCGCTGAGGGCAACCCGCTGTTCATGGAGGAGCTGCTGAGCCGTGACGGCGAGCCGAACGCGCAACTGCCCGAGTCGCTGCGCGATCTGCTGCTGGCCGCGGTGCACCGGCTCCCCGAGGAAACCCAGGTCGTCTTGCGGGCGGCGAGTGCGGCCGGGCCCGAGATGAAGCACCCCCTGCTGGCCGCGGTGACCGGCCTGGAAGACGACGCTCTGGCCCGCGCGCTGCGGCCGGCGGTGGCCGCCAACGTGCTGGTCGTCCGAGGCGACGGATACGCGTTCCGGCACGCTCTCATCCGCGAGGCGGTCTATGACGACCTGCTGCCCGGCGAGCGCACCCGCCGGCACACGCGATTCGCCGAGGCCCTGCGGGCGGATCCCGGGCTGGTCGCACCGGGCCGGGCGATGATCGAAGAGGCCCACCACTGGTACAACGCACACGACAACACCTGGGCGTTGATCAGCGCCTGGCACGCCGCCGCCGATGCCCGGCACGCGCTCGCCTCGGCCGAGCAGCTCACGTTGCTCGCCCGGGTTCTCGAGCTGTGGGACACGGTGCCGGATACCGAGCAGCGCATCGGCACCAGCCACCTGGCCGTGCTGGAGCAGGCGGCCGAGGCCGCGCAGACCGCGGCAGAGAACGAGCTCGGTATCTCTTACGCCACGGCCGCGCTGAAGGAGGTGGATGCGCGTTCTGAGCCGTTGCGTGCGGCCGTGCTGCTGGAGACGCGCGGCCACCTGAAGTGCCACATGGGCCAGGACGACGGCGGAGCCGACCTGAAGGCGGCGCTAGAGCTGGCCCCGCCCGGGCGGGATGATGCGGTGCGGGCGCGGGTGCTGCTGACCCTGGGCGGGCATGTGCCCGACCCGTCTGGCCTGCAGGCGCGCGCGGCCGGCGAGGAGGCCCTCGCCCTGGCGCAGGAAATCGGGGACCCCACGACGCTGGCTAACGCGCTGTGCCACCTGGCCCTGAACAGGTCGGGACACGACCCCGCCGACAACGCCACGGCCCTGGAGCTGCTGGCCCGGGCGCGGGCAGCGGCCGCGCAGGCCGGGGGGTACCAGCCGCGGCTGGAGGTCGCGGTCAGCGAGTCCCACATCCTGGAGGGAATGGGCAGGCACGAGGACGCGGCCCGAGTCGCGCAGGCTGGCATCGCCGGAGCGCGGGACCAGGGCCTGCCCCGGGCGACCGGGGCGCTGCTGGCGGTCAACATGGCCGAGCCGCTGGTGTCGCTGGGCCGCTGGGACGAGGCGACCGAGGTGATCGAGCATGCGCTGGCCCTCGCACCCCCGCCCGCCACCCGCGGCGGGCTGCGGGTGCTGGCTGGCCTGATCACCCTGCGGCGCGGGGACTTCGCTGCCGCGGCGGAGCTGGCCGTCGCCGCCCGGGCCTCGATCAGCCGCGAACGGCACACCGGGAGGACGGCCCTGCAGTTCTGGCTGCCGCTCGTGCAGTTCGAGACCGAGTTGCGGCTCGCCCAGGGCATCATCGCCGACGCGGTGGCGGGGGCCGGGGACGCGGCCGACACCTTTGAGCTCGCGAGCTATCCGAGGTACTCCTGGCCGGTGCTCGTCGCCGCCGCCCGGGCCTGCGCCGTGGCTGCCCGGCCAGCCGGTGCGGCCCCGAGCGGTACGCAGGCCGCGCAGGCGGGCGAACTGCTCGGGTGGCTTCGCACGCTGGCGGCGGAAATGCCCGCCTCCGGCCCGGTCGAGCGGGCCAGCCATCTCACGTTCACGGCCGAGGCGGCCAGTGACCTGGGCACGGCACCGGCCGGGCCGGCCGCCGGCCGGGCCGCCCTGGCCCGCTGGGACGCGGCCGTCACCGCCTGGGATGGCCTCAGGCAGCCCTATCCCCTGGCCGTCGCCCTGCTGCGATCGGCCGAGGCCGCGCTGACGGCCGGGGACCGCGGGGAGGCGACCCGGCGGCTACGGCGCGCGGCTGAGCTGGCCGATTCGGCCGGCGCGCGCCCGCTCAGCGAGGAAATAGGCTTGCTGGCGCGCAATGGCCGGATCGCCCTCACCGGCAGGGCCGCCGACGACAGCCGGGGGGAGTCCGGCAACCGCGGCTATCGCGGCCTCACCGCCAGGGAATTCGAGGTGCTGCGCTACGTCGCCGCCGGGCGGTCGAATCCGGAGATCGCCGCCAAGCTGTTCATTTCCGCCAAGACCGCCAGCGTGCACGTGTCGAACATCCTGACCAAGCTCAGCGTGAGCAGCCGCGGCGAGGCCGCCGCGGCCGCGCACCGGCTGCGCCTGTTCGATCCGGGCGCCGACGGCACCGGGCGCTAGCGGCGGGTAACTGCCGCCGTCTCCGCGGTCACGCCTCTGACCACGGTTAATTTGCGTATCATTTACCTGTATTTCACTTAATCATTGCATATGCCATGCTCGCCGTGTACTGTCCAGAGCACCCCCGGCACAAGTCACGGTTCCTCGTGAAAGGGGGGCAGGGGTGAGAAGGTTCTTAGCAACACCACTCGTTGTCGCGCTCGTTGGTTTCCTCGGGGTCGCGGGAAGCGATGTCACGGCGAGCGCCCAGGCGGGCATCCGGCACACGCCCGCACACCACCCGGCGGTATCGGTCTTCGCGACCGGGCTGAACAACCCGCGCGGGCTGACGTTCGGCCCAGACGGAGCCCTGTACGTCGCCGAGGGCGGCCTGGGCGGCACCCACTCGACGGTCGGCAAGTGCCCGCAGGCGCACGGCGCGGCCGCGCCCTACACCGGAAGCACGCATAGCCGGGCGCTCGGCGGGCGCATCTCGCGGATCAGCCGGGCCGGCGTGGTCTCGACGGTCGTGGACGCGCTGCCGTCCAGCCAGACCAGCAAGGCCATCGGGAGCCTGGTCAGCGGCGTCTCAAGCGTGGCCTTCATCGGCCGGCAGATGTATGCGCTGCTGGCTGGGGCCGGCTGCTCTCATGGCGTGCCCGGCGTCCCGAACGGCGTCATCAAAGTCGGCCGACACGGCGCGTGGAAGCTGATCGCGAACCTCAGCGCCTTCCAGAAGAAGCATCCGGTCGCCCACCCCGACCCGGCGGACTTCGAGCCGGACGGCACCTGGTACAGCATGATCGCCGTTGGCCAGGCCCTGTACCCCATGGACTCCAACCACGGCGAACTAGACCGGGTCACCCGGCACGGCGCGATCAGCCGCGTGATCGACATCTCGGCGAGCCAGGGACACATCGTGCCCACCGCGCTCACCCGCCACCGCGGCTCCACCTATATCGCCAACCTGGGCGTGTTCGACTCCGGGGGCCCGGCGGGCGACGAGCACGTGTACCGGCTCACCCGCAACCGGACGCTCAGGGTCCGCGCGAGCGGCCTGGAGAAGGTCCTCGGGCTCGCCTTCCGCCGCGGCCGCCTGTACGCGCTGGAGATGAGCACGGCCGCAGCCGGCCCGACCCCGGGAACCGGGCGGATCGTGCGGGTCACGGCCCACGGCCCGGTGCCGGTGGTCTCCCGCCTGACCTTCCCGACCGGCATGACGGTGGGGCCAGATGGGGCATTCTACGTCTCGACCAGGGGCTTCGGCTTCGGCCCCGGGGGTGGCCGGATCCTTCGCGTCCAGCCGTGAGATCGCGATACCCCGGGCCGACGGCAGCCGTCGGCCCGGGGTGCCGACTTGCCCGCCGAAGCCCTGAGGGTGCGGACCGGGCGGCCCGCTGCGCCGGGCCAGCCCGTCGGCGAGCACCCGGACGTGCCCGGGCCCGACGCCACAGCCCCCGCCGCGCCCGCACCGTTAGGTAAAGATCTGACCTGGCCCCGGATGACCCTCGATCTTCCGCGGACCGCCCGTTACGATGCGAGCCATGCGAACCCCGGGACGCCTGTGGTGGCCAGTCACGACCGCCGTTGCGATCGCTTTAAGCCTCGCCGCCCCGCCGGCGCTGGCTACGCCCGGCACCGGCGGGTACTCTCCGCCGCCCACCTACCGGGCCGATGACTTCGCCGCGGGCCAGGCCATGGACATCCTGCCCGCCGGGGAGAACGGGCTGGTCAACGAGGCTCAGTTCAAGCGGTTCGAGAAGACCGGCCAGCGGCCGCCGTTCAGCCAGGACCAGCTCGCACCCTACGAGAACCTGGAGTTCGGCTACCGGTCCCTGACCGACTCCGCGCTCAGCCAGTACTACCTCGACGAGTCGTTCGGCGTGCGGCCGGGCCAGATCATCGCTACCGAGCACCCCTCGCCGGGGGAGCCGGTCGTGATCTACCGGGACCGCCACGACATCCCGCACATCTACGGGGCCACAAACGCGGCGCTGGCGTTCGGCGCCGGGTACGCCCAGGCCCAGGACCGGCTGTTCCTCATGGACGTCCTGCGGCACTACGGGTCGGGGACGCTGACCTCGTTCCTCGGGACTTCGTGCGCCGACGAGCAGATGGATCACAACCAGCTGCTGCTGGCGCCCTATACGACCGCGCAAGCAAACGCCCAGATCAACAGCCTGCCCAGGGAGTACGGGGCGCAGGGCAGGCTCGCGCTGGCCATGATCCACAGCTACGTGCAGGGGATCAACGCGTACATCGCCAAGGCCCAGACCAATCCCAAGCTCAAGCCCGTCGAGTACGCGCTGCTCGGCGCGCCCAAGCCATGGACCCCGGCGGACGTGGTCGCGGTGGCCGCCCTCATCGGCGGCATCTTCGGTGACGGAGGTGGCGGGGAGGTCCGCAACGCGGCGCTGCTGAAGTACCTGCAGGGCCAGCTCGGCCGGTCGCCGGGAGGGACCGCCTTCACCGAGTTCAAGGAGCAGAACGACCCGGCCGCCCCCACGACCGTGGTGGACAAGTCGTTCCCTTACGAGATCCCCCGGCACGTCAACCCGGCGACCGTCGCCATTCCCGACCACCCCGGCGCCCCGCTCAAGGGTGCCCCCGCCGACACCACGCACGGCTGCTCGACCGCGACCGGTGCCAGCAGGCTGGGCCTGTCGGACATCGAGGCCCTGCTGCGGTTCCCGTCCCAGATGAGCAACGCGCTGGTCGTCGGGGCCGGTCACTCGGCCGACGGGCATCCGATCGCGGTCTTCGGCCCCCAGGTGTCCTACTTCGCCCCCGGCATCCTCATGCAGGAGGACCTGCACTCCCCCAGCTACGACGCCGAGGGGGCGTCCTTCCCCGGTACGGGCTTCATCGAACTGGGCCGCGGCGTCGACTACGCGTGGTCGGCCACCTCGGCGGGAAGCGACCTGACCGACCAGCGCCTGGAGCTGATCTGCAACCCGAACGGCGGCCCGGTATCGCCGACGGGGACCTTCTACATGTTCCGCGGCAAGTGCCTCCCCATGGTCAACGAGCAGTTCGCGGACGGTAGCGGGCCCGTACACAAGATCCACCTGACCCTGCACGGCGTGGTCCAGGGGTGGACCACGGCCCTGCACGGCAGGCCCGTAGCGGTGGTCGATCAGCGCTCCACCTACAACCACGACGTGGACTCGGTGATCGGCTTCCTGCACTGGGGGCAGCCGGCGCTCACCCATAGCGCCAAGTCGTGGATGACCGGGGCCAGCGAGGTCGACTACACGTTCAACTGGTTCTACGTCGATAACCGCGACATCGCCTACTACGTCAGCGGGCGCGACCCGGTGCGCCCCTCTGACGTCGACCCCAACCTGCCGACGTGGGGCACCGGCGGATCGGAATGGCGGGGATTCCTTCCGGCCGCGAAGCACGTGCACGAGATCGACCCGCCGCAGGGATTCTTCGACAGCTGGAACAATAAGCCGGCGCCCGGCTTCTCCGCCTCCGACGGCGAGTACGGCTACGGGCCCGTGTACCGGGTGCAGCTGCTCACCGACCAGATCCGGCACCAGTTCGCGCTGCACCACGGGAAGATAACCCGGGCGAATCTGGTCCGGGCGATGGAGACCGCGGCCACCCAGGACCTGGACGGCGTCACGATCGGCCCGGCGCTGCTCGACGCGATCCGCGGGCGGCACGAGCCGGCCGGCGTGCGCCAGATGCTGGCCGCGCTGAGGGTCTGGTACTCCACCGGCGCCCACCGGATCCTCTCGGCGCCGGGCGACGCGCAGTACGAGCAGGCGGCCGCCGTAGCCATCAGCGATCAGCTCACGCCGGCCGTCATCCGGGCCATCTTCGACCCGGTGTTCGCCGCGGGCGGTGTGACTTCAGGCGGGTACAAGGTCTTCCCGATGGGCTTCGTCAACGAGCCGTTCAACGGCGGCGCGCGCCTGGGCAGCGCCTACGACGGAGGCTGGGAGGGCTACACCATCAAAGCCCTGGACCAGATGACGGGCAAGCCGGTCGCCCAGCCGTTCGGCCCGGAGGTGACCTCCAGGCTCTGCGGCCAGGGCGGCCTGCGGCACTGCGGCCCGGCCCTGGACGCCGCGCTGAAAGCCACGTACCAGGCCATGGTCAAGGCCAATAACGGATCTGTCGACGTGCCGTTGTGGACCGCGGACGCCAATACCGCGGCGGCCGGGCTGACCATGCCGCAATACGACGCGATCGGCTTCCAGACCCTGGGAATTGTCGGCCAGCCAGACATTCCGTGGCAGAACCGGCCGACCTTCCAGCAGGTGGTGTCATTCCCCGCTCACCGCCCCCGCTGAACGACACGGAAGTCGCTCGCCCGCTCGCTATGGACGGACTCCACCTCGGGTGCCATCCTGGCACAGTGCCCACACGGGGCACACGGTCTGGCGGCTTAGCGGACGCCAGACCACCGCGGCTTCATCCACACAAGGAGGTGGGCATGAGACCGCTCAGGTCATTAATCACGGTGGCTGCAGCGGGAGCACTGGCCGTCACGCCCCTCGCGTACGGCGGCGTCGTGTCACAAGCGGGCGCGAGCACGCACGTGACCGTGAGCCGGCACGTGCATATCAACTGCGCGAACGCGAGCGCCATGTGCGCCGAGGTGGCGAACTCGGACGACGTGTTCGGCCACTACGTCGGGCACGACGAGCCTTCTACCCTCTTCTATTCGAGCAAGCCCGGCTCGGGCAACCACATGAGCTACAACGTGGTGCTGCCCAAGGACCCGTCGGCGAGCAGCCCGAACAAGGTGAACAAGTCCTACGCCTTCGAGCTCAGCGGGGCTGACTGGTTCGGCATGGCCATGTGCGACACGCAGTCGTACCCGGAGCAGGTGAAGACCTGCCCGCGGGACAGCAACAAGAACATCCTCGACCCCACGGTCTCCCCCAAGCACGTGGGCGAGGCCTTCATGGAAATGCAGTTCTACCCGCCCGGCTGGATCCCCTGGCCGACCTGGCAGGTGGCCGTGGGCGCCAGCTCGTGTGACCCGACCCACTGGTGTGCCGCGCTCAACATCGACAGCCTGTCGCTCAACCCGGTGACCGGCAAGGCGAACAACACGACCTGCTTGAACAAGGTGGGCGAGGAGTACGTCAACTTCGCGTTCATCACCAAGAACGGCAAGTCGACGGGCCCGGCCAACCCGGTGGACGCCACTACCACCGGCACCTTCACTCCCAGCCCCACCAGGGACCTGTTCATGAATTCGGGCGATCACCTGAAGACGTCGTTCACCGATACCCCGAACGGCCTGAAGGTCACGATCAATGACCTCACCACGGGCCAGACCGGGTTCATGACGGCCAGCAAGGCCAACGGGTTCGCACAGGTGAAGTACGACCCCAACGGGACGTCCTGCACCGCCATTCCGTATAACTTCCACCCGATGTACAGCACGTCGTCTCCGCAGACCCGCGTGACCTGGGCTGCGCATTCGTACAACATCGCCTTCGACAGCGAGATCGGGCACTTCCAGTTCTGCACCGGCCCGAAGGGGATCCCGGCCACTCAGTTCGGCCTGCTGCCCAACGGCAACCCAACGAGCTGCCCGAAGGGCAACTTCGAGGGGCGGGGTGTCAACAAGCAGCCAGCGGACGGCGACGACATCTTCTGCTTCCCGGCCAGGGAGGCGCTGGTGTTCAAGGTCACCGGCTGCACCTTCACCAACAGCGGATTCGATGGTGCCTCGTACCAGCGGTTGTGGCCCAACGGCAACAACAAGGTCCACCCAACGCCGTTCCGGTTCACCAGCCCCACGACAGGTAAGTTCTACACGACACAGTATTCGAGGATGGGATTCGAGGCGGACCTGCCGGATATCGAACAACCCATCTGCAACCGGAGCACCGGGGCGGGCTGCACGCTGATCCCGCAAACCGACCAGGGTCTGCCGGCCGTGTTCTATCCCTTCTATTCCACCACCAATATCAAGTCGGCTCTTGGCTGCTACTGGCAGTTCGGCAATGACATCCCCGGACAGATCAGCGACTTCGGGCAGAACGCCCAGTACGGCTCGCTGCTCCAGCTGTCCTACACCCAGCCGGGCGGTCAGACTCAGGAGCGCTTCAACGATTTCCGCAACATCATCGATAACCCGTGCCCGCAGGGATAACTCTGCGCTGAGGGTTTAGGGGGCCGGTGAATCCGGCACCCGAGAGGGGGACCGCCCCATTGCGGGGCGGTCCCCTTTCGTTAACGCGAAGCATTGGGGTTGCCAGAGCGATACCAACGCTTCGGGTTAACGGATCAGCGGTCGCGCGCGGTGGCCGGCGAGCCCAGCGTCAGCACCTCCGGTAGCGGACGCTAGTCCTGCTGGCCGGACTCGGTCCAGCGCTGGAAGACGGCGACCCGGTCCTCGGGCCAGGCGCCGTCGCAGGGCATCGAGCCGTCGTGGAGCCGTTCCAGGATCCCGGCCGCGTGTGTGCGCACGTCATCGACCGACGACAGGTCGAAGACGAACGACATGGACTGCCGGTCCCGCTCGCGGAACAGCGGGCGGATGTGAGCGTCGAAGCTCACCGCCTCACCAGGCCCGGGCAGCGGCACCGCCGCGGGCTGGCTGTCCTGGCTGTCGTCGGCGCTGGCCGCCGCGACGTCGGGCGGCCCGGCGGCGGTCCAATCCCAGTGCGGGACCGGGCGGGTCGCGGGCCGCCGCCGGCCGGCGGCGGCCTGCTCCGGCCGGCTGTCCTCCGATCGCGCCTGGGCTTGGCGGGAATCCCACTCCAGAAAGGAGGCGAGCGCGGCGCGGAAGGGCGGGTCTGCGGGCAGGCCGGCCTCGGTGGCGGCCTGGCCGGCCAGGGCGACCCACCGGGCCCGCTGCTCCTCGGTCAGCCGAGGGGTGAACGCCCGGCCGCTGTCGCCCTCCGGGCCGTCGCCCTCCGGGCCGTCGCCGTCCGGGCCGTCGCCCTCCGGGCCGTCGCCGCCGCGGCCATCGCCGTCCAGGCCCTCGCCGTCCTGGCTGTCCCGGGCCGGGCCGCCGAAGATCTCACTCATCCGTCCCGCCTCGGACTCGGGGTAGCCGGGCGGCATGCCCGCGAACGCGGCCGCGAGCTCGGGGTCGGCGGGCACGTGCTTCTCATACAGCAGCCGGATCATCCGGGTCAGCGCGCCGCGGCCGCCGGCCCACTCGAACAGCGTCGGATCCGCGCTGGGCTGCGGGTCGCGGAACCCGACATACCAGTGCATGCCGCTGCAGTAGGGCTTGTTCTGCGAGTGCCCGCACCGGCAGAGCGCGTAGTGCTCGAGCGACGCGCCGGCGTTACGAGGCATCGGCTTCCCGTCGGCGTCGGTGAGCTCGATGCCGCCGGTGATCCGGTATGGGCCGTCCCTGGTGATCTCGACCGTGGGCTTCCTGGTGTCGCCCCAGTCCGTCTGGGTGCGGGCCTCGCTGCCGCCGAAACCGAAGCTGAGCGCCCCGGACGGGCAGTCGCGCACGGCCATGATGATCTCATCCATCCGGCCTCCGGGCGCGACGAACGGCTCCTGGCCGGCCCGGAACACGGCGGGCAGCCGGTCGGTGCAGAAGCCCGAGTGCTGGCACAGCCCCCGGTTGTCGAAGATCGTGACCTGCTGTCCCGGATAGGTGTCGCGCCGGTCAGGCACCCGGTTCGGGTCCTTGGCGTCGCTGAAGCCGTTGCTGGCGCAACTGCCGTCGCAGGACGGCTTGCGGGCCGAGCCCCCGCACCGGCACAGCGCGAGCTGGGGCGGGACCTGGAGTTCCTCGCCCAGATGGGTGAGCACGCGCGGGACGTTCGTGACCAGGTAAGGACCGTTCCTGGCCGCCTGCACCGTGGCCGGCAGGCCTTCCTGAAGCTCCCGCAGCCGCACCCGTCGCTGCGCGGCCTCGGGCGGATCGACCAGGTCGCACGCCAGGGCCTGCAGCGCCGCGGTCGCCTCGGCCAGGCCGGGCGGGCAATCCCCGGCTAGGCCGAGCGATGCGCGCAGCCAGGTGGCTGATTGAGCCGTTTGCCAGAGCGTGTCGGCTATTGATGTCGTATCCCTCACGCCGGGAGCAGCCGCCTGCTCTGCCGGCTGTCGGCTCTCGCCGAACGCCGGCTCCGCAACGGGCTGCCCCCGCTGCTCCACAGCGCTCTCTGGCCCCGGATCAGCTCCTGCGCCCCTCTCAGCAGCGACAGGCTCAGGGGCAGCACTGGCGGTCGGCCCGGCACCGTTCGGAAGACGGCGTATGACGTCGGACAGCGGGCGCAGCACGCTGTCGACGAGGCGGGGCACGAAATCGCGCCGGGGCGGGTGAGGGCCGGCCGCCGTCACGACCGAGTACGCGGTCCGGAACAGGGCGGCGAGTTCGCCGGTTGCGCCGCCGACAGTCCCGGCCAGCTCGCGCGCCCGGGCCAGGGCGGCATCGAGTTCTTCGGGCTTGACGGCCTGGGCCGCGGCGGCGGCCTGCTGGGCCTGCGGGTGATCGGCGGGCAGGTGCACGGCGAGCGTGGCGGCGATCCCGGTGAGCGCGCCGGCCACCGGTGCGAGCTGTCCGGCGATCCGGGTACCCGGCCCGGCCTGGATCTCCCCGCAGAGCCAGGCCGCCTCGTCCAGCCGCTCGGTCAGCAGCGTCCAGGCCGCCTCGCGGTGCGGCATCAGGTAGTCGTCCTCATAGAACAGCTCGAAGCTGGGGCCGGCCGTCTGGCCGTCGTACTCGGGGCCGGCGGGCAGGGTGGTGATCAGCTCGCCCAGCGGCTTGATCACGCCGAGCATGAGCGTGATCGTGGCGTCGGCCAGCACCTTGAGCTGGGCGTCGGTTTCCTCGGTGTGCGCGAAGAATCGCTCGAAGATCTGCAGCAGGATCTCGTAGCCCACGTTGAACAGGTCGGTGACCCGGGCGGTCAGCCGCTCGGTGATGAGCGGCATCTCGGCGGGCGGCAGGCAGGGCCGCACGTTGGCGGCCATCACCGGCCGGACCGGCGCGAAGGTCGGGTTGTCCGCCGACATCTGCTGGTACTCGTCGAGGATCTCGACGAACTGCCCGAAGTGCGCGTTCCGCCAGTGCCCGCGCGGGCCTTCGCCCTGTTCCAGGATCGTGTCGATGGCGCGCTGCGCGCTGGCCAGGTCGGTCACCGCGACCAGCTCCGGCCAGCGGAAGTGCTCCTGGGTGGCCTGGGCCCGGGGCGGCCCGACGAACAGCCAGCGCTCGCCGTACTTGTCCGCCAGGTGGGCGAAGCCGGTTTCGATCGAGCGGTAGAGATGGCCGACGGTCGCGAAGTCCTGCCCGGTCGGGACGATGTCGCGCTCGTTCTTGTGCGGGATCGCCCGGCCGACCGCGGCGATCCCTTCGGCGTCGCTGAGGTCCATGCCCTCCGGGCGCTCGAGGAACATGAAGTGGCGCAGTGCCCTCTCGCCGAACGGCAGCAGGGCCAGCTGCACGCCGGCCGGGTAGTGCCCGGCCTGATGCGGCAGGTTGGGCCGGACCATGTGCGGGGCCGCGCCGATGGCCGACAGCAGGTTCTGCACCAGCGCCAGGTGCAGCATCTCCTGCGTGGCCACATGCGAGATCTGCTTGCGCCAGCGGGTGACCGCGGCCAGCTCGTCCCCGGTCAGGCCCTCGTCTTCGCCCTGCTTCATCGAGAACGCGGCGAACAGGTACTGGCACATGATGCCGTGCTCCAGCTCGGCGGCCTGGCAGAGCATGTAGATCAGGGCTTCCCGGTGCTCGATCACGAACGGTGCCTCCGGCGCCGCGCGACCGCCCCTGGTCTCGAGCACTTGCGCGAGCTTGCCGCGGCCGGCGGCCGGGGCAGGGTCGGGCTGTCCTGCGCTATCGGTCATTACGCGCTCCATTGTTGGCGTCCGTAGCCCGACGTTAACCTGCGGGAATCGGCGCGCAAAAGCGGATAAATTACGCCGAGGGCGGAGCGGCGGAAGACCAGGGACGAACGGCGGGCGAGCTAGGTTAGCGGCGATGAACAAGTCACGGGTCGAGACGTTCAGCGACGGGGTGTTCGCGATCGCGATCACGCTGCTGGTCCTGACCATCGCCCAGCCGGCCAATTACCACGACCTCGGCCGCGAACTCGCCCACCGGTGGCCTTCGCTCGCCGCCTACGTGGTCAGCTTCGCGGTGATCGGGATCATGTGGCTCAACCACCACTCGCTGTTCAGCAGCTTCGAGCGGATCGACCGCGGGCTGTTCTACCTGAACCTGCTGCTGCTACTGACGATCACGTTCCTGCCCTACCCGACCGGCGTGCTTGGCGAGGCGCTGGCCAAAGGACAGAGCTCAACGACCGCGGCGGTCTTCTACGCCGTCACGATGGCGGTGAATTCCTACGCCTGGTCGGCGCTCTGGCTCTACGGCTCGTATCACCGGCGGCTACTGCACGCCTCGTTCCCCGAGGAGGAACGCAAGCTGGCCACGCTGCTGTTCACGATCGGCGTGGTCATGTACACGCTGGCCATCGTCGTGGCCTTCCTGAACGCCTACGCGTTTCTCGCCCTGCAGGCCGCGTTCGCGATCTACTACGCGCTCGACCCGGTGAACCGGCGGCCCGGACGGGGACGGCGCGGCGGCCCGGCGAGCGCTGATGACCCGGCGGGCGGCAACGACGTGGCGAGCCAGACCGGGCTGGCCAGCACCCCCGGCAGGCTCCGGCGCCGGTCCCATGGTCCCGGCCGGCGCTAGGTTCCCCCGAGCACACCGATCAGGAGTGGCTGTCGGCCCACGCGCCCAGATCGGCCAGCCGGTCCCGTCCCATGTTCCGCAGCAGCACCCGGCACTCCTCGGGTGCGGGCAGCGCGGCGCGGCCGTCGAGCAGGCTGGCTTCGGTCGCGGCCAGGACCGTACCCACCAGCTCGCGGTCGGTGCGGATGACGATCAGCGGCCCCACCTGCAGCGTCCCGGGCCCGGCGTGGTGCAGGCCGAGCAGCAGGCCGCGGAGCTCGTTCAGGCCCGGATCGGGTTTTCCGCCGTCGCGCGCGCAGCCGCGAAGCAGCATTTCCAGGCGATGCTCTGGCGACTGCCCGTTCCGTGAACTCCACAGCAGGTAAAAGCGGTCACTGGATTGGTGCTCCGAATCGTGGAACAGCATGTCCACCGGCAATTCGGAGAGGAAGGACTCATACAGCAGCGGCAAGTCGCCCGCCGCGGCAGCCTGCTCCGCGCATATCCCGCCGACCAGGACCCGATGCCCCTTGTTGCCCCGGGTCATCGCTACCTCGCGATCGAGCTGCGCCCGGACGTACTGCCGGATGGCGTTCAGGTGCTGGTCGATGTCGGACAGCACGGCGGCGACACTGGCGAGCTGCCGCTCAGCCTGCTGGCGGGGATCATCCGGCCCGGCCGCGGAATCCTCGCCTGCCACCCCGGCCTTCGTCACCCCCGCGCCGGCCGGCCCGGGCCGCCGGTCGAGATCGCGAAGGGCCTGCTGAAGCTGCTGGATTTCCTGCCGCCGCTGCCGGGCCTCTTTCTGCAGCCCCGTGCTGAGCTGGCTGGTCATCTTGCCGTGCAGGGCCTGTTCCAGGCGCGCGATGTCCCTCTCGCGCTGGCGGGCTTCCCGCCGCAGCGCGGCGTCCAGCCGCGCCGTCGCCATCTCCTGCTCACCCGCGCGTTCCTGGTCCCGGCGCATCGCGTCGTCGTGCCGGGCGAGATGTTCTCGCGCGTCGCTGATCTGCTGCTGCACCATCTGGTAGAAGTCGGCCTGACCCGTCTGGTCTCGCTCGCTTTCGGCCAGTCGCTGCCCGGTCTGCTCGACCTGCCCGACCTGCTCGGCGATCTGCTTCCTGGCCTGCTGCAGCTCCGTCGCGTTCTGCCGGATCTGCGTTCTCAGGGCGGCGGCTATGAACCAGCTGGCCACGGCGACCACCATGACGGCGACGGCCAGGAGGATATCCATCAGCCTTTTCCCGCGGTGCGATGACGAATCATTTACCCGCCCGCCTTCCGCGCAGGGTGAGCGCCACCGTCGATAGCGCGGCCGCAATGGCGATGAGAGAAGCGATCGCGATCAGCTCGCCGCTCACGCCGGATGACTTGGACGCGGTATTCGTGGCGTGCGCGGGGGAAGACGAGTGGGTGCTAGGGGACGAATGCGCGGGAGAAGACGCATGGCCGCCCGTGGTCGGGTGAGCCGACGAGGACGCGTGCGCATGGGACGAGGCATGTGCGTGCGCGGTGGTCGACTTGTGCTGGTGACCGTTCGACTTTGCGTCGGCGTGATGCTTCGAGGACTGAGCCGAGGTCGAATCCTTCGGGTGTGACGATGACGAGCTCGGGCTGTGGTGATGGGTCAGGAAGAGTACGAGGATCGCGCCGAGCACCACGCCGATGAGAATATCGCGGCCTGTCCCTTTCATGATCGCCGCTCCCGTCGAACCACCAGACCTGTGTTAACAATTTCCTCCCAAATCTCCCGCAAACCAGGATAAAGCCTGGCGAGATCCGCTGCCTGGCATCGGAGATTGCCGGTGAGGCGGGCGCATGCGGTGCGCCGGACCGTTAACCGGCTCCGGCGCCGGGCAGTGGGACGGAACCCAATGGCCCAAAGGAGTGTCTGGACGCTGACCCTTGACAAGTTTGTTCGGAAAGTATACGAACCAATTGACTGAGTGAGTAGTCACGGGGAACGCCGTTCGCGGCTGGGAGCCGCGAGACTGGAGTTGCCAACGATGAGACGCGTCAAGAGCCGCTGGACCCCCGCCCTCCGTACTCGCCCGGCCCGCACCCGCGCCGCCGTTCCGGTCGTGATCGTTCTCCCGGCTATGGCGCTGATCTGGCTGGCCTCCAGCGTGCAGGCCGCGCCGTTATCAGCACCGTCGGCCGGCCGCAGCCTGGCGGTGACCGTTCACCGCGCCCCGCGCGCGGCCGTGGCCGGCGCCAGCCTCAGCTCGCCGGCCGACACCGGAGCCAGCGACATCACGAACCTGGGATCCGCCGGCTGGGAGGTGCAGAGCAGCGCCGTCGCCACCCAGACCGGCGCGCAGATCTCCACCCCGGGCTTCAACACCAGCACGTGGCTGCCGGTCGCGAACGACGACGCGGGCGCGCCGGGCACCGAACTGGAAGCCCTGGCGCAGAACGGCCAGTGCCCGGGCGACACCGCGCTGCAGCCGGTGAACCAGGGCGCCAGCAGCCCGAACAGCATCTTCTTCTCGAACAACCTGCAGCTCTGTTACGGGTCCATGACCAAGATCGGCCCGGACACGGTCAGCCGGTTCAGCGTGCCCTGGTGGTGGCGCACGGACTTCACCCCCAACCTGACCTCGGGCCAGGTCGCCTCCCTGATCGTCAACGGGGTCGTCGGCTCGGCCAACGTCTGGGTGAACGGGACCGAGGTGTCCACCTCGTCCACGGTCACCGGGGCCTACACCCGGTTCAGCTTCAACATCACCGGGCTGGTCCGGCCGGGGACCAACTCGCTGGCCATCGAGATCAACCCCAACGACCCGACCAGCATGTTCACGCTCGATAACGTGGACTGGACCCAGATCCCGCCGGACAACAACACCGGCATCCAGTTCCCGGTCCAGCTTCGGACCGACGGGACGCTGGCCGTCGGCAACTCGCACGTCAACCAGAGCGACGCCGCCGACCTGTCCAGCGCGGCGCTGACCGTCAAGACCGACGTCACCAACAACACGTCGACCGCCCAGGCCGCGACGGTGACCGCGACGATCACCCCGCCGAACAGCGGCACGCCGATCATCGTAAGCCAGAACGTCACCGTTCCCGCCGCCACGACCCAGACCGTGTCGTTCACGCCGAGCAGCTTCTCGTCCCTCACGATCAGCAATCCGCAGGTCTGGTGGCCCTATCAGCTGGGGGCACAGCCGCTGTACACGCTGGGCGTGACGGTCGCCCAGGGCAGCACCCAGTACAACTCCACCAGCGAGACCTTCGGCATCAGGACCGTGACGTCGTACCTGACCGGATCGAACTCGATCGAGCCGAACGGAGCCCGGGCTTTCAAGATCAACGGTGTGCCGATCGTGATCCGGGGCGGCGGCTACGACCCGAACCTGCTCCTGCACTACTCGGCCGCGGACACGGCCAGGCAGATCGCGCTGATGAAGAACATGGGCCTGAACACGATCAGGCTCGAAGGCCACGTCATGCCGGCCGACTGGTTCGAGCAGATGGACGCGGCCGGCATCCTGGTCAACGGCGGCTTCCAGTGCTGCGACGCCTGGCAGGTGGGCGGCAGCCTGACCCAGGCGCAGCTCAACATGCTGCAGAACTCGGCTCAGACCATCGGGACGAACCTGCGCAACCACCCGAGCGTGTTCAGCTTCCAGTGGTCGGACAACCAGCCGACATCCACCCAGGAGTCGGTGTCGATCGCCGGGTTCACCGCGGCCGACTTCTACCCGCAGACCCCGCTGATCTCGTCGGCCGAGTACAAGTCGACCGCGACGCTCGGCCCGTCGGGAGAAAAGGAGGGCCCGTACGACTGGGTGCCGCCGAACTACTGGTACGACAGCACGCATCTCGGCACCGACTCGACCGTGACCAACGCGGGCGGAGCCTGGGGCTACGACAGCGAGGAGAGCGCGGGCGACACCGTGCCCACGCTCGACTCGATGAACAGGTTCATGTCGGGCGGCGACCTGTCGAACCTGTGGCAGAACACGAAGTTCAACCAGTACCACCTGAACTACGAGCCGCGCTGCAAGACCGGCTACGCGTTCGGCACGCTGTGCCACTTCGACACCGCGCTGAGCAGCAGGTACGGCGCCTGGTCGAGCTTGGCGCAATACGTCGAAGAGGCGCAGGCGCAGGATTACGAGAACACCAGGGCGCAGTTCGAGGCGTTCATCGCCCACGCCGACGCCACCCCGCTGCCTGCCACCGGCACGATCTACTGGCAGATGAACAAGGGCTGGCCGAGCCTGCTCTGGAACCTGTACAACAACGACGGCGACCAGGCCGGCAGCTACTTCGGCGCCCAGGAGGCGAACCGGAGCCTGCACGCCATCTACACCCTGGACAACGGCACGGTCACGCTGGACAACCTGAGCAACACCGCGCAGACCGGGCTCTCGGTCGAGTCCAAGGTGTACAACCTGGCCGGGACCGTGCTCGACGATCAGACCGCCAGCAACATCAGCCTGACCAGCCAGCAGGTGCGCAGCAACGTGCTGACCCCCAAGGTGCCGTCCGGTAACCCGGTACAGGTCTACTTCGTCGAGTTGCTGCTGAAGCAGAACGGGAACCTCCTCGACCGCAACGTCTACTGGCTGTCCACCCAGCCGGACGTGGTCAGCTGGTCCAAGACGCTGGGCCAGCCGCAGGGGACGCTGTCTCAGTACGCCAACCTGCAAGCGCTGCAGACGCTGCCGCAGTCGTCCATCTCGGCCACCGCGGCCACCACCCAGCAGGCCGGCCCGGACGGGGCGGACCTGGCCACCACGGTCACGATCACCAACACCTCGTCGTCTACCGTCGCCTTCCTGCTGCGGGCCGACGTCCGCCGCGGCACGGCCGGCGGCCAGGAGCTATCCGGCGACAACGAGCTGCAGTCCTCACTCTGGCAGGACAACGACATCACGCTGTTCCCCGGCGAGTCGCAGACCCTGACCGCCAGGTACAACTCGGCCGACCTGCAGGGCGCGACGCCGGTGATCAGCGTGTCCGGCTGGAACGTGCCCAAGATCGACATCGCGGCCCCCGTCCCGTAGCCGCGTCTCGCCCCTCCCCCCGCTATTTTCTACCGAACGGACCATCCTCATGCGACACCGTTACCTGGCACGAACAGCCCGTTGGCCACGCATAGTCACCGTCGCCGCACTGGCTGCCGCCACGTCCGGGGTGATCGCGGCCGGCCCCGCGGCCGCGCAGACCTACACGCCGCTGCCGGCGCACGTCTACGCCCCGTACTACGAAACCTATCTCGCGCCGAACACCCCGGGCATCACCGCGACCGCCCAGGCATCCGGCGCCAAATACTTCACGCTGGCCTTCCTCCAGTCCACCGGGAAGAACTCGTGCAGCCTGGACTGGAACGGCAACTCGTCCCAGCCGCTCAATTACTATGCCTCGGACATCGCGGCACTGCGCGCCGCCGGCGGCGACGTGATCCCGTCGTTCGGCGGGTACAGCGCCGACCACGGCGGCACCGAGATCGCCGATTCCTGCACGAACGTGCAGTCGATCGCGGCCGACTACGAGCAGGTGATCACCACGCTGGGGGTCACCAGGCTGGACATGGACGTCGAGTC
>Ga0070710_10000135_pt1 | contig 34309 bp, 29 predicted proteins | sample LARL52metaG_FD_65454 | JGI IMG/M metagenome (GOLD analysis project Ga0070710, IMG submission 65454) | Corn, switchgrass and miscanthus rhizosphere microbial communities from Kellogg Biological Station, Michigan, USA - LAR L5-2 metaG | ecosystem: Host-associated > Plants > Roots > Rhizosphere ...
GAAGGATAGCGTCTGGCTGACGAGGTTCAGCTCCAGGAGGTTGTCCGACGCGACGGGCTTGGGCAGCTTGGTCGGCGAGCCGCTGTCGGGCCGGAAGATTTGGTTGAATCCATGGCCGTGGAACGTGCCAGTGAACGCGGACAGTGGCCCTAAGCTGGGCACATGATGCTGAGGAGGGGGCGCTTGTGTGCTGCCTTCGGTGCTTGGCACCTCACCGAATTCGAAATCGCCGGGTATGAAGAGAGCAGGCGTCAGAGCACCGGATTCGCGGCTTGTTTCAGGCATGGTTCAACCTCGGGATGCGCATCGAATTCTCCCATGGTCGTCGCTCAAGAGTGTCTTGGCAGGTAAACGATCAGCGCATCGCCAAAGTGCACAGTTACAGTAAAGAAAAAGTAAAATCTGTGCGCATACACTATTACGCACCGCCTGCCTCTGATACGGCGGCTGCAGTTCGCTGTGATCATGGGTGGGTCCCGGCGCAGGCGTTCCAGCGTTGGTGGCCTGGCCAGTACGGTGCCGGCGGCGTCGCCACCATAAGGAGCAGGCCGATGCGTCGTATGGGGTTTGATCTGGTGACCTCTTCCGTGTCAGTTCAAGGACACCCCGAACTCGGAAGCCCTGGCCTCGCCATGGTCGATGGCGACGGTGAGCCCGGTGGGCTGGTTGTGTGAAGCCGTTACCGTCGGGCCTCTAGGTCCCGTCTGTGCCGTGGTGCTCAGCGCACGACGGCGGAGCGGATCTGCTTGTCCCGGCGGTCCAGCCAGAACTCGGCGATCAGCCCGAGCAGCAGCCCGGCCGCCAGACCGCCCGGCAGCACCAGAGTCGTGTTCGGGCTGACTGGCTTCCCCGGCGGCGAGGCCTTGGTGATGATAGTGCCGCCGTAGTTCTGGGCGAGCTCGGCGTACAGCGCGGCCACCTTGCCGTTCAGGGAGCTGAGCTGCACGTTGGCCGAAGCCAGCTGCGCCTGCGCGGAGGCCCGCTCAGCGGAGTTCATGGGCAGGCCGATGATCGTGGAGCTGAGCCGGGCCACCGTGTCCTGCAGGGTCCTGATCTGGGCCTTCAGCGTCGCGATCTGCTGGTTGATCATCGCCTTGGCGCTGGCGGTGCGGTTCTGCAGGTACGCGTTCGCGACCGCGTTCGCGCAGTCCGCCGCGCCGCGGCCCGACGACGCGGTGCAGGTGATGTCAAGTACCTGAAAGCCCGGCTGGATGGTCACGGTGACCTGCTTACTCAGCGCCAGCGGGGACAGGCTGCTGTGCAGCAGCTCCCCGGCCATCGCGGCCACCTCGGTCGACCGCGCGGCCTGCGTGTCGCCGCGCAGGTCGGGGACCTGGACCGGAAGCAAGATAATGCCGGTGCTGGGCGTGGCCGGTCTGACTGCAGCGGTCGCGGTATAGGCCGTGGGGACTACCAGGACATACACCGCCGCGGCGAGCAGGCCGAGGACCGCCAGCCCGGGCGCGATCTGCCACCGGCCGCGCAACGCTTCCAGGAAGCCACCCGGCCCGGGTGAATCCGGTCGCTGTGAGGTATTCATGAGGAGTCCTCCTCATCCCGCGGGGCCCGGCATCCGCCAGACGACAGCATAGTGGTTAGCGGGCCGATCCCGTTGTGCCGCATTCGCGCCAGAACACGACAGCCCCAGAAAGACGGCGACATTACTGGCTGCACCCCTCTGAGCTGGGCGGATATGCCCTAAGCTGCCTTGTCGGTGGCTCGCTGTTTAGTCATGGTTGTGTCAGCCTGTCGTTGGCAGCGCATGTTGCCGTCAATTACTACCAGGTCGGTACGGGCGACTACCGTTTGCACTCCCAGGCATGCACCGCAATTCGCGGGTGCAGGAGCGATGCAGAACCCGTGCAGATGGTATGGAGACTTCTCTCAGCGCTGTTTCAGGCGGCATTGACCATATATCGTTTGTCCTGGTCATAGGAGCCGCGGGGGATGGTTATGGCAATCAAACTGGTGCCGCTGTGCACGCTACGGGTTCAGTTGAACCCGCCGATCGAGGTGGGCGCCGGGTGCGCCGGAACACGACTGATTATCGAGGTTGCGAGCATCCAGGCCAAGGGTGACCGCCTGTGCGCGGAAATGATGGGAGCCGCGGTCGCGGACTGGGTGCTCATCGGCCCTGACGGCACGGGAACGCTCGACGTCCGGGCGACGCTTCGCACCGATGACGACGCGATCATCTTCATGCAGTACAACGGCAAGGTGGACTCGGATTTGTCGCAGGGCCTGCAGCTCCCGGTGACGGTCTACGTCGCGCCTCGCTTCGAGACGTGTGACGAGCGGTACGCGTGGCTCAACCGCGTCCAGGCGATTGGCAAGGGGACCGCCCACGAGGATCTTTCGCTCGACTACGAGTGGTATGAGGTCCGCTAGCCACGCTGGCAGTCACCGACCGGGACGGTGCGGATGTCCGCCGCCAGGCGACATTCCGGCTGATCATCGCCCCTTAGCCGTGCCTGCTGCCACTAGGGATCAACAGTCCTAAGAAGCTGCCAGAAGGGGGAGCATGAAGCGACAGCTGACGGGTGCGCTGCTGGCCACCGGGACTGCAGCGACACTCTGGGCGGCGCCGGCGGCGGCCGCCGCGGCGACCAGCGGAAGCCAGAGCTTCCACGGCATCATCATCAAGGGCCGCACCGGCGCAGTCATCACCAGCGTGGTGGTCGCCAAGGGGGTGTTCCACGGCACCGGCCGGATCGCCGAGAAGCCGAGCCGGCCCGGCGACCCCGCCAACACGAACCGGGACGATCTGGTCTTCGCCGACGGCAAGATGCACATCATCAGCACGATCCTGGCCGCCCCGTTCGTTCTGAATCCGCACAGCTGCCTGCTAAGCGGGACGGTGCAGCAAACCGGGAAGATCGTCGGCGGCACCGGGCAGTTCGCCGCCGCCACCGGCCGCTACACCGCGACGGTCCAGGCCCGGGTGCTGCTGGCCCGCAACCGTGATCGCAGTTGCTCGTTCCGGCACCTTGCGCGGCACGAGGTCGACAAGATCGCAGCCAGCGGGACGCTATCGTTCTGACCACATCCCGCGTCTGGTCTCAGGAGGTGACGCCAGCCTGGGCAAACGTCCGGCACGCTGTGTCCGCCGGTTCGCCTAGTCTCATGCTTTCTGGCCCGTTCGCAGGAGTCTCGTGCCCAAGTCCGTGTACGCGGCCACCGTGCCCGATGACTCAGTGCAGCCCACCGGCAAGTCGTCTTCTCGGGTGGCTCGCGTCTTGACTCCCACGGCAGCGTCTCCGCGCGAGAATGGCAGCATGACCACGCTGCGCGCCACGGCGGCTCACCCGATCCCGCAACGGCTGCCCATCCAAGTGGTGCCTGGCCAGCGGGTGCACGTCGGGCAGCACGACACCGACTGGCCCGCTTTCGTGTTCGTCACCACCGAGGACGGCGCCGGGTGGGTCCCTGAGCGCTATCTGGATACCTCCTCCGACCCCGCAGTTGTTGTCACCGCCTATGACAGAACTGAGCTTGCCACTGCCGCCGGGGAGGAACTGACCCTGCTCGAACGGGATGATCCGAGCGGCTGGGCATTGGTTCGCAACGCAGAGGACCTCAAGGGATGGGTGCCTCTGAGCACCGTTGAGCCAGTTCCTGAGGAGTGACCGGCGCTGATGAGCCGACGATTTTACATCAGTTCATCGCGGTTCCCGGATGCGCACCCGCTGTGACCTGCACAGATCGTGTCAGCTCGTCTTCTGGCCTGCGTGATCATCCCATGGATATCCCCCGCGGCATCAATCGGCCATCGCCAGGCCCGCGACTGTGGACCAGTGGATGTGCCTGCTGTCTACTGCCGGTCAGCCCCCGGGAAAGTTGTGAGATTACCGCTCATGGCGGCCACCGCCGCGAGGCGGGCGATCGCATGCCATTCAGGCCGGATACATCTGAGTCGCGAGGCAACGAGGTAAGTGGCTGTGGTTTCCTTATTGCGGGGGTTGCCGGCCGGGCATTCCGGACCTAGCGTGTCGGCTAGCTCGGCCGGGCGGTGGTAGCTGATGGGGGTGGCGGCGTGACCGGTTCTGGCCTTGGTTGTGGTGCCGGGGTTCTCGGTGCGGCACGGCGGGTGTTGCGGAGGGCGGGGAGGATCGCGGGTCGCGGCCCGGCCGGACTGTGCCGGGTGCTGGGTGCCGCCGGCGGCGCGGCGGTGTTGTCGGGGGGGATGCTGGTCGCAGCGGGGGCCGCCGCCCCGGCGCAGGCTCAGGCGCAGGCCGCCTACTCGTTCGTGGCCAACACCGGCGCCGACTCGGTGACCGAGTACGCGATGGGCGCCTCGGGGAACGAGACGCCGGTGGCGACCATCGCCGGGCCGGCCACCGGGCTCGACGGCCCCACTGGCGTGGCGGTGGACTCCGCGGGGCACCTTTTCGTGATCAACGCCTTCGGCGATTCGGTGACCGAGTACGCCAAGGGCGCCGCCGGCGACGCCGCGCCGGTGGCGACCATCTCCGGGCCGGCCACCGGGCTCAACTTCCCCCGGGGCGTAGCGGTGGATTCCGCGGGGCACCTGTTCGTGACCAACTTCAGGGCCGAGTCGGTGACCGAGTACGCCAAGGGGGCCACCGGCAACACCGCGCCGGTGGCGACCATCTCCGGGTTCAATACCAAGCTCAGCAGCCCCGTGGGCGTGGCGGTGGATTCCGCGGGGCACCTGTTCGTGGCCAGCCCCGGCGGCGATCTGGTGAGCGAGTACGCCAAGGGCGCCACCGGCAACGCAACTCCGGTAGCGCTCATCGCCGGGTCGGCCACCGGGCTCAGCGGCCCCGTGGGCGTGGCGGTGGATTCCGCGGGGCACCTGTTCGTGACCAACCCCAGCGCTAACTCGGTGACCGAGTACGCCGAGGGCGCCGCCGGCAACGCAACTCCGGTGGCGACCATCGCCGGGCCGGCCACCGGGCTCGACGACCCCGAGGGCGTGGCGGTGGATTCCGCGGGGCACCTGTTCGTGACCAACCTCGGCGCCGACTCGGTGACCGAGTACGCCGAGGGCGCCGCCGGCAACGCAACTCCGGTGGCGACCATCTCCGGGCCGGCCACCGGGCTCAGCATCCCCGAGGGCGTGGCGGTGGCGCCTGCACTGGGGTCGGCGCCGGTGTTGCGGTTTGATGCCCATGCCTACGGCGTGCATGTCCGGGTCGGCAGGTTCACGGTGGGGCCGACCGCGCCAGCGAACCTGACCTGCACCACCAAGCCGGGCAGCGTCCGCGGGCACGCGTTCCACACCACCACCACCGCGGGCGGCACCCGGGCTGGTGATGGCAGCCAGCAGGCGAAAGCGACCAGCACCGTGTCGGGCGGCCAGCCCGGGGTGACCGCATCGGGGTCGATCCGCGACGCCGCGACCGCTGCTACCAGCGGCATCAGCAGCACGGTGACCACCAGCGGGTCGGCCACGTTCACCAGGGTGAAAATCGACGGCACGATGATGCCGTATCACCCGGCGCCGAACACCACGCTGCACCTGCCCCGGGGCACGCTGGTGCTCAACGAGCAGATCCCGGTCACCAACAGTTCCGGGGCCACGGTAGGGATCACGGTCAACGCGATCGACGCCACGTTCGGGCCGGTCCATGCGATCATCGGGCATGCGTCCGCGGCGCTGACCGCGCCGGGCACAACTTGCCCGCCGCCATGACAGGCCAATACGGGGCGGGCGTCAGGTGGCAGGTGTTGTACCGGGCGGGCGAGAGGCGCCTGTCTCCCGCACACACTCAGCGGGCCATCCCGGCTGTGACCCATTGCCCCTAGGTTGGCGTTATGAGCGATGATCGTTTCCAGGTGGTGTGCGAGATTGAGCCGCCCGCGCTGCCGGATCTGATGCATGTGCGCCATCAGATCGGAACCTTGAGCAAGGCGGCTGACGTGTTTTTGATCCCCGACAACCACCTGGGGCGAGCCACCGTCTCCAGCGTCGCGGTCGCCCATGAGGTCGAGGCGATGGGGGGCCGCAGCATCGCGTGCCTGAACTCCCGGGACCGCAATCTGCTCGGCTTCCGCCGGGACATGCTCACCGCAGCGGCCTACGGCGTGGACCAGTTCCTGTTCGTCTACGGCGACAAGCCCAGTTCGGGCGGGCGTACCGGTGAGCTGACCGTGCGGGCGATGATCGAGGAAGCTCGCGACCTGCCTGGCGATCCCGCGTTCGCCGGAGTATCTCCCTTCCGCGTCGGGGTGGCCGCGGCGCTCCGTCCCCTGCCCCACTGGAAGCGAGCCGCCGATTTCATCTTCGCCCAGGTCAGCTTCTCGGTTGAGGCGCTGCTGCGGTGGCGTGAAGGCAACCCGGTGGACGTCCCGGTATTCGCAGGTGTCATGGTCCTGACCAGCCAGGCGCAGGCCCGACGGCTGGCCGCCGTCATCCCCGACCTGGATATCCCGCCCGAACTGGTAAAACAGGTCAGCTCTGACCGGCTTGCCGGGGTCGAAGCGGCGTGCGAGCACGTGCTGAACATCCGGGACACAGGGGCGTTCGACGGCGTGCACCTAGTCCCGGTTACCCGTTACCGGGAAGTCGCTGCCCGCCTTGAAACCGCCTGCTACCCCCGCCGGTAGCGCACCACGGTGCTCACCAAGTCCTACATCCCCCCGTCTTCCTCGCAGGTGCCCAGGTTCCGTCGGAGCGGTCGCCGGGTGAGAGGTCGGCGTAGCCGATCGCAAGCGACGGCCCGAAGGGCCGCCTTTGACGCGGCGACCGCGAGCCGGACAATCGGTGGCGAGGAAGACGGGCCGTGTGCAGCTCCCGGTCAGTGCGACGTATGTGCCCGCACGATCTGCGGTGTCCTCGCGGCGTGGCGGTCCAGGTGACATCGCACCACTGCGCGCGGTTCTGGCCGAAGAATCGATGACGCATTGGTGGGGTGAACCACAGCCCGCCGACCGGATTGCACAGAAGCTGCGCGGCGCCGGCTCCGGCATGTTGTTGGTGGTCGAGATCGGCGGCCAGGTCGCCGGGGGCATCCAGTACAACGAAGAGCAGGACCCGAGGTACCGGCACGCCGGGATCGACATCTTCCTGGGCGGCCGATACCAGGGCCAGGGCGCTGGCGTAGAGGCAATCGGCCTGCTTGCCGGGTTCTTGTTCGACCGGCGCGGCCATCACCGGATCACCATCGATCCGGCGGCGGCCAACCAGCGGGCGATCCGCTGCTATCAGAAGGCGGGCTTCCGGCCGGTGGGCGTGATGCGCCAGTACGAGTGCGGTGGTGGTGGCCGGTTCCATGACGGCCTGTTGATGGACCTGGTTCACGATGACTGGTCCTCATGACCAGCTTGGAAGGTGTACCGCACACCCCGGTCATAGGCTTTGACCTGCGCGTTCGGGTACCCGCTGGGGACCGTTGTTGACCGTTGTTCGCCCCTGCTAATGACGCTCCTATATTCGTCAAGTCTGTTGCGCTGCCTGGTTCAGTTGTTTGTTCAGGGCCCGGTAGAGGTGGCGGGCGAGGTAGCGCTTGATGCAGCGGCGGATGTCGCGTTCGGTTTTGCCTTCGGCTAGGCGCCGCCGGACGTAGGCCTGGGTGGGGGGATGGCAGCGCATCCGGTTGACGGCGACGATGTGCAGGGCGCGGTTGAGCTGGCGGTCGCCGAGCCGGTTGAGCCGGTGCCGGTCGGTGCGGCCGGAGGACACCGGGACCGGCGCGGTGCCGGACAGCATGGCGAAGGCGGCTTCGCTGCGGATCCGGCCGGCGTGCGACCAGGACAGCAGGATCTGGGCGGCGCTGAGCGCGCCGGTGCCGGGCTCGGCGGCGACCAGGCCCGGGGCCATGTCTTCGACGATGGCAGCGATCTGCGTCTCCAGCTCGGCGGCCTCGCTGGCCAGGGCGGTGATGCGCTGGCCGAGCCGGATCAGGGTCTGGTGCAGCACCCTGGTCTGCCGGTCGGCCTGTGCCGGGCAGGCCAGCGCCGCGCACTGCTGCGCCCGCCGGGTGCGCGGCAGCTGCCGCAGCCGCTCGCGCAGCTCGGCGGGCGCGGTGACCAGGACGGCGGCCAGCACGGTGCGGGCGGTCTTGCAGGACTGGACCGCGTTGTCCCGGTCGACCATCAGCAGCCGCAGCGCCTCGCGGTCGCCGTCGGCCCGCATCTGGGCAGCATGCGGCCGGGCCAGCAGTTCGCGGGCCGCCCGGACGGCGTCGATCGGATCACTCTTGCCGGCCCGGCGCTTGCCCACGTGCCGGGTGTTGTCGATCTCGGTCACCTGCTGGCCCTGCGATGCCAGGTACCGGGCCAGGCCCAGCCCGTAGTGCCGGGTCCCTTCGACCGCCCACACGGCCCGGCTGCCTCCCGCGGCCGACCGCGCCCAGGCCAGCAGCTGCGCGTATCCCGCCGCGGTGGCGGGCACTTGCAGCCGCGCGACCGCACGCCCGCGGGCGTCGCACAAAGCCGCGGTATGGGTGTCCAGATGAGTGTCCACCCCGATGATCAGATCGGTGTCCCGGTAAGGCTCACTGTCATCTCCTCCTCGGTGCCATGCTGGAAGGGCGGCACCGGCCTGGAGGGAACTCCCGCGGCAATCCTGTGATGAGTCACGGCCAACGGCCGGACAAGCTCCTGATCAGGCCAGTCGAGGGTGACCAGGCCGGTGCCGGCGGCACCGGGGACAGGTCATTAGCAAGACACGCCGGAAAGACGGTCGGGCACGCTAGGAGTCACCCGGCGCCACCAGGCACCAACCCTGGCCGGCCCCAGCCATCACAGCCGGTACCGACATGCCAAGACTCACAGGCACGTTAATGGCACGCGGGCCGCACGGAGAGGCCGCGTCGGGCCGGGAATCCGATCCGTGCTGTAGCGCTGACCTGGGGTTTCGGGTTGGAGCGGGCGAAGGGAATCGAACCCTCATGACCAGCTTGGAAGGCTGGGGCTCTGCCATTGAGCTACGCCCGCGCGGCCAGAGCAGGGATGCCTCCGCAACTGCCGGCTCGCACCGCGTATCGTACCGGCCTTTCCCCTAAGAGGGCTGCATGAGGCACGCGCCTGCGCGACCGGGGCCTGCGGGGCCCTGCTCTGACCCACAGCGCAGCGGGCTCGGCACGAGCCAAACCGAGCCGGGCGAGGGCCGCGGCAACGGTTCCAGGCCGGTGCCCGGCGGACCAGGCCAGGCCAGGTCCGGCCAGGCCCAGAAATTAACGCGCATCTTTACTTGCCTGCGGTCTTCTATTACGCTCGGCGCGCATCTTGAGCAGAGAAAGACCATAGAGCGGGTGAAAGGAACACAATTCTCCAAACCGCCATGATGGCAGAAAAGTGCAAAGGAGTACAAATGCTACGGAAATGGCGTATACCCGTGGCGACGCTCGCTCTCGTCGGCGGGTCGATGCTAGCGGCCACGAGCACGGCCGCGGCGTCAACCGCTGCTCACGGCTCGGGACGCGTCACCATGCAGCCTGGCGGACTAGCCAGGCACCTGGTCGGGCCGCTGCGCGCCCGCGGGCGTGGTTCGCAGTCAGTGACCAGCTCGAACTGGTCAGGCTATGTGGCCACGGGTGGCACGGGCGCATTCAGCAGCGTCTCGGCCAGCTGGGTGGAGCCCACGGGGCACTGCACCTCGGGTAGCCAGTACTCAAGCTTCTGGGTGGGCCTGGACGGGTACAGCAGCCGGACCGTAGAGCAGACCGGCAGCGAGGTCGATTGTTCTGGCTCGACTCCCCTCTATTATGCCTGGTGGGAAATGTACCCGGGGCCTTCGCATACTTTCAGCAATCCGGTCAGCCCGGGCGATAACTTCACCGCCTCCGTCACCTTCGATGGCGGTGGCAGGTTCACCCTGACCATCTCCGACACGACGCGCGGCTGGAGCCACACAGAGAACAAGACGCTGTCCTCCGCCAAGCGGTCGTCGGCCGAGGTCATCGTCGAGGCCCCTTGCTGCACCGGCTCCGGCGGGATCCTTCCGCTGGCCAATTTCGGCACCGCGAACTTCACCAATTCTGCGGCCAACGGCTCAGCAATTGGCAATTTTAGTCCGACCGAGATCATTATGAAGTCTGGCAGCACGCAGAAGGACTCGATCTCCGCCCTCTCAGGCGGCACCAACTTCAGTGCTACCTGGCTGCACAAGTAAGCATCCAAGCTCGCGATAAACCAAGGTAGGCGAGAATCGCCGGTGCGAGGCGAATATGCCGTGAAAGCGCGCCCGGGCCCGACGGTTCTGATGATCGCCGGCGGCGGCATGGTGCGGCGCATGGCCGTGTCGCTCCCGGCGAGGTCGCGGCACGCCGCATCGCTACGTCGCTAGTCCGCGCTCGTAGCGATGCGGCGGCCTGCAACCGTCATCCCTGCCTCCGTGCCTGTCCAGCGAGGCGTGCCTGGCGAGGGGTTGGCTGTCCGGCAGATGAACATCCGGTGCCCGTCCGCGGGTCGCTCTGTTGATCTAAGGCCTTCCGTGATCATGTGACCAGCAGATACTCCAGTCGGCCGGCAGTCCGGCCAGCGACCAAAAATATGCGGATCTTTACTTATTTGGTGACTTACATTACGCTCGGCCGGACTGTGCCGAGAACGGCCATGAAGCGGTCGCGGTTATGGCCTATGACCAACGGCTCTGTGCACAAGCGGACAAGAGCAATGAGACAAGAGGACAGGAACAGTAAGGAGCGCGCATGCGACCTAGATGGTGCGTACCCGTGGCGACCCTCTGCCTCGCTGGCGGCTCGATGCTGGCATTCGTTGGTACGGCCGCGGCATCAAGCGTGGCAATCAGGTCAGATCACGTGAGCATGGCTGCCAGGTCAGCTCACATAAGCGTGGTACCCAGGTCGCGTCACGTGCGGTTGCTATTAGGCGGACGCGCGCACATGATCCGGCCCCTCATCTCCGCACGCCACGGCCGTAACGCGGTGACCGCCTCAAACTGGTCCGGTTACGCAGCGCACAACGGACCTTACAAGAGCGTCTCGGCGAGCTGGGTCGAGCCCCGGGGGCACTGCAGCGGCCCAGGCCATAAGTACTCAAGCTTCTGGGTTGGCCTGGACGGCTTTAACAGCACTTCCGTCGAGCAAACCGGCAGTGAGATGGACTGCAAAAACGGGAACCCGAAGTATTACTCGTGGTTCGAAATGTACCCGAAATTCCCGGTGACATTCCATAATACCGTCAGGCCAGGTGACCATTTCCATGGTTCGGTTACCTACAACGGCGGCGGCAGGTTCACCCTGAAGCTCTCCGACACAACTCGCGGCTGGACTCACACCGAGCACAAGTCGCTCAAGTCGGCCCGGCGCTCGTCGGCCGAGGTCATCGTCGAGGCGCCCTCCTCTAGTCGCGGCGGGGTGCTGCCACTGGCCAACTTCGGCGCCGTGCATATCAGCGGCGCCAGGGTGAACGGTTCCAAGATCGGCAGCCGCCATCCAGCGAAGATCATCATGCAGGCCGGCGGCACGCGGAAGGACACCGTTTCCCGGCTGGCCAACGGCCAAAACTTCAGCGCGATCTGGCGCCATAGCTGAGATTCGCCAAGAGCGACGCGCTGCCCGCCGGGGATTTCTGGCGGGCAGCGTGGCGTCATGGCCGGCCACTGCGCCGACCGGCCAGCCGAATACGCCGTGACCGTTGAGCGAGATCGTGAAGGTCTCGCGGCGCGCCGTTCGGTAAAAGCAGCGGCGTGGAATGTGGGGAGAGCGCCGGGGGAGCGCCCGCCCGACAGCCGGGTGGCCAGTGCCGGCCCCGGTGGCCAGGCCCGCCCGGCCCGCACCCGATCCTTGTTCTGTGGCACCTCCTGTCAGCGTCCGGGGCGCGGTGATCCCGCCGGCCGAACTGTCATGGCGCTTTTCCCGGTCGCCCGGCCCGGGCGGGCAGTCGGTGAACACGGCGGACAGCCGGGTGGAACTGTCCTTCGACCTGGCCGCCACGTCCGTGCTGCCGCCCGCACTCAAGGAGCGAGCGATGCGCGCCCTGGCCGGAAGGCTGGTCGGCGGCGTGCTCACCGTCACCGCCTCCGAGCACCGGTCCCAGCTGCGCAACCGCCAGGCCGCGGCGAACCGGCTCGCCACCATCCTCACCGATGCCACCGCGCCGCCGCCGGCCCAGCGACGTGCGACGCGGCCCGGCCGGGCGGCGCAGGAGCGCCGGCTAACCGCGAAGCGGCGGCGTTCGGAGGTCAAGCGGCTGCGCCGCCCCGGCGGCGAGTGACCGAGGGTGGGCAGCGGCACGCATCGTGCCGTCCCGGGCCACGGGACGGGCCCCGCTGGTCGGCTACCATCACTTGTCAGCGGGCTGTAGCGCAGCTTGGCTAGCGCGCTTGCTTTGGGAGCAAGAGGCCGCCGGTTCGAATCCGGCCAGCCCGACCAGATCACCGGACGTGATCCGAACCGGTCAGCGATCGGATAGAAAATTCAACGGTCGGATAGAAATATCGAGACTTTGTCCTAACGGCCGCTACGAATCCGCCACGCCCAGGCTCGGGTCTCTGGCGGTTGCCCGCCAGTGGTACTGGCGGATCGGCCGATACCTGATCTACGCAGGCGAAAGGTACACCGGGGGATGCTGGGCAATTTACGGAAAGCTGAGAATTCGGCAAATGTCGGATTTGTCGGGCTCTTAGAGCGACCGCCTTCGAACAGGCCGCAGCGTCGATAGTCCGGTCATGCGAGATCGGGTTCGGCCGAGCAGTGGTCGCCCGGCAACAAGGCGTTGCGGAGCGCCAATTTCCGCTGCCGGTGCATCGGCGTCGGCCTGCCCAGTACCGCCCCCGGCTACGGCTGTGTGCCGGGCACCCGGGGCGAGACGGAAGTGCCCAGCGGGGCTCCGGGCACCGTAACTCCGGACACGCTGGGAGCAACGACGGCCAGCACTCCGGCCCGCCCCAGCCGTAAGCCGCGCATGGCGGGCGTCATCGGTCCCTGTGCTGCGCTACGCGTAAGTCGCCTGAGTCCGCCTCGCGGCGCAAGACGTAGTGAATGCCGTCGTCGTCCTCGTAGATGTCATAGCCGCTGCGGGCGATCTCGTCGAGAACTTCCCGCAGTCGCTTCTCCCGCAGCCGCTCCCTTAAGGAGATCCTCTTCCCCCAGTGCCTGACCATGTCCTTGCTCACGGATTGCCCCCTCTTACCCCGCTCTTCGAGTGGACGCCTGACGGACCTGCCTGGATGACATCCGCCCCTCGTCCTACCTATCTCCGCGTCCCGGCGAATGGCCAGCTCCCTGCCCGGTCATGTCGTCGCTGCTCCGAGGCCCCCTGAGGGCTTAGGTCGTGTCGTCCTCACGAATCCAGCGCGGACGCCGGAAGAGACGGCCCAGCCGGTCGTGCAGGCTCTGCCCCGAGTCCTGGAACGCGTCCACGCGGTACACCGGCGGCCCATCCGGCGCCGGCAGCCGGGCCGCCTGCGCGTCGTCGAGGCGGCATCGGATTTCGCTGCGCGTAATCACCGCCACGTCATCGGCATCGATGAAGCGCAGCCCGGCCGCCGTGGTGACGACGATCCCGTCGAACACATCGAGCTCCGGGATCTGCAGCACGTGCTCCAGGGCGCCGATCTGCGTGCCCGCGCTGGTCAGCACCGGCGTCCCGCGCGCCGCGGCCTCGTACGAAATAGCCGTGTCGTCCGTCATCTCTGCTGGCCCCGTCTCGCCGCGAGGCGGCCCGGCCACCCGGGTCCGCCGGATCTGTGGAGATTATCACCGGCCCTGCGGGCGTGATCAGACCGCGGATGGTCCGGCGGAGGCCCCGCCGACACCCGGAAGGTGGCTGACTGGCCTAGACTTGGCCGCCGTAGCCGTGAGTGACCAGTCATGCCCCGGGATGGCCAGCGTGCCGACTGCCTGGGCGGGGCACAGGGAGTGACGCCGACGTGAAGACCGACGTCGAGGAGCTAAGCCCCACGCGGGTCAAGCTCTCCATCGAGGTTCCGTTCGAGGAGCTGCAGTCAAGCCTGGACAAGGCGTACCGGGAGATCGCCCGGCAGGTGCGGGTGCCGGGCTTCCGGCCCGGCCGGGTGCCGCCGCGGATCATCGACCAGCGCTTCGGCCGCGGCCTGGTGCTGGAGCAGACCGTCAATGACGCCCTGCCCGAGCTGTATGGCAAGGCGCTCCAGGAGGGCGACGTGGTCGCCCTGGGCCAGCCCGAGCTGGAGATCACCAAGCTCGACGACGGCAAGGAGCTCTCGTTCACCGCAGAGGTGGACATCCGGCCCAAGTTCGAGCTGCCCGACCTCGAGGGCATGCCGGTCACCGTCGAGAACGCCGAGGTGAGCCCGGACGACGTCGAGGAATATCTCGCCGGCCTGCGGGAGCGCTTCGCCTCGCTCAAGGGTGTCGACCGGCCCGCGCAGTCCGGGGACTTCGTCTCCATCGACCTGTCCGCTTCCGTGGACGGCCAGAGCGTGGAGGATGCGCAGGCCAGCGGGCTGTCGTATGAGATCGGCACCGGGAGCCTGCTGGACGGGCTCGACGAGGCGCTGGAAGGCGTCACGGCCGGAGAGTCGAGGGAGTTCGCCGCAGAACTGCCCGGCGGGGCTCACTCCGGCGAACAGGCCGAGGTCACGGTCACCGTGCACAGCGTCAAGGTCAAGGATCTGCCCGAGCTGGACGACGAGTTCGCACAGGCCGCGAGCGAGTTCGACACGGTGGGCGAGCTACGCGCCGACACCAGGACCCAGCTGGAGGCCGCGCGCCGCCTGCAGCAGGCCAGCCAGGCCCGGGAGCGGGCCCTCGACGCGTTGCTGGACAAGATCGACATCCCGTTGCCGGAAAAGGTGGTGGCGGCCGAGGCCGAGCACCGCCGCGAAGCGATGGTCGAGCAGCTCGAGCAGCTCGGCTCCAGCCTCGATGAGTACCTGCAGTCGGCTGGCCGCACGCCCGCCGAGTTCGAAGCCGACCTGGAGCGCGACGCGCAGCGGGCGGTCAAGACGGGGTTCGTCCTCGACCAGCTGGCCCAGCAGGAGAAGCTGGGCGTCGATGCCCGCGAGATGACCGAGTTCGTGACCGAGCAGGCGCGCCGGATGCGCGTCGATCCCGACGTGCTCGCCAGGCAACTCGCCGACACCGGCCAGCTGGGTTCGGTGGCCTCCGAGGTGCTGCGCGGCAAGGCGCTCGACGTCATCGCGCAGCGGGCCAGGGTTACTGACGAGGCAGGCCAGGAAGTGGACCTGCAGCCGCCCGCGGGCCAGGACGAGGCGGGCCAGGACGAGGCGGGCCAGGACGAGGCGGACCAGGAAGCGGTCGGCCAGGCCGCCGCAGCCGCCGACCAGGACCAAGACCAGGATCAGGACCAGGATCAGGACGCCGAAGCCGCCGCGCGGGCGGGGCAGTAACGCGGCCGGCTGCCCGGCCGTCCCGGTCAGGCGCGAGCCTGCCAACCGGCCCTGCGCCCACAGCGAACAGCGCGGAACGCAGGACGAACCGGCGACGGCAGCGCGTTATCGTCACTGTCAACGACACTAATTGCAGCGGAACAGGTGACCAAGTGAGCGACGTGTCACACCCCCGCCCAGTCGCGCCCGGCGTGCTCGGCGCCGACAGCACGCACGACGACGGCGGCCGGATAGCGAAGACAGGGCAGACAGCCACGACATCCCGGCTGGCGGTGGCGCGGGTTACCGACGCCCCGGTCATGCCGTTCGGCGAGCAGGTGTTCCAGCGGCTGCTGCGGCACCGGGTCATCTTCCTCGGCACCCAGGTGGACGAGGATCTCGCCAACCGGATCTGCGCCGAGCTGGTCCTGCTCGCCGCCGAAGACAGCGAGCGCGACATCAGCATCTACATCAACTCGCCCGGCGGCTCGGTCTACGCCGGCCTGGCCATCTACGACATGATGCAGTACGTGCCGAACGACGTGGCCACCTACGCGATGGGCATGGCCGCGTCGATGGGCCAGTTCCTGCTCTGCGCGGGTACCACGGGCAAGCGCTACGCGCTGCCGCACGCGCAGGTGCTCATGCACCAGCCTTCGGGCGGCATCGGCGGTACCGCGTCCGACATCACCATCCAGGCCGAGCAGATGCTCTACGTCAAGCACACCCTGGCCGAGCGCATCGCCATGCACACGGGCCAGCCGGTCGAGCAGATCGAGACCGACTCCGACCGCGACCGCTGGTTCACCGCCGAGGAGGCCAAGGACTACGGCTTCGTCGACCACGTGATCCGCAGCGCCACCGAAGTCCCCTCGGAAGGACCGGTCTCATGACCACCCCGCACGGAATCCACCCGGTCCGGGCCTTCGAGCCCGCGGGCCCGACCGCAGACCAGACCCGCCCGGCCCCGCATTCGCGTTACGTGCTGCCCTCGTTCGTCGAGCGCACGTCGTACGGGATCAAGGAGATGAACCCGTACAACAAGCTCTTCGAGGAGCGGATCATCTTCCTCGGCGTGCAGATCGACGACGCCTCGGCCAACGACGTGATGGCCCAGCTGCTCACCCTCGAGGCCATCGACCCGGACCGGGACATCCTGATCTATATCAACTCGCCCGGCGGCTCGATGACGTCGATGATGGCGATCTACGACACGATGCAGTTCATCCAGCCGGAAATCCAGACGTTCTGCATCGGCCAGGCCGCATCGGCGGCCGCGGTGCTGCTCGCCGCCGGCACCAAGGGCAAGCGGGCGGCGCTGCCGAACGCGCGCATCATGCTGCACCAGCCCGCCATGGAGAGCGGCTTCGGGCAGTCCAGCGACCTGGAGATCCAGGCCCGGGAGATCCTCCGGATGCGAACCTCGATGGAGAACGTGATCGCCAAGCACACCGAGAGGGATCCCGATCAGGTCCGCCGGGACATCGAGCGCGACCGGTTCTTCACCCCGGAAGAGGCGAAAGAGTACGGAATCGTGGATGATGTTCTGACGACCCTTAAGCGCCGCACCGAGGTAGGGTCGTCTTAGCAGAGGTCTTGGCTCGTCCGTCTAAAGGAGTGATTGGGTGGCTCGCATCGGCGATGGCGGCGACCTGCTGAAGTGCTCGTTCTGTGGCAAGAGCCAGAAGCAGGTCAAGAAGCTAATTGCCGGACCCGGTGTATACATCTGCGACGAGTGCATCGATCTCTGCAACGAGATCATCGAGGAGGAGCTGTCCGAGCCGTCCGAGCTTAAGTGGGACAGCCTGCCCAAGCCCCGCGAGATCTACGAGTTCCTCGACGCCTACGTGATCGGCCAGGACAAGGCCAAGAAGGCGCTGTCCGTCGCGGTGTACAACCACTACAAGCGGGTCCAGTCCGGCGGCGACCGGCCCGGTGAGGAAGGCGTCGAGCTAGCCAAGTCCAACATCCTGCTGCTCGGCCCGACCGGCTCCGGCAAGACCCTGCTGGCGCAGACGCTGGCCCGGCTGCTCAACGTCCCGTTCGCCATCGCCGACGCGACCGCGCTCACCGAGGCCGGGTACGTCGGCGAGGATGTCGAGAACATCCTGCTCAAGCTCATCCAGGCGGCCGACTACGACGTCAAGAAGGCCGAGACGGGCATCATCTACATCGATGAGATCGACAAGATAGCCCGTAAGAGCGAGAACCCCTCGATCACCAGGGACGTCTCCGGCGAGGGCGTACAGCAGGCGCTGCTGAAGATCCTGGAGGGGACCACCGCGAGCGTGCCGCCGCAAGGCGGCCGTAAGCACCCGCACCAGGAGTTCATCCAGATCGACACGACCAACGTCCTGTTCATCTGCGGCGGGGCGTTCGCCGGCCTGGAGAAGATCATCGAGCAGCGCGTGGGCAAGAACGGGATCGGCTTCAGCGCCGTGATCAGGGTGCGCAACGACAATGCCACCTCCGACGCGTTCGCCGACATCATGCCGGAGGACCTGCTCAAGTTCGGAATGATCCCGGAGTTCGTCGGCCGGCTTCCGGTGATCACCAGCGTGCACAACCTCAACCGGGAGGCGCTGATCCGCATCCTGACCGAGCCGCGCAACGCGCTGGTCCGGCAGTACCGGCGGCTGTTCGAGCTGGACAACGTGGATCTCGAGTTCACCGACGACGCGCTCGAAGCCGTCGCCGACCAGGCCAACCTGCGCGGCACCGGCGCGCGCGGGCTGCGGGCGATCCTCGAGGAAGTGCTGCTGTCGGTGATGTATGAGGTGCCGAGCCGCAAGGACGTCGAGCGCGTCGTGATCACCCAGGAAGCGGTGCTCGAGCACGTCAACCCGACGCTGGTGCCGCGGGATGTGTCCCGCCGCACCCCCCGCGAGAAATCAGCGTAAGAACGGCGGGATCGGACGAGCATGCTCGCAAGCTCTGCTTGCTCGCCCCGGGCCGTTCTTACCCGCTAGCCCAGGGGGACGACCCCCTGGAACCCCCGTGCGCCTGCGGCGCATCGTGCCCGGTTAGCGCCGCCCGTACCCCCGGCAGTCCGTAGACTCACCTGACGTGACCGGACATCGCCCGACGACGCCAGCCGAACCTGCGCAGCTTGCCCCCCAGTACGCGCCCGCCCAGGTAGAGACGCGCAGGTACGAGGGCTGGATCGACGCGGGCTATTTCACTCCCGACGCTGACGGCGACGGCCCCGCGTACACGATCGTGATCCCGCCGCCGAACGTCACCGGGTCCCTGCACATCGGTCACGCACTCGACCACACCCTGATCGACGCGCTCATCCGGCGCCGCCGGATGCAGGGCTACCGCACGCTCTGGCTACCCGGCATGGACCACGCCGGGATCGCCACCCAGAACGTGGTCGAGCGCGAACTGGCCAAGGAGGGCCTGAGCCGGCACGACCTGGGCCGGGAGAAGTTCGTCGAGCGGGTCTGGCAGTGGAAGGCATCCTCAGGTGGCGCGATCCTGGGCCAGATGCGCCGCCTCGGCGACAGCGTGGACTGGACCCGCGAGCGGTTCACCATGGACGAGGGTCTGTCCCGGGCCGTGCACACGATGTTCAAGCTGCTGTTCGACGAGGGTCTCATCTACCGCGCCGAGCGGATCATCAACTGGTGTCCGCGCTGCCTGACGGCGCTGTCCGACATCGAGGTCGAGCACGTCGATGAGGACGGCGAACTGATCTCGATCCGGTACGGGGACGGTAACGACTCGATCGTGGTCGCCACCACCCGGCCGGAGACCATGCTCGGCGACACCGCGGTCGCCGTTCATCCCGACGACCCGCGCTACGCGCACATGATCGGCCGCACGGTCGAACTCCCGCTGACCGGCAGGCGCATCCCCGTCATTGCCGACCCGCACGTGGACCCGGAATTCGGCACCGGCGCGGTCAAGGTCACCCCCGCCCACGACCCGAACGACTTCGAGATCGGTCGCCGCCACGACCTGCCCTCGCTGACCATCATGGACGAGCGCGCCGTGATCACCGCCCCCGGCCCGTTCCGGGGCCTGGATCGGTTCGAGGCGCGCCCCGCCGTGCTGGCCGCGCTCCGCGAGGAGGGCCGGGTGGTGGCCGAGATCCGGCCGTACCGGCACTCGGTCGGGCACTGCGGTCGCTGCGGCACCACGGTGGAGCCCCGGCTCTCGCTGCAGTGGTTCGTCAAGGTCGCCCCGCTGGCCAAGGCGGCGGGCGACGCGGTCCGCGACGGCCGGGTCCGGCTGCACCCGCCGGAGATGGCGGCCAGGTACTTCGACTGGGTCGATGACATGCACGACTGGTGCATCAGCCGCCAGCTGTGGTGGGGGCACAGGATCCCGGTCTTTTACGGCCCGAACGGCGCTGTCGTCAGCCCGGCGCCCGGCGAGCAGCCGCCGACCGGGGAGGGCTGGCACCAGGACCCCGACGTGCTCGATACCTGGTTCTCCTCGGGACTGTGGCCGTTCTCCACGCTGGGCTGGCCCGACGACACGCCGGACCTGCGCGCGTTCTACCCGACCAGTGTGCTAGTCACCGGCTACGACATCCTGTTCTTCTGGGTGGCCAGGATGATGATGCTGGGCCTGCACGCGATGGCCGGCCGGGATCCGGCCGACGCGGTGCCGTTCCGCACCGTGGCGCTGCACGGCTTGGTGCGCGACTCCCGCGGCCGCAAGATGTCCAAGTCGCGCGGCAACACCGTCGACCCGCTGGACTGGATCGACCGCTTCGGGGCTGACGCGCTGCGGTTCACCCTGGCCCGCGGCGCGAACCCGGGCGCAGACGTCGCGGTCAGCGAGGAGTGGGCGGCCGGGGCGCGGAACTTTTGCAACAAGCTGTGGAACGCGGCCAGGTTCGCCCTGATGAACGGGGCGTATGCCCCGGACGGGCCGCCGGACCCGGTGGCCCTGTCGGTGCCGGACCGCTGGATCCTGTCCCGGCTCGCGTCGGTCACCGAGCGGGTCGACGCGCAGTTCGAGGAGTTCGAGTTCGGCAAGCTCAGCGAGGTGCTCTACCACTTCGCCTGGGACGAATACTGCGACTGGTACCTGGAGTTGGCGAAGGTGACGCTGGCCTCGGGTGACGAGGCCGCCGCGGATCGCTCCCGAGCGGTGCTCGGCTACGTGCTCGACCGCCTGCTGCGGCTGTTGCACCCGCTGATCCCGTTCGTCACCGAGGAGCTGTGGACCGCACTGACCGGCGAGGACTCGGTCGTGGTGGCCGCATGGCCGGGCCGCCAGGCCTCCGGCGCCGGGACCAGAGAACCGCCCGCGCTGCGCGACCCGGAGGCCGAGGCCGAGATCGCCTCGCTGACCCGGCTGGTCACCCAGGTGCGCAGGTTCCGGTCGGACCAGGGATTGCGCCCCGGGCAGCGGGTGGCGGCCAGGCTGGCCGGCCTCGAGCGCACCCCGCTGGCCGGGCACGAGGCGAGCATTCGCGCCCTGCTCCGCCTGTCCGCCCCGGCCGATGGGTTCGCGCCGACCGGATCGGTGCAGTCCGAGGGGGTCACGGTCGAGTTGGACACGGTCGGGGCCATCGACGTGGAGGCCGAGCGCCGCCGGCTGGAAAAGGATCTCGTTGCCGCGGCCGATGAGATAGGGCGGACGCAGCGCAAGCTCGCCAACCCCGGCTTCACCGCCAAGGCCCCGGCCGAGGTGATCGAGAAGACCCGCCAGCGCCTGGCCGCCGCCCAGGCCGAAGCCGAGGCTCTCCAGGCCCGCCTGGAAGCCCTCCCCCCGGCCTGAGGCACCCCGGCCCCGTCCGCTCCGGCCCGCCCGCCCCGGCCGCCCGCCCGGGTTCGTCATGATCGATGTACCGTTACCTCCCCTCTAGGGGAGGCGATGTGCCATCGACCACCCGAGGCGATTCGCGCTGGGGCGATCCGTGACCGGGTTTGCCCGGATTTGTGGCTGCGTAACGCGTGATGAGTGGGGATGCCGGCCCGGCCGGTAGGCTTTCAGGGTGACTGGCTACTACGCGGGCAGTGATCTCCACACCAGCTTGGCTGAGGTCGAGCGGGAGATCGCGGATCGCAGGCCCGAGCACGCCATCGACCCGACCCTGGACCGGATCGCCGACCTCGCGCACCTGCTCGGCGACCCGCAGCGGGCTTGTCCGGTCATCCACATCACCGGGACGAACGGCAAGACCTCGACCGCGCGCATGATCGACGCGCTGCTGCGCGCCCGCGGCCTGCGTACCGGGCTGTTCACCAGCCCGCACCTGTCCTCCATGCGCGAGCGGATCAGCCTGGACGGCCAGCCGCTGGACGCGCAGCGTTTTGTCGAGCTATACGAGGAGATCGTGCCCTACGTGGCCGTGGTGGACGGTCGCCACGAGGTGCCGATATCGTTCTTCGAGCTGCTGACGGCGATGGCGTTCGCCGCGTTCGCCGACGCCCCCGTCGATGTGGCGATCGTCGAGGTCGGCATGGGCGGTACCTGGGACTCCACGAACATCGCAGACGGAACGGTCGCCGTAGTCACGCCCATCTCCCTTGACCACACCCGGTACCTGGGCAGCACGGTCGAGGACATCGCCGAGGACAAGAGCGGCATCATCAAGCCCGGAGCCGTCGCCGTGCTGGCCCAGCAGCCGGTTCCCGCAGCGGAGGTGCTGCTGCGCCGGGCGGCCGAGGTCGGCGCGACCGTGGCCAGAGAAGGGCTTGAATTCGGCGTTCTGGAGCGGGACCTCGCGGTGGGCGGGCAGCGCCTGGAACTGCGCGGCCTGCGCGGCGACTATCACGAGATCTTCCTGCCGCTGTTCGGGGCGCACCAGGCGGGCAACGCCGCGTGCGCGCTGGCCGCGGTCGAGGCGTTCGCCGGGGCGGCCGACGACAACGTCGCGGGCGCCGCACCCATCCCGTTCGACGAAACCTGGGTCCGGGACGCGTTCGCTTCGGTGACATCGCCCGGCCGGCTGGAAGTCGTCCGCCGCAGCCCGGTGATCATCGTGGACGCGGCCCACAACCCGGCCGGGATGGCCGCGGCCATGGAGGCGGTCACCGAGACGTTCACCTTCACCAGGCTGGTGGGCGTGCTCGCGGTGGCTGCCGACAAGGATGTGCCCCCCATGCTCGACCAGCTCGAACCGGTCGTCTCGGACCTGATCGTCACCCGTAATTCATCCCCCCGCTCGATGGAGGTGGCCAAGCTCGCCGACCTGTCCGAGGCGGTCTTCGGCCCGGACCGGGTGCACTCCGCTCCCCGCCTGGATCAGGCGATTGAGGAAGCGGTGACGCTCGCCGATGAGGCCGAGGCGGCCGGCGGCGGCTCGGAGGGCATGATGCCCGGCACCGCCGGCGTGCTCATCGTCGGATCGGTGATCACGGCGGGGGACGCGCGGGTGCTGCTGCTGCCCACCGGTCAGGCTGATGAACTGGGGCAGTCTTCGCAGGGCGGCGCCTCAACGCGAGCAGGACGAGAACCCGCAGACTCGGAGCCTGAAGAGCCCGACACGCCATGAGACGGGATCCGGATACGACATGAGGCGGCTGTGCGCCACCGTCCTCATCTTCGAGGCGATCGTGATCGGGCTGGCCATCCCGGTCGCGGTCAGGGTCGGTCACTTGTCCGCAGGCTCGGCCGGGCCGGCCGGAGGCGCGCTGGCCGGGGCGGCCGTACTGGTCGCCATAGCGGTGTCGTTGCGCTCGACCGGACGGCCCGGCCTGCGAATTGCGCTGGTCACGGGCAGCATCTTGCAGTTGGCGATGATCGCCTCCGGCGTGGTCGTCCCGGTCATGTACGGGCTCGGCGTGATCTTCGGCGCGCTGTGGACCGTGGCGATCCTTCTGGGCCGCAGTGCCGAGCGCGCCGCGCCGCGATAGCGACGCGGCCCTGGTTTCCCGGGTAGCGCCGCCGCCGGCACATTGTTGACCGGCGCGGTGCGCGGCGGTTGAGGCAGGCCCCGACGCTGCGGGTAAGATTTTTCACGCGCTGGATCATTTTTCACCCCGGTACATCGGCCCCGACCGCCGCTGATCATGAGGAGCATCGTTGTCGGACCGCACCCTCGTCCTGATAAAGCCTGATGGCGTCCGCCGCGGGCTCGTCGGGAGCGTGATATCCAGGCTCGAACGCCGCGGCCTGCGGATCGCAGCCATGGATCTGCGGAACCTCAGCCGGGAGACGGCCCACCTGCACTACGCCGAACACGTGGGCAAACCCTTCTTTGATCCGCTTATCGAGTTCATCACCTCCGGTCCGCTGGTGGCTCTGGTCGCCGAGGGGCCGGGGGTGGTAGAGGCGTTCCGTTCGATGGCCGGCGCAACCGATCCGCTGGCCGCTTCGCCGGGCACCATCCGGGGGGATCACGCGTTGCTGGTTACTGAGAACATCGTGCACGGCTCGGACTCGCCAGAATCGGCCGAGAGGGAAATTAAGATCTTCTTCCCGGATCTCGTTTAAACCGGCGAAGTGCTGGTCGATGAAAGGCTCATGACCGCGACCCAGCCCGTGAGGGGACGGGCGCGGCGGCTGAGCACAGACAATCCGCGGAGTCGTTCTGGGAGGTTCTGTTCGTTATGAGTAACGCGCTTGCGTTTCTCGGCCGTGACATGGCGGTCGATCTCGGTACTGCGAACACCCTGGTGTACGTGCGCGGACGCGGGATCGTCCTGAACGAGCCGTCGGTGGTGGCGCTCAACACGAATAACGGCCAGATCGTCGCGGTCGGGGTGGAAGCCAAACGGATGATCGGGCGGACGCCCGGCAACATCGTGGCCATCCGGCCGCTCAAGGACGGCGTGATCGCCGATTTCGACGTCACCGAGCGGATGCTGCGTTACTTCATCCAGAAGGTGCACCGGCGCAGGCACATGGCCAAGCCCAGGGTGGTGGTCGCCGTGCCGAGCGGGATCACCGGCGTGGAGCAGAGCGCGGTCAAGGAGGCCGGCCATCAGGCCGGGGCGCGGCGCGTCTACATCATCGAGGAGCCGATGGCCGCGGCCATCGGCGCCGGCCTGCCGATCAACGAGCCCACCGGCAACATGGTGGTGGACGTGGGCGGTGGCACCACCGAGGTCGCCGTGATCTCGCTGGGCGGCATCGTCACCTCCCAGTCGATCAGGATCGGGGGTGACGAGCTGGACCAGGCGATCATCACGTTCGGCAAAAAGGAGTACTCGCTCATGCTCGGCGAGCGGACCTCCGAAGAGATCAAGATGGCGCTCGGGTCCGCCTACCCCACGCCGGACGAGCCGCACGCCGAGATCCGCGGCCGGGACCTGGTCAGCGGCCTGCCGAAGACGATCGTGATCTCCGCGGAGGAGATCCGCAGGGCGATCGAGGAGCCGGTCAACCTCATCGTCGATGCCGTCAAGACCACGCTGGACAAGTGCCCGCCCGAGCTGGCCGGCGACGTGATGGACCGGGGGATCGCGCTGACCGGCGGTGGCGCGCTGCTGCGCGGGCTCGATGAGCGGATCCGCGAGGAAACGGGAATGCCTGTCCATATGGCCGACAATCCGCTGGACTCGGTCGTCCTCGGCACCGGCAAGTGCGTCGAAGACTTCGAGACCCTGCGTCAGGTGCTGGTGCCAGAGTCCCGCCGTTGACCCCGACGCGAGCTGGCCGCGTAACCGCAGCGAGGAGTTCACGTGCATGACACCCGGCGGACGCGCCTGGTCCTGAGCGTGCTCCTGATCGCGGCGCTCGCGCTGATCACCATCGACTACCGGAGTGGCAGCTCGGGCCCGCTCCGCCCGCTGGGCAACGTCGGGAACATGATGTTCGGCCCGCTGGAGCGGCTGGCCGGAGACGTCACCCGCCCGGTTTCCCAGCTCGCCGGCGGGAGTTCCTCGGGCGCCAAGATTTCCGCGCTGCAGCGGCAGAACGCCCAGCTGCGCGCGGAGCTGAGCCAGGTCCGGCTGAACTCGGTCCAGGACGCGCAGCTCAAGAAGCTGCTGCAGCTGACCGCCCGGGGCCGCTATCGCGTCGTGGCGGCGAACGTGATCGCGGCCGCCACCGGGTACGCGGACACGGTGACGATCGACGTCGGCAGCCGCGACGGCGTCAAGCCCAATGAGACCGTGCTGAACGGCAACGGCCTGGTCGGCCGGACCGTCAGCGTGGGCTCGACCACGTCCACCGTCCTGCTGGCGACCGACGCGTCCTCCACGGTGGGCTCCCGGCTGGCCGGCACCGGCCAGATCGGCTCAGTGGGCGGGATGGGCAAGGGGCTGTCCGGCCCGAACATGCTGCACCTGCAGCTGTTTAGCAACAGCGCGGTGCTGCACGTGGGGGAGCAGCTCGTCACGTTCGGCTCAGTCGGCGGCAGCCCGTACGTGCCCGGCGTGCCGATCGGGACCATCGTCCGGCTGGAAACGTCATCCAACGCGCTGACCAGGAGCGCGCTGGTCCGCCCGTTCGTCGACTTCAGCTCGCTCGGCGTCGTCGGGGTCGTCACCGTACAGCCGCGGGTCAATCCCAGGGACTCGGTGCTGCCGCCGCGCCCGCAGGCCACCCCGACGCCCACCGTGACCAAGACGGTGTACCCCTCTGCGGGCAACTCTCCCAGCCCGGGCACCTCGCCGACGGCGGGCGGTTCACCGTCACCGGGCACGGGGCACTGAAATGCGCCGCTTCCTGCTCCCCGTCGTGCTGCTGCTGGTCGCGGTCGTGGTACAGCTGACCGTCCTTGACCGGCTGCCACTGCCCGGCGGCGTGGCGCCCGACCTGGTCCTGCTCGTGGTCGTCGCGCTGGCCCTGAACAGCGGGCCGATGACGGGAATGATCTGCGGCTTCTGCGCCGGCCTGGCCCTGGATATCGCACCGCCGTCCGGGCACCTGATCGGCGTGTACGCGCTGGTGCTCTGCCTGCTGGGCTACTTCTGCGGCCTGGTGTCCACCGAGCTGGAAAGCTCGGTACTGCTGCCGCTGGCCGCCTCGGCGGTCGGCGCGGCGGCCGGGGCCGCGCTCTATGCGGCGGTCGGCATCGTGCTCGGCAACCCCGACGTGACCGGGCCTGCGGTGCGCCACGTGCTGCCCCTGTCGGTGTTCTACGACGTGCTGCTCAGCCCGTTCGTGCTGTTCGGCGTGGCGCTGGCCTACCGGCTGGCCGCCCGGCTCGCGGGTGAGTCCCGGGCGCCGGCCGCCGCCGGGGCGGCCGGGCTGGGCACGTCTGCGCTCCCGGCGGGCCGCACCCCGCGGCTTCGCGCCGCCGCGGCCAGGCCGCGAGACGGCTGGATCGGAGGCGGCGGGTGGCTGGCGGCCAGCTCTGAACTGGCCCGCACGCGGTCGGCCTCGGTGCGGCTGCACTTCGGCGGCACCCGAACGGCCGCGACGCCGACCGGGTCCAAGGCGGGTACGGGCAACGGGGTGGCCCGGCTGCGGTTCGGCGGCGTCCGCACGGCCGCGACACCGGCCCGGGCCAAGACGGCCGGCGGCGTGGCCCGGCTGCGGTTCGGCGGTAGCCGAACGGCCGCGACGCCGACCGGGTCCAAGGCGGGTACGGGCAACGGGCTGGCCCGGGTGCGGTTCGGCGCCGGCCGACGGGGCGACGCCATGATCGGCACCAGGATGCTGACCGGCGGGCTGGTCGGCGAGTTCGGCAACGGCGGACGCGGGCTGCTCGGCCCGTCCGCCGGCCCACGGCTGTTCACCCGGCGCAGCCGGGCGGCCGGCACCGGATGGGCCAGGTTCACCCGCCGTTCCGCCTGGGGCGACCGCGGTGCCGCCGCCACCGCAAGCGCCCCCCGGCGCGGCACGTTCAGCGCTTCCGCGCGGCGCAAGAGCCCGGCCACCGCGGCCGCTCCCCGGCGCGGCACGTTCAGCGGAAGCTCCCCGCAGCGCCGCTCCCCGATCACGACCGCCCCCCGGCGCGGCACGTTCGGCAGTGGCTCGTCGGCCAAGGGCTCATTCACCGCCGGTTCGCCGGCCAAGGGCTCGTTGAGCAAACGCTCGTCGTCGTCCCGGGGGTCGTTCAACGGCGGCTCGTCGGCCGGAGGCAGCGGCTTGGGCAGCCCCCGGCGGATGCGCTCGCTGCGCCGTGCGACGTTCCGCGGCGGCGCGCCGGGCCGCGGAAGCGCGCTGGGCCGCGCAAGCGCGCTGGGGCGGTCGCGCGGCCGCCGCTTCTCGTTCTGGCGGATCGGCCGCAAGCGGGACGGAGGCTACCAATGATCCCGGCGTCGCGGTACCGCCTGTGGGTGGTGTACGCGGTGGTGGCCGCGCTGCTCATCTCGCTCGGCGCCCGGCTGTGGTACGTGCAGGTGATGAACTCCAGGGCCTACTCCACCCTGGCCGCCCAGGACCAGAGCCAGCAAGTGGTCGTTCCCCCGGTCCGCGGCTCGATCCTGGACGACACCGGCCAGCCACTGGTGGGAGACCGCACCGCGCTGGTGGTCTCGGTCAACATCTCGCGGCTGTCCCAGCGCAGCGACGCCCATGCCGTGCTGCACCGGCTGGCCCACCTGCTGCACACGCACTACAAGCTGCTCAGCGAGAAGGTCAGGACGTGCACCGCGGGCGTCAAGGCGCCCTGCTGGCCGGGCTCGCCCTACCAGCCGGTCCCCGTCGCCCAGGACGTCTCCGACAAGGTCGCGCTGCAGATCATGGAGAACCGCCAGCAGTTCCCCTTCATCACCGCGGAGGTCCAGCCGGTGGTGACCTATCCGCGGCCGGACGGCGCCAACCCGTCCCAGGTGCTCGGCTACCTGCAGCCCATCACCGCGAAGGAGATCAAGCAGCAGCACCTGACCGTGACCGGCTTCTCCGGCGTCGACCTGGTCGGCCAGGCCGGCCTCGAGCAGCAGTACGACCAGGCGCTACGCGGCACGCCGGGCATCCAGCGGGTCCGGGTCAACGCCCAGGGCGTGGTCACCGGAACGATCAGCCAGACCCCGGCCAGGGCGGGCGACGACCTGGTCACCAGCATCAACGCGCCGCTGCAGAAGGACGTCCAGACCATCCTGGCCGACGCGATCCACAAGGCCTTCAACGCGGGCAACCGCGGCGCGACCAGCGGCACCGCGGTCGTGATGACCACCCGGGGCCGGATAGTAGCGATGGCCAGCTATCCCAGCTACAACCCGAACGTGTGGACCGGCGGGATCTCCACGCAGGAATTCCGGTACCTGTTCGGCAGCGGGCACGGCGAGCCGATCCTGAACCGGGTCACCCAGGGCGAGTACCCGCCCGGCTCGACCTTCAAGGTCACCACGACCGCGGCCGCCGTGGCCCAGGGGTACAGCATCAACGGCAGTTACAACTGCCCGGGCACGGTGAATATCGGCGGCCGCAAGTTCGCCAACGATGGCAACCCGAACCTCGGGCCGATGTCCTTCCACGAGGCGCTGGTGGTGTCCTGCGACACGGTCTACTACCAGCTCGGATACGACATGTGGCTGCGCGACCACCCGGCGATCAACTCGGTGGCCAGCCCGCACGCCCCGCTGCAGCCCATGGCGAAGATGGAACTGGCCTGGGGTTTCGGGCATAACCCCGGTATCGACCTGCCCGAGCAGGACCCCGGGACGATCCCGACCAGGCAGTGGCTCTACTACTACTGGAAGCAGTACAAGCACTTCTGGTGCTCGCACGGCCGGCAGTCCGGCTCCTACGTCCAGCAGATCGAGTACCAGGACTGCAAGTCCGGGTACGTGTGGGAGCCGGGCCAGGCGGCGATCGCGGCGATCGGGCAGGGCTACGTGAGCGTCACGCCGCTGCAGCTCGCCAACGCCTACGCGGCGCTGGCCAACGGCGGCACGCTGTACAGCCCGCGGATCGGCAAGGCGCTGATCAACCAGAACGGCAAGGTGGTCAAGAGGATCAACCCGCCGGTGATCCGCCACCTTCCGGTGTCCAGATACACCCTCGCTTACATCAGGAGCGCGCTGGCGGGCGTGGTGACCTCGGGCACCGCGGCCTCCGCGTTCGGCGGCTTTCCGCTCAGCAAGGTCTGCGTGGCGGGCAAGACGGGCACCGCCGACGTCGCCGGGACGCAGGCGAACTCGGTGTTCGCCTCGTTCGCCCCGTGCGACCATCCGAAGTACGTCGCGGTCGTCATGATCCCGCATTCCGGGTTCGGCGCGCAGGCGGCCGCGCCCGCGGTCCGCAAGATCTGGGACGCCGTGTACGGCCTTGAAGGGCAGAAGGCGGCCGTACCGAACGGGCAGGTGCCGGCCGCGCTGCCCAAGATCTCCTCGTCGGGCGCGATCAAGCCGCCGGCTGGCTACAGCGGGGGCGGCCGATGAGCCAGAGCCGCCTCCAAGCCCTCCGCGGGCAACACCGACAGCCGATGAGCCCTCACAGCGGCGGGAGCCGCCCATGAGCCTGAGAGAGGGTTACAGGCTCGCACCGCGAGCCCGGGGGTACGGGGCCCTGCGGGGCAGCGGGTCCGGCGCGAAAAGTTCGCTGGCCGCGCGCGCGTTCGGAAAGCAGTCTTTCGTCCGTCATCTGGACTGGCTGCTGATCGCGGCGGTGCTGGCGCTGTGCGTCCTCGGCACCCTGCTCGTCTGGTCGGCCACCAAGCCGGGGCAGATCGCCGCCGGCGCTAACTCGCGCACGTACCTGTACAAGGAGGCGCTCTGGTTCGCCATCGGGCTGGTCCTGATGGTGGCGGTGGCCACGCTCGACATCCGCCGGATCCGCGCCTGGACGCCGGCGATCTACGGCGCCGGGCTGCTCGGCCTGCTCGCGGTGCTCAGCCCGCTGGGCAGCGTGGTCAACGGCGCGCATGCCTGGATCAACCTGCCCGGCGGCTTCCAGGTCGAGCCGTCCGAATTCGCCAAGCTGGCCGAGGTCCTGATCTGCGCCCTGGTGCTCAGCCGGCTGGGCGATCACGGGAAGCGGCCGCGGCTGCGGGAGATCGCGCTGGCCGTCGTGTGTGCCGCGCCGCTGATCGCGCTGGTGGCCAAGGAGCCGGCCCTCGGCGTCGCCCTGGTCCTGCTGGCCATCCTGATCGGTATGATCGTGCTGTCCGGGCTGAAGCTGCGCTGGCTGGCCCTGCTGGCCGTGGTCGGCGGCGCCGCCGGGGTGCTGGCCTTCAAGGCGCACGTGCTCAAGTCCTACCAGCTGCAGCGTTTCACCTCGTTCACCAACCCCTCGGCCAACCTGTCCAGCACCGGCTACAACGCCCAGCAGGCCAAGATCGCGGTCGGATCCGGCGGGCTGACCGGTCATGGGCTGTTCCACGGCGCGCTGACCGCCGGCAACTTCGTCCCGTCCCAGTCGACCGACTTCATCTTCACCGTGGCGGGCGAGGAACTCGGCTTCGCGGGGTGCATCGCGATCGTCGTGCTGCTCGGCGTGGTGATCGCGCGGGCGCTGCGGATCGCGGCCCGGGCCGACGATCAATTCGGCACGCTGGTCGCCTCCGGGATCGCGATCTGGTTCGCCTTCCAGGCCTTCGTGAACATCGGCATGACGATCGGGCTCGCGCCGATCACCGGGCTGCCGCTGCCGTTCATCTCCTACGGCGGCTCGGCCGCGTTCGCCGACATGATCGCGATCGGCATCCTGCAGTCCGTGCACCGCAAGCGCACCGGCCTCGATGCGGCCTGGACCGCGCGGTCGCGAGGCAAGTGAGCCAGCCCGCCAGGCCCGGCCTATAGTCTTGCAGCCATGGTGGAATCGGTGTACCCCCGGCTGGAGCCGCTGCTCCCGCAGGTGACCAAGCCGGTTCAGTACGTCGGCGGCGAGCTGAACTCCGTCGTCAAGGACTGGGAATCAGCCGACGTGCGGTGGGCGTTGATGTATCCGGATGCCTACGAGGTGGGCCTGCCCAACCAGGGCCTGCAGATCCTGTACGAGGTGCTGAACGGCCGCGACGGCGTGCTCGCCGAGCGTACCTACAGCGTCTGGCCCGACCTCGAGAAGCTGATGCGGAGCCACGGCATCCCCCAGTTCACGGTGGACTCGCACCGGCCGGTGGCCGCGTTCGACGTGATGGGCGTGAGCTTCGCCACGGAGTTGGGGTACACGAACCTGCTGACCGCGCTGGACCTGGCCGGGATTCCGCTGGCCGCGGCCGACCGGGCGGACAGCCATCCGCTGGTGCTGGCCGGCGGGCACGCCGCGTTCAACCCCGAGCCGATCGCCGAGTTCCTGGACGGTGCGGTGCTCGGCGACGGCGAGCAGGCGGTACTGACGATCACCGACCTGGTGCGCGAGTGGAAGGCGGCCGGGCGGCCCGGCGGCCGGGACGGCCTGTTGTTGCGGCTGGCCGCCGACGGCGGCGTGTACGTGCCCCGCTTCTACGACGTGACGTACCTGGCCGACGGCCGGATCGGCAGCGTCCGCCCGAACCGCCCCGGCGTCCCCGGGTCGGTGGCCAAGCACACGCTCATGGACCTGGACGACTGGGCCTATCCGCGCCAGCCGCTGGTCCCGGTGGCCGAGACCATCCACGAGAGGTACAGCGTGGAGATCTTCCGGGGCTGCACCCGCGGCTGCCGGTTCTGTCAGGCCGGCATGATCACCCGGCCGGTACGCGAGCGCAGCAAGGCCACGATCGCGGGCATGGTGGAGACCGGGCTGCAGGCGAGCGGTTTCAGCGAGGTGGGGCTGCTGTCGCTGTCCAGTTCCGATCACAGCGAGATTCACGAGATCGCCCGCGAGCTGGCCGACCGGCACGAGGACACGCAGACCGGGCTGTCCCTGCCGTCCACCAGGGTGGACTCATTCAACGTGACGCTGGCCGACGAGCTGACCCGCGGCGGCCGGCGATCCGGTCTCACCTTCGCCCCCGAGGGTGGGTCGGACCGGATCCGCAAGGTGATCAACAAGATGGTGACCGAGGAGGACCTGATCCGCACGGTCACCACCGCCTACGCCAGCGGCTGGCGGCAGGTGAAGCTGTACTTCATGTGCGGGCTGCCGACCGAAACCGACGAGGACGTGCTGGCCATCGCGCCGCTGGCCCGGCGGGTGATCAAGGCGGGCCGTGAGGCCACCGGGCGACGCGATATCCGCGCCACGGTGTCGATCGGCGGCTTCGTGCCCAAGCCGCACACCCCGTTCCAGTGGGCGGCGCAGTGCGATGCGGCCACGGTCGATGCCCGGCTGCACGCCTTGGGCGCCGCACTGCGATCCGAGCCCGGCTACGGGCGAGCGATCGGCTTCAGGTACCACCAGGGCGAGCCGTCCATCATCGAGGGGCTGCTGTCCCGCGGCGACCGGCGGGTGGCGGCCATCATCCGGGCCGCCTGGGCCGACGGAGCGCGGTTCGACGGCTGGAGCGAGTACTTCTCGTTCGAGCGCTGGGCCCGCGCCTCGCAGACCGCGCTGGCGGCCGAGCCGGTGGACCTGGACTGGTACACGACCAGAGAGCGGGACTACGAGGAGGTCCTGCCCTGGGATCACCTGGACGCCGGGCTGGACCGTGACTGGCTCTGGCAGGACTGGCAGGACTCGGTGGCGGCCGACGGCACGGCCGAGGTCGATGACTGCCGCTGGACGCCGTGCTACGAGTGCGGCGTCTGCCCGGCGATGGGCACCGAGATCCAGACCGGCCCGATGGGCCCGCCCGGCAGCCGGCAGCTTCCGCTGGTGGCGGTCGGTTCCGGGGCCGGGCGCGCGGCACGGGAGCTGGCATGACCCGGCTGAGCGTGACCGGTCGGCCCGTGCTCGAGTCGGTGCAGCACCTGCAAGTCAGGTACGCTAAGCGTGGCCGGATGCGTTTTGCCAGCCACCGGGACATCGCGCGCGCCGTGGAACGAGGGGTGCGAAAGGCAGCGTTGCCGATCGCCTACTCGGCCGGCTTCACGCCGCATCCGAAGATCTCCTACGCGGGGGCAGCGGCGACCGGGATGGCTAGCGAGGCCGAGTATCTGGAGCTGGCGTTCACCAGTCCGTGCGAGCCTGAGGACGTGCGGGCCAGGCTGGACGCCGCCCTTCCGGACGGGATTGATGTGATTGAAGTCGCGGAGCGGGGCCACGAGCCGCCGCTGGCGCACCTGGAGGCGTCGCAATGGCAGCTGACGCTTCCCGGTGTTCCGCCCGCTGCCGCGCAGGAGGCGATCGGTGAGTTCCTGGCCGCCAGCCAGGTGGAGGTCGAACGGCTCACCAAGAAGGGCATACGCCGCATGGACGCCCGTGCGGCCGTGATCAGCATGGAACTTGACCGGCGTGCCATCGCGGCCCAGCCGGACGGGTATGGAATACTTCGAATGGTTGTTCGGCATACGACACCCGCCGTCCGACCCGACGACATTCTGGTCGCGCTCAACCGCGTGACCGGACTCACGCTATCGGCGCCACCGCTGGTTACCCGGCTGGCGCAGGGCCCGCTCGATGAGACGGCCGCAACCGTCACCCCGGGACCAGGCTCACCCGAGGCAGCGGCGGGCCGGGAGCGTGAGACATGAAAACAACAGCAAGCGCAGCGCGCGGGCGCGACAGCCGCCATCCGCCCGGGCACCCCGCCCGGGTGGCCGGTGCCGCCCCAGAGCGCGCGCACGACGAGTTCCCGCGTGGCGCGGCGGATCCCTATCGGGTCCGCGCGCCCGGGAACCTGACGGGAGATTACCCGCATGCTCGAGACCGAGCTGAACGAGCCAGAGAACGAACCAGGTGAGCAAGGGAGCGCCGAGACTGCCGGGTCGGTAGTCAACCCGCAGGCGGCGAGCTCGCCGGCCGCGGACACGGCGCTCACCACTGAGCAGGCGGCGCGGGCCGATCCAGGGCCGCCCGCAGACACGACCACCGCCGCCGGAACGCCGGCGGGGACCGCCGTAGCGCCGGCGGGGACCGCCGTAGCGCCGGCGGGGACGGCCGTAGCGCCGACCGCGGCTTCGGCCGACGGCGAGACGGCTGACGGCAAGCGCGGGGCCAGGACCGGCAGGACCCGCCGCGCCTCGACCCGGGCCACCCGGCCAGCCGGACCGCCGTCCGAGATCGTGCCGCCGCCGGGCGTGCCGAGCGCGGCCGCGGCCGAGGCCCCCCCGGCCGATCCGGGGCGGTCCGGGGAAGCGCAGGCTGATGCGGGGCGGTCGGGGGCACCTTCGGCTGACGCCGTGGCGGCCGAGACGCCGCAGGTCCCGGCCGTGACGCCGCTCGGCGCTGCGGCGTCGACCCCGGACAGCGCGCAGTGGCGGCCGGCCGCGGGGGTGGCCCAGGCCGGGTTCAGCGCCGCGGAGC